>Ga0307434_1001015_pt1 | contig 16135 bp, 16 predicted proteins | sample SalMarWE160220MG_FD_202156 | JGI IMG/M metagenome (GOLD analysis project Ga0307434, IMG submission 202156) | Salt marsh sediment microbial communities from the Plum Island Ecosystem LTER, Massachusetts, United States - WE1603-220 | ecosystem: Environmental > Aquatic > Marine > Intertidal zone >... | reverse complement strand
CAAAAGACGAATCGAGAATCGTCGGTCGTCTTCCGCAGATCATTCGCTTCCCTCTTATTCGCAGTTTGCCCGCAGGAACGAGTTTCGCGTCCCCGCCCACTGATGCGATATATTCTTCGGCAGTAGGTGGAGCAGCCATTGCCTTAAGTGCACCCCAAACGGGCTCCAACAGCGCCAGCCCAAATAAAATTGTCATTGTTCTAACAACCATCCCTGTCTTCCGTCATGAATTGCGGTTCTTAATTTTGTGATCACTATCGCACTTTGAAGCAGTCGGCGGGATTGGTAACACAACATTTGGTGTCGACGAAGCCATAAACGGGAGTTGGTACAAAAATGTGAGATAACTCGTTAATGTGAAAAAAAATCGGGATCAGATAAAATCCGGCCCGGAATCTGTAAGCATCTGATATTATGGGCAAATTAGTCGCGCGAATCGGCATCTAAAAATGTTGATAGATTAAGTTTTGTCGCCGCCGCCATACCGCGAATCTACCGGGTGCTTTGCAAAAATTTGAACCTTTCAATTCTACCGCGATACCCGATGAACACAGTATGAACCGTGAATTCAGAATTTGGTCAGTTCCGCTGCATTAAGTTACCGTCAAATCGGGTCCGGTCGGCAAGCCCGATCATTCAGATATCACACACCGGGAGTTCGCCATGTTAAATTCTTTGAATTCAAACCCAGTCATTTTTGCAAACTCGTATTTGAAAACCGTGACGACAGGATTTTTGGGTCTAGTGGTTCTGTGTACTGCAAATCTGGCATCAGCTCAGGCACATCCAAAATACACTGTCTGCAAAAAACGCGTTGGCGTGACCGTAAGTTTACCCGGTCGTTCTCCATTTCTGGTCAGTCGATATTTGGCACGTCAAAAAGCCGTGAGCGAATGGCGAAAAAAAACCCGTAACCGTTATGGAAATGCTTATGCGAGATGGCGGTTCGCGCGGGCAAAATTTAACGATGCAGAAGGTGGCATTGGGACCATCTATTATACTGTGAGTGCCAATCCTTGTCGGTCAGACACCGTCAAAATTGCACATCATCACCACTAATTTTCAGAGTTCAGTGGAATGCAGGAAGTCGTGCGGAGTTCTGTTCCTTTGAAAACCATGAGAGGCCGACGTTATTTAAGGTCCTCATACCGGCAGAATTCCACCATCGCCCGTATCAGCAAAAATATTCCCAGCGCATTTAAACCGTGCCACAGAAAATGAATCCCTGTTACTGTCTCGTTGCAAAATTGAGGGGATCGATCAATTGTTCTGAATATTATGGATGGAATAAAGACCAACGCTCCCGACAGGGAGTACCACGCTCCAGGTAGCCTTTGCCACACCAGATAGAGACCGATGATATTGACAGCCACAATTGGAGGAACATAAAGCAGTGATCCATTGAGCAGAGGAGGCAGCGAAAACATTATTGCAACTATGCAGGCCGCACCCAAAACCGACAAAAAGATACTCGCCCTGAAATACCAGTTAAAAGCCAGGCAGAGATAAAATAAAATCAGAATACCTATAGGTATGATGTCTGTCAGTGCCGACCACACAGTTGCTAAAGTATGGAACAGAAAACTGCCCGTCCCAACAATCACCGTCAGCAAGATCAGGCCGTTGACAGCAATCCGTCCGAATTGTATATCGGCGGATTTCATGGCCTCCCGACTGAAATATGCCGCAACTAGAAATAAAATATTCGAAAAAGCATTGAATGGCTCGGCCCAGAAAGCCGGATTGCCTGCGCGCTCGCAATAGCAACTTATTTGATCCGTTAGTTCCAGCCCCGGTGCACTGCAGAAATTTATCACCTTGGCACCTTCCTTCAGCTTGGAAATTCATACTCTTGGATGTAATACCATTTGACCGATGGGTTTAGGTAACACAAACCAATGGGAACTGCGCCGCACCTATCGTGATCCGCCCAGGGGGACGGATCACATAATTTTCTTATCGCTTTTTAAGTTTTGGCCTTCAAAAATTCTGCTATGGATCCTTCAGTTAGATTGTATTGTCGTGGTCTCACTGCCTACTGTTTTTACAACACTGGACATGGGTCGACCGCCGGCGTTAGCAATACGGCCTTTAAATTCCTTTTTGACCATCGCTTCAAATTCCGGAAGACTTTTAGCAGACTCTTTCGATTTCAGATGTACGATCTTAAACCCGTTCTCTTTCAGCGCATCCAGCAGTTCGGGCATAGCTTTGACGGTTACGGGCTGGATATCATGGAGAAGAACGATCCCCTTCTTCCGGTTCTTGAGCTTTTTAATGATAGAGGTAATGAGTCGGTTGTGGTTTTTTATCTTGAAATCGAATGAATCCAGATCGGTTGAAAATATCGCGATATTTCTTTCCGCCATATATTTTACAAGGGACTCAGAATCCTTCAGGAAAGGAAACCGGAAAAAGGGAGACTGCTTCTCTCCAACCGCCAGAGTTACCGCACTTAAGCCCCGTTCGATCTCGCTTTTGGCGTCCTCTCTCTTCTTTCTGGAAAGATTCCTGTGCGACCAGGTGTGACTGCCGATAGTGTGTCCCGCTTGGGCAATCTGTTTCAGGAGTTCAGGATATCCAACCGCAAGTTTTCCGACTGGAAAAAATGTCGCTTTCGTACAATGATGGGCAAGCGCGTCAAGAATTCTATTAGTCCGGTTAGGAAGTGGACCATCATCGAACGTGAGAACAACTTCACCATCTTGCAAAAAGTCAAATGATTTATAATGTTGAAATCCGAAACCTGGGCCGGATGTCGTATCGATTTCCACGGTCCGCGATACGCCCAGAGCCTTGTCATTGCCAGGACAGGACGCCGTTTCGGCACTGACTTCGCGAACCGTAAAATTGATCAACAAACACGAAACCAGAACTATACAGGTGAAATATCTTGAGGCCCTCATTATCAAACTCCTCCTTTTGACCGTTAATTAACGGAGTCAATGGATTATCTTGTGCTCAACCCTGTGCATTTCGCAAGATAATCATAAAATAATCGAAATTTTTTACATGAGTGTATTAAGCAAGCCTCATACCAAGTTTTTGACAACGGCCCATGAGAACCAAGAGAAATCATGATTATTAAGATAAATTTTCAGCATAACCGCAGATTTGGAAGAAAATTAACGATGAACAGTCGAAGTTTGAGAGCCGCTGCGTTAACGATCGGCATGTGTGTGTGTTCCACAGCAAATGCACAATCTTGCCAGAACACAGGATCCTTCAATGTCTGGTTGAAAGGTTTCAAAGACGAAGCCCGCTCACAAGGTATTTCGGCCCGAACAATCAATGCAGCGCTGACGGGTGTCAGGTATGATCAGCGTATTGTCAATCGTGACAGACGTCAGAGCTTCTTTTCCCAGTCGTTTCTTGAGGTGTCCAGCCGCTTGATTTCCAAGCACCGGCTAGTTACCGGATCGAAGCACATGAAACAATATCGGCGCGTATTTGAAAGTGTGGAGAAAAGATTCGGTGTCCCGGCACCGGTTATTGCGGCTTTTTGGGCGCTCGAAAGCGATTTCGGCGTCAATATGGGTAAAGATAAAACACTTCAGTCATTGGCAACCCTGGCTTATGACTGTCGTCGGCCAGAACTGTTTCGGCCCGAACTGATGGCCGCGCTCAAAATAATCGACCGCGGTGATTTAAGCGCCAGTGAAATGATCGGTTCATGGGCGGGAGAGCTGGGACAGACCCAGTTTCTTCCCAGACATTACTTCAGTCACGCCGTCGATTTTGATGGTGACGGCCGAAGAAATCTTCTCAAAAGCGCGCCGGATATGATTGCTTCAACGGCTGCATATTTGCAGCATCTCGGTTGGCGAGCCAATGAACCCTGGTTACAGGAGGTTCGTGTACCTTCTGAAATGGGATGGGATCAGGCTGATCTGGAAATCCAACATCCCCGCTCCAAATGGTCCAAGTGGGGTGTCAAGCAAGCAAATGGGAGACCCCTCAAATCTGATGCGCTCCCGGCATCTTTACTCTTGCCCATGGGACGGAAAGGGCCGGCCTTTCTCGCCTTTAATAACTTTCAGATCTATCTGCAATGGAACCACTCACTGGTCTACGCCACAACCGCTGCCTATCTTGCCACTCGATATGACGGTGCAGGTCCCGTTCACGTAGGGAGCAAAAATGTAAAAACATTCGGATATGAGGACATCCAGGAACTTCAGCAGCGATTGACACGTATGGGGTACGATGTTGGCGGGATTGATGGAAAATTGGGACTTAAAACCCGTGCAAGCGTTAAGGCAGCCCAAATGAAATTTGGGCTCCCCGCTGATTCCTATCCGACACCCGAACTGATGAGCCGATTGCGTTGATCACCGCACATGAAAGCCACGATTGATGCAGGGTTCAGTTTCCGGGCAGAACGTGAATGGTCATTCTTGATGGCAGATTGGCGACATTCACAGATATGGAATTGCTTTCATCCATCTCAATCAGGAAGTCCGGTTTTGCCAGCTCCAGAAAATTGCCCAGCGTCCAGGGATCAAAATAGTGCATCGGAATGACCAGCCTTGGGCGCAGTTTTTTGACCACATCAAGGATTGCCTGATGATCCATGCTGCGCATGCGTACCGGGACCAGGACGATGTCAAGATTGCCGATTAATCCCAAATGCTGCAACGTCAGCTCGTGGTGCAGATGCCCGAGATGGCCAATACAGAGACCCGCCACTTCGAAAATGAATATTGAATTACCAAATAATTCCGTTTCACCGGCCCAGTTCCAGATATCAGTTGGTACATTCCGAATTCGAACATCACCGACTTCGAGATTGTGCTCGGCCTGTCCTCCGCCGGGTTTCCAACCGCGCAGCACATGGGGAATCCGCGGATCGGGATAGTCGGTATAGTGGGACTGGTGCGCGTGATTCATAGTGGCGACATCGGGTATTATTTCGGAGCCCAGATAGCCGGTGAAATCTGTGGCAATCTTAATTCCTTCAGGAGATTCTATGAGAAAGGTCGAATGTCCCACATAAGTAAGCTGGACATCATCGCCTTTTTGCTGGACCATCGACCGCGATATTCGGATGACCGGAAATTGAGAATCGGCCACAGCGAGACAGCGGCTATGACCCGGTGCCGAAATCACTGCTGGTGCATAAGCGCAATAGAATAACAGGCCCAAAAGACAACATTGAAGCCACTGAACATATTTTCGAAACCCGTTAATCTCAGACATTGCATTCTCCCTTGATGCAAACTGATCACGACGATAATTACAAACTGAATTTGCATCTTTGACAATTGTACCAAATAATTAAAACATTACCTATTGCATCGTGAGGGGGCATTCGAGAATATTCGTCAACCCATGTTAATCGCATTGCAACTTTCATTGGCTTTGTCACTCGCATCTTTGGATCCGCCAGTTATTTATAAATCCAGTTCTTTTTAAATAATGTTGAATTTTTCCTCCGAACTGCTGGCAGTAAACAATCGACATTTGTTAGTGCATATCATTTCTTAATGATTTTCCGCTAATCTCCCTGGTTTGATATACAACTGATAGGCTGGGGGCGTTCTGCTTAAATGTTTGAAAAATTTTACGAAAACCAAATCAAAATTGCACTGTTTTCCTTTGCTTTGTTAGCAGCAGTATTATTTGTCGAAGTTATCTTCACTGCAAGTAAGGATGTGTCAGCCGTCTATATCGGTAACAGCGACATGGAGATCGCCAAGATTTCCGAGTTTGTGATGAAAATCGCTAAATCTTCTGACCAGGAAGAAAACAGATTTCACATCGAGGCCCATGCAGGATCGCAACTGTCGCTGTCAGAACAAATGGGGCGAACGGAACCCAAAAATATACTGCCGAAAGGCAAATGGGATTATATTTTACTCCAGGAGCACGGCATTGAGATGCTGAACTCCGAAGGGATCACCCGGTTTTTTTCAACGGTCGACAATTATTCTAAAGTCACCAGACAGACGAAGTCAAAGCTGGTACTGGTTTCAACCTGGCCGGAACAGTTAGATCACCCCGTATATGGCTGGCAACAGGGAACCCATTATGCCCCTCCGGAATCTCCTGAATTCATGAATCAGCAGATCGAAGACGCCAACCGATATGTCGCTGGCGCAAAAAGCTTGGACTTTATTCCCGTCGGCTCGGCTTGGGTAAAAGCCAGAGAAAACGTTCCCGATTACCCGCTTTACAATACAATACCTAATCCGGAAAAAGGTATCAGCAGCCGGCCATCACTGCATGGCATCTATCTGACTGCACTGATGATTTATGATTACCTGTCCGAGGCCCCGCTGGCCTCGGTAACTTTCGTCCCGGAAGGTCTGAGCCGTGAGGATGTTGAAAATTTAAAACGCATTGCCGGCCTTGTGAGCACCGGTCAGAAAAAGTTAGCGAATTTCAAATCGACTGAGTCCCGGTGAATCCGAGCGACCCACACACAAACGGACCGGGAGCACCCGGAGTGAAGCTGGGTTAGGATACCTCGGCAAATACGGCAAAAAAAATGGAGCGGGCGATGAGATTTGAACTCACGACCCTCACGTTGGCAACGTGATGCTCTACCCCTGAGCTACGCCCGCTTATTGGAAGAGGGTCCCGGCCTGATGCCGGATGCGGATTTATTACGCAATCGACCGCGCATTGCAACAATTTCTTTCAGTGCAGTTGAAACACCTGCATGGTTATTTAGCCAAAATTGCTTTCAGCTATGAAAAAATTATTTGCAATTGTCATAATAATCCTATAGTCCTATAAATAGAACTAATAAACTGTTTGATCCCGGATTGCTTGGGAGGTTGTTTGCGTGGCCGCCAATACTCAAAGTGCATTCAGGAATTCAAAGCCGGAAAGTCCGGCCCACAATACTGTCTACACCAAACAGGCAGGTTTCTCTGAAAAAAACGGCACTCTTTACGTGCAGTTGGCCGGAATTTTGCGGCAGCGGATCCGGTCCGGTCAGTGGCAGCCCGGTACCCAGCTCCCGACACTCGACGATTTAAAGCATGAATTTGGCGTTGCCCGGGTGACACTGCGTCAGGCCTTATCGGTCCTTGAATCCGAGGGACTGGTGTGGCGGCAACGTGGTCGCGGCACCTTCGTGTCTGAGCAGACTGAGGACAACTGGCTGAATATTGAATCGAACTGGGATCATCTGGTCCGCAGTCTGGAAGGCCGAAATCCCCGAATCATATCAGCCAGCAATGATGCAATAGTACCAGGTCTCGATCAGATTCAGGCTGTTGCTTGTAAGTCTTATCGGCACATGCAACGTGTTCATGAATACCGGGGCAGGCCGTATGCCGTGATTGATATTTATCTTGATCAGGACCTTTATCAACTCGATAAAAAACATTTCGATCAGGAAATGGTCATTCCAAGACTGAAAAAGCTGAAGAATGTTGAAATTGCTGAAGCGTGGCAGACCATTACGATTGGCTCTGCAGACCAGGATGTCGCAACACATCTCGAAATCCCGATTGGTGCGCCCATCGGCGTTGTCCGGCGCATTATTACCGACACGGACGGCGCCGCAATTTACATCGGCGATTTGAACTATCGGGGAGACAGCGTGCGGCTCGATATTAAACTCACGAGGACTAGTTGAATTGGGCAGAACGGATCCCATTGACTCACCACCGGAAGGCCGCGACAACCAGGATATGCTCGCGGTTGAAGTGCATCGCGGAACAGAAGATGACAGCCGGTTCGATACCTTTTATGTTCCCATGAGCGAAAATCAGAGCGTGCTGGATGTCGTCACCCATATTCAGCGGTTTCTGGATCCGGGCCTCGCCTACCGATTTGCCTGTCGTGTTGGTGTGTGTGGTTCATGCGCCATGACAGTAAACGGGATACCCCGCTGGACCTGCCGAACACACGTCTCCAGGGTTTCCAGCAACGGGACGCTCCGGATCGGACCCCTGAAGAATCTCCCTGTAATCCGGGATCTGGTAACGGACATGACCGATTTTTTTGAGAAATGGCAAAAGGCGCGGGGACGCTTTGTCGAACCATCGGATAGCGATACGGTTAGCGACAATTTGGGCAGTTCGACAACCGCCGCAAGTAACAAATCATTCCCGGTGCGGGGTGAAAACGGCCTGTACGTCATCCCGCCGGACGGCGCCGCACGGTCGGAGGCCAACGCTGCGATTGAATGCATAAATTGCGGTGTTTGTTATAGCGCCTGTGACGTTGTTCGCTGGCGTTCCGACTACTTTGGACCCGCCGCCCTGAATCGGGCCTGGGCAGCGCTTAATGATGAACGGGATGGCGACCACGAAGGTTTGCTGCGCATGATATCCTCAAATGGCGGATGTCACAACTGCCATAGCCACCAGTCATGTGCAACCCATTGCCCCGTCGAACTCAATCCAACCCAATCAATCGCAGGTTTGAAGAAAGCCTCTGTAAAGGCGTCGTTTAGGGCCGGACGCCAGAAGTGACTAGAAGGATCAAATCCATCGATAGTGGAGCAGCAGTGTAATGAATATACGCTCTTATTTGGTTCAAAGGATTTCCGCCATTGTCATGGTGCCCTTTGTCGTGACGCATCTGATCGTGATCATTCTTGCCGTTCAGAATGGATTGTCGGCAGAAGAAATTCTGGGCCGGACTCGCGGCTCATTTGGCTGGGCAGTTTTTTATGGTGTATTTGTTCTGGCTGTTTCTGCGCATGCCGCAATTGGTGTTGAAACAGTGCTGACAGAATGGACAACCCTTCGGCAACGAAGTGCCACTCTTGTTGCTCACATATTCGGGTTTCTGTTGATCATTATTGGGCTCCGGGCCATTTTCGCGGTGATATCGCCATGAATTACTCGACCCTGCGCAATAGTCCCTCACGATGGCACTGGGGTTTGGTTGCCGCAGTTGTTCATCGCCTTTCAGGTCTACTAATCGCCGTTTTTCTTCCCTTCCATTTTCTGTCACTCGGGCTGGCTTTTGAATCCGAAGCCTTCAGTGACTTCATCGCCTGGACGTCGAACCCTCTGGTAAAGATATCCGAATTTTTTCTGGTTGCCGCTCTCGCTGTTCATTTCGCCGGCGGATTAAGGATTCTTGCCCTTGAATTCCTGCAGTTCAGCAAGGCTCAGTCTTTTTTCATCTCCCTAAGTTTTGCGGTATCTATTGTCGTCGGACTGCTGTTTTTGTTGAGTGTGTTCAGCTAGAGTATAACAAATTGGATTTGGTCATGAATCGGCTGCAATCAGATATATTGATAATAGGAGCTGGAGGAGCCGGACTCTTTGCGGCTTTGCATGCCTATGACGCCAATCCTGATCTCAATATCACCATCGCCGTAAAGGGATTGCTCGGCAAAAGTGGCTGTACCCGCATGGTCCAGGGCGGGTACAACGTTGCCATGGCCAAAGAGGATTCGATTGAGCGGCATTTTATGGACACCATTGTGGGCGGCAAATGGCTGCCCAATCAGGATCTCGCCTGGGAACTTGTCAATGGAGCGATTGACCGGATCATAGAACTGGAAAACCGTTATGGTTGCTACTTTGACAGAAATCCCGATGGCACGCTTCATCAGAAAGCTTTTGCCGGTCAGAGTTTTGACCGAACCGTTCATAAGGGCGACCTCACTGGAATTGAAATCGTCAATCGGCTCGCCGAACAGGTATGGAGCCGCCGCATAAATCGTCTCGAAGAGTATAGGGCTATAGCGTTTATTCCAACCAGGGATAAGCAATCGATTGCCGGTGTTTTAAATATTAACATGCGAAATGGAGAGTACTGCTTCGTCCAGGCAAAATGCGTTCTGATCGCGGCCGGCGGCGGGCCTACCATGTACCGGTATCACACTCCGTCAGGCGACAAGTCATGCGATGGAATGGCGATGGCTTTACGGGCTGGGCTTACCCTCCGGGATATGGAGATGGTCCAGTTCCACCCCACGGGATTACTGGCGGGCGACAATACGCGTATGACCGGGACGATTCTGGAGGAGGGGCTGAGGGGTTCCGGCGGGTACCTCCTCAACGGGAATGGTGAACGCTTTATGCACAATTACGATCCCGCTGGTGAACGCGCCACACGGGATATTGTATCCCGTTCCATGTATGAAGAAGTGCGTTCCGGCCGCGGAACCAGAAATGGCGGCCTGTATATAAGAATGGCGCATCTCGGCCCCGAAAATGTTGCAAAGCAGTTCAAAGGCATGGTCAAACGCTGTGCCGATTGCGGATTTGATCTCGCGGCGGGAAATGTCGAGGTTTTGCCCACCGCACATTATATGATGGGTGGCATAGAATTTAACGGTGACTGCTCAACTGAGCTCGAAGGTCTTTTTGCGGCCGGAGAGGATACCGGCGGCGTTCACGGAGCCAATCGGCTGGGCGGAAACGGAGTTGGCAATTCAACCGTATTCGGCGCAGTTGCCGGTGATAGTATGGCAGACGCATTAACAAAACCAACGGCGTTCCGCGAACCGGATGAAAGCGAAATCAACCGGCATGTAGACCGTTGCGAGAAACCGTTTAAACTGGCTGCTGGAGACCTTAACGGATTGCGTGAAGATTTGATGGATGTCATGTGGGAACAGGTTGGCATCATTCGTTCGGAAAAACAGCTTCAGAGTGCGATTGACAAACTCGATGACCTTGAGAATCGACTTGGCAGTACAGGACTGCCGATTCAACAGCGCTCCTTCAATCTGACGTGGCACGACTGGCTCAATCTTGAAAATCAGATTATGGTTTCAAAGGCAATTGCACACTCCGCCTTGATGCGAAAGGACTCCAGGGGCGCACACTATCGAAGTGATTATCCCGATACCCTGGATCTGGAAAACAGTTCCTACACTACTGTTCGTCTTGGGACTGACGAAAGTCCGAATATCGGGAACAAGCCAGTTGTCTTTACAATTGTTAAACCCGGTCAGTCACTGATTGAAGGTGAGGCCGGTGCACCAGTCGTCAATACGGCTGAAAATTGAGCGGTATGCATAAATACACGTTCTGTTGGATTACTATCTGAAAAAGTTCGATTGTGATCGAAAGCGATGAGGAAAGCCATGAAAATTTCGGCCGATAAACTCGAAGAAGCAGCATATCAAATCATGTTTAAAGCTTCAATTGACATTCCGGAGGACTATGAAAATGGAATCCGGAAAATGATCGATAAGGAAAAGGGAGACCTTTCCGCATTCGTGCTGGAAGCCATGCTTGAAAACTGGCAAGCGGCCCGAGAGGATCGCCGTCCCATGTGTGCGGATACGGGCGTGCCCCGGTTTTATGTCAAATGCGGCAATGAAGCCATGCCCGAAGGTGGATTTGTCGAGCTCGAACACCGGATTCGCCGGGCGACAGCACGGTCCACGCACGACATACCACTGCGTCCAAATCGGGTGCATCCGATTTCGAGACACGACAACAATAACAATGTTGGTCTGAATGCTCCGGAAATTGAATATAGCTTTGAACCTGACGTCGACTGGATAGAACTGACCACAGTTCACAAGGGCGGGCTTTTTGGCACCGACTACCGCATGCTTTTTCCCGGTGATGGCGTAGATGGAATAAAACGGTTCTTTCTGGATGTTCTGCTGGCATTTGGCAAACGGGGACTGGCCTGTCAGCCGGCCATAGTCGGTGTTGGTCTGGGCGGCTCCAAGGACACCTGCATGGTCCTTGGAAAACAGGCCGCATGTCTGAGACCCGTGGGCGAACCGCATCCTGATCCGGAAATAGCCCGATTGGAAGTGGAACTCCGCGAACTCGGCAACCAAACCGGGCTTGGTGCCATGGGGTTTTCAGGAACTTCGACTGTCGTCGACTGCCAGATCGAAGTTGGTTATACGCACACTGGCGGTTGTCCCATGTCGGTTCACTGTTTCTGCCTTTCATCGCGTCGTGCCACAGCGCGTATCCACCGGGATGGCAAAATTGAATATCGCACTGATCCCAAATGGTTCACCCCCTATATGAGAAGGAATTCCGTGTCATGGGAATCTACAGAGATAAACTCAAGAATGTCCGGATAAAAACACCGGTTTCAGATGAAGATTTAAAGGAACTCGAAATCGGTACCGTCGTCTTTCTGGACGGTATGATTTATACTGGTCGTGAAGGTGTCTACAAACGGTTTGTCGAGCAGGGCGAAAGACCTCCGATAGACTTCACAAAATATTCGAATGTCAATTTTCATTGCTCACCAGCCGCGGCCAAACAGCCCGATGGCAGCTTTAAAGTCGGTGCAGTTACGGCAACGGCAAGTTTTCGATTCGCAAAAGTGCTGCCCCAGTGGTTGCGCGATACCGGATGCCGGATGCTGATTGGCAAAGGTGGAATGAAAACCGAACATTACCGCGACATTCTGGTGCCGGCCGGAGTGGTCTATCTGACCACAGTTGGATATGGAACCGGAGCGTTACTTGGCCGGGGGATCAAAAAGGTGAAGGCCGTCAACTGGCTGGAAGAGCTTGGCGTTGCCCAGGCTATGTGGATTTTCGAAGTCGAGAATTTTGGACCTCTACTTGTTGAATGTGACCTTAAGGGAAATAGCCTGTTCGAGAAAAACAATGAAGAAACGAACAAGCGCGTCGAAAAACTATATGAGGGATTGCGGCCCCCTGCGCTCAGCCGATATGGTGAGACGGACAATAAAAAAGACGAACTAATTTAGTTGATTAATGTAAACGTGGAAAATATACACTCAAGTTCGAAAACTTTTTAATATTATTAATATATCCTGACACTTTATACCAATGAGAATTACCAACATTCGCGACGCCGTCGGGTCCATCCAATCCGATATTCGAAATGCCTTCATTTCGTTCAGGGACATGACCATCTCGGTAGTTGCTGTTGAAACCGATGTCATCCGTGACGGACAACCGGTCATCGGTTATGGTTTCACATCCAACGGCCGCTATGCCCAATCCTCCATTTTGCGCGAGCGGTTTATTCCGCGCCTTTCGGCGGCAGATCCAAATTCCCTGATTGACAATGTAAATAAAAACTTTGATCCCGATGCTATCTGGAAGTGTTTTATGGCCAATGAAAAACCAGGGGGTCATGGCGATCGTGCTCATGCCGCGGGTGCGCTTGATATGGCGATTTGGGATGTTATTTCCAAAGTTAGTGAAAAACCACTTTGGAAACTTCTTTCCGAACGTTTCAATGAGAACAATTACGATGAAAGAATTCTAGTTTATCCAGGTGGCGGATACTATTACCCGGGTAAAGAAATCGAGGGTTTACGGGCTGAAATGGCCGGCTACCGGGATGCCGGCTATAAGGTGGTCAAAATGAAAATTGGCGGTGCTGATTTAACCACCGATTTGAAACGTATTGAAGCCGTTATCGATATCGCGGGAGAAGGTGCGAATGTCGCGGTTGATGCCAACGGCCGTTTCAATCTTGAGCAGGCTCTGGCATACGGCAAAGCGATGTCAGACTATGAACTTTTCTGGTATGAAGAGCCGGGTGATCCGCTGGATTTTCAACTCAACAGCGAACTGGCCATGAAATACCAGCAACCACTGGCCACAGGTGAAAATTTATTTTCACATCAAGATGGTCTGAACCTTCTGCGATATGGCGGGTTAAGAGCTGAAAAGGACTGGATCCAGATTGATCCGGCTCTCGCTTACGGACTGACGGATTATCTCAAATTCGTATCGTTCATTGATAAGCTGAACTGGTCGAGACGCCGCCTTATTCCACATGGCGGACATCAATTTGCTCTAAATATTGCCGCGGGTCTTCAGCTCGGAGGATCCGAATCCTATCCAGGCGTTTTTCAGCCCTTTGGCGGTTTTGCAGACAATATTCCAATTATTGAAGGATATACCAGTCTCCATCAGACTCCTGGAATCGGCATTGAACTGAAACTGGAAATGTTCGATAAACTGCGTTCGTATTTATTCTGATCTTTTTATGATTTACCTGTGACACCGTATTTCCCAATGAATGCCACATGATGTTAGGCTCGATCCATGGCGAAGATTGTTATTTCCGAACAGATGCACAAGGAGGCTGTCGAAAGTCTTGAGCAGGAATTTGACGTCATTTTTGATGCTTCACTTTGGAAAAGCCCGAACCGACTTGCCGAAAATTTGGGCTCGGCAGATGCGTTGATCGTTCGCAATTCAACTCAGGTCGATTCCGAGATATTAAATGCTTCTCCTCAGCTCAGGGTGATAGGCCGGCTAGGTGTCGGACTTGACAATATTGATTTGAATATGTGCTCTGAACGCGGGATTACGGTCTGTCCGGCGACAGGAGCGAATGCGATATCAGTGGCTGAGTATGTTATTACCACCGCCCTTGTCCTGTTGCGCGGCGCCTACTTTGCAACCGACCAGGTAATCGGTGGAACTTGGCCACGATATGAACTGATCGGTAGAGAACTGAACGGCAAAACTCTGGGAATCATTGGTTTCGGATCAATCGGTCAACAGGTTGGGATGTTGGCGAAGGCCATGCATTTGGAAGTCATAACGTATGACCCCCTGCCACCTAAGGATGATTCCCTGGCACAGGTTGTACGGCGCGTGAATTTCGATCAGGTCATATCCCAAAGTGATATTGTCACCCTCCATGTTCCGCTTACTTCCGAAACTTCAAATCTGATCAATGCCGCCACCATTTCGAAAATGCGAAAGGGAGCGATATTCATCAATACGTCGCGAGGTGGAATTGTCGATGAACAGGCACTCATCGATGCCTTGATTTCGGGTCATCTAGCGGGAGCCGCAATCGATGTATTTAAAGACGAACCATTGGATGGGAATTCGGGCGGGCGGTTTGTTAACGCGCCGAACTTAATACTGACGCCTCATATTTCTGGAGTAACAGAAGAATCCAACGCCCGAGTGAGCTTTGTGACTGCGGAAAACGTGCGCCGAATACTCATTGACCCACTTTGATCACCCATTTCGATATCCTGTAAATTCATCCTTAATCGCTGTTCCGCCGGATTATTTCAGTTCCAGCAAGAAAGCTCTTCAGTAATGGTGTTAAAAATGCGACAAGCTCAGCATCTTTTGAAGTGTCAACCCTATCAAGTGGATTTGGCATGCAAATATTTTAATTTACAGAGGAATTTCCTAATCTGCGGCAATTGATGTGCTATTCGGAGTTGCAAAATTGTCGAGAGAAGGCCATCTTTCAATACAAAGACAAGCATCAGTAAAGGTTGCCTGATGCTGCAAAACTTCTAACAGATCATTGGAGAAGCATAATGGTTATGCCGACCTTGGGTTCGGGCGCAGGTTCGCAGGCGAATTCAGCGGAATTAATTAAGGATACAACAACACGTGATTTCGTCGCAGATGTAGTTGAGGCCTCAAAAAATTCGACGGTTCTCGTTGACTTCTGGGCACCTTGGTGTGGTCCGTGCAAACAGCTGACACCGATACTCGAAAAAGCAGTCCAGGAGGCCAGGGGATCGATTCGCTTGGTCAAAATGAATATCGACGAACACCCTTCAATCGCACAGCAAATGGGTATCCAGTCCATCCCAGCCGTATTTGCTTTCAAAGATGGTAAACCGATTGATGGATTTATGGGTGCCCTTCCTGAAAGTCAGATAAAAGAGTTCATCCGTCGTGTCGGCGGCGGCGAAAATCAAAGCCTGACAGGCGCATTGGAAATCGCCGGCAAGTCTTATCAGGAAGGCGATTTCAATGCCGCGATCGAAGTTTATGGGCAAATTGTTCAACAAGATAATGAGAATGCTGAGGCCCTGGCGGGCCTGGCCAAGTCTTACATCCAGTTGGGAGACCTTGAGCAGGCCGAGAAAATCCTCCAAATTGTTCCGCAAGATGTAAAAAATACATCCGAGATCGACGCTGCTCAAGATCTACTGGAAGTTGCACAACAGGGAAGTCAGTCCGGCAATTTGACAGAACTGCAGGAATCCGTACAGAATGATCCTGATAACATCGAAGCAAAATTCGATCTGTCGATTGCCCTGAATGCCAAAGGCGATCGAGAAGGTGCTCTGGATCTGCTGCTTGAAATCATAAACCGCGACAAACATTGGAACGATGAGGCTGCGCGCAAACAACTGGTGAAATTTTTTAACGCCTGGGGCGCAAGTGATCCTTTGACGATACAGGGCCGACGACGTCTTTCATCGTTACTGTTTTCCTGATGGAGAGCCAACATTGACCGGTTTCGGAATTGTAGAA
>Ga0307434_1001012_pt1 | contig 16146 bp, 21 predicted proteins | sample SalMarWE160220MG_FD_202156 | JGI IMG/M metagenome (GOLD analysis project Ga0307434, IMG submission 202156) | Salt marsh sediment microbial communities from the Plum Island Ecosystem LTER, Massachusetts, United States - WE1603-220 | ecosystem: Environmental > Aquatic > Marine > Intertidal zone >... | reverse complement strand
TCCGTTTCATCCGTGCTTTCTAATACTGCTTGGTCTTCGGGATCGAGCAAATCAGAAGCATCAGAATCAGAATCGGGCATTACAGTATCACTGTTATTATTTCTCTCTTCTTGTTCTTCGTCAACAGATATATCATTTTCGACGTCTGTTTGTTGACTATCTCCAATAAATGCCAGCAAAAGCGCTTGTTGTTCCTCGTCGCCCATATTGCGATAAATGGCCCCCATCTCCCGCGCTATGTCGAGGGGGTTTCGTCCTGACCCGTTGAGCGGTTGTGTGATGGGAGGGGGTGACACGGGATGTCCACCCCCCGTGGTATGCTGTTCGGTTTGTTTCGGCGGCGGTGGGGAAGGCCGGGTAGGCATCGCCCGGGGAGGGGGTTGCCGAGGGGGGAGCGGCCGGGCGGGCTGTTGCGCTCCTTTTGCCTTTGCGATTTCGTTTTGTACTTTGAGCTTTTGAAGGGCGAGCAGCTCGGTTAAAGCCGTTTCGAGTATAGGCGCGGTTTGTCCGATTATCTCGGTTGCCACGTGTTCAGAGCCGCCAAATTCTGTTTTCATGCCGTTCAGCTCACGCAATAGCGCAATGGTCTGTTGCACGTCCCCGAGGGGCTCTTGTGGGTCTCGGCTCTTGCGCATCTTTTCAAGCTCGCGCTCATATTCGAGTTGGTGCCGCTGCATCGCCATTTGGTGTTGGCTTTGAGCCTGCATCATTTCCATCATGAGCTTTTGTTGCATGATCTCGGCGGCGGTATTTGCCTTTTCTGTTTTCTTGTCTCCCTCGTCGCCGAGCAGATACCACCGCATGAGCTTTCGTTGCACCTCGACGGGCACCCCGGGCATGTTCATCCCCATACCGCCGAGCATGGGGAACGGGTTGGCATCTTTGTTTCCCCCTCGCGACGCTGCCCGCCTTTGCGCTCCCCCCATCGTGAGAAAATCGGCGTCAAGCTCTTGATAATTCTCTTTGGGCACATCGGCGATCCGGATCGTCTTTTGACCACGGTATTTGTGGGACTCGTCGACGATCCGGAGCGTGAACAATCCGCCGCCGAATTGTTCTTTCAATTTGTCGATATTGAAAGGACGTTCGGGGTCAAAATGGATTGTGCCAAGGTATCCCGAACACCATTCGGGTTCTTGCCTGTGCACCTTGATCATGAAGTCCTTCGGTATCTCGGTAAAGATCTCGTCGATCTCCATTTCTGATAAAATCTCTGAAGTCCATTTGTTTTTCTTTGGACGTCCCTGCCCGTTTTTTATATTCTTGGGATCCTCTGGCACGATAAGCCCCTTTCCAAACCGATAGGTATTCCACCGCGAAAACCGCGCTAAATACCGTGTATTTTAGATTAATTTACACTTTTTTTGGTTTTTTCTGACATTTTTAGATGATTTTGATAATATCTCTCTCGAACCTACGGCCCCATTGAAGCGCAAGCGCGTAAACCCGGAATGCCTAGATATAGCGCGGCCCATCGGGCTTTTCCGTAGGTTCTACAGGCTCCCCCTTCCAGTGCTTTTTAAGCAAACAAGGACGGGGAGCCTTTTTTTTTCTGTCTTTTCATGTGCGCGATCTGCTCGCTCGTGGTGCTGATCTTTTCGGATTGGCAAAATCCCTAATTTTGATTTTTGGCGCGATCTTTGGTAGATCGTCCATAAGTACTTATGATAAGTAAATTAATCAGTTCCAGATTTGTTTGCAGGGCAAAAAAAAAGCCCTGCCCGTTTAAACGCATGACCAGTGCAACGGACAGGACCAGCAATGAAGAAGAAATATCATAAAACCAGCCAAAAACCAAAAATAAACGCCCATCGCCTGCAGATCGTCACAAAAAAAGATCGGGGGAGATCATGACCGCCGCCGCTGCTTATCAGCCGAGCTTGCCGGGATTGCGCGGGAAGGTTGCCGACGAATACAGATTTTCACACATCAAATTTGGCCGTGATCTGTATAAGTTCTTTGCGAACGAACAAGCCAACGTCGCGCACCTTGCCTCTTTACTCGCCGTCACAGTCTATTGGGGATATGATTTTTTCGAGGTGAGCCAAGGGAAGCTTGGCGCGCTGCTCGTCGATGTTTGCGGGGTGGACGTTGCCCCCTCCCGCCGCTCGGTCTCCGGATACCTTTCCCGTCTCGCCACCCTCGGGTTGATTCAGATACCGAGGAAAAGGAGCTTGGACAGCGTTAAACGGTATCGATTCACCGATAAATTCAAGGCGCTTTTGGACCCAGAAGCGCGTCAAAAAATGTGGGATATGCAACTACATGGAAACGGGGGGCGCACTTCCTCTTTACACATAAAGCCACAGAGTACAGATCAACCCGAAACTATCGGTTTTAATACAAACAAGAATCGCGCGATCAATACGACAAAGGCAAGCGAACCCGAAACGGCCGTCTCACGCACGGACCGCGCGGGTCTCGATAATATAAATCGGCAGGAAATGAAGAAATGCCAGCCGAAACCGAGCAGCCCGGCCCGGCCGCGTAATGCTGCCCGCCCGGCGAAACCGCGCAACGGCAAACAAGCCAAGCTTTCGAAGTTTGAAAACTCGGTTAGGTGGTGGATGTTCGGTTACACCGGGATCGCCAGTGTCGCCGAAGCCGAAATTTTGGTTGCGTTGTTCATCGAGCTGAACGCCGAAGGCACCGACGACTTTATCAACCAATTGCGCGGCAACTGGAACAAATCGGGGGGCAAAGGGGAGACCATGACCGAAGCCGAAAGAAGCTACAACATCCGGTGCCTTGTCGGGCACCTTCGAACGGTGAGAGATGATCGGGCGGCAACACTAGCGGCAACACAAGCGGCCGCCGCCGCTCCGGCCTATGATGAAAGGGAGATTTCTCCCTCGGACCCGGGAGTCATCCCGGGAGCCGTTCGGGAGTTTTCTCCCGAAGAAAAGCGGGTTAGAGTCGCCAAACTCGAACAGGCTTTCCATTGCGCGTTGATATTCGGAGACAAGAGCTACACCGGCCCGGGCGCGGAAATCATCGAGCGGTTCCGCAACGCCACCGAAGCGGAGCGCGATCAAATTCTGGACGATCTCCACGCTGGCAGAATAAAGCCAGTATGACTAAAAAAATTCCAGTATAGTTGAAATTTGCCCTATTGGCTCTTTTTTGGGTTAAAAATAGAATCCACGGTTTGGGGAATAGAACCTATCGATCTTTAGTCGACGTCGACATTTTTTTTTTCGGGAACTTCGACGACTATCCGACCGCCAAGATTTATTTTTTTGGGAGAGAGTTGATCACCGGCCAAAGTGTTGCGGCACATCGATGCCATGTGTTCGATGAATGTTTCGATTGTCACTGACACTTGCATGACCTTTAAAAGTTCATCGCAATCTTTCCCGTCAAGCTGCAGCGCTCCCGTTTTTTGGCCTTTCCTCAATTTTGGCAAAAGAGTAGGCAAAACGAGATCTGTGAACGTGGTTTCGGTTTCTCCTATCCTGTGATTCCAGAAATCGACCGCGCTTTGTTTGTCATCTGCAACGGGTCCGGACGAATCACAACACTCACACTCGACATAGTAATGGGGGATAGCGGTGCCATCTCCAACCTGTTCCTCGCACTCAATGATCGAAAGGTTTTCAGAATCACCGTCGTTTGCGCAAAAAGGACAAGATTTAATTAACGTCGTGGTCATCTGCTCGCCTATTCCTTTCCCTCAAATGTACGCTTGCCGCTTTCAGGGAAGCGGATAAGCCCGTGAGTGATTCGGACAGCTCATCAATAAGTTTGTCCGGTGGATTCGCGGCCGCCGCCGGTAAAATGCCCGCTTCCTGAATCGTTTGGTTCATATTGACAAGAACAAAGAATCTAAGAAGCCCCCTAAATTCTGCCGGTGTAAGCTCGCACGGTTGATCTTTGGTGACTGAGAAAACCGCTTTGTCATAAACGGCTTGCATAACGTTCAAAAGCTTTTCTTTCATAATGCCCCCCGTTCCTTTCAGCACTCGTCAAAGCAGGTTGTCAAAACTTCGCAGTCTGTCGAAAGCTGTTCACAATCGAACATACACCGATCGTATTTGTCGAAATCGGCCTTTTCACACTCGGCTTTGGCTTCTTTCAAGGTGGTGTTCATCGAATCCCACCCAATGCATTCTTGGAACCTATCGGCCATTTTTTTGCACTGGGAGATCTCGGCGGCCTTGTCGTCGGCTTTGTTGTCGGCTTTGTCGTCGTCGTCGTCGCTGCAGCCCTGCAGCGATGATATAAGAACGAAGAAAACGACCATCGAGGCAACCGCGACAACGCCCCAAAAAATGGATCGATTATGGTGGATTCGTACTTGCTCCCGTTCATAGGACGGATCAATGATAATGTTTTTGTTGTGGTTCATAGTAGACTCCTTTCGGCTCATCGGCCGGTTTGGTGGCGTTCTTTATTCCCTTTCGAACACCGTAGATAAAGGCAATTGGCACAGCTATGGGTGACAGTGGCAACAATAGCCACCGCCACCACGGTTTTTTCTTCATTCCTTCCACCCCGTGATTCTCCCCGTTTCTGGGTCAACGATGGCTTTTGTAAAGTCCATCGATGTGCCGTCAACCATCCTTGAAAGTCTTTCCCATTTCAAATCGGCCGGGGTTTTTTTGCCGCTTTCGTTTGTCACAATCATCTCGATTGGTCTCCAACCTTCAAAGGGGTTGTGTCCGCTCCTTTCAACCTTCCCGTTTACCGCCATCGCAAGAACCACCGCACCAAGCCACCGCCCGGCCGCCTCTCGATTCATTTCGATGGTCTGTTGTTCGATTTCCTCACCAGAGAATTCCCCGGGCACCAATCCGTAGACAGTCACCCACAATTTCCCTTTCTCTTTCATTTGACGTTTACCTCCCAAAAAAAAACATTTTCAATGTAAAAATGTTATGCAATAATGATAATAAACATTTTTAAACAAAACAAAGGGAAAAACGATGAAAAAAGATGTATTGAACCCGAAAAAACAGATCTCTGTCTCCCTTCCTCTCTTTGTGCTGCAGGATATGGACATTTTGATTGACGGATCGCACATCCGTAGCCGCTCTCATTTAATGCACATCGCCGTGGTAGACTATATCGCCCGGGCCAAAATAGACGGTTTGCCGAAACAGCTCACCATAAGCGATATCAAAGATGAACCACGTTCTAGGCGAAAGCCGAAAAAGTGAGTTGATCTACTTCCACCGCGCTTTGATATGCACCGCACCTATTCAACTTAACGCATTTAGCACACGTGAAATCAATCATATGTACGTCCTTCGGGTGATACCGCCCGGTGTAGATATGCCCGATGGGATCCCAAAACATCGAGTTGCAGGGGAATACCTTCCCGTCCGGTGTAATGAAGTGCAAAACCTCGCTTGCTATCCGGTCGACGTCACCCGGCCGGGGACGAAACCACGTCTTTTTTTGGGGTCGGTTCGCCCATCGAGGAACAAAATTGAAACCGGGATAGTCCTCCCCGAGCTCGCCGAGCTCGCCGCCGGCGCCGCCGGCGCCGCCGGCGCCAAGCACTCGTGTAATTTGGTGGGGTTTTCGCCGAATCGGCTCGATTGTCCGAAGAAACTCGGCCAATGGTTGCGGGTCGTGGTGGGTGACAACCCATTTAATCGGCATATCGAGCAGCTCGGCCCGGGCGGGGATAAGCAAACCGTTTGTGAAAATGGCCACCTCGAAACCTGCCCGAACAAGCCCGCCGGTAAATGGCTCTATGTCTGGCCTTAGAAGTGGCTCACCTCCGGAGAGATGAATTGCAGCGTGGGGGGTGTGGCGCTGCAGCCAGTTCAAAAGAAACGGCAACTCTAAGACATTGTGAGGGGACAAGAACCGCGACTTGTCCGGGCACTTCGAGAAATACCACTTTCCAAACTTCTTTTGTAGCTCTAGATCGTTCAGCGATTCGCCGCCGGGCGGTTTCCATATGTCGAATGACTCCGGGGGTGACCACTTCGGGAGATTACTCCCGGATACGCAATAATGGCATGAATTTTGACAGTAGTTCCACAAGGACACCGTGATTGTGAGGGGAGTTTTAGCCATTACGGGATATCTGGGATCGTTCCTTCCATCCGGACATACTCACCGCATTGGATGAGAGTACCGTCAACGATCTTTGCGAACATGTCCATATCTCCGGTTGTATCCTGCGTGAGATAGGCGTTTCGGGTAGGGGCTCGCCGGTAACAATGCCCGGCCTTTGTCTGGTCCGTATCCGGTCCGAAGTACTTACAGGACCAACAATAATTTGCTCTTGCTTCATGTGCCATGTTGGTACCTCCTTTCTATGATCGGGCCGAGCCCGCGTAAGGTCTGAAGTCGCCACACCAAGCTTGGTCTGGAAGTGGGATCGGTGAAAATTCGTCACCCACCGCGAGAAGAGACGCTGTAACGTTCCCTTCCCCGGTTGGTGCTGTACGCATACACACCCCGTCCCCCTCGTCGTCTGGCGGCCGGTAAAAGTGGCACGCTGAACAATTTCTTGTTGCGCTTGCTCTTGGATAGTCTGCCATTGAAAAACCTCCTTATGGGACACTCGGAATTGTGCCCGTGTTTGGTTTCCAGTCGTCGCACCATTCTTCGGTGCCATCTTTTACGGCGGGAAACTGGTCATAAAATTCTCGCACGGGAACGGTCTTTTCGTCCATCCCTCGTGGTGCATATCGACGACACCACCCCGAGGGGTTATCGCCGGGATTCGATGTTTGAAAATAATCGCAATACCAACATCGCTTCGGTAGTGTAGTTGTCATGGTGTAGGCTCCGGATAGACAAAGGGCGGGGGATTCGGAATTGACGCCACCGCCGGTTTATACTCTCCACACCATTCGTTGGGTGAAACCTTGATGAGACACCACTTTGCAAACGATTCATCATGAGTGATGTCGTCGGGATTGATTGAGCCAACGAATGGCCCGCTTTCTTCCATCGCGGCCGCCGCTGCAGCGACGAGGGGAAGCTTTACAAGTTCCACATATGCCGTTGCTTGCCGTATGGCGTTGATCGTGTCCTCGCTGCCCGATTCGTTGACAAACTCAAAACCGAAAAGCGTACTGTTCGCCGGTTCGATGAACCCGCCCGGGAAAGCTTCTTTGGCGAAATAAATTAGAGAAGTGCCCGGGGTGGTTGTGTTGTTGATACCGATATCGGTCTGGTTTGCGATGCACGGTAGCCGTTGTGTCCCGTTCGTTATCAGCGTTCTGTTTGACAGATTGATCTGATAAAAATCGAGCCGCAAAGTCGGTGCCGCTCCCTTTGTCCCCACGCCCACCGCAGCACCGGCGCAAGCCACTTTGATATCGATAACTCGCCAGTCATGGGGCAGAATCCACGGGGTAAGCTGTCCGTTTGAGTAGACGTTTGCCGATTGGGTGAGCGCCAGCCCCGAGGGGTTGTTTTGGTTCACCGTGGCACGGGAGAAAAATCCCGTTGTGTTGTTCGCCTCCCCCATAAGCTCGGCTTGCAAATATCGATATTCATCGTTGACCGGGTTGTCTATCCACTTGAGCCCGGTTGCTTCGGTGCTGTCCGCCGATAGAATTTGATTATCGGAGCCAACGCCTAACCGTTGGTCGCCGGTGTCAAAAGTGTAAAGGTCTCCTTTCGTCGTCAAAGGGCTTGTTCCCCCCACTGGGGTTTTCCAAGCGATGCCGTTTGATGTTGCACTATCCGCCGTCAAAACCTGCCCGTCGGTACCGACACCGTATCTCACCGAATCCGATCCGTCGTGGGTGAGCACATCCCCTTTTGTCGTCAAGATGGTACCGCCAGCGCATGCCAAACAAGGCCCATATAAATCGCGGCCGGTGGGGGCATACTTTCGGCACCACCCCTCGACACTTTGAGATCTGTCGACGGGTTGGAAATGGTGGCATGTCCAACACGAATATGACTTATTGGAAAGGGCAAAGGTCATATGATACCCCTTTCGTCGAATATTTTGCCGCGAGCGTGTTTGATAGCCAATACTCGCGGGTTGGTATACCGGTCACCGTAAATCACCGGGCCTTTTTCAAAGGCGTGCCAAAGTGTTTCCTCTATCTCTTCCCAATGCCAAACGATGCGTGTTGCCGTTCCAAGCCGCTTTAAAGACGTCGTTGGTATCGTGTAGGCTTTAGCGCTTAGGCGGCCTCGTTTGGCCGGTTTGGGGTCTCCCTTTGGGAAAAAATAGAGGGCTGTTTTGCTGTCATTGACCGCGATAAGCTCCTTTGACTCCCAAAAGCTTAGATCTCGGTCGGCCCGATGTTTGTCCGGACGATAGCCGATTGACTGGACATGACCGATCACTTTCACGTGCTTTGGTATCTTCATGGTTTCCTCCAATAGGCGAAAGCTAGACCGGCGATAATGGGCAATATGACAAACCCGGTGCCGTTCTTTCCTCCAATTCTGGCGAGCAATCCGCCCGGCTTGCTGCCGGTGTAGCTGCCCGTCTTGTTTTCTTCGTAGTATCCTGAAACCTTGTTGGCATAGTAGATCGGCCGGTTTGACTTCCCTCCCCAATTGGGGAAAGAAGCGGCAAGGTTCGAAAACGTCGCCGCCTTCCCCTCGGCTTTGAGCTGGTCAAGCTTCTTTATCGTGGCCCCCGCCCCCACCGCATAAGCGGTCAAAACGATCCGTATTTGGTCCGGTTTTGCTTCGGACAATGACGCGGCCGGTGCCGCGTCGGGATGCGCTTTGTGAATCAAATGATTCGCCAAGGCGAGGTAGTAACATCCCGCGCGGATCTGGATACGAGCGGCCCGCTCGTCGGTGCCGCTGATATCCTCCCACGTGGCAAGAGTTACGGGATCGAAGTTTGGCTTTGACTGTTCGTGTTGGTTGTAACCCAAAACCGTGGCGGGGACGGTCTGCATTAGACCATATGCCCGATCAACGTAGTGTTCGCCGCCGCTGGCAGTGGGGAGGTAATCTTTGCTTTTTGACGCAACACCGGCCGGGAGACCGGCCACCCCATTGCTTTCGTTACGGATGACAGCCAACACCAGATCGGGCGGTATGTCCTTGCACTCCCACGAGACAAACGGCCGCCATTTTTCGATCCGTTTCTTCCATGCCATTAGATATCAACCTTCCTGATAAAGAATCTCAGCTCGTTCAAAAACCGTTGTGCCTCGACAATGGCGGCCGCCGGTGCGCCTTGTTCTTTCAACGCTTCGACATATTGGCGGTTGCCAAGCTGCAGATCTTCGGCCATCGATTTCGCTTTTTCGATTCCCTCCTTTCCCGGTCTGTCAAAATCGGGGTGATAGATGACGATTGACCGATTCACTAGTAAGACCTCGTTAGATTTTCATACGTGCGGGGGCTCCCCTGAGCTTGCGTGAATCCCTGCAATATTCCCGATACGTCGCGCACCGGGGTGTCTTCCTCCAATGGGCTGATCCGTTGTATCCAAAGGGACAAGAGACTATTTTCGGGAACAACGAGGTGAACAAAATGATCCGTGCCGTAAATGAACCGCATTTCATCCCACTCGGGAAGTCTCTCGAATGGACTACCCGGGAGAAAATCGGGCGGGAATGTGCGCCAGTTGGCGGGGTCGACGCCGTTCGGATCGAGCCGTTCTATCCGTAGGTGCCAAAGCACTTGGGGAGCGGGATAACCCGGCCCGGCTCCCGTGTATAGAGCTTGCCGGGTGTAGTAGAACGGGTCTCCCATTGGCCACCGCCAATTTAGGGGGGCAGCTCGTTCGAAAATAACGTCCAACATGTTCAGGCCGGTTTGTATGTTGCAGACCACACCGACCTCATTTTTTTGAACGATAAATTTTGCTAACTCGTGATTTTGAAGCCCCGGGCAAGCCGATGGAAAGTGCCATGTGTGAGCGCTGTCCTGAAACTTCATTATCTCGGGTGTGCGTTCGAGTTGGTCCCAATCGACGGCATATTTTACGGGCGGTGCGCAACTCATTTGCGCGGCCATGGCCACCGCTCGCGGGTCCGCTACGTCAAACGCGCTCATTTCGAGCGTGAAAGGGTCATCCTCCGGAGCGTAGGGATCGGCCATCGGCGGAATCATTCCGCACGCCACCGCATAGTCATAGGCGAATTCCATGCTGTACGGTTCTGGCTTTACCGACTCGGCCAATTGGGTCAACTGGTCGACGCCAAGGACGGCTTGAAAAACGCTGTTCGATTTCTTGCCGGTCAACGCTCGTTTGAATGGAAGGCCCATCATGGCAATTGTCCGCCTTTCTTGTATTCGAGCCCCTCGAATACGACCTGAACCTTTCGAGCTTCGGCGTCGCCGTTGCGATTGATGAGTTGAACGTACAGGGTGGTTTTCGCTTCCAGTGGAACGGGAACAGATAGCGGAGACCACACACCGGTATGTGTGCTGCCGTAAACCCTCGCCATTGGTGCCGAGTCTCCCTTCCAAAACCGTTTATCGTTTTGAATCGACCAATCGAGCGAGTATTGTTCGGGATCGTTGCCGTCCTCACCAATCACCGAGTGTTTGATTCGGTGCAAAATGAACGGCCTTTCTCGGGTGACAACGCTCCCGTCTACGGAATCACCCTCTGTTGTTGGTATGTCCAGATTGACCGTGTATTGGGAGGCCTCCCAATCCTTGTACTTGAATTCTTGTTCCATATGGTCACCTCAAAAAAACACCGCAAAAAGGGGAGCACTTATGGGGGATCGATTGGGCGTGCCCCCCTCTTTGCCGGTGCGGTTGAATGGTTTACCGGTGGAAATCGCCGATGGGTTGGACGTCGCGCATGCCACGGAAAGCCGCGATTATCATGCACTCGTTGTTCCACACACCGTTTTCGAAAACCACGGGTTTGATCGTGTTCATCGCATTGAGAATTGTCTTGGCCGTTTTGGTCAAGGTGAGCTTGACCGAAATGGAGATGTCTTTCGGGAGCTTCAGAGGGAGGTTTTTGAAGATGAACCGATTACCGCCCAATGAATCACCCTGTGTGATTAAGCTCGCATATTGGGCGAGGTTGCCCCCTACTTGGTGACCGACAGCACCGAAGCCATAGGGGCACATCTCCGGACGAACGGACAAAATCTTGTTGTCAGCACCGCCGACATAGATCGCCGCGTTCAAATGCAACGGCAGGATTTGAGACCAAATCTTTGCGGCCGCCCGGTCACCGTCATACATTTCTGTGTTCACGGGGTCCGGGTAGAAAAAACCGATCCCAAAATCGGTAAAGATGACCGGCCAATCGAGACCGGTTTTTTTCTTCATATTCGAATATGCTGGCCCTGTCTCGCTTTCCTGCCGTTGGTCAAAGAAACTAATGGGGACGTCCGCCGCCGCAAGCGCGGCCAGGGAGATTTGCCACCCCTGAACGTTGGTTTCGATATCCGGACCGATTCGAAGGACGTCGAACAGTAAAAAATCCTGTCTCACGTTCGTGAAACGGCTGTCCTGTTGTGCCTCGACAACGGCGGGTTCTTGTCCATAATATCCATACATTTTTCAATGTCCTTTCTGCTCTGTGAGCTGTTTAATATCCGCCCGGGTAATTCGCTGCCATACCGAAGGCCGGATTGTAGGGAACCACCTGCCCGCCGCTTTCTGTCGCCGCGCCCATACTCGGATCGTATGGGATAGCCTGCCCGCCGCTGTCGGTCGCCGCTCCATAGCCGTACATTTCCCCGGGTAGCTGTCCGTATTCGGGCACCTGCTCGTATTCCATCACCTCGATTTCGGGTTCAGCACCATAGCCGAGAAAATCCGGATGAATATTGTCTTGACCGAGTAGCGCGGGGTTTATCACGTCCTCATCGGCTCCGAACCAACTTTCAGACCAACCCCACTTCGGGGCCAGCTTGCACGTGAAAGCCTTGTACATTGCCAATGACACACCGCCAGCCGCTATAAGCCCCACCGTTGGCTTTTTGAGCTTGAACAGTGCCCCGAGGGCAAAGGCCGCGACCATCGACGAGGCGGCCGCCGTGGCGATATTCGGCCATGTCCACCGAACTTGTTCCGAGCCCCCCTCGGTCAATTTGTTCACCGCCGCTTTGGCAACCACCATACCGATGGCCACCGCAACGGAACCACGAACGATCTTCTTTATGTCCAGATCGTTCGACTCCCGCCGCTTAACGCGATAGGCCGCCCGTTTCTTCGGCTTGTTCCGGTATTTGTACTTTGTGACGGTTCGCGTTCTGTACCGCACACCACCACGAGACGTACTTCCTTTTTTTCTACCTCTCTTCTTTGCCATTTTGTTGGCCCCTTTCTTGGTTTGGGGTTTACGTTTACTCGTCTTGCGCTTCGGTGGGGCACGCTTGACGGGGTTTACACCGATGATAACGGGCATGTCCTAATCCCTCCTTCCGAGTTTTGGCGGACCAAAAGCCATCAATGCACCGATGGCCAAAGCACCGACGACAAGAGCCATTGTGCCCTTGCTACCAAGTACTTTCTCAATCCAACCCCTTGCGGTGGGGTTGGCTTTCAACGCTGCTTCATTCGCGGCCGCCGTCTGCTTTTTCCATGCGGTCCACTGGTCGCGAACCTCTTTTGGTTTGGTGGCCATGTCTTGATCGGCTTTTAATGCCGCTTGCTGCAGTTTGAGCCGTTCGATCTCCGCCTGCTTTTCGAGGCGGTCACCGGCTTGGTCACCAGCAATCAAAAGCGTGATCGCAACGATACCGGCCGCGACAATGATCGGCGCGATACCGAGGTCACCGTAGGACATAGAAATTTGGTCCTTCGGGTAGTAGTCGCCGCCGTCGACCTCTTCGGATAGAGAGACAATATCCATATCACCATTGGCGAAACGAACCGCGTAGGTTTTGAGCAACACCTTGGTGACAAGGGTATTTAGGATTTTTGCCCGACGTCCGATCTCGTTCACAATGTCCGCATCCGCTTGTGAAACAATGACCGGTTTTGTCCCCGTGAGCTGGCCGATCTCGTTTTGCATATCGTTGCAAACTTCGGCGAGCAACACGAGCGCCTTTGCCTTTGGGACCACCCGACGCTCTATCTTTGAGCGCCATCGGTCCCAAAAGGCACTTTGGGCGGCAGTGGGGGCGGTCATACGGTCCGCCTTTTCGACATGGCGAGTATCGCCGCCGCACCGATTATTCCGGCCGATGCGAGGGCAACATATGGCACCGTGCCGCCGCCGGTGCCTGTCCCCGGTTTGAATCCCGATAAGGCATTGGCGATCTTGTCGTCAACAACACTCCAATCGATAGCGGGCGTTTTAACGGGGTGCGTTGCCAAGTAGTCTTGAACCGCCGATTGAATTTGACCGGGTGAAACCGAGCCGCCCGGGGCTCCCGGTGGTCCCTGTATCCCGGGGATTCCTTGCGGCCCGGGTGGTCCGGGGTCTCCCTTGGCGGGCGGGTTCTTGTCGAGATACGAGCTCACGAGCTCGGCGATCTGTGCTTCGGTTGCAGGTGGCCCGGGCGGTCCCATCGGCCCGGGCTTCCCTTGTGGTCCAACCGCTCCCGGTTTCCCTTGTGGTCCTTGTATCCCGGGGATTCCTTGCGGCCCGGGTTGGCCGGGGTCTCCCTTGGCGGGCGGGTTCTTGTCGAGATACGAGCTTACAAGCTCGGCGATCTGCGCTTCGGTTGCCGGTGGCCCGGGCGGTCCCATCGGCCCGGGGTCTCCTTTGCCTCCTTTCGGTCCGGTCTTTCCCGGTTTCCCGGGCGGTCCGATCTCACCGGGCACCCCGGGATCGCCTTGTGGTCCTTTGGCACCGGTTTTGCCCGCTTTCCCCGCTGGCCCGGGCGGCCCGGGCGGTGGGGGGTGGGCTTCGAGGTAGGCTTTAATAAGCGCCTCGATTTCGGCGTTTGTCGGTCCACCCGGCCCGGTGGGGGGCGGCGGTATTTTGTAGCTATCTTCCGGCTCGGTGGGGTTGCCCTCGGTGTCGAGATATGGAATCCAAACAACGGGGTGAGCGTGTCCGGTCATTACTGGCGCGTGCGGATGTATTTCGGAATAGTCGGGCGTATCCTGCAGACCTTTGACCTTGTAGCTTTCCCACCCCTTTTTTTTCCGGTTGATATGGTCGTTCCATGTTGCCGCGTTCATCGCGAGCAACCCTTTTTTGACGTCTGCCGCACCATAGGCGCGTTTAGCGACGCCATACCACGTTTCATCCGGCTTTTCCGTGGTGATACGGTAAAACCCGCCCGGCTTTGGTTTGTCGAGTATCTCGGCCGGTGTCGGGATATATCGAGTGTCCGTAGTCGGATCATACGTCGCGCCCATGTCGCCGTATTGGTACGGGCAAAAACGTCCCTGACCGCGACCCCATGGGGGCGGTCTATAATCTCGGAGATAGGACACCGAAGCCATCACACCCACCCTATCCCTGATTGTGTGGGCGTGCGGTAGTATGCGTTCACATTGGGATCAACGTAGGTTTCACCCAATGAAGCCATCCCATAGCCGTCAACCCCACGGTATCGACCTCCCCGCCGTCGACCTATTCCCTTTTTGCGGCGATATTGAGCCACAACCCGCTTGGCGCGGCCTTTTCCCATCCGCTTGCCTTCCTTTGCGAGCAAAGAAGCGAAAGCGCGAGCTTGGCTTTTGTTCTTGATGATCGGCTTTTTGAACTTGTCGAAAACCACGCCCACTTTTTTCGCGATATCGTACACCTTGCCGGTCAACATGAGGCCAGCCGAAACGGCCGGGCCGATGCCCGGGATGAACGCGGCAATGGGGGCGATCCGTTTGGCGATGGGTCCAACCATCTTTAATAACGGTTTCACGAGCTTCATTGCCGTTTTGAAGATTTTCGAGCCGACCTTCCAAAGGAAGCGGCCGAAGGCTGTTCGACGAACAAATTTCTTGATCCGTTTCCCGAGCTTTCGAACGCCTTTTTTGATTCGCTTTCTCACCCTCCGGACGGCCTTTTTTGCCTTGCGAAAAAGCTTTTTAAAGAAACCGCCGAGACCGTCGGGGCTTTGGACATATTCGTATATCTCGCCATCATCGGCGAGCGCCAAAGCCCCCATTTGTGGCACGCCGTATTGCTGGATATGGGCGATATCGGCGGGGTCCATCTCGAAATGTTTCGTGCGGACGAGACCAGTATCACCGATCTCGTCGGTATCGTCATACTCGGCCATGATGTAGGGGGTTTGGTCGCCGTTTATGACGCCCATCAATCCCGAGTAACAACCGAAACCGACGATACCGCTTCGGGAGAAATCGGGAAGCACTTCGTCACTTTGCAGCGCGGCCATGTGTTGCGGGTTGGATTCGTCAACGATTTCGTCCGCACCGAAAAGGCCGCTTTGGTCGGTGTAGTCGTAAAAATCGCTGTAGCTCGGGGAGCCCCCTCCGGATGGACCACCCGAAGCAAAGCCCCAATAGGGTGTTGGTTTCACTCCATACATGCTTGAACCTCCTAATTCGCCGGTGGGGTAGTTGTCGCGCTCATCGGCCCGGTCTACACCGTAGAGCGCCATAACCTCGTCAAAACGAGGCGGGAACTTGCCTTGCTTCGTGAGCAAGTTGCCGTTCAGATCCCAAATCGCCAAACGCTCGTGTTTGGTGATTGCCCCCAAACCTTGCTTTGGGAACAAAACGGGATCGAAGTAGAGCCATTCTTTGCCCTTCGGCCACTTGGTACGAAGAAAAACATGATTGAAAATGAATGGAGAACGGGGCGGGGCGGTCGTACAGATCTGAACGTCCATCCCTATCGAACGCAATAAAGCACCGCCCGCAACGGTGATATCATCACAATCACCATAACCCGAGTGATTGGGTTTGCCGCTGCCAAGTGTCAATTGGTATATGCGGGGACCGTCAAGGGTGAGCACTTCGGCACCCTTCGGGTCATAGGTATACCGCCACCACTTGCGCGTTATGCCGTCAAATATAGACTTGATTTGCAAGAGGTAGTTTTTGGGCGGGGCTTGCGTAGCGGTGCGGGCGGCAAGGTGTCTAATCGGCAGGTATACCGCTCCCGAGCGGATTGCCTTCCCTATCAAGCGGATCGTCAATTTCAGTTGTTCGGGTGTCGACGCCGTTTGAAAGCTGATCGGTTTCATGTTCACTGTCGACGCTTGATAGTTCATCCGTTTCATCCGCGCTTTCTAATACTGCTTGGTCTTCGGGATCGAGCAAATCAGAAGCATCAGAATCAGAATCGGGCATTACAGTATCACTGTTATTATTTCTCTCTTCTTGTTCTTCGTCAACAGATATATCATTTTC
>Ga0307434_1001010_pt1 | contig 16164 bp, 10 predicted proteins | sample SalMarWE160220MG_FD_202156 | JGI IMG/M metagenome (GOLD analysis project Ga0307434, IMG submission 202156) | Salt marsh sediment microbial communities from the Plum Island Ecosystem LTER, Massachusetts, United States - WE1603-220 | ecosystem: Environmental > Aquatic > Marine > Intertidal zone >... | reverse complement strand
AGTGAAAACAAGCTCATCGTAGCACCGGGGCTGTTGGCAGGGACCATGGCCCCTTCATTCGGAAGGATCTCCTTCGGCGCAAAAAGCCCGCTGACATACACCATCAAGGAATCCAATGCCGGCGGTACTGCAGCGCAGAAACTCGACCGTCTGGGTATCAAGGCAATCATCATCCAGGGCAAACCCAAGGACGATCAAGGCCATATTCTCTTGATAGGCCCGAGAGAAACGAAACTTCTCCCCGCTCCTGAGCTATCCGGGAAGATGAACTACGAAGTCGTCAGCCTCCTGCAAGGGAGATACGGCAAGGACATAGGGGTCATCTCCATCGGACCGGCTGGAGAGGAGAGGATGACGGCATCCACCATCGCGGTTACGGATCAGGACGGCAGGCCATCCAGACACGCCGCAAGGGGAGGCCTCGGTGCTGTCATGGGATCGAAGGGCATAAAGGCCATGGTGATTAATGCTGAGGACGCTACGGTTGCAGAAACGAAAGACAGGGAGGCGTTTAAAGAGAAGGTCAAGGAGCTTATAGAGACCCTGAGACAGGACAAAGGCTATCAGTCTCTCTCGCGGTTCGGGACACCGGGCGCGATCAAGCACCTGAGTCAGTTGGGGAGTATGCCCAGTTGGAACTATCACGGCGGCACCGTAAAGGGCATAGAGAATCTCTATGGGGACAGGATCGCCCAGGTCAATCAGAATAGAGGGGGTCGCATGCACGGGTGCATGCCGGGGTGCATGGTTCAATGTTCGATTGTCTTTCATGGTGATGATGGCACGCATCTCACCTCAGCACTCGAGTATGAGACCCTGGCCATGCTCGGCACCAATCTGGCCATTACCAACCTCGATGCAATCGCACACATGGACAGGATGTGCGATGAACTCGGTGTCGATACCATCGAGGTTGGAAGCGCAATCGCACAGGTCATGGAGGCTGGGGCCATTCCTTTTGGGGACGAGCAAAGGGTGTTGGAGATCTTAAAAGCGATCGGCGAGGGTGCGCTTCTGGGAAGGGTTGTGGGGCAAGGCGCTGCCTTCACGGCCCACTATTTCGGGCTGGATCGAGTCCCGACTGCCAAAGGCCAGGCCATCCCAGCCCACGATCCGAGGGCCTGTAAGGCCGTGGGGGTTACCTACTGTGTCTCACCGATGGGAGCGGACCACACTGCGGGCATCGATTACGGTGAGTCCCTCTCCAAGGAAGGGAAGGTGAAGACGTCGAGGGACAAACAGGTATTGATGGCCGCGAATGACTCCATGGGGTATTGCTTTCTGGCCATGCCCTCCAATTGGAGCCTCATGTATGAGGTGTTCGCGAAACTGATCAATGCCAGGTACGGCACAGATCTCAAGGCAGATGACATAACTAATATGGGCATCGCAACCCTTAGGGAAGAGTTCTCTTTTAACCGCTCAGCAGGCTGGACAGATGTCCACAACAGACTTCCTGAATTCATGAAGACGGAGAAGCTCCCCCCGCATGACGTGGTATTTGATATACCCCAGGATGAGATAGACGCTCTCTTTGAGGATTTTAGTGGGAGGTTATAGGTTATTGCCTTGTTACGAGCTATAGACGTATATGAAGGATATGTTAATAAACCTGTTTTAAAACGAGAGTTACTGACAACAGTCCACCTATGAACTACATTGAAAGCGACTTTCCACAGTAAGGGCAGAAGGCAAAATCCGGCTCCACTTTCCTCCCGCAAGAGGGGCACTTCTTCTCCCGCACTTGTCCCTCAGCATCCATACGGTAGCCGCGTTCGTCGAGAACAGTGTTGCAATGGTCGCAGATCAAAAAGGGAATGCCTCGTTTCACCGGGAAAAGGGGGATAAAAAACAGGCTCACATAGTGATCTACCCTCTTGAGAGAAACACCAAGTTGCCCGCATGAGGGGCAGTACCTCGCCTGCTTCTCAATGGTGACCGTCTTTGGTTGAATCCCGCCGATAAAGAAAAACATCAGAAATAGGGTCTGCCGAGTATTGATTTTTGCTTATACTACAATAGTTATCCCTTGATTATCAATTGAAAATTCCCCTGCTGTCGATCTCACCAACCAATAGCCTCAACAAATGCTCACTCGACTCGGCCTAGATCGTAGCGGGCAGCACGTAGACCCGTGATCGGCCATGAGCTCGAGTCGAATGGAGTGAATACATATGGTACCGTATGTATGAGTCGAAGCACTAAGGTTCCCCTGCGTTTTTACTATACGCTTTGAATTCTGCTCCCAATGCTCTCAGCAAGCTGATGCGACCTGTTGCATGAAAAAATTTTCCATAAAGGAACCAATATCATGGTTCATCCTCTTTGTATCCTTCAATTAAATATGATACTATAAAAGTATGTTAAAGGCTAACACCATGCGGCTATCAAGCCTGTTTCTCGCCGCTTCTGTCGCTAATCCCATTTATCTCTATTGCCCTGGAGTTGTCTACAGGAGAGGAGAATGGCATTGTCTCTTAGGGAAAGGCTAAGCATCAGGAAAAAGGGATTACGGTACCACCTTTTGATTGTTGAGTTTTTAGTGGTGGTTATCCCGTTTCTTAGCCTCTTTTACATTTTCTATAGAGAGCATTTCTTCCTTGAGATTTCCCAGATGGTCATCGTCACCTTAACACTCGTGCTGATTCTCACCGGATTGATTATCCTCCGGCAGATCTTCGATAAGTTCTCTTTGTTTGCAACCTCCCTTCAAGGAGGAAAACAGGGCGAAAAGGCGCTAATCAGTGTGCAGCAAGATACAGATGAGCTCCATGAGATCACAGGATCCTTTCACCACCTCATGAACAGATTGGAGGAGACAACTGCTGAGTTACACCAGAGCACAGTTACGTTGTCAAACATCAGAGAACTTGCCGAGGTTGTCGGAAAGAGCCTTGATATTGATGAGCTGCTCACTATGCTGCTCGAGAAGAGCATGAATGTGACCAAGGCTCAGATTGGTTCTGTGCTCATGGCAGAATCAGACAGAAACAGGTTTCGTATAGTTGCTGCCAGAGGAGCAGAGCCAGGCCCAGAGAAGGGCTCTTATATCAATATACATGATACTCTACTGCGATATGTAGTCTCTGAGAGGAAATCACTCCTCGTTCAAGACATCGAGAATGATCCACGAACCCGAAAAGTGAATGACCCCACGTACGGAGCGCCATCGTTCTTAAGCATGCCGATTATTGCAGGGGAATCATTACTGGGAATCTTGAATCTTTCCTGCAAAGAAATGCAGCAGGTCTTTGATCCCCATGATGAGGACATTGTGTCAATTATGGTTGGAGAGATCGGTTTTGCCTTGGACAATGCGCGGCTCCATTCACAGGCACTCGAACACGTTAAGGGTCTCCGAGAGAGAACGGTTGAACTGACAAAGGCGAACGAGCAGTTAGAAGAGCAGATAGCCGAGAGAAAACAGATAGAGCAGCACCTAGAAGATACCAATAAATTTCTTCATAATATCCTCGATAGCTCTTTATCTATCTCCATCGTTTCAACGGATCTGGAGCAGAATGTGCTTTTTTGGAACAAGGGCGCCGAGAATATATTCGGATACACCGCAGAGGAGATCGTAGGCAAGCACACGATAAAGGTCCTTTACCCCGATGTGGAGGTAAGGCAGCAAGTCGATGAAATCAGATCATTGATCCAAAAAGAAAAGATCAATGTTCACAAGGAATTGAGGGAGATCACCAAGGACGGGCGTATGCTGTGGGTCAGTTTGAATTTGACCCCCCGGTTGGATGAGAGAGGCAATGTGATAGGAATTCTGGGCGTTGGGGAAGACATCACCGAGCACCGGAAAATGGATGAGGACTTACGCAGAAGCGAGGAGAAGCACCGCACTATTCTTGAGACCATAGAAGAAGGCTACTTCGAGGTAGATTTGGCCGGTAAGTTCACCTTCTTCAATGATGCTCTGTGCAGGGTTTCAGGATATGCCCGCAGGGAATTAATGGGCATGAACCCCAAGGACTACAGTACCCCGGAGACCGAGAAGAGAATGTACCGCATCTTTAATGAGATCTTCCGCACAGGAAAACCATCCAAGATAACGGACTACGAGATCATCAAAAGGGATGGGAGCAGGGTAATTCTTGAGATGTCGGCCTCCCTTATCCGGGATTCTTCAGGCCGTCCCATCGGATACCGCGGCCTGGTGAGGGATGTCACCCAGCGCAAGCAGGCAGAGGAAGAGCAGAGAAGACTGGAGGCCCAGCTCCAATATGCCCAGAAGATGGAGGCGCTCGGAACCTTGGCCGGCGGCATTGCCCATAACTTCAACAACCTTCTCATGGGGATTATGGGAAACACCTCTCTCCTCCTCCTCAACGCCGACAGCGAGGACCCCAACTATGAAAGGCTCAAGAAGATCGAGAAGCTCGTCGATAGCGGCGCCCTGCTGACCAAACAGTTGCTCGGCTATGTGAGAGAGGGACACTATGAGATCAAGCTCATCGATATGAACCAGGTCGTGAAAGAGACCGCCGATACCTTTGCCATGACCAAGAAGAACATCACGGTTCATCAAGAGCTCAGCGAGAAGCTCTCCACCGTCAAGGCAGACCAAGGCCAGATCGAGCAGGTCCTGTGGAACCTCTACGTGAATGCTGCCGAGGCCATGCCCACCGGAGGCGGGCTCTTTCTGAGAACCGAGAATGTCACCGATGAGCAGATGACAGGGAGGCCCTATGATGTAAAGCCTGGAAACTACGCGCTGGTGACGGTGCGGGATACCGGAATCGGTATGGATACAAAGACCATGGATCGCATCTTTGAGCCCTTCTTTACCACCAAGGGCTTAAGCAAGGGCACCGGTCTGGGGCTCTCTTCGGTCTACGGCATGGTCAAGGCCCACGGCGGCTACATCGAGGTAGAGTCCAAAAAGGGAGAAGGGACGACCTTCTCTATGTACTTTCCTGCAACGCCAGAGGATATCAAAGAGAGGAAAATACCGACAGGGGAAATGAGAGAGGGAACGGAGACGATCCTTTTGGTCGACGATGAAGAGCAGATTCTCGAGGTGAGCAAGGATATGCTCGAGGTTCTGGGCTACACAGTGCATACTGCTAACAGCGGAAAGAAAGCTATTGCAATCTACAGAGCACACAAAGAGCACATCGATATGGTGATCCTCGATATGATTATGCCGGATCTGAGCGGTGGGGAGACCTATGATCAGCTCAAAAGGATCAACCGTAATGTCAAGGTGCTTCTTTCAAGCGGATACAGCATAGATAGCCAAGCCTCCGAGATATTAGAGAGAGGCTGCGACGGCTTTATTCAGAAGCCTTTTGATCTGAAAGGCTTGTCACAGAATTTACGAACTATTTTAGCGCATGACCCCGACACTTCGCTGTAACGTTATACATGCATTGAGCGATTTTGGCAGGCACAAGATGGCAGGCATCCCGGATTCCGGTGCCTGTCCCTGACCCCGATTCGGGGTTCGCTGGGATGATGAAAGAGACCCGGCTGGTTCTCATCATGCCGGACCTGATCCGGCATCCGGCCGACAATGATGGATAAGCTTCACGAAAGATCGCTCATTTCAGGATTCAGAGAGTTCTTTTCGGTCTCTGCCAATCGATCATATCAAGGTTTACCTGGACTTTTCATCACCACATCCTTTTAAAATAGAGTATATAATACGCTAAAAGGCGCTATGACTGGGGCAAAGGAGAAATATAGAGGCGGCATGATCGGCAGCGCACTCGGCGATGCCATCGGGGAGCTGGCATTTCGCTATCGCACCAAGGATGAGCTCTGTGCTCAAGTTCGCCAAGTGGATGAGCTCCGCTACACGGACGATACCGCCATGTCCATTGGCCTCGCAGAATCTATACTCGCCAAGGGCGATCTTGATCAGCAAGCCCTGGGAGATACATTTCGAAGAAACTTCTTGGGGGAGCCCTGGCGCGGCTATGCCTCAGGGCCCCCTACTATCTTCTCCGTTGTTGAACGGTATGGCATTACCTATCGAGAGGCTGCGAAGTCGCTCTTCGGAGGCGAGGGTTCCCTGGGAAACGGAGCGGCCATGAGGATTGCCCCTGTGGGGCTGTTTTTCAGCAACTCACCTGAGCTCTACGAGAAGGCATGCCTTTCTGCCTCCGTTACCCATGCCCACCCAGTGGGCATGGACGGTGCTGCGATCCAGGCAAAGACAGTCTCTCTCGCGGTGAGGGTGGATCCAAAGGAACTCTTTTCACCCACCGCATTTATCGATACCTTGATAGGGTTTGCAAAGACCCCTGAAATAAAAGAGAAGATGCAGCTCGTGAGGAGACTGCTTTCGGAAAAAGCCGCCCCATCCAGAGCAGCGGAACAATTAGGTCAAACAGTAGCGATCCATGAATCCATGCCCTTTGCCCTCTTTTCCTTTCTTAGGCACCCCAAATCATTCGAGGATTGCCTTTTCTGTGCCATCTTGAACGGAGGAGACCGGGATACCATGGGTGCCATGGCCTGTGCGATCTCAGGCGCCTATGTGGGCATTGATGCTATTCCCCAGGATTGGATACAGAAACTCGAGAATCGCTCCTGCATCGAGGATCTGGGATTGCGGCTATCAGAGATTACGTGAAACAATGTCGGGTCGGGCCAAACAAGCATGCCTTCATCAATCAGGTGGGTCGAGTCAATGTAAGGTTTCACAGAGGGGTTTTTTCAAATTTCTGTATTAAGCGCCTGATACCTATTTTGATGTTTTGAAAATTCGTATCGTGTCCCCGGAATCCAGTAAGTTGTTCCAAAACCAGCGCCCCGGTTCACGATTTACATCATCTGAGTAGCTCAAAAAGTCCGGAGTTTGATGCCCATTTGTCAAATGTAAGCACACATTCGCACCCCGAAAATCTCGCAGAATGCGCGATCAACATATCCGAAAGATCCATTTTGTTTTCTAGTGCCGAAGAGACAAAGCTCAGAATTGCTGATTGTGCTTCAAATTCTAGGATGGGCATTAATAGAAGCTCATTAATTGAATCCAGTATCTCTTGTCTCGAAATCTTATAAACAGATTCCAACACCCAGATAGTCTCAAGGACAACGAGCAGAGGCACGAACAGTGCTTCTTTATCGGATTCCGCCTGTTTGAATATTCTGTAAATAGTTTCGGCTTGTTGCTCGTCATCCCTAACTAGAAAGCGAATCAGCACATTCGTATCTAAGGCCTTCATTTGAAATTCTCCTGCATCTTATGCCTTATCCCAGCGTTCATCTTCTTGATAGAAATAGGCTTCCTTCCCGGCTTATGTAACCTGCCGAATACATCATCGACCTTCTTGGTAATAGGCCTAAGAAGCGCCTCTCTATTTTCAGTGATAACAAATTCAACTCTATCTCCCGAGTGCAACTGGAGAGAATCCCGGACTTGTTTCGGAATCGTTACCTGCCCCTTGCTTGTAAGTGTCGCTAGTGTCATGGAAACATTCCTCCTTACCTAAATATCATTTTCTTACTTCAAAGTAAGGCAAAGTAAGTTGAAAGTCAACACCTTTATCTGACATAGCAAAGATATAATACGTCCTAAAAGGCTCAATGTTTTATGGCTCTCAAAATTCACAAACTCGTAAAAAGTCGTATTTATTGAATCTGTCATTTCGACTGCAAGGAGAAATCTTGTATTTTCAGCATGTTATATTGATAAGATTTCTCGCTTCGCCCCGCCTGCCAGCGCCTGAAGCGCAGCTGATGGCGGGCAGGTCGAAATGACATATTGTTGGGACTTTTTACGAGACCATCAAAATTATTATTCCTAAAATCGATAAGACAGTAAAAACCCTGTGCTTCCGCATGGGGTATCCAGGATCATTTTTTCATATAATAGTTGACAAAGTCGCAAAAAGTCTTCTAATCGTCATGCCGGACTTGATCCGGCATCCAGAACCTATTGAATTTACTGGATTCCGGCTTCCGCCGGAATGACAGAAAAATGGAAAAAATGACTTTTTACGAAACCATCAATAGTTAGAAACTTCATAAAAAGGATTGGATTTGGGCAAATACAGCGTTTTGTTCATTGCCGTACTCACTGGCTTCTTGCATGGAAGTAGTCCACAAGGCACCACACACAGATACCGCCAGCATTTCTAAAAGCATGATCATTCAAAAAGCCGCTACGGTAAGCTGATAGCCTTGAGTGAATGGTTAGGCGAAGATGTCATCATGTCAAGGGCCGGTACATTACCTCAAGGATAACCGAAAACGATGATTTCTTTCATCTCAGAAAACCACGTTCTCTGGGCGTGGTCAGATGTGATGGCTCTGCCGGTCGTTGTGCTTTCTTTCGCTTGGAGTGATGGCCGGCCCTGGTGCGACTTGTTTAAAATACACAAAAGACCAGGTGATATTCTATAGCAGCAACCCTTACTAGAATGGTCCCTTTCTGTAAGTCTGGGCCAGGGAGTATTGTATGAGTGGAGCATTGGAAACCATCGTAGCTGATACCCTCCACGTACGGTCCATGGGAGACAGTGTTGGTGAGGCTTTTTCCTGACTTTCAAAAACATTCCTTCGATTTGAGAGCATCACTCCATTACTCCAGTACTCCCTGGCCCGGACCTGGTTATAGAGGATTGGGTTTAGCGCCAATGGTACAATCGTTTTTGCGAAACAGTATCATGTTACCATGTTGTCACACCAGGGCAGGCCATTACTCCACCACTCCAGTACTCCATTCCCATGATCTAAAAGCACATGGTTTTCCCCTTTCAGAAGGCTCCAAACAAAGCCATGTCCTCTGGGCGTGGCTTATAGCCCTTTATAGCCCTTTTCCTTTGACATACAAGGATATTCCATCCTATACTTTTTAGATAATCAAGGGAGTTATTATCATTTATCTTTGTCCTGCCGAAATACTTTCATTCCCGAAAAATTTTTTGCGAAGGGAAAATGAGGATTATGGGAAAAAATAATCTCAATTCCACAAAAGCAACACTCCCAAGGGGAACTGAATTGCTGGAAAAGGTGCTTAATAATGCCCAGGTGGGGATTATTATCACTGATAACTATCATAAAATTGAATATGTCAACCCGGAATTTACCAGGATCTTTGGATATACTGAAGTAGATGCCGTAGGAAGCTATATTTATGATCTAATTACACCGGAAGAATTCCATATTGAACTAGAACAGCTGAGCGATCGATTAGAAAAGCGGGAACGAAGCGAATTCGAAACAATTCGATGTACAAAGGATGGGCAAAGGATTCATGTTTTAGTCAGGGTATCACCTATCATCATTGATGGTAAAAGGGTTGGAGGATTTGGCTTTTATTCGGATATTTCAAAGCGTAAACGCGCTCAGGAGGAATTGCAAAAGGCACATGAAGAATTAGAAATGCGGGTAGAAATGCGAACACAGGAGCTTAAAAAAGCTAATGAAAAAATGGAAGAGGAAATCCGGGAGCGAAAACGGATTGAAGAGGCTCTCAGAGAAAGCGAGGAAAGATACCGGACTGCAATAGAGAGTTGCAATGATGGGGTGTCAATCATCCAAGGGAAGCGGCATGTGTACGTGAATCAAAAATTCTTGGGCATTCACGGTTATGACTCTCCCGAAGAGGTCATCGGGAAATCACTGGATGAATTCGTCCATCCGGATGATCTCCAGTGGGTGCAGGATTTAGCAATAAGGAGGCAAAAGGGCGAACCGGCAGCAAATAAATACGAATTTAAAGCTCTTCGGAAAGACGGAACTCCTGTCTATCTTGAGAACTCGGTAGCCAAGACCATATATAAGGGTGAAGCGGCTTCTCTATCCTTTTTTAGGGATATAACCGATCGCAAGAGGGCTGAGGAAGAAAGAAGACAACTGGAAGCCAAGCTTCAGCACGCCCGAAGGATGGAGGCCATCGGCACCCTCGCCGGCAGCGTGGCACATGATCTCAACAATATCCTCTCCGGCCTTGTCAGTTACCCTGAGTTGCTGCTCATGGACATGCCGCAGGATAGCCCCTTGAGAAAGGCTGTTTTGACCATCCAAAAGTCAGGCGAAAAGGCAGCAGCCATTGTGCAGGACCTATTGACCCTTGCAAGAAGAGGACTCTCTGTCACTGAACTGGTCAATATAAATCAGATTATTTCAGACTATCTCAAGAGCCCGGAACATGAGGGATTAAAGACATACCATCCTCATGTCACCATTGAAACCCACTTTGAAAAAGAGTTATTACATATAATCGGCTCTCCGATTCATTTGGCCAAAACAGTTATGAATCTGGTCTCCAATGCCGCAGAGGCCATGGTAGAAGGCGGAGAAATTATCATATCCACGGAAAATCTATATATTGACGCCCCTATTAAGCATAAGGAATTGGATGCCGGGGAATATATCGTTCTTACTGTTTCGGATACAGGTATGGGCATTTCTCCGGAAGACATGGAAAAAATCTTTGAGCCTTTTTATACGAAAAAGGTTATGGGAAGGACCGGAACAGGCTTGGGTATGACTGTTATATGGGGAACAGTAAAGGATCATAACGGATGTATTGATGTTCAAAGCCATATCGGAAAGGGAACGACTTTCAAACTCTATTTCCCGGCAACCCGTGAGAAATCCAAAAAGGATCAACCTCCATCATCCATTGAAGACTATAGGGGCAAGGGAGAGTGCATCCTGGTAGTAGATGATGCGGAAGACCAGAGAGAAATAGCTTCCGACATGTTAAAAAGACTGGGTTATTCCGTGATATCGGTTTCCAGCGGTGAAGAGGCGATTGAATATCTGGAAAACCATTCAGTGGATTGTATTATTCTCGATATGATTATGGATCCGGGGATTGACGGGTTTGAGACCTATCGACGCATCCTTTCATTTCATCCGGGGCAAAAGGCGATTATCGCAAGCGGATTTTCGGAAACCGACCGTGTGAAGGGGGCCCTCAAATTGGGAGCCGGAGCTTATATTAAAAAGCCCTATTTATTGGAAAAAATTGGGACTGCAGTGAGAAGGGAATTGGATAAACAGGCGATCGATCGGCGCACAGTATCTTGTTAAGATCTCGAATTCCGATGAAAGAGCATGGTTCATAAGGGGACCTGCTTTATGCGGAATAAGGATGTACGCCGGCCTTTCTCACCATGGAGATCCTGACAAGGAGAGCAATTTAATTCCTTCATTCTCTTTCAGCCTTCAGTCTCTTAATGAGGGCGGGAACTATCGTATTGACATCCCCGATAATTCCGTAGTCAGCAAACTGAAAGATCTCGGCCTTCGGATCGGTGTTGACGGCCACGATGAGCCCGCTGTTGATCATCCCGGCAGAGTGCTGTATGGCGCCTGACACACCGCACCCCACATAGAGCTTTGGCCGTATCGTCTTCCCTGTCTGGCCGATCTTGCAATCCTCGGAGATCCAACCCTCATCTACCGGAAGGCTTGTCGCCCCAAGCCGTGCCCCTAAAAGCCCTGCAAGTTCTTGCACCAGCTCGAATCCTTTGAGACCGCCCACGCCCATGCCCGCAGCAACCACCTTCTCCGCCTCTTCCAAGGGCACGCCCTCGGAGCTTGAAGGGATGGTCTCGAGAACCGCAACCCTGGTATCCTCTTCCCGGAGATTGACATCTACAGGGATGATCTCGCCCTTCCTGCTGCTCTCTCGATCCTGGAGCTCCATAACGCCGGGCCGAACCGTGACCATCTGGGGCCTTTGGACAGGACAGACGATATCAGCCATGAGATTCCTGCCGAAGTAAGGCTTTGCGGCCACGAGAACCCCTGTCTCTTCGTCGATATGGAGATCGGTGCAATCAGCCGTACACCCGGTGTTCAGCCTCGCTGCGATCCTCGGCGCCAGGTCCCTGCCTATGGGTGTAGCGCCGACTAGGAATATATCCGGCCTCCTTTGGAAAGCCTGATCGGCAATAATCCGCGTGTACACCTCGGTACGGTAGTCCCCGGCACGGGGATCGTCCGCCACGATGACCGTATCAGCGCCCCAAAAGATCAGTTCCTCGGCAAGTTCTGATACCTTGTCGCCGACCACGATGGCCGATACAGAAACACCGAGTCTCCCTGCCAGGGTACGCCCCGCCCCCAGCAACTCGAGCGAAACGCGGGCCGGCTTTCCATCCCTGTGCTCGGTGTAGACCCATATATCTCCGTATCGTGTCGTGGTGTTCGATGAATCCATCATGACCTTTTCAGAAAAAAAAGCGGTGACTACTCACGTAGTCAGCCCGAAGCCGTTTAGACCGAAGGCTTAAAGGGTCAGAAGAGCACGATCGGCGCACGTTGGCGGAGAAACAGGAGCTTCTCGTACCAAACATGGCTTCAAAATGAGCACTATCCCTGTTTTTTCCTAAAAGTCTTCAGCCTACGGTCTACGTACCAGTTAAAAAAAGCGCATAAACGGGACCATCTAAAGCAGGCCTTTTCCTTTGAGCGTTGCGATCAAGGCCCTGGCCATTTCATCGGGCTCCCCCTTCAGCAGAGTCACCGTTCCCCTTGTCACCTCTTTCCTATATACTCTTCTCGTGGTGGTCGGGGATCCCTTGAGGCCGAAATGTTCGCCGCCTTGACCCAGATCTTCCAGGCTCCAGGCCTGGACCTCTTTGTCCCGGTATGCCTCCATGATGCTGTCCATCGCCGGGATTCTGGGTTGATTGCTATGTGGTTCTACAGTGATGAGCGCAGGCATGGAGGTTTCCACTACCCTGAGGCCTCCATCAAGCTTTTGTGTGATTCGTACCGAATGACCGTGAACGGAGATCCCGGTTGCATAGGTCAACTGGGGGAGGTTCAGGAGTTCTGCGAGCTGGGGGCCCACCTGGGCTGTCATGCCGTCCGAGGTCTCTTTTCCGCACAGGATGAGATCGAACCGCGCTATCCTTTGTATTGCCGCACTCAGTGCGTATGAGGTTGCCAGGGTGTCGGCACCTGCAAAACATGGATCGCTCAGCAAGACCGCTCCATCAACACCCATTCCCAGTGCCTCCCTGAGTGATTCATCTGCCTGGGGAGGTCCCATGGAGATGGCCGTTATCGAACCTCCGTGCATCTCTCGGAGCTGGAGCGCGGCTTCTATGGCATGCTTGTCATTGCGATTCAGCACACCCGAGGCGCCTTCCCTGATAAGGGCGCCTGTCTCGGGATTCCACCTGATATCGCCTGTCTCGGGTACCTGCTTTATGCAAACGATGCCGTTCATTTTCTATAGCTGTCAGCCCTTTTCTTCCGCCATGACGAATCGCTCCGTCTACCAGCCCAAAATGACAGCAGATGAGTGTATCCCTAGCCCTCTTTTGAACGCGACAGGGCTGAACCGACGAGTGTCTTCTGGATCTCGGTGCTTGAGGCAGTGATCCCTGCATGGGCGATAGTCCTGTAGAGCCGTTCTATCTTGTAGTCCTTGCAATAACCGTACGATCCGTGAATCTGCAGGGCCTTTCTGGCTACCTCCTGGATAGTCGGGACAACAAACAGCTTGAGTGCGGCAGAATCTACCTGAAAATCACCTCCTTCGTCCTGTTTGCAGGCAACCCGGTAGGTCCACCACCTGCATGCCTCGATTGAGGCATGCATCTCGGCCAGCATCCACTGAAATCCCTGCATGGCGGTCATGGGCCGTGCCCTCACCATCCTCTCGTTTGCAAACTTCAACGACTCATCCAGACATGCCTGCCCCATGCCGACCATGAATGCCATCTGCTGAATCCTCTCCCCGGCTATCCACCTGAGCAGGATATGAAATCCCTTGCTTTTTTCGCCGAGGATGTTCCTTACCGGCACCCTGACATCTTTCAGGAATACATCGACCAGGCCTTGCCCTGCAAGCCCCATCAAGGCCCACGGCTTGGACCAGGTATAACCTTCTGAACCCTTGTCTACGATAAACGCCGTGATCCTTCCGGTCTCATCCTTGGCATAGAAGATCCCATAGCCTTTCTTGTGCCCCATGGTAATGAATCGCTTGGCGCCGTTCAGGATATAGGAGTCTCCGTCGGGGGCGGCAGTGGTGGTGACCGCGGTAGGGTCCGAGCCGGTCCCGGGCTCGGTAAATGCCATGGTGGCATAGTACGACCCATCGCAAAGAAGAGGGATAAACCGCTTTCGCACCTCTTCAGAGCCCCAGTAATAGATGGTCTCGGCAACGCTGTTGTTCATGGCCATGATAAAAGGGGCTGCCGATCCGCTTTTTGCAAGTTCCTCGGCAATCAGGATAATGTTCAGGGCGCTTGACCCAATCCCGCCGTATTCCTTTGGGATCATCATACCCAGCATTTTGGCCTTGGCAAACTTCCCCAAAAGGTCGTCGGGAAGTTCATCGTCCTTCTCTATGGTGGGGATAATCGGATCGATTTCCCGCTCGGTAAACTCTCGTGCGGCCTTGACCATCATCTTGCTCTCACCCGGTAGGGTAAAATCCATTGATCCCTCCTCTTCTTTGTTGTGCCAACCTACAGCCCCACAATAACGATGCTCACCACGCTCATCTGGGGAAAGCCGCCGAGATTATGGGTGAGGCCGATCGAGGGGTCCTTAATCTGCCTCTCCCCGGCCTTTCCCTGAAGCTGTTTGTACATCTCATAGAGCATCCGCAACCCCGAGGCGCCGATGGGGTGACCAAAGCACTTCAGGCCCCCGTCGGGCTGTGAGGGGATCTTGCCTTGGATGGTAAAGAATCCATCCTCAATATCATCCCGTGCCTTCCCCCTTGGCGAGATCCCAAGGTCCTCGTAAGTCACGAGCTCGGTGATGGAGAAGCAATCGTGAAGCTCCATCATGCTGATCTCCTCCCGTGGGTTCTTGATTCCCGCCTCCTCGTATGCCCGAGTAGCTGCCCTGGTTGTCGTCTCAACATAGGTACCATCCCACTGGGTATAGGCCAATTCCTCGCCGGAGCTGATCCCGATCTGAAGTGCCTTTACGAATATGGGGTCAGCCCTGAAATCCTTTGCCATATCGGCCCTGCACACGATGGCTGCTGCTGCCCCATCGCTTACTCCGCAGCAGTCCAAAAGCCCGAGGGGAGAGGCGATGATCGGTGCCCGCAACACATCTTCCTCCGTGATGACCCGTCTGAGGTGGGCCTTGGGATTCTTGGCGCCGTTTGCATGGCTGTTCACCGAGATTTTGGCAAGTGCCCTTTTCCCCTCCTCGGTCGTCATGCCGTATTTGGAGAAGTAGCGGTTTGCCATCATGGCGAATGCCCCGGGGGCGCTTATCGCCGGGAAGATGATCCTGTTCTTCGTGCCCACGATCGTGCTCACCTCAGTGAGGCCCCCGTACCCCGTATCCTTGAGCTTCTCGGCGCCGAGGGCAAGCACCATATCATAGGCGCCCGACGCTACGCCATATACGGCCCCCCGTAATGCCTCAGAGCCGCTCGCACAGAGATTCTCCACCCTCGTCACCGGGATAAAGGGGAGCTTCAAGGTCCTGCTCAAGGCGAGGCCTGACTTGCCCACATTCAACTCCTCGTAACAAGAGCCGTACCATGCCGCCTGGATATTCTTCTTCTCGATGCCGGCATCCTCGATAGCCTCGGTGAATGCCTCGACGATCAAATCCTCGGCTCCCTTATCCCAATGTTCCCCGAAGGCGGTGCACCCCATTCCAATGATCGCAACCTTGTCCTTGATCCCTTCGGCCATAGCGCTCTCCTTGCTGAGCGTTTATTGTGTCTATAGCGTTTCTTGGGTTTTTTGAGTTCGACACCTCAAGAGCCAAAACCTATCCAACATACCTTAAAAAAATATACGCTTACTCGCTATGCTAAAAGCAACGCAACAAACGCAATGAACTACTATTCAAAAACCGGAAGAGCCTTCCAAAAATAGCCGATAACCCCGCTCTTCTCATCGACATACCTCTTTCGGAATGAGAACTCGACGGGCATATCGATGGTCATCGAGTCGAGATCACAATCCGCGACATCAAACCAGAACCTGCCGCCTCCATCGAAATCGACAAGGGCGTAGATTGCAGGGGGATGCGGGGTGAAGGACAGGAGATCACCGGTGAAGCTGAATACCCTGCCCTTCCTGCCAGAAAACCGGTAGGGCTCCATCTCATCGATTGCCCCACAGTCGGGATTCACGCATACCCGCTGCGCTGGATATTGGGGTGTTCCACACCGGGTGCACCGTGTTCCGCACAGCCCTATGATCTCCCGCCGGTCTCTCCAGACCAGGGACAACGCCGTAAAGGGAA
>Ga0307434_1001008_pt1 | contig 16168 bp, 14 predicted proteins | sample SalMarWE160220MG_FD_202156 | JGI IMG/M metagenome (GOLD analysis project Ga0307434, IMG submission 202156) | Salt marsh sediment microbial communities from the Plum Island Ecosystem LTER, Massachusetts, United States - WE1603-220 | ecosystem: Environmental > Aquatic > Marine > Intertidal zone >... | reverse complement strand
CCGGCAAGCTGACCCAGGCCGGGGCTAAGGTCGAGGTGGTTATGACCGAGTCGGCGACCAAGTTCGTCACTCCGCTCACTTTCCGCAGTATCACCGGCAGGAAAGCAATGACCGATGTCTTCGAAGACGCCTCTGAGCACGGCGTCTGGCATGTTGCCATGGGGGAAGCCGCCGACCTGGTGATTATCGCTCCGGCCAGCGCGGCGACTATAGCCAGGCTTGCCGCCGGCATCTGTGATGATATGCTTACCTTAGTGGTGATGGCGACTAAAGCCCCCATTATTTTAGCCCCTGCCATGAATGTCAATATGTTCGAGAATGCCGCCAACCAGGAGAACCTGGCCAAGCTTGAAAAACGGGGATTTGCCGTGGTTGAACCTGAATATGGCCGTCTGGCTTCGGGGACGAAGGGCAAGGGACGGCTGGCTGATCTGGGCAAGATTATGGCTGCCATCGAGGGGGCGCTGGGCGGCAGCGCCGACCTGGCCGGTAAAAGCCTGGTGGTTACCGCCGGCGGCACCCGGGAGCGCATCGACCCGGCGCGCTATATCGGCAACCCCTCTTCGGGGAAGATGGGCTACGCCCTTGCCGAGGCGGCACGGGACCGGGGGGCTGAAGTGACCCTGGTTACGGCATCTGCTCTGCCGGAGCCGGAGGGCATAACCGTTGTCCCGGTGGAGACCGCCGTCCAGATGAAGCGGGCGGTGGCTAAAGCGGTGACTAAAGCCGATGCCCTGATTATGGCGGCGGCGGTTGCTGACTACCAGCCCAAGACTGCCGCCAAGTCCAAGATAAAGAAAACCGACCCCAGCTTGAGCCTGGAGCTGGTGAGGACGCCGGATATCTTGGGGGAGGTTGAGGGTAATTTTATTAGAGTGGGCTTTGCCGCCGAGAGCGAAAACCTGGTCGCCAACGCTAAAAAGAAGCTTGCCGAGAAAAAGCTCGACCTGATTGTGGCAAACGACATCACCGCTAAAGACAGCGGCTTTGGCGTTGACACTAATAAAGTGACCATAATAGCTAAAAAAGGCAAAGCCGAAAGCCTGCCCCTGATGAGCAAGCGGGAGGTGGCGGACAGGGTACTGGACAGGGTGGTGGGGATGATGGGGAAGAAGAAGTAAAAGGGTTATAGGGCAATCTATCCTCACCCCGCGAGGAGGGGGAGTTTGAGGGGGCAAAGCCCCCTCTTTTAAAAAACCTCCTCCCCCTTTCCTGGTAAGGAGAAGAACTGAACACCATGGGAAGCTACATGTGCTGATTAGCGCAGAAATCCGCGAACACAAATTGGCTAGCCAGACGCTCTTACTGGCATGAGTTCACGAGTAGCAGTGACGTACGCGTGTGCTTGAGTCAGCCTGAAGGATCATCAACAGGACTCGTGGTTCGAATCCCCCTATCTCCACCAAAGGGGACGATACCTAGAACTCACTGTCCTTCTAAACAAAACAGGCAGGGTAGAGTCTTCTCAGTGACCTTCAATTGGCCGGCGTAGTCCGGGTACATATAGCCGCGGACAACTTGGGTTCGAATCCATCCCGGTAGAGCAAGTTGTACAATAGCTAGAACTTTTTGCCTTACTTTCACTATACCATAATCGGTAAGCCGAATCCGCTGAGCTATAAGCGGATACATTGTGTTGCTATTAGATCCGTCTGCTTAGTCCCTCCAGTACCCATCTTCGAGCAAGCTCGGTAGGGGTGATACGTAATTTATGTGACTCTTCTACTATTTGGCCCCACTTATCCTGGGGGAGTCGCAATCGAATCTCCTTTTGGACCTGGTCCACTGTTTCAAAGTCTTTGACCTTGCCGGGCCTATAGGAAGCTGGGGTAACTACGCGTTCCTCTTCCACATCTCGTCTCCTCCGTTCTCTACTCGCTTCCTCCGTCAGTCTGCCACGCAACAAGCCTTGTCTCCCGGCTATTTCGATTGCGATTTCAATGAGAGTACCTGGTCTTTGCTCGATCTTCTCAGGTGTATTGTTTTCAGGACTGGCATCTGTTGTAAACTTAACATCCTCAATGTTGAAAGGTTCAGAATTCCTTTTCTTTTTCATGCTGCCACCTCGTAATTCATTTTCCGATATCCAGAATTATACTGGTGGCGTTAATTCCGGTCGAATTCTTGGCAGTCAGCTACGCTATGTTTGAACTCCCTCAACGCACTTGACAAAATGAAACAGGAAGATTATCGTAACATTAGGAAGTTATTTAGACGGGGAAAAACTACTATGGCAGAACTGGTATCAAACTACAGCGAAGTGGTCGACAACGTACGTAGGTTCAACGACGGACTAACCTCCAATCGACAATTACAGGCGCAATTACCCTATTTCAGAGCCTGGTACTATGTTCCGGAGCTAGATGCCGTAGCTCCGAGCAAGTTCATAGGTTACAAGGATATGACAGCTGATCTTTATGTCGGAGTACATGGTGACGAGCTTGATGGGAGATGGACAGAACCCAAATTGAAGGTATGGTTTGGTGTTCTGGGAAATGCAACACCAGAGCAGCAATACGTGGCATCCGTTGTCGAGGCATTACTTCGGCGATATGGTAAAAGGATTAACAGGGTGGCAAGGTACAACGCTCCACGTGGCTGGACATCGGATAGAGTAGCGACGCCGATGTCACCTCTGGCGGATGTATTCTGGCGGGCTTACAAAACTCTTAGACTTGAAGACCAAGAGAGGCTGGCTAAGCGTATTGCAGAAGATCGCCCAAACAATGAAGATAAGGAATTCGCCCGAGGGCAAAGTAATCTTGCCAAAACTTAGTCCTCCTGGCAAATAAGATGTAGCGGATTGGATTGGAAAGAGAATGGTTTTGATAACGCAGGATATTGACTTACTCCTGGCTAATGCCGAGCCTAAAATTGACCCTGAGACGTCCAAGTGGCATGTGACGCAGTCAGTCTCGGCTGTAGAGCGTTCAGACAACTGGACTCGAATTCATCTGGCAGATGGGACCGCACTACATCTGCAGCCGTACATATACGTGCGTGAAGGCAATGTTATTGAAGCGTTTTATAATGGTTCTGACTTGTCGGCGGTGTGGAAGCAGATCAATTTTGCTCCTAAAGAGTGCCCCCTTCGTGTGCGGATTTACCCATCTTATTCTCGAACTGAAGTAGTCCACGTGCCACCACACGTGTTGAGGGTGACTATCCGGGAGAGAACAAGCGCGAGAGACTGGAAGGCGGCAAAGCTGCTGGAGCAGTTCCACTACCGGGGTCAAGGGCTTAACAAGATAGTGGGGCGTCGCACGGCTCTTTTGATGGAGGCGGAAGGTCTTGGAGTTATTGGGTATGGAGTGTTGTCCTCTACCTTAGCGGCTGTAAAACCAAGGTTCCAACTATTTGAGACTAACTTCGCCAAACAGATGAAGACGAAGCTTATCAACCGGATAGTCCGGATCCCTCGAATCGTCATCCATCCAGAGTTCCGTGGTCTAGGTCTGGGGGCGCTCATGTCCAAGCACTTGATTGCCTACGCTGCAGAGTATTGGGACAGCAATGGTTATAAACCTATGATCGTAGAGGTAATCGCTTCTATGACACAATATCACCGGTTCTTTCAACAGGCCGGATTCATCGAAGTAGGGCGGACACTCGGCCAAAACAGGGCAGTCAGGCCCAAATACGGGTTTGGCTCATTCGAACCGCGGTCGAACCACAAGGCATACAAATTCTTCAGTGACCAGAAGTCCAGACCATATTTAGTATATCCATTAAGTGAGGAAGCGATGAACTTACTGAGGAAAAACGGGCTGATCAATGTCTGCAGGAAGCGACTCAATAAGAGATCCCCACAGCTTAAGAACCCGCTCCGCTTTCATAAGATTTCAGTAACGTACAAGGCGAAGAACGGATTGACACCGAGAGCTAAGGAGATAAAGGACGCTTTTGGTGTTGACAGCGAACAGATGTATTCTCCAATACTGAGTGACTTTTCTCTCACCATTGATCCTGGTGACACGGTACTATTCACCGGAGCGAGTGGCAGTGGAAAAAGTACCATCATAAAACTACTAACTATGTCGACTGAGGAAATTGCGGCTACAATGGATGTGGCGGGGAGTATTCAAGGTATAGATCCTGCGCTATTCGCAAGGCTTAATACTTCTTGCGATGAAACCTCCCCCTTGATTGAGCAGATCGGAGAATCGACAGAAGATGCAATAGCCATTTTGAACAGCGTCGGACTTGCGGAGGCTCACCTGTATCTCAAACGATGTCCGCAAATTTCTGAGGGTCAGAAGTATAGATTCGCGGTAGCCAAACTCTGCGACTCGAAGAAGCCGATCTGGGTTGCAGATGAATTTGCATCGACACTTGATCCGCAAACCGCTGCTGTTGTAGCTAAAGGTCTACGAAAACTTGCATGGCAACAAGGAGCCACCGTAATCCTTGCAGCGCCTCACGTAGAACATTTCGCGGAATCTTTATTACCAAACAAACTGGTTCATCTACGTTGGGGAGGCACAGCCAAGATCTATTCAACCAAGCTTTCCCGGAAATTTCGAGGCCAAGGCATCGAATTGTGGGCAAGAAATACTGGTAGAGAGGGATTATCTTCGATAACAATCAGTGGCCTCACTGATACTGGTGCCCGTGAGCAACTTCTAGAAGTGAGCTGCCTGAGGCATGGTGAATCCACTGAGAGAATAGTATTGGAACTGTCAAAGTTCCAACGCTATGTAGGTATAGTTTTGACATCTCTCGAAGGTGTTGGCGATCTTATAAGGTTGGAAAGCGTTTTTTCTCGTGTTAAGACCGGGCGAAAAGAAAAAGAGAGGCTAGTTAATGGCAGGTCGTGAGTCAATCAAACTAACCCCCGAAGCAGAGGCATGTGTAAGAGGGACCATACTAAGCTTACCGAGGGAACTTAGTGGCGAGGTTCTGTCTGCTATCGACGGGACTCTAAGTAGATTTGAAGGACAGGATTCTGCCTCTTTTGTCAATGGATGGTATCGAAGTGCTGAGGCAGCTTCTTATAACACAACAGCTGCGGCTGCGGCATATCTCGGAGCTTACGGCCCTCGTTCTGTGTTGAAATATCAGGAAGCCGCATTCGCGCTGCTAGCAACTAAAGCCATGTTACACAAGCGCACTCGAGTCATTGACTACGGTGCCGGTCCTTGCGTGGGTTTTGCAGCATTGGTCGATTTGTATAGCGTATTACATCGGTGCACTGGAGAAGAGCTTGCACTAGATTACGTAGCTGTCGACCGCTCGGAATGCATGCTGGAAGTTGGACAAGATCTTTGTAGCCGGATATCCAGAGCTCTGGGTATCGACGCTACATATGAGCTGCTGCATGAGTCTCATTTTAGTCACGGCATCGCGGATGTTGTTATAATAGCTAATGTCATGAATGATGGTGAGGGCAACCTTACCTGTGGGGAGTTCCTTACTGAATTACGCAAAAATATGGACGTGTTTGAGGACATTGTAGTAATAGAGCCTGCAACCGAGCAACCCGCGCGACAAATGTGTGGTTTAGCCGGGGCTCTAGTACCAGCACAGCATATAGGGCCTTGTCCCTCGCTCGGGTCTGGCTGTGAGGAATGGTCGTTCCGTCAATTTTCAAAGCGGGTTTATTCATGTGAACGCAGATGTCTGGGTCAATGGGCATCGGCAGCACGTATTTGTAAATACTCTCTTGCGTTACTGTCGACTGTTTCTGTACCTCACTCATTGGTGAATGACCAATACGTTGTAGTGAGTCGGCCTTCATCGTCAGGTTACGCTATGACATGTCGTCAAGGTCAGAAGCAGCTCATGAGAATTGAACCGCAGGGAAAGCCTTGGGACGTAGTTAATGCTCAGGGACGAATAGAGAGGTGGTGGCCGTAGTGGATCCTACTATTTGGGGCAGAACGATTGTTGACCACTTGGAACGCCAGGGTTTGTTAGGTTCGCTGCTGCCTAGAGGGGCTTCAGGTGCTGGTGACCGCTATCAACCAAACCGCGTTTTTGTTAATTACGCTTGGTCTGGTCAAGCGTCAGCTGCCACACGCATAAACTTTAAGGTTCATGCTCCAGAGGATAGAGAACAGGTCAATATTGCTGAACGAGGTTGGACAGTCTTAAGCAGTGCCGCCCTTGACAGCTGGGGAGACCAATGGGAAGACATCGATATCGAAATTCCCGGCGGCGCACCACAGAATCGAAGAGAGGAATTTCACGCGGTAGGAAGATTTCGTATTCTAGTTGAGGTGGCGGATGAGCCAATTTCAGCAGGAGCCTATAATCGTCGAATTACTTTGGAGAATTTGCGCGAGACAGGAGGAATGCTGCATTCAATACGAATAATCCAATCTAGCATTCCTACACTTCAACCCTATAGGCCATATGGTGTTGGTGAAGACATCTACTACCGTGCTGGTGGCCTAGTGGGTTCTTTGAATCGCGACCGGAACGAATTGGTCTTTGCGCCGTATGCTCTTTTGCCGGAGCCAATCAGGAGACCGGTTGTCGGCCCGTCCTTGGATCAGGCTATCCAGCAAGGTATTCTTTTGCCTTCGATAGTTGACTTATTGAGAGAACAAGGGATAGACCGTCTTTTTCAATTTCAGGCCGACAGCATAGCTGATATTAGGCGTTCCTTGGCTAAAGGAAACGAAGAAGGAGCAATACTCCTGACGGGAGGAACTGCGGCAGGGAAAACAGAGGCTTTCCTTGTCCCACTATTGGAAACGCTAGTTGAGGACCATGCTTATCTAGGGGTAAGAGGAGTGTTCGTCTATCCCACAAAAGCGCTTGAGGCAGATCAGGCGCGTAGATTCTTCGAATACCTAGCTCGATTCAACAGTAGGCGTCGATATCCAATTTCAATAGGTTTACTAGACGGAGATACGCCATACAATTTTGACGAGCTCATGCGCCGCGAACAGAACGGAGAAATACGTTCTCCGTTCTCTGAATGCCCTCAGTGTGCGAACCAGTTGATGTTTACTGTGAACCACGATGGACAGCAATTGACAGTGCCTACCTGCAGTGGTTGCGGAGCCACTTTCCCGTGGCTGCGTGTCGACCGAAATGCAATCCAAGAACGTTGGCCCCATCTTCTGCTCACTGTTCCGGACATGCTCCATCGGCTAATCAGTAATGACTTTGCATGGAGGAACCAAGCCATGCTTGGCCGCGATGTGCACTATTGTAATCACTGCGGTAAGTACTCCGCCACAACAACGCGAACAGTTTCTGGTAAAAGAGAAGCATGCTCCTGCGGCGAAGCATTTTCTCCCGCGGTATCCCTATGCCCTTCGTTGATTGTGTTTGACGAAGCGCATTTGTTGAAAGGGCTATTCGGTAGCCAGGTGGGAATGCTGATAGCCCGTATTAAGCAAATCTCTCGCTTCTATAAGCATAATCCCCTGTTCGTGGGAGCTAGTGCTACAATTGCGCACCCAGATGATTTCGGGCTTCAACTATTCGGCGCACCAGTGCATACGATTACGGGCCAAGAGGAATTCCGATTTGATGAGGAACCAACTCGGTATCATTTGTTCCTTATGCCCGTTGAGGTCACTGTGTTGAATGCCGTCGGTCATATTCTAACCGGATGTTTCATCGCTGACCAACAAGCGGGAGAAATGAATAGGGTGCTGATATTTAGCGATTCAAAAAGGACAGTATACCAACTCGAGGCATCGCTTCCGGAATTCTATGCTACTCTTCCCCCATCAATACTTCCCAACGGAAGTGCTAGCGCGTCAACACGCTCACATACTGGTGACCATGGTCCCGAAGAACGCCGAATAGTGGAAACAGCCTTCGACCACGGCACACTGCGAGTATTGCTGGCAACGCAGACTCTAGAGGTCGGAGTCGATTTCCAGAATCTACAGCTGGAGCTCCAGACCGGCGCTACTTACTCGTACAACGACTATATTCAACGCGTAGGACGTGCTGGGCGAAGGGGAGTACAGGCTTTGGTGGTCTGTATCCTTCGTCCCCAAGTCCCTCTCGATTATTACTACTTTGAGCACTGCCGCGAACTCGTGCAGTTTTCACCCGATACATTGGACGAGATACCGTTACGCACTGATAACCCATTTCTGGTTGAGCGACACGTACCTGCTGCGATTCAGGACTACCTGATAGGAGTTCAGCCAGGTGCTCGTCTTGTATGGTTTCCAGTTGATGCTGCTCGGGTGCTGATGGACGGCCATGATGAGGTTCGAACTTATCTTGAACAGATCTTTGTACGTACCTTTTCATGGGATGCGGATCTCATCCGTAATGCTATCGACCAGGGTATCGAGCGGGTTCTGGCTGCTTTAGGAACGCAAGGCTCTCAACGCAACACTGCAGACCGGTTAGTAGAACTCATTGAATTGTCTATTCGCGCTACCGATGTTGGAGTTCCCATTGAATCGGAGGATTTCTACGATCACAGGGCCATTTCTCGATCTGGCGTATTGGCGGGGGAAGAGTTGGAAGAACCTGAAGCCGATGAGGAGGTTGGTCAAGAGTGAGCTTAACCACTAGAGGTAGACGGCAAGTTGCGAATTCGCTATTCCCGGGCAATTACTGGGTATTCAGAAATCTTTCTCTTCGCGTGCGTGATGGAGGCGTAGAAGCCGTACAACTGCCCTTCACGGTACTTCAGCATCTTCTGCCAATCGTGGTGAACCAGCTTCGGGAGCGAGCCACTCGAAACCCCGATTGGAGTCGATTCCGCAATGTAGACGTTAATCGAGTCGATTTGGTTGAACCTGTTACAGTGAGAACTGATGTTAGTCCGACCACCTGGTGGTGTAGCTCCTGCCACAATCTCTTCAGCGGGCCATCGAGGCAAGTCGGCATACAGAACGGAAGGTGTCCCAGCTGCAAACAAAGAACGATGGTTCAGCTGGAATCAGTTTTTATGTGTCCCCAGTGCCATACAATAGAGCCTATCGAGAAAGTACCTTGTCCCCAATGTGGTGATAGCCGCTCTGTTGTTTTGGAAGGACATGGGGGGCGGCGCCGAGAGTACCGATGGAAGTGTAGTCACCATCCAAATTTCGAAGTCTATGTCCGTAAACAGTGCCCCAGAGATGGGGCGAGGATGGCCCTTAAGTCAACGGGCGGCCGATTATATAATACGGCTAGACTGACTGATGTGCGGGCATCCTCTATAGGTAACCAGAACGCCCGTGAGCTGGGAGGTTTGCGCTTTGTTGCTTCTCGAGCTACAGTGGTTGATGTGGTAATCGGGCGTATTCCGATCTCTGACTTCAACGCATATTATCGCGGCGAGGAAATATCGCCCGTAGAGCCCTTCGTTAATCCGCACACAGGAAACTTCACCGGCCTGGTATCTCGTCTCGAGACTGATGCCATTACCATTACACCTCTCAATGAGCAACACGGAGATAATCTGACATTACATTCAGTCAAGCACGCTCTACTAAACGCTGCGCCAGCTGTGACAGGTCTAACACAGGATGAATTCGGCGCTGATCTCCAAGCCCAAGAAGGGCGACTGGTCTTGTACGATAACGTGCCCGGCGGAACGGGAGGGTGTCGTCTATTGTCAGATCGTCGGCTCCAAAGGTGGCTTCAGGTAGCCCGAGAACTCGCAGAATGCCATCAAGTACAGTGCGAGGATGCTTGCAGAGGATGTCTATTTCTCCCAACGCGAATATGTCATCAAGGTAACTTATCGCTAGACAGGCATCGCGTGCTCGATGTGATCCCAGAAAACCTGAGGGCTTAGGTACATTCTGACGTATTGTGAAAGGTTTAGTGCGGATCCGCCTTATTGCTCCAAGTCAGAAATAAATAGAGATCCTGATATATATTACTGGCATATGTTATTAATCCCTAGATATTGACAAATATCCTCAATTATGGTATATTATCGCTAAATATCTAATAATACTCGAGTGCCTGAGGAGCATGATTTGGATATTGAACCTAACAGGGTATATACATTTGATGAGGTGCTAGAAGTTCTTAAGTTATCGCCAGTTACTCTACGGAAACTAGTGCGTAGTGGCGATGTGCCTGCATCTAAACTAGGGAAACAATACCGATTTTTGGGAGCAGAACTCCTCAAGGCTCTTGAAAATTTAAAGAATTATGTTCATTAATCGAGTCTACTTATTTATTTCGTGTTTTGACTAGTTCAGTGAAAGATCGGAGACGAACGTGACGATTACGGAGCAGCTATCGTTTACAAAGTTAGAATCAGTAAGCAACCAGAATTCTATTCATGGTATATATCCTTATCGTGGTAAGATATCTGCCTTAGATGCTGCCAATGTTATTAGCCAGTTTCCCTATGACACAGTGCTATTAGACCCCTTTTGCGGTTCTGGAACTATTGTCTACGAAGCTGCTAAGAGGTTGAGGTATGCCATCGGTGTAGACAATAATCCAATAGCAATTCAAATTGCCAATGGCAAGATAAACCAGTTCTCGCCGGAAACTAGCTTGTTTCGTTTAAGCCAAATTCTAGAAAAAATAGACTTCAGTTTGATACTCCCGATTCCTCCAAAAGCTGAACGTTATTTTCACCCAGACACTGCGAACGAAATAATGCTCCTTAAGCAACACTATCACGATTTTAATGACTATGAGAAGGCGGTGTTCCTGGGTACCATATGCTTGGTAGCAAGAGCTTGTAATCATTATAAATGGAGTTCGACCCAGATAGGGAAATTGAGCGAAAACAAGCGCTATATTAATTTTGCAGATCGACTTCTATCTAAAATAACCAAGCATGGCTATCCCCTACCTAGCAACAATGCGGAGGTTATTTTAGGAGATACAAGGAAATTAAGTGAACTGATACCTCCTAAATCAGTTAATATTGTTTACACGAGTCCTCCTTACTTTGACTGCTTGGATTATACTTCATACTACACACGAATAGTCCACCATGTATTTGACAATGATTTTGAGCGTATTAAATCGGGATTAATACAGAATAAGGTTACTTACGAACAAGATATGGTTTACTGCCTGGATGAAATAGAAAAAGTGACGACTGATGATGCCATCATTATTTTCGTTGTAGGTGATAAAAAGATCGGTGGCGGAGTAATAAACGGAGGGGATTTCTTCACGCGTATCTCGAAGCATAAACCTATTCATATTCTGGAAAGAGAATATACCAAAACTGCTAGTAAAATTTGGGACAGCATCAACAAAACGAAGAGAAGAGAGCAGATTGTAGTTTGGGACAAATCAAAATGGTAGAGAAAATGCCTTCCGTTAAAATATACTGCAAAGATGCACGTTCTATGGATGAAATTGCGGATAACTCGGTTCATCTTATCGTAACAAGTCCACCGTATTTTGACCTAAAAGACTATAATTCTACAAACAACCATACAAGCCAGGCGGGTGACTTTAAAAACTATTACGAATATATGAGTTTTCTAAATCAAGTATGGAAAGAATGTATTCGTGTGTTAGGTCCGGATGGGAAGCTCTGCATCAATATAATGCCGTTATTTTTATCTGGGAATGAGAGTAGGTTCAAACGTAGAGAAACCAAGTTAGTAATAACCGATCTCGAGAGATTTATGTTTGAATCTAACTGCATGTATCTACATTCTACGTACATTTGGGACAAAAGGAAAATAGTCAGGTTCAGTTCGTTTGGCTCCTATCCCTATCCCGGGAACATCTTTTCGACATTTCCCTTTGAATGGATTATTGTCTTTAGTAAGGAAGGAAAACGAGAAAAAGTCCCACGAGAGGTAAAAGAACAATCCAAATTAAGTAAAAATGAATGGGCGGAATGGGCTGTAAACTCTATATGGGAGATGCAGCCTGCTAAGGCACAAAGTGTTGGACATCCGGCTCCTTTCCCCGATGAGTTACCGAAAAGGCTGATAAAGTTATATACATTTGCTGGTGATACCGTATTGGATCCATTCTTAGGAAGCGGGACCACAGTAAGGGTAGCAAACAGTCTAGATAGAAACGCAATAGGGTATGAAATCAATCCAACCTATGTGGAGATAGCTAAGAGAAGTCTTGCACAGCTAAATTTAGAACTCTAGAAGGGATATCTTCTAGTACTATTTGCTTATCTCGTGTTATGACTTGTCCGCCACTGAGGATACCCAGAACATTTTGGTTAGAAAATACGTCAGAGAATAATAGGTCCCAACAGAGTCTCTTTTGCGTGATTAACGAGTAAACCGACATAGCCCATAATAGATGTGCTGAGATAAACCTGATATTATATTTGATAATATCATTGTAAAACCTGAGACTACGGTCGCCAACTAGTGAAGTACAATGTGGGTGGCCAGAGGGCAGAAGGTCGGTTTCTCTTGAGCCAATTATTAGTAGAACCGTAGCTTCTTTATGCTGCCCATGCAAAGCGTTGTGTTCTTGTATCTGCTGTTCAATAACATCTTGGTAACTAGGAATCTGTATCCTATATCGGTTCTCCTGTAACAAAGAATCCAGACTGGTTTTGGTTTCACCGATAAGGATCTTTTCATATGAGAGGCAACATGAATCTAATCTGTTATCCCTGGGTGAAATGGGGTTAGCTATTTGAATTTCTTTCCCAATTTGAGCATTATTATCTGAGGCAAGGAACTGCAGCATTATTGTCACCCACAGTGCAATATGTTCTACCTCATTTTCTGCCGTATATTGATCAAAACTATTTATTTGCAGAGATAGAGTCTCTTTCTCTGGTATTTGTATCAAATCACCTTTAAACAGGTTATTGGCGTAATTAATCCCCTCGAATTGCTCGAAAGTGGGAAGAATACCGTTTAAGACATCAATAATTTCTGAACAAGATAGCTTGAAAGGATTCCGGCAGCTACATAAGCAAGCTAAGCAAGCAATGCATTTATCAGTGTCAATCTTTAGGCTATTATCATTTGCTACAAGGGCGTTTATCGCTCGATCACAGGTCAATCTACGTTCAGATTTTTCAACATTGCCTAACAGAAAGTTCTTAAATTTACTATAGGCCGGCCTGTTCGAATACTGTGGTATCTTAACAGTAGAAAAGGGGAAGAGTCCCTCGCCATTAGTATTACCTTCGTAGATTTTAATATAGTTAGGCATGCTTATTTACTCATTATGTTGGTGGAAATGCTATGCAAGAACGCGACTATCTCTCCGGGAGCTCCCGAGGCCAGTTCATCAACATTTAACCGTGTCAACGGAAACAGGACTCGATTCTCTTCACGGAAGGGAATTCCTGTGGCATAGGCTATCTCCAGCTCTGAGTGTATGACTTTGGCGAAGTTCTGCTTGTCTATAACAAAGAAAGGTTCATGTGAAGCCAGTTCAGCCACTAACTTATCGAAATATACACCAGAATCTTGCTCAGATGCTAGCGCGAGCAGGTAAGAAATAGCAAATCTTCTGTTCTTTATTATTGCTTCAAGTTCTAGAGTAGCACCTCTTTGATCTTCTTGGTTTCGCTCTCTTAGAGCTTTGGTGCTCTTGGTCATTGCATTGTAGCCAAGCGGTCGTTCAACATATGGTTTCCCACTGATTACACTATCCTCTATAAATATCTTATATCTGTGTGCGGTCCATTTCTTTTCTCTGATAAATGGAAGTAACTCCACATGCCAGTTCGAAGCTTCTTTGGGACTTTGTAGACCAATTGGAAGGAGAAAACCCGCGCTGACTGCCCAAGCAAAGAGTAAGGACCTTGTGCGTGTAATTGTGTCAGCTTGTGACCCTGTTGAAAGAACAACTGAGTGACCATTTCTCACAAGGATTTCTTGCGTCTCGGGGTAGCCAATTCTAATGTCTTCACGTTTAACAATGTCTTGGTGGTCTTTACGCTCTTTGCATAAGAAAAGCAGTGATAAAAAAGGGCCATATCTCACTACTGCTTGCCGGATAAGCTTGAATGTGCTTGGGTGAAAGTAATCGTGTCGTGTGAACTCCAGCCCATCATTTGTTAAATAACCAAGGCTACCATCACGATTGATTAAGCCTAGGCCCTCTAAGGCATTAAATGCATCGCTAGCTGATTTACTTTTCTGCTTATCTTCCTGTATGCTTTGCGTTAGATAACATTTGGCTTGGCTAAGGGGGTTGTCTAGATAAGGGCAAACTAGAAAATTCACCGCTGGTAATTTCACTAGCAGTTTACAGGTCTGATGAATATTTTGGGGACATGTAGCATCATACTTCAAGTCATTCAATCTAAATTTCTCGGTAGAGAACCTGTTGACTAAATAGCTACTAAGAGCATGTAGGCATATTAGCCTGCCAGAAGGGTTTCGATTTATTAGATATGCCATGTCTTTACTTATTAATATCCTATTTGCATCGATTTTCAGGAATCACAGTAGATTACTCGTAAACCTATTATACATTTCTATTAATTCGAATAGCGAGCATCCGCTTAGTTTATCAAGGTAATCTTTCTCTCTTTGATTCGAAGGTTCTTGGATGAGCACGATTGATCTCTCGAGTAATGACAAATTTATAACGTTCGAAGCTAAATCTACCATATCGTCGAGCTCCGCCTTAGCTTTCTCTAATTCTCTGATGCTATAAGCAGATTTAGTAAATCTCACACGCGTTCCACCCAAATTTACGAGAGGGATCCGCTTGCTACGACTGAAACCCTTAATAAATATTTCTATCCCCGATAGGTTATAATTTGAAAGGCAAAGCCACTTATAAACAAACATCTTATGCACGTTGCAGTAGTCAATGAACTTCAGCGCGTCTCCCTTTTCCGGGGAATATACAATGGCATCTGGAAATAGTTTTTTGCAAATGCCACATGCAATACATCTGCTATTGTCAATGGCATTATCCGTTACTGAAATAGCTTGCGTGGGACATATTAAGATTTCTGTGGTTTGATATGTCCCGTTCAATAAAGCTGTTAATTCCACATTTTGGATTATCGTTGTAGTGACGGACAACAGTTTCTCGGGTGCATTTATTACAAACATAGTCCTTTAATAGCCTCTAAGTTATTATGTCTATTCTATAGTGTTTATCTCTTCAGAGCAATGAGAACAGTAAAAGTTGCAGGATAATAACCACCCTAGAATTCAAACAACGCAGTTGGCTCCATGCTTCTTTTCTCTCCGCCTGTTCTTCCGTTCCCAGTCTCCTCTCTTCCCATTATCTCTTCAACCTTCCCTATAGGCCATAAAACTGACTTTTATGCACCTCACTGAACAATAGCTTATTTAGTTACCTGCGGAGAACAAAAAAAGGGCCCGGGGGAATTCCCCCGGGCCCTTCTCTGATTAATACCGGCATCAGAACTCAAACAACGCCGGCTGCTCCGCTTCTTTCTGTGCTGCCATACCTTCTCTTTCCTGCCGCCGCCCAGCTCTATCCTTCTCTTGCCTCGCTTTAACCCTCTGGTGATAGAGCCACGCTTTAAGCCTGTTTAGCTCTCCTATCTGGTAGTTACTGATTGAGTCTACGGCAATATCAGCGGGCATTTCGCCCTTATTCCAATGCCGATAAGTCATTGTAGCTACGTAAAGGTATATCTGACTCCAGTCGTGGTCCATAGGCGTGGTGAGACCAGCAGTATAGAGATAGGCACAGACCTCAGCATCCGTTCCGGCTGGTTCCTCTCCCTTAGAGGCTTTGATATTTGTCTCCAGCCTCTCCAGTGTAATGGCTTCCTTAAGCCAATCGGGCAAGGTATCTCCCCATCCCCCAGGATAGACAATTATCGGGTCGATAAAAGTGCCAACCAGGTCACTTATCATGGCATCTGCTGTTTTGGGCATAGTACCCCCTTCCTTTCAATTTTTAGATATAGTTACCCCTGCAAAATCTGCCATATTTAGCTCACCAGTACCGGCTGCCGGCCATGGCTTGCTGACTTCTTTTCCGACTCTATCGCTTCGTCGGGTAAATCCCTGCGGACAGCATTGATAGAGTTTTTGATTGAGTCTATCCGCTCTATATCGATAATGAGACGGGTAAGACGCTGGTCAAGGTATTGGGGTAAGTCGTCTATGTTCCTGGCTTCGTTCGCCACAATCTTTGCCTGTTCCAGTGGCTCGACAGCCTGATTTACAAACTCCTCGACCATATCCATAGCCTCACTTACTCTTAGAGCACTCCATCTGATAGGCATAAAATCACCTCCTTTCCGGGCACAAATAGCCTTGTAGATTTGAGACGGTTAATACTCGTCGGGGAACAGAATAGTGGTTGCTGACCTGTCGGCTTCGGTGATTATCCA
>Ga0307434_1001005_pt1:0-12500 | contig 16212 bp, 11 predicted proteins | sample SalMarWE160220MG_FD_202156 | JGI IMG/M metagenome (GOLD analysis project Ga0307434, IMG submission 202156) | Salt marsh sediment microbial communities from the Plum Island Ecosystem LTER, Massachusetts, United States - WE1603-220 | ecosystem: Environmental > Aquatic > Marine > Intertidal... | reverse complement strand
TGGGCGTCGCGCGCGCCCGTCAATGCCCGCATCAGCTCGCGGGCTTCCGCCCGCATCTGATCGGCCGGCTCGCCGATGCCGTGGGCGAGCAGGCGCATGAGCGCGCGCCAGCGCTTGAGCGCCTTGCGCACCTCATGCACGACCTCGGGCTCGCTGAGTTCGGGGTCGCTCAGGGCGCGGCGGGCATCGGCAATGATCGACCGCGCGGCTGCCGCCAGACCGTCGCCAAAGCCGCCGTCGTGGCCGGTCCCCCCCACCATGGCCGCCTTTTGCCGCGGTTTCGTGACAGGTTGATGAAAACTTGTGCGCCGCGCCCTTTCCATTGCGATCCGCCGTTGCTACATAGCTCTCGAAACGCGCGGGCCTCGCCCCGCGCTTCGTATTTTGACGCGTGGCGGAACAACCCGCTAGTCGAGGATTAACGCGGGGTGGAGCAGCCCGGTAGCTCGTCAGGCTCATAACCTGAAGGTCGTAGGTTCAAATCCTACCCCCGCAACCAAATTCAAAAGGGGCCCGCGTTTTGCGGGTCCCTTTTTGAATTTTGTGGGCTTCTGGTGAATGAACCTAACAGGGGCCCGGCAAGCGGCGGGAGCCGCGCAGCCGGGACAAAGATGCTTAAATCCTACCCCCGCAGCCGTCATGAGTGCACGCAATTAGGCCCGGCCGCTTGGCCGGGACTAAATCGTTGTGGCGCGAATGATGTCCCCGTAGGGAGCCCGCCTAAAAATCGCGCAACGACCGACAGACGTCATCGTCCAGCCAAAGTCGTTCTTGCGCGGATGAAAGCCCCGGGAACACGCGCGAAGGTCCGATATTGCTGCATTGCAACCTTCCGCCATTGGTCGCATTTCGATCCGGTTTCCCGCCGGTTGCGATCCGTGTATATGATGAGCGCCTATTTATGGTTTGCTTCGAACTCGCTACGATGCAATTAGGCTATGATAACCGTTGTGCCGACAATGAGATCGGCCGTGCGAATGAATAAAAACCACCCAAGGGAGGAGTCCTAATGCGAGCCACCAGTACCATCTTGAAGTTGGGCACCGCTGTCTGCGTGGGCGGCGCTCTCGCGCTTTCTTCCATGCCAGCGCAAGCTGCCTGGAAGCCGACCCGGACCGTGGAATTCATCGTTCCAGCCGGCATCGGCGGCGGCGCCGGCCAGATGGCGCAGCTGATCCAGGGCATCATTCAGAAACACAAGTTGATGGAGACCTCGATGGTCGTCATCAGCAAGAAGGGCGGTTCCGGCGCCGAGGGCTTCCTCTACATCAAGAACGCCAAGAACGATCCGCACAAGATCATCATCACCCTGTCCAACCTGTTCACGACGCCGCTCGCGACCGGCTCGCCGTTCAGCTGGAAGGACTACACCCCGATCGCCATGATGGCGCTCGACGAGTTCGTGTTCTGGGTGAATTCGAAGACGCCCTATAAGACCCCGAGCGAATACCTCGCCGTGGTTAAGAAAGCCGGCGGCAAGATGAAGATGGGCGGCACCGGCTCCAAGCAGGAAGACCAGATCATCACCGCCGCCATCGAGCAGAAGACCGGCGATAAGTTTACCTACGTGCCTTACAAAGGCGGCGGCACGGTCGCGACCCAGCTCGTCGGCGGCCACGTCGACTCCACCGTCAACAATCCGATCGAGCAGGTGGCGCATTGGCGCGCCGGCAGCACGCGGCCGCTCTGCGTGTTCGACGGCAAGCCCATGCCCTACAAGGCTAAGGTAACGAAGGACATGGCATGGGGCGATATCCCGACCTGCAAGTCCAAGGGTCTCGATATCGAATACACGATGTTGCGCGGCATCATGACGACGCCGGGCGTGTCGAAGGACGTCGTCGCCTATTACGTGGACCTGCTCAAGAAGGTTCGGGCGACGCCGGAATGGAAGGCGTTCATGGAAAAAGGCGCCTTCAATCAGAGCTTCATGACCGGCGATGAATTCCACAACTGGCTGACGAATGCCGCAGCCGTCCATCATCAGCTGATGGAAAAGGCCGGCTTCATGCATAAAGGCACGTAAGTCCCATGCGGTTGCGGGGGCGCCGTTGAACCGGCGCTCCCGCAATTTGCTTGTTTGACGGTCTGCCTCCGGCTATGTACGCCGTCCGCAAGGAATTGGGCTGTCTGGAGAGTCATGAGTTTCGTGCAATGGCCGAAGGTTCCAGCAACGAAGATCCGGTAGACGGCGTCGTTTCCAACCGCACCGTGAATCTGGCGGTCTCCCTGACGCTGATGGCGGTCGCGTCGGTGGTGATGATCTCCAGCTATCGGCTCGGCGCCGGCTGGGCGAAGGACGTGGGGCCGGATTCCGGCTATTTCCCGTTCTATGTCTCGCTGATCATGTTCGTTACCAGTGGCGCCACCTTGTTGCAGCACCTCTTTTCGCGCCGCCCCGACGGAAAAGGCAGCTTCATTGCGCGCGGCGAGTTGGTGATGGTACTGCAGGTCCTGATTCCGATGACCATCTTCGTCGTCCTGTCGATCTACGTCGGAATCTACATCTCGATGACCCTATTCATCGGCTTCTTCATGATGTGGCACGGCCGCTATCCGATCTACAAGACGATACCGGTGGCTCTCGCCGTTCCGGTCGCGCTGTTCGCCATATTCGAAGTTTGGTTTCTGGTGCCACTGCCGAAGGGACCGTTCGAAGCATGGCTTGGCTATTGAGGCCGGCGGCAGTGGGACGCCAGCAATCGAATAAATGCAACAACAAATAAAAACGGGATGCCGGCGCGCTCCGCCGGGTGACGGGAGGTCTTAGTTGGACGCGTTTTTTTCGTTGATGCACGGCTTCGACGTCCTGCTGACGCCCGTGAACCTGGGCTACATGGTCGTTGGCATTCTGTTCGGCGTTCTGCTCGGCTTTTTGCCCGGCGTCGGCGGCGCCAATGGCATCGCCATTTTGCTGCCGCTGACCTTCTCGATGTCGCCCACCACCGCCATCATCATGCTGGCGGCGATCTATTGGGGCGCGCTGTTCGGCGGCTGCATCAGCGCCATCCTGTTCAACATCCCCGGCGAACCATGGTCGGTGGCCACCACATTCGACGGCCATCCGCTGGCGAAAATGGGCCGCGCCGGCGAAGCGCTCACGGCCTCGCTCAGTTCCTCGTTCATCGGCGCGCTATTCGCGACGATCATGCTGACCTTCCTGGCGCCGATCGTCGCCAATTTCGCGCTCGATTTCGGCCCGCCCGAATACTTCTCGGTCTACCTGCTGACCTTCTGCAGCTTCGTCGGCATGGGCCGGCAGTCGCCGTTCAAGGTCATCTCCAGCATGATGTTCGGCTTCGCCTTTGCCTCAGTCGGCACCGACGAAATCACCGGCGGCTTGCGGCTCACTTTCGGTACCGAGACGCTGCTGACGGGCTTCCACTTTCTGATCGCTGTCATCGGCCTGTTCGGCATCGGCGAGATCCTGGTGACGATCGAGAAGGGGCTGCAGTTCGAGGGACGCAGCGCCAAGATCAACCCGTTTGTGGTGTGGCAGACCTGGAAAAAGCTGCCGAAGTTCTGGGTCACCATCATCCGCGGCACCGCGGTCGGTATCTGGCTCGGCGTCACGCCGGGCGGTGCCACGCCGGCTTCGTTCATGAGCTACGGCCTCGCCAAGCGCTTCTCGCGCAACGGCGCCAAATTCGGCACCGGCGAGTTGGAAGGCGTGGTGGCGCCGGAAACCGCCGCGCACGCCGCCGGCACCAGCGCGCTGCTGCCGATGCTCACCCTCGGCATTCCCGGCTCGCCGACTGCGGCAGTGCTGCTTGGCGGGCTGCTGATCTGGGGCCTGCAGCCGGGCCCGCTGCTGTTCGTCGAACAACCGGACTTCGTCTGGGGGCTGATCGCCTCGATCTATCTCGGCAACCTGGTGGGCCTGGCGATCGTGCTCTCCACGGTGCCGCTGTGGGCGAGCATCATGCGCATTCCGTTCTCGATCATCGCGCCCATCATCATCGTCGTCTGCGCCATTGGCTCCTACACGCTGTCGAATGCGCCCGCCGATCTCATCTTCATGGTGATGTTCGGCGGCATTGGCTACCTGTTCAAGAAACTCGACTACCCGCTGGCGCCGATGGTGCTGGCGATCGTGCTTGGCGGCCGCGCCGAGAGCTCGTTCCGCCAGTCGATGATCGGTTCGCAGGGTGACCTGTCGGTGTTCTGGTCGAACGGCCTGGTCGGCAGCATCACCTTGCTCAGCATGATCATGCTGTTCTGGCCGCTGATCTCCATGGGCATTAGCTCGCTCATGGTGCGCCTGCGCGGCGGCGGGCTGAAGCCGGCGGAGTGATGCCGGCCTTGCGTCGCCGGCGGCGCTCAAGCTCCGATTATTCCATAGCCCGCCTGTGGCGCCCCCGCGGGCGGTGTCGTGTCCCGGGCCATGCGGGAATCGATGCCGGCGGCAGGGACCCGGGTTGCGCGCGTCGGTGTATCTGGCATATTGTATACCAGTCATGAGTAACCGCGACCGTACCTCCCGCCGCGTCTCAACGCGCAGCCGACGCCCCGCACCCGCCACCGTCCGTGCCCCGGTCGCTTCCCAGCCGGTGCTCGCGCCGTTCGACACCACGCCGAGCTTCAAGCACAAGGCCTACGCCGCCTTGAAGAACGCCATCGTGGCGATGGACATCTACCGCAGCCGCGACGACATCCGCCTCGACGAGCGCAAGCTGGCGCAGGATTTCGGCATCAGCCGCACCCCGGTGCGCGAGGCCATGGCGCAGCTCGAAAGCGAAGGCTTCGTGCGCTCGGTGCCGCGCCGCGGCATCTACGTGGTGCGCAAGACCAAGCGCGAGGTCATCGAGATGATCCACGCCTGGGCTGCGCTCGAAAGCATGGCGGCGCGCCTGATCACGCAGACCGCGAGCGACGAGGAGATTGCGGCCTTCCGCCGCATGTTCACCACCTTCGAGAACGGCAAGCATCGCGCCCATCTAGATGAATATTCCGACGTCAACATCGAGTTTCACCAGACCATCATCCGGCTGTCCCACAACCGGGTGCTGATCGACCTCGCCGAGAACCTGTTCACCCACATGCGCATGATCCGGCGCAAGACCATCGGCGAGAAGGATCGCGCGGACCGCTCGATCCGCGACCACATGAACATCATCGAAGCTCTGGAAGCCCGCGCCACCGACCGCGCGGAAGATCTGGTACGCGATCATGCGCTCGGCCTGGCCGACCATGTCGCGCAATATGCCGACTATCTGGACTAGCGCAGGATCCCGAAAAGTGGGCACCGGTTTTCGGAAAAGATCATGCGCAAAATGAATGTCCGACTACAGGATTAGCAGGGAGGGTTCCCATGGCTGATGCAGCGGTGAAAGAAAAAAGCGCAGCCGAAGCAGAGCAGGAGCTGACCGATGGCTTTCATCTCGTCATCGATGCGCTCAAGCTCAACGGCATCAATACGATCTACGGTGTGCCTGGCATCCCGATCACGGACTTTGGCCGCATGGCGCAGGCCGCAGGGATTCGCGTCCTCTCGTTCCGGCATGAGCAGAGCGCCGGCTATGCCGCCTCGATCGCCGGCTTCCTGACCAAGAAGCCCGGCATCTGCCTGACGGTGTCGGCGCCGGGCTTCCTCAACGGCCTGACCGCGCTCGCTCATGCCACCACCAATTGCTTCCCGATGATCCTGATTTCGGGCTCCTCCGAACGCGAGATTGTCGACCTGCAGCAGGGCGACTACGAGGAAATGGACCAACTGGCCATCGCCAAGCCGCTTTGCAAGGCGGCGTTCCGCGTGCTGCATGCGCAGGACATCGGCATCGGCGTGGCGCGCGCGATCCGCGCGGCTGTTTCCGGTCGGCCGGGCGGTGTTTATCTCGATTTGCCGGGCAAGCTATTCGGCCAGGTCATGGATACGGCGGCGGGCGAGAAGTCGCTGGTCAAGGTCATCGATGCCGCGCCGGCCCAAATTCCTGCGCCGGCCGCCGTCAAGCGCGCGCTCGATGTGCTGAAAAGTGGCAAGCGCCCGCTGATCATCCTCGGTAAAGGCGCGGCCTACGCGCAGGCCGACGACGTGATCCGTTCATTTGTCGAGAAAACCGGCGTTCCGTTCTTGCCCATGAGCATGGCCAAGGGCCTATTGCCGGACGTCCATCCGCAATGCGCGGGCGCGGCGCGCTCGACGGTGTTGAAAGAGTCAGACGTCGTCATGCTGATCGGCGCGCGCCTCAACTGGCTCTTGTCGCACGGCAAGGGCAAGGCCTGGGGCGAGGCGCCGAAGAAGTTCATCCAGGTCGATATCGAGCCCAAGGAAATGGACTCGAATGTCGAGATCGCGGCGCCCGTCGTGGGCGATATCGGCTCCTGCGTCTCGGCCCTGCTCGAGGGCATGGGCGCCAAGTGGCAGGCTGCGCCGGCCGACTGGGTCGCCGCGGTCACCAAGAAGAAAGAAGACAGCATCGCCAAGATGGCGCCGCGGCTGCAAAACAACAACGTGCCGATGGACTATCACGGCGCGCTCGGCGTTCTGCGCACGATCGTCAAAGAGCGGCCGGACGCCATCCTGGTCAACGAAGGCGCCAATACCCTCGATCTCGCGCGCGGCATTATCGACGTGTATCAGCCGCGCAAGCGCATCGACGTCGGCACATGGGGCATCATGGGCATCGGTATGGGCTACGCGATCGCCGCCACGGTGGAGACCGGCAAGCCGGTGCTCGCGGTCGAAGGCGATTCGGCGTTCGGTTTCTCCGGCATGGAGATCGAGACCATCTGCCGCTACAACCTGCCGGTCTGCGTCGTCATCTTCAACAATGACGGCATTTATCGCGGCACCGACGTCAATCAGGGCGGCGGTTCCGACCCGGCGACCACCGTGTTCGTCAAGGGCGCCCGCTACGACAAGATAATTGAAGCCTTCGGCGGCATGGGCGTGAACGCGACTTCGCCGGGTGAGCTCAAGCGCGCGGTGAACGCCGCGATGGATTCAGGCAAACCGACCCTCATCAACGCGGTTATCGATCCGGCGGCCGGCAGCGAGAGCGGCCGCATCGGCAACCTCAACCCGCAAAGCAAGATTCGCAAGAAATAAAGGTGCGCGGCGGCGAGAGCCACGGCGTGGTGCGCCGCTGATCCGGGACCCAGATTGATTGAGTTTGGAGGAATACGAGATGGCCAAAAAGAAGCAAAAGAAGTCGAAGCAAGCCAAGGCTTCGAAGAAATCCGCCCGCAAGGTGGTGAAGCTTTCGAGCGCACGCAAGAGCGCCAAGAAAGCCAACGGCAACAGGTTGCCGAGGCCGAGCACCAAGCCCTATGGCCAGGCCGGCCGCGCGCTTGACGGCTTGCGCATTCTCGACTTCACGCACGTGCAGTCGGGGCCCACTTGCACCCAGCTTCTCGCCTATATGGGCGCCGACGTGATCAAGGTCGAGCGTCCGGGCGCCGGTGACATCACGCGCGGGCAGTTGCGCGACGTGCCCAACGCCGACAGCCTGTATTTCACCATGCTCAACGGCAGCAAGCGGTCGATCACCATCGATTCCAAGCATCCCAAGGGCACGGAGATACTCAACCGGCTGATCAAGACCTGCGACGTGCTGGTGGAAAATTTTGCACCCGGCGCGCTCGACCGCATGGGGTTGACCTGGGAGCACATCCACAAGACCAACCCGCGCATGATCGTCGCCTCGGTCAAGGGCTTCGGCCCCGGGCCCTACGAAGACTGCAAGGTCTACGAGAACGTCGCCCAGTGCGCGGGCGGTTCGGCTTCGACAACCGGTTTCCGCGAGGGCCCACCACTGGTCACTGGCGCGCAGATCGGCGATTCCGGCACCGGCTTGCATCTCGGCCTCGGCATCATGGCGGCGCTTTATCAACGCAACCGCACAAGCCGCGGCCAGAAGGTACTTTGCGCCATGCAGGACGGCGTCCTCAATCTCGCCCGCGTCAAGCTGCGCGACCAGCAGCGTCTGGCGCATGGTCCGCTCAACGAATACAGCCAATTCAGCGAAGGCGTGCCGTTCGGCAAAGCGGTGCCGCGCGCCGGCAACGATTCGGGCGGCGGCCAGCCCGGCTGGATCTTGAAGTGCAAGGGATGGGAGAGCGATCCCGACGCCTACACCTACTTCATCACCCAGGCGCCGGTCTGGGGCGCGATCTGCGACGTGATCGGCGAGCCGAGCTGGAAGACCGATCCCGAATACGCCACGCCGAAGGCGCGGCTGCCGCAGTTGAAGCAGATATTCGCGCGCATCGAGCAATGGACCATGACCAAGGACAAGTTCGAGGTCATGGAAATCTGCAACAAGGTCGATATTCCTTGCGGTCCGATCCTGTCGATGAAGGAGATTGCAGAGGACGAATCGTTGCGCGTGACCGGCACCGTCGTCGAAGTCGATCATCCGACCCGCGGCAAATATCTGACTGTCGGCAATCCGATCAAGCTGTCGGATTCGCCCGCCAACGTGCGGCGCTCGCCGCTGCTCGGCGAGCACACCGAGGAAATCCTTGCCAGAGTGCTTGGCTACAAAGCGTCGGAGATCAACGAGATCAAAGCGTCGGGGGCGATCACGGCGCCGAAGAAGGAAGAAAAGGCGGCGTAGATTGCCGCTCGTCCCCGCGCGAGCGGGGACCCAGGAATCATAAGCGCTGGATGCTCGATGAAGTTTTGCCCCGACCTGATCGGGGCCGGGCATGAGCGGATAGGGGGAGGACAGTGGCTATGCGTATCGTCGTCCACGGCCAGCAGGCGTTCGGCAAGGCCGTCTTGGAGGCGCTGTTGAAGCGCGGCGAAGAGGTTGTTGCGGTCTATGTCGCGCCGGAAAAACCGGGCGCCAAGGCCGACCCGCTGAAGGAAGCCGCGCTTGCCGCCAAGCTGCCGGTCTATCAGCCGGCCTCCTACAAGGACCCGAAGGTGTGGGAGGAGTTTAAGGCGCTCAAGCCCGACCTCCAGGTCATGGCCTTCGTCACGCTGTTCGTGCCGGAGGAGTTTCTCAACGTTCCGACCCACGGCTCGATCCAGTATCACCCCTCGCTACTGCCGGCCTATCGCGGCGCTAGCGCCATCAACTGGCCGATCATTCTGGGCGAAAAGGAAACCGGCCTGTCGATCTTCTGGCCCGACAACGGGCTCGATACCGGCGACGTCCTGATGCAAAAGAAAACGCCGATCGGCTCGACCGACACGCTCGGCACCGTCTATTTCGATCGCCTGTTCCCCATGGGCATCGAGGCCATGCTTGAGTCGGTCAACCTGGTGAAGGCCGGCAAGGCGCCGCGCATCAAGCAGGATGAATCCAAGGCCACCTACGAAGGTCGCTGCGGCCCGGGCAATGCCAAGATCGATTGGGGCAAATCCTGGCGGCAGATCGACCCGCTGATCCGCGGCTGCAACCCGGCGCCGGGCGCCTGGTGCACGCTCGACGGCGTCACCTTAAAAATTTTCGACGCCAAACCGCTGCCGGCCAAGGACCCCAAGGGCATTGCCGGCAAGCTGGGCGAGATCGTCGCGGTCGAGAGCGACGGCTTCACGATCGTCTGCGCCGACGGCCGCTTCAAGGTCACCCGCGTGCAGCCTGCCGACGGCAAGAAGATCGACGCCGGCGAATGGGCGGCAAGCGCCAAGCTCGCGACCGGGACGAAGCTCACCTGATTTCCTTCAAAGCCAAAATCGCAATCGCCGGCTCATCACTCTTGCATTAACGGATAATCCTCATGCCCGCCTCGCAGCATCAATCGCCGAAGTCCGACATCGACATTGCCCAGGCCGCTAAACCGCGGCCGATCATGGAGCTGGCGAAGGAAAAACTCGACATCGCGCCGGAAAATCTCGAGCCATACGGCCACTACAAGGCCAAGGTGTCGATGAACTACATCAAGTCGCTGCAGAGCAAGCCGAACGGCAAGCTGATCCTGGTCTCGGCCATCACGCCGACGCCGGCCGGCGAGGGCAAGACCACGACCACCGTGGGGCTCACCGACGCGCTCAACAAGATCGGAAAGAAGGCGATGCTGTGCCTGCGCGAGCCCTCGCTCGGGCCCTGCTTCGGCGTCAAAGGGGGCGCCGCCGGCGGCGGCTATGCCCAGGTGGTGCCGATGGAGGACATCAATCTGCATTTCACCGGCGACATCCACGCCATCGGAACCGCCAACAATCTGCTCGCGGCGCTGATCGACAATCACATCTATTGGGGCAATTCGCTTGGTATCGACTCGCGCCGCATCGCCTGGCGGCGCGCCATAGACATGAACGAGCGCGTGCTGCGCTCGATCGTCAATTCGCTCGGCGGCGTGGCCAACGGCTTTCCGCGTGAGGACGGTTTCGACATCACCGTCGCCTCCGAGGTGATGGCGATCTTCTGTCTCGCCAGGGATCTTGAAGATTTGAAGCAGCGGCTGTCGAAGATCGTCATCGGCTATACCCGCGACCGCAAGCCGGTCACTGCCGGCGCCGTCAAGGGCCACGGGCCGATGACGGCGCTATTGAAGGACGCCTTGTCGCCCAATCTGGTGCAGACGCTGGAGGGCACGCCCGCCTTTATCCATGGCGGTCCATTCGCCAACATCGCGCACGGCTGCAACTCTGTGCTGGCCACAACTACCGCGCTCAAGCTGTGTGACTATGTGGTGACGGAAGCCGGCTTCGGCGCCGATCTCGGTGCCGAGAAATTCCTCGACATCAAATGCCGCAAGACCGGGCTGGCGCCCGACGCGGTGGTGCTGGTTGCCACCATCCGCGCGCTCAAGATGCACGGCGGCGTCAAGAAAGACGACCTCAAGAAGGAAGACCTCAAGGCGCTCGCCGCCGGCATGGCCAACCTCCAGCGCCACGTCGAGAACATGCAGAATTTCGGCTTGGTGCCGGTGGTTTCGATCAACCGCTTCTCTGCCGACAGCGAGGCCGAGATCGCGCTGGTCAAGGAATCTTGCAAGAAGTTCGGCGTCGAAGCCTTGATGGCGGACCATTGGGCCATGGGCAGTGAGGGCGCGGCTGATGTTGCCCGCGCCGTGGTCAAGGTGGTCGAGAGCGGCAAAAGCAAGCTGAAATTTCTTTATCCCGACGAGATGCCGCTCTTGGAGAAGACGCGCACCATCGCGCAGAAGATTTACCGCGCCAAGGATATTGACGCGCCCAAACCGGTGCGCGACCAGCTCGCTAATTTCGAGAGCATGGGCTACGGCAAGCTGCCGGTCTGCATCGCCAAGACGCAGTACTCGTTCACCACCAATGCCGACACCAAGGGCGCGCCCAACGATTTCATCATTCCGGTGCGCGAGGTGCGGCTGTCGGCCGGCGCCGAGTTCATCGTGGCGATCTGCGGTGAGATCATGACCATGCCCGGCCTGCCGCGGGTGCCGGCCGCCGACGCCATCGACGTCGGGCCGGACGGGCGCATCACCGGGCTGTTCTGATTTCTTAGTTGCCGCCAAGCGGCCATCAAACGAGGACGACCATGATCAAATTCTACTACAGCGGCGCGCCCAATCCGATGAAGGTCGCGCTCATGCTCGAAGAGACCGGGCTGCCCTACGAGCCGATCCCGGTCGATACCCGCAAGAGCAAGCAGCACACGGCGGAATTTCTCACCATCAATCCGAACGGCAAGGTGCCGGTAATTATCGACGGCGATGCCACGGTGTTCGATTCAAACGCCATCCTGCTTTATCTCGCCGAGAAGACCGGAAAGTTTCTGCCGCCCAAGGGCGACAAGCCGCGCGGCGAATTGTTGTCGTGGCTGATGTTCGTCGCCAGCGGGGTCGGGCCCTTCTCCGGCCAGTCGGTGCACTTCCGCAATTACGCGCCGGAGAAGAACCACTACGCCATCAACCGCTACATGTACGAGGCCCAGCGCCACTACGGCATCCTCAATGACCGGCTCGGCAAGCACAAATACCTGGTTGGCGACGTCTACGGTATTGTCGACATGGCGGTGTGGGGCTGGGCACGCTTGATTCCCGTGGCCCTCGGCGAGGATTTCTGGCCGAAATTTCCCAACCTGAAGCGGCTGGTGGACGAGATTTCCGCGCGGCCAGCCGCCAAAAACGCGCTCGCCATCAAGGACAAGCATCAGCATGCGTTCAAGGCCGAGTTCGACGAGGAAGCGCGCAAGGCCATGTTCAGGCACCAGGACGTGAAGGTGGCTTGATGAATGGGAGCGGGCAGCAGCCAATGACCGGCGGCCGCCGCCGGCCGCCGCGCACGCCCAAGGGCCGCCAGGTCGACCCGGTGGCGCTGGAAGAAGTGCGCGCCCTGCTCACCGACCGCCCGCGCCGGCGCGACCTGCTGATCGAGCATCTGCACCTGATCCAGGACCACTACGGCCATCTCTCGGCCGCCCATCTGGCCGCGCTCGCGGCCGAGATGAAGCTGGCGCAGACTGAAGTCTACGAGGTCGCCACCTTCTATTCGCATTTCGACGTGGTGAAGGACGGACCCGCGCCGCCGGCGGTGACCGTGCGGGTGTGCGATTCCTTGTCCTGCGCCATGGCCGGCGCCGAGACGCTGCTGAAGAAGTTGCCGGGCATCCTGGGCAAGGACGTACGCA
>Ga0307434_1001002_pt1 | contig 16227 bp, 6 predicted proteins | sample SalMarWE160220MG_FD_202156 | JGI IMG/M metagenome (GOLD analysis project Ga0307434, IMG submission 202156) | Salt marsh sediment microbial communities from the Plum Island Ecosystem LTER, Massachusetts, United States - WE1603-220 | ecosystem: Environmental > Aquatic > Marine > Intertidal zone >... | reverse complement strand
CTCACCGTCGAGGGCAGCAGAGGCCGGATGGTCGGGCAGGGAACTACTGGCGGTCAGGGTAACGCCGGTGGCGAGGTTGTTGCCGTAGCGGGTCTGCCGGAGTTCACCGAAGGCCTTCAAAACCTCCACCTCCGCGTCAGTGAAGAGGCCGCGCTTGTCCGGCGGCACGTTAATTATCAACGTCGCATTATGTCCCACGCTCTTTTCATACAGATACATCAAGTTGTCCGCCGATTTAATGTTGCGGTCATTGTGATAGAACCAGCCCGGCAGAATCGACACATTGGCTTCGGCCGGGTACCAGTGCAAGACGGCGGCCCTGGCCAGGGTGGCGCGATCTCCCAGAACCCTGCCGGTCATGTCTCGCCAATCAAACTCCGCCACCGGCTTGTCCAGGCCGACGACGCTCCACTCGGTCTCCCTCGCCATGCCGGCCTCATTGCCGGCCCAGCGTACGTCCGGCCCCCTGTTGAAGATCACGGCTTGGGGCTGGAGCTTGCGAATGAGCTCACACCAGACGGCGTAAGAATACTTCTGGCCGCCCCTGGTCTTGGGCGTGGCGCCGTCAAACCAGACTTCCGCAACGGGGCCGTACTCCGTGAGCAGTTCGTACAACTGATTGAGGAAGTAGCGGTTGTAAGAATCGGCCTTGCACGCGAAGGCGACATTGGCACCGAGCCCCTGGGCAGGGGTTTCGCGGGTCCTGGTGGGCTCGCTCTTGAAAGAAGCGGGATCCGTCGGGATGACCGTATCCGCGTAGTTGCTGCCGTCGCCGTAGTACCCAGCCTCACTCTCAATCTGAAACAGATCCGCCGGCGAGAGATAGATGCCCACTTCCATGCCCTCCGCCCGGACGGCTTCGACGAACTCCCGTACCACGTCGCCCTTGCCTTCCTTCCAGGGGCTGTTCTTCACTGACTGCTCAGTATAACGCGAAGGCCACAGACAGAAGCCGTCGTGATGCTTGACAGTAAGGATGGCCATGGTCATGCCGGCGGATTTCAAGGCCTTGGCCCATTGCCGGGTGTCCAGGGTGGTTGGATTGAAAACGGTTGGACTCTCCTTGCCGGTGCCCCACTCTCGCCCGGTAAACGTATTAACCCCGAAATGCACAAATGCGTAAACCTCGTGTCGTCGCTGCCATGCATATTGTCGTTCGCTGGGCACAACAGCGGCAAGCAATTTCTCAAATGCCCTTTCCTCCGAAATCAGTTTAGCAAATGTCGCGGTTGCGGTGATGGTTATTGGCAACGTCAGCCGGATGTCGTCCGACGCAGCGCCGACGAGAAACTCATAATCTCCAGGCTCAACAACGTATTGCTTTTTCTCTGTGTCCCAGTAACGCAGGCGCGAGGCCGGGACTTCAACCGTGACCTGGTTCGATTGGCCGGCCTTTACATTCACACGGATAAATCCGCACAGCGTAAGCTTCGCTTGCGGGACACTGGATTTGATATGGCGGAAATAAACCTGTGCCACTTCATCGCCGTCCAGACCGCCGGTATTTTGGATCGTAAACGATACCTTGGCTATGCCATCGGCGGAAATCTTTTCCGAATCCAGCCTGCCATCCTGGAACGTGAACTTGGTGTAGCTCAAGCCGTGACCGAACGCGTAGAGGGGCTTTCCGCTGAAGTATCGATAAGTGCGATTGTTCATCGAATAGTCCGTAAAAGCAGGTAAATCCGTGGTGGCTCGGTAGAATGTCACCGGCAGATGGCCCGATGGATTGACCTCGCCAAACAGGACTTCTGCAACGGCGCGGCCGCCTTCTTCACCGGGATACCACACTTGCAGAATCGCGGGCAGATGTTCGTCTTCCCACGGAATGGCCATGGCCGAACCGCTGCAATTAACCATGACCATCGGCTTGCCGGTGGCATGGAGCGCCTGCACGAGTTTTTCCTGCACTTCGGGCAGTTCAATCGAATCACGATCGAATCCTTCGCCTTCCTGCGCCGGCGTGATGCCGCCGACATAAATGATCAAGTCCGCATTCGCCGCATGGCTGAGGGCTTCGGCTTTGAGTTCCGACAAGGGACGGTTCGTCTCGTTATCCTGGCGACTCCACGCAGCAGTCCCGGGCTTGGTGGTGACTGGACTGCCTTGTGCAAAAGTAACTTCGATATCCGTCCCGGCCAATTGCTTGATACCGTTCAGAATGGAGACCGGATGCGAAGCGGACCCGTGGTAATTGCCCTCCAACATAGAGGTCGATTTGCCATTTGGGCCGATGACGGCAATCCGTTTGATTTTGGAGCGGTCAAGCGGGAGGATGCCGTCGTTCTTCAGCAGCACCAGGGATTGCCGCGCAACTTCCAGGGCCACCTGCCGGTGTTCGGGCGTGTCGTTGTCCCTGATGGTGTATTTCGAATAAGGGACTTTCTCGGACGGATCAAACAGGCCAAGACGGAAACGGATCCACAACGTGTAATACAATGCCTGATTGATTTCCCTCTCGCTGATCAAGCCCTTTTGGACGGCCTTGACCAGGGCATTGTAATCTCCGCCGCAGCAGAGATTGCACCCGGCCTTCACCGCGATAGCCGCAGCTTCTTCCGGGGTATCGACGTAATGATGTGCCCTTTTGTTCCAAATATTATTGATTGCACTGCAATCGGAAACAACATACCCTTCAAATCCCCATTGCTTGCGCAACAGATCGTCGAGCAGGAACGTACTGGCGCTGCAAGGAACGCCATCAAGCGCGTTGTAGGCGCTCATCACGCCGCCCACTTTCGCCTCGCGCACCACCCGCTCAAACTGAGGCAGATACGTTTCGTACAAATCGCGTTCCGATGGCTCGGCATTGAAACGATGGCGAGACCTCTCCGGGCCGCTGTGAACTGCATAATGCTTCGCACAAGCCATCGCAAGCATGTAGTTGGGATTGTCCCCTTGGATTCCCTTGATGAACTCCACGGCTATCTCGCCTGCGAGATAGGGGTCTTCGCCATAGGTTTCCTGGCCACGGCCCCAGCGGGGATCGCGGAAGATGTTGATGTTCGGAGTCCAGAAGGTCAGGCCGGTCCACCATTTGGAGTTTCCATCGTGCTTCGAGGTGTAATCGTTGAACTTCGCACGGCCTTCGATGCCAATGACGTTTCCTTCCCGATAAAGCAAACCCGGATTCCACGTAGAGGCCATTCCGACTGGCTCCGGGAAAACCGTGGCGATATTGTTGTTTGCAACGCCATGCAGGGCTTCATTCCAATAGTTATACGCAGGAAGACCAAGCCGGGCAATGGCGGGGGCGTCATTCTGTAATTGAGCAACTTTCTCCTCCAGCGACATGCGACGAATCAGATCATCCGCACGCTTCTGCAACGGTTGTGCCGGATCACGCCAGATTGGCGGCTCGTTGATTTCCGGTATGCGGGTCGCCGCGGCTGAAAAAGGTTCCGCAAGATCCGAAGCATTGAAAGCGACAACCGATTCGCCCGAGGCATCCTTCACCTCGAATGTGTTGAATTTAGCGTTGTTCTTGACCGCCATAAAAGCAACTTTCAGTGGACCGCGGAGCGAGTCATCTTCATGCTCGACCACGCCGGTAATATAGCAGACCTTTCTCCTGCCGCCGGCGGTTGCGACTATGTCGAAGTTTGTGGCCAATGCCACATCGCCCGAAGTCACCTCGAACAATCTTTCCCCCGGATTGCTCAACAGCGTTTCCACTTCACCGACAAGGATAGTATATTTGCCTTCCGGCAAATTCGAGATGCTGACGGTAAAATCCTTTCCATTGATTTCTTCGCGAAACGCCGCCGTATCGCCGGTGGCATCCTGGATTGCGACTGACGCATCATCCTTGCGGTGGGTAAAATCCCCGGTAATACTCACCTGTTGACCACAAGAATCGCAGCTCTCCTCGACCGCAAAGGCAACTGGAACCCAAAACCATAGACTCACGACGGACACTATGAGCAGAACTGCCAGTGCCACGGAAATACTTCCGGTTAATGGCAATTTACTGCGAGCCGGTCCCCGAAATGGGAATTCAGATTCGCGAAGAATAAAGGGGGTGTCTGTCTGGTAAAAAGTCAGATTTGTGAATGGAATGATTACTTGCTCTGTCAGGAACTCTACGATGGCATTTATAAGATTTGATTTTTTCATTGGTTAATCCTTATGTAAATGTTAGTTTATAGTATTAAAGAACACGGAGACTTATTTGACGGAAAAGGCCATATACGAGTGCGGTATCTGTAGTGCATAATTGTTTATCCTCAATTAGCGTATACCTGGAATCGGCTCCGCGGAGGGCAAAGATTCCGCGGGTTTTCCAAAAATGGTGAACTCGATAATCCCCAGTGGCCTGCCCCGTGGCCAGTTCGTCATGGTCAGGCGAACAAAGCGGCACTTCACCGGGGGTATTTCCTCAAAAATCGTATCTCGCGAGAGGTCGTTCTTTTTTTGGTCAAGGGCCATTGTGTACGTTTGACCATCCAAAGACACTTCGATTTTGTATTGATACGCGTTGGTCACAGGCAGTTCTGTAGTTGTGGCTGTTGCGGGTACGCTCTCTGCGGTCGGCGTAAGGCCGCGCCGGCCGCCAAAACCAAAGCCGCGTCCGCGGTTGAACATCAGGCGTACGGAGTCAATCGTGAACAATTGCACCTTATCAAAGCGTGTCGCGGGGGAAAGCTCGATCGTCAGAGTCGGCTGTGTATCTTCCACGGCGGGCTCCCACCAGGTGCCGCTGGAATTGTCCACCGCATAAGCTGCGTAGTGCCCTGGCTGTTCCGAGGAAAATCGCGAAAGCGCGTTCATCGCGCGGATCTTGTTGATGGTCAGCGGGATCGACCCGCTATCACCTTTGGTGGGATCATTGACCGTATTTGGAGCCCATTGCGGTGTATCAGTGACCTTCACTGCCATATTACCGTCTTTGTCGAAGGTGATACGATCCATTCCAATGCGCCGTCCCCCAGGCGGGTTCGAGAGAACAATGGTGTAGAACTGCCAGAGATTCTTGTCGGGTCCTTCAACGATGCTGCCATGCGCGGCACCGGTAACAAGTCCATCGGTCCTGCGGAGCAACGGGTTGTTGGGAGCATAGGTAAACGGGCCCAGCGGCGATTTTGCGGTATAGTATCCCGAGGCATAGGTTTTCCACTGGGTTCCGGAGGCGGAGTATTGCAGATAGTAGGTACCGTTGTATTTTTGCAGCCAGGGGCCTTCTATCCACGCAACATCTGTGTACTCGTTCATCTCGCCGTAACGTTCCCAGACGTGGTCTCTGTTGAACGTGAAAAGATGCCTGGCCGGGCCGGCGAATTTGGTAAGGTCGTCAGGGTCAAGTGGCGCAACGAAGATACCGCTAATCCCCCTGCCCGGGAAATAGAGATACGGCTTATTGTCGTCATCGATGAAAATGTCCATGTCGAAGGGGCCGTTCCATCCCCCGCCGATGTCGGGCGTGTTCTTCCATTCTCCGATCTCGGCAAAGGGCCCCAGCGGATTGTCAGCTTTGTAAAGCGGACCATCGTTGCCGCACATGTAGAAGCTGCCGTTGTATTTGACGACATGCGGTGCGACAGGGACATTGGCGACGTACTGGAATGACCAGTTGAGTAAGTCGTCCGATATCCATGCGCCCCCGCCGGTGCAGTACATGTAGTATTTGCCCTTCTCGCGGATGACCGTAACATCCCCAGCCGCATTTCCGCCTGGCGCAGTGACCATCGGCAGAGGGTTGCAGTAGCGCGCGGTTTTGCCGATCTCCGGTTCCGCCGCGCCGGCGGACGAGGCGGCCAGAGCGGTTAGCACAAGCAGAGTAGCGAGGATTATGCGTTTCATGGTAACTCCTTATAAAAGAAAAGTTCTATTGTGTCGCCTGTTCACTCGGAATTTCTTGTTTGACAGCGAAGGCCATATACGAGTGCGGCAGCACGGTAAATGTGAAAGATGTACGCGGCTGCGAGCCGGCCGGCCTACGACCGCCAAATCCTCGGCCACGCCGGCCAAAACCGCGACCGGCTGTCGGTGCGGGTGAGATGTCCTGGCCGGTAAGCAAGTCGTGAATTTGCGCCGCGGTGCCTGCGACGGAGACCGTAACCTCCGCTGACGTGGGCAGGTAGTTCTGCACGATAAACGTGTTGTTGTCGTAACGGAACAGGGCGACCTGCGCGGGGGCACTGTCGATACGGATGGGCTCGGCAGAGCCTAAGGCAGCACGGATGACCGACAGAACCGTCTCCGGTAAGGCGTAGAGGTCGGCGGGGTCGTTGGGGATGGTCAGGACGTAAAACTTACCCTTGGAGTAATCGCATGACAGGACGACGGGGTAGGTCGTACCGCCGGGGGAGATGCCCAGGGCATCGCCCCACGCGTCATGAGTCAGGATATTGAAATACTTGATTTCGGGAATGAGGATGTCGCGCGGGGCTTCGAAGGGATCAGGCTCGCCATCACGCCTTACAAAGCCGCGACCGCCTCGGAAAGGTGCACCGGCGAAGGTAAAACGCCGCACCGGAACGGTGACGCCTGTGGTTTCGAGCTCGCAGATGTCCTCAATACCCTTGCCTTTCATGGCGCGCACAAAGCCGGATGTGACGCAGACGGATTTGCCGGCTTCGAGCTGAGTCTTGATTTTGTGAATGATGTCGGGATCGGATTTGGCCTGCTCTGTGAGAAGAACCATATTAGCATCAGAGGGGAAATGCGGGAAAATATCCATGGGCAGACCAATCATGCCCATATAATCGTGGAGGAACTCCTCGCCCGTGGCGTGATAAGGGGTGTAGGTCTTTATACCGACGGGCCTGCCGACGTTGACCAGCACCTTGTCGACCTGGCCGAGGGTGTAGGCAGCGACATCGGCGAAGGTGAGATTGCCATCATTGGTGCCAAAGGTCTCCTGAAGGTCAGCGAGGTTAAGGCTGGTGGGCAGGTCAGCCCAGGTGCGGCTGCTGATGGCATTGGGCCAGATACGCATGAGCATGCCCCCGTAGTGGAAGCAGCACATCTCGGGACAGCGGGCAAAGACGGTATTCAGGAGTTGCTCGGAGTATCGATCAATCGGGTTGGCGCCGCCCTGGTCAACCCAGCCGCCTTTGTTCACGCCGGGCTTGAGGTTGTCCATGAAACGCATGATATCGTAGCTGAGGTACGGCTGGAGGTGCTGTTCCTGTCCGACCCAAAGACGGGATTCCGTGCCGGCGAACATGCCGTCGACGAGGAGCGGGACTATTTCAGTATCATTGCCCATGCCGGCGTATTGATCGTACCAGTTGGCCATCTTTATGATGACTTTGCAATTAGGGTTGACGGCCTTGGCGGCTTTGACGATGAGGTTCTCCGTGACTTCGCGCATGGTCTCAAGGCGGTATTGTGTCCAGGATTTATTTCCCTTGGCCTTGATGTCGTAGTCTGTCTTGCGGTTGAAGAAAAAGTAATCGTCGAGCAGGATTTCATCGAAATGGCGGGCGGCCATTTCCACGGCTTTCCGTGCGAATTCGCGGTTTTCCGGGTCGGCATAATCAAAGCCCTGGTAGCCATAGGCTTCGTTAATACTATAGGCCAGGCCGCCGCAGACCTGCACGCCCTGGTCTTCGAAGAACTTTTTGAGTTTGTCCAAGCCGGCTTCATCGACGAGCGTGTGGTTGCGCATCACTTCGAGATAGATCTTGTCGATCTTCAAATTGCGAGTGAGTGCTGCCCAGGACTTGGCGGGGTCGGGATTACCGTTCATGAGGCCCTGCACGGTACTTTGAATCGCATAGGTGGAAACGGTGAAGCTTTTGTAATGATTCCGGGACTGAGCAGCAGAACATTCAGTCAACGTTCCGAATACCAGCAGAACTGCCAACATTTGCATGTTTTTTTTCACGATATCACCTTTCACGTTAAAAGATTTCAACTCATTGCGATTTCATAGCGACTCAGCTTCATTAACATAGGAACCGATTGCAGCCGGTCATCGTTTCGTTCAGTTACCTTCCATTTAAAACAGTCACTGCTCTTACGTTTCATCTACGAGCATCCTTTCTGCAACAAATGTTTCATATCCTATCAGATTTTCTCTAATTTGATTTTGCTCAGTTTTTCGGGGCCGTGTCGGTCGGCTCAAAAATAATCCTGCGATAAGCCGTAAGGGCCGGTGTTCCGCTATCCGTCACCTCGCAGATAACATGGAAGCTCTTTCCCGCAGAATCGGAAGGGACCTGTACGATGGCACGGCTTGAGTCGCTGCCTGAAATCGTGATATCCTGTGTATAGGTGCCCGCTTCGGTCAAGACCCACCATGAAAACGTCAGTTTGTCACCATCGGGATCATGGGATGCCGAAGCATCGATTGTAACGGAAGTGCCTTGAATAGGGGTAACCTTGATACTGGCAAGACTGTTGTCACTGTTGACGACAACAACCGGATTTCGATTGCCGCCACCATCCTTAGCCCAGGCCATCCGAGCGGCAAAGTTATTGAATGTCGCCGGATAGAAACGAGTTTCATACTTTCTGGAAATAGCACTGGCCGACGATCCCTGATGGTTTGTATAGGCATAGGTCTGTTTGTCGGGGCTTATTGCCCAGACAAAAAAACCACCCCATCCACCATAACCCGGGTACTCAGGTTCGTTGAGTCCATTAGGCCAGACGTATAGAAAAGATGGAGTATCCCCCTCCACGCCCCACTTGTATTTGGGATACAACGTGCCAAGATTGCCATGGTTTTGAATTTGTGCGGCATATTTATCCCAGTTGGCCTTTCCGGTGCCGTTCTGAAACAGCCATGCGGATTCATCCCAGATAAAAAAAAGGTCGTTTTTGAATTCCTTGCGCATCCAAAAATGAGAGCTGTCCTCATAAGGAGCTCTGCCCATTCCCCGGTCCTGATCCGTGATCGTATAGACGCGGATCTTATGCAGAAACTCACTGAGTTGTTCCGGGGTTCGCTCCTTCTGTACACGCCAGATGACCTGGGCCAGCGTGTTACCACCTCCCCAGATACACACCCAGATAGGACGTTCATCTTGTTCATCGACCGTTTTGATAATCAGGTCGCTGCCGGGTGAATTGTTGTCCTTGCCGATGAACCGGATGCCCCTCTTTGTGCTGCCAAGGACGGTACGGGCCCGCAAATAATCCACACTTGGCCAGTAGCCGATTTGTTGTCGGGACTCATCGGCCAGGTGTCCCTGCTGGTCGGAGCGTTTCAGAAGATTGGGCAGATCTTTTCCGTACGCACTGATTGCAGCATGAATCAACTCGGGATGTTCCTGACCGCCGACATTATTCCACCCGGTGGAGTTAACCAGACCTTCGATTTCGAACAAGTCAGCATGTACCAAGAGTCGAATCATGGATTCCATGTCATCCGGTTCGTGGTTACTGGGTGCTATGTCGGTCAGCACAATAATCCGCGGTTTAAGATCAGCCGCCAGAGATGTGGCGGATAACGCCAAGGACAACAGAAACAGGATTATTATTGCTATGCGTTTCTTAAGCATACCATTCTTTCCTTCTATTATCGACAGTGTTATAAAAACCGAACAGAAGATTTCTATTCAACAGTTTTCCACTTGAATTCAGCACCGCCCTTGCGAGCCGGATTGGGACCTGTGGCTGTTGCGGTCACCGGTCCCGGCTCGTTGGGCTTGGTTGCCAGATAACGATGATTCGTCAGGGACATAAGCATAGTATCGCCGCGCATCAGGTTGACCCATTGGAAAGATTCTGCATCGCCAGGCGTCTTACCGGCGAGGTCTTTCAATACAACATCCCCGTCAGCGGCGGACACAAACCGGCCGTTGGCGGCCTTGAACGCCACGCGGCCCAAACCCACATCGATGACCTGGAATTTCGCATTCTGGGGCACCGCGCCTCCCGCGTCGGCTGCCAAATTCACCAGCTTATTGTTCTGCGTGTCGGCTGCCAGAAAGCTGCCGTCGGCGCCGCTAGTCAGCACAATGGTCTTGCCCATGGGAATTTCACGTTCGATGCCCATCGCCCGCGGCTCGTCAACGGTGAAGTTGTCGAAATCGGCATAGCCGCCGGGCTGGCCGGACGTGTTGTAGCTGAACAGGGCGGGACGAACGCCCTGAAAGGTCGTCAACTGGAAGGTCATGGTGAAGGGATTGCCCAGAGGCGTGAATTCCCTGCCATTTGCGCTCCAGTTGAAGGTGGCGTAGTCGGTGTCGAAGTTGCAGTGAACGCGCAGCCAGAGATGCTTGGGGGGACTGGCCGGGCTAATGGTAGGGGGATTGGCCGGGCCAGCAGCGGCGCCTCGGCGCCCGCGGCCTCTGTTGGGGCTGTTGTACATCTGCAGCGTCATGCCCTCTTCGGACTTCACTACGCCGATCCAGGCATAAGGCGAACTCAAGAGCGCCAGACCCGCAGTGTCTCCTGCGACCATGCCCGACGTGTCCAGCTCGACAGTTATGATGGACTCGGGTGCAGGCGGCCGCTGGCAGATGCTGTTGCGAGCTGAATAGAAGTCGTTGGCGGGCAGCGAATAGAGCCGAAGCACGCCGGGCTTCTCGGTGAGAGACCATTTGGCGTCATCGGGGACATGGTTCCACTGCCAGTCGGAAATAAGCTTGCCGCTGTCGAAATTGTCGTCATGAACGAACGCCGGCTTGGGATCCTGAGTATAGCCGGTGTCGGGTTTAATCCAGGTATTGGGCGCTTTGCGGAGGTTGCCCGGCAGGCCGATGATCGGGAAATCATTATCCCAGGTGACAGGGACGAGAGCAACCATGCGGCCGGCGCTGCCGTGGTCCTGCATGATGATGCTCCACCACTCGCCTGAGGGTGTATCGACTATGCCGCCCTGGTGCAGGGTCAGGCCGCGGTCATTGGCTGTAGCGCGAGCGGGCGCCACGGTAGGCACACCGAGCGATTCACCCTGGACCATGCGCTCGACGGTCCACGGCCCTTCAATCGAGTCGGCGCGGGCGACCATCTGATCAGTAGTGCCACCGGGGATGGCGGAAACGTCGTAGTACTTGCCATTGATCTTGTAGAGATGGTGGCCTTCGCCCATGCGGGCGTCTAACTGGTAGCGGACACCGGGGACGAAAGACTTGAGGTCCGGTGAGAGCTCTTCGATAGGATAGGGACTTCTGGCGTCGGAGATGATATAGATCTTGCCATCGTCATCAAAGAGGACGGACAAGTCGTGCCTTCCGGGCAGCTGGTTGCGCTCCCAGGGGCCACAGGCGGATTTGGAGCGGAAGACCTGCAAGCCGACGCCGTTGACGTTGGAGAAGACATAGAACATGCCTTCGTGATACCGGATGCAGGGCGCCCAGATGCCCCTGCCGTAGATGTTGCCTCCCTCAAGACGGAAGGCGGGACCAAGGTCAAGCTTATCGATGCAATAGCTGGCGAGTTCCCAGTTGACCAGATCCTTCGAATGCATGACCATCACAGCAGGGTTCATGTGCATGGTGGTGCCGGCGAGGTAGTAGTCATCACTGACGCGAATGATATCGGGGTCCTCGAACTCCTCATAGAACAAGGGGTTAGAGTAAGTGCCGTTGCCGTTGTCTGCGGTCCAATGTTTTGCCGCGTCAGTGGAGGCCCCGGAAGAAGCCGGCGTCGCGGCTGTAGTAATACAGCCGGCCAGCGAAACCAGACTCGCAAGCCCCAGAAGAAATATAAAGCGTGTCATAATAAAGCTCCTTATGAATGATAATGTTTCAGCATAACAGGTTTTCTATATATCCATGCCGATGACCACCGCTTAAGCCGGACGATTCGCGGCTGCGAACTTCGCATGCATTTATCGGCATCCAAAAAATTCGTTTACATTTAATTAGTTCCCCCCACATTTGAAAGTTGTGCATTGAGCGATTGAGTCACACCTCTATCAAGGGTCAGGTGTACCGTCTTATCGGCGTAAGTTATATCTACCGATGCGAGCGAACCTGTGTTCCGAATGTCAGCGCCAACGAGCTTGCCATCACGCCAATGAAGTCCTACTTTGAATCCGCCGCGAGCGAGGATACCCGTGACTTTGCCCTCCGGCCATTGCGGCGGAAGCGCAGGGAGCAGCTCGATATGAGCGGGCTGGCCGACACATGGAGCGGTGGATTGCAGGAGCAATTCCGCAATGCCTGCGGTGCCGCCGAAGTTGCCGTCGATCTGGAAAGGCGGATGGGAATCGAAAAGATTGTCATAGACACCGGAGCGATCGCGACGTGAGGCGGGGTCGGGTCTGGCAGAGGCGAGCAGGTTTTGCAAAATCCTGTAGGCGTGGGGACCATCATGCAGGCGTGCCCACAAATTGAGCCGCCAGCCAAGGCCCCAGCCGGTGGCGTTGTCACCGCGGAGTTCGAGTGACTTCTTGACGGCGGCTACAAACTCCTTGTCAGCAGCATAGGAAATATCCTCGCCGGGATACAGGCCATAAAGATGCGAGACGTGACGGTTATGCGGATCGGGGGCCTGCATGTCCCAATCTTCCAGCCATTCCTGCAACTGGCCGGCGGCGCCAATCTGGTTGGGGGCAAGGCGAGCACGGGTGGCGGCAAGCTGTTTGCGAAAATCCTCATCGACGCCCAGCGTCTGGCCGGCTTCTATGCAGTGAGCAAAAAGGTCGCGGAGAATTTGCATGTCCATCGTCGGGCCGGCAACAACGGACCCACCGCCGGGGTGTGGAACTTCCGGTGAAAGGCTTGGATTGGTTACCAGCCACTTGTGCTTGGGTTCTTCGACAAGGGTATCCATGAAGAATTCCGCTGCGCCCTTCATCGCGGGATAAAGCCGCTTGAGGAACGCCTGATCCTGCGTGTACTCGTAGTGATCCCACAACGTGTTGCACAGCCACGCGCCTCCCATCGGCCACATACCAAATTGAGGGCCGTCGATGGGCGCGGTGGCGCGCCAGCCGTCAGTGTTGTGATGTGCGACCCAGCCGCGTGCGTTGTACATGGTCCTGGCGGTTTTGGCCCCGGTTACATCGAGGTCTTCGACCATAGCCATCAGGGGTTCGACACATTCGCCGAGGTTAGTGTTATTGGCTGGCCAGTAGTTCATCTCGGTGTTGATGTTGATGGTGTACTTGCTGCCCCAGGCCGGAGATGTGTCACTGTTCCAGAGACCCTGCAGATTCGCCGGCTGAGCGCCCGGACGGGAGCAGCCGATCAGCAGATAGCGGCCGAACTGGAAATACAGCGTGACCAGCGCCGGGTCGTTGCCCTTGGCGAAATTCCGGATTCGCTGGTCGGTGGGGAACCTGGCGTCTTCGGTGGTGCCCAGGTCGAGCGACACGCGATCGAAGAGCTTCTGGTAATCAGCGAGCTGGTCCTTTCGCAGGGCGTCATAACCCTTGGCTGCCGCCTTGTCGATGATTGCAGCGGCGAGCGCATTGGGATCACCCGTGACGTCATTGTATCTCTTATAGCTCGTGGCCGATGCGATAAGGATAGTGGCGCTGTCCGCACCTTCCAAAGAATATTCGCTGGAACTCTGATTAATTATATTACCACCGCGACCGAAGCCACGACTTCTCTGGTTCCCGGTGTCGGCCTCATTGGCTTGTTGTGTAATATCGCGAGCAATCTTGGTGAGTGTACCGCCAGAATGGAGAATTTTAGCCCGTGTTTGAAACTTGAGCGCCCCGGCGATGCCCGAGGCGGAACGGTTCGTGCCGTTAAGAATAAAGGTATCGTTGGTACCTTCACTATCAACGATGTTTTCCCCGGTCTGCATGGAGAGTTTGAAATTAATATGGCCGGGCTTGCTGGCGGTCAGACGCAGGATTAGACAATTGTCCGGATAGCTTGCGAACAGCTCTCGCGTAAATGTGACGTCCTCTGAGGTGAACTGTACGCTGGCCGTAGCAGTGCGGAGATTCAGCTCGCGACGGTAATTCTCGGCATTCGTCACCTTCGGGAAAGTCAGCAGAATGTCACCGATGGGTTGATAGGGAAGCTGACTTAAGGGCCTGGCCATCATGCGCTGCGAGATTAGGCGTTCGGCTTCGCGATATTTACCGTCAAAGAGCAGTTGCCGTACCTCGGGCAACGCGGCCAGAGCGTCGGGATTGTCCGGAGTGTAGGGACCGCCGGCCCAGAGGGTGTCCTCATTGAGGCACAGTACCTCGGCATCGATGCCGCCGAACATCATCGCACCCTGTTTGCCATTGCCCACGGGCAGGGCGCTGGTCCAGGCCGTAGCGGGCTGGCGATACCAAAGGCTCAGGGGCTCAGCGGACGGCGGTGCTTCTCCGGTTAGTGTGCCGGCGAACGCCGGCAGGGAGGTGGCGGCAAAATTTACCCGGACTCCAAGAATAGCCACGGCCACCCATGTGACTAACCAAAAATTTCTGAACATCATAACGATCCGACATACGACACTCCTGATTGACAATCTGTCCTCTCGACCTGCTTCAGCCCTTAAATCAGATATGCCGGTTTCTGTCTTCTGTTTCATATCAAGACTCATTTTTTCTTTTTTCCTTTCGTTTTTCATTTGTACTTCTGTCAACTTATATGTTTAATCTGACAGGCTCTATTAATCCTGGAAGATAAGCTGGGCAAATCCGTAAAGAATCGACGTGAATTGATGCAAGCTTCGTCGGCATGTCGGCCATCAGCGTCGAGGCCGCCAGCGGCTGGCCCGCCGCGTTAATGTCAAACGTTACCGTCAGTGCCCTGTCCGGGCTGGAAGTTGTATTCGCCATCACCGCATCCTCTTTAAACACCCCGTGCTGACAGCCGGCAAGAACAACCACACTGGACAACAGAAAGAATAAAAGATGTTTTCAGCGTCTCCACAAAGCATCAGCCTTTCAGTTGAGAGTTTTCAGGTTCGCAAAATATCATAAATGAAGGGCCCGCAGGTGTCAATCTTGATTTGCCCCTTTTTATAAGCCGTCCGCAGGTATCCAATCAGCCTTTCGGTCATTTCCACGCCGATATCGGCACCGAATCAGCGTCTTCTCAAGCTGATCCAGCAGGTCATCGATATCCACCCCTAAGGTCACACCGCCGACAGCGACGAGGTGACCCTCTGATGGGGCTTGCCCAGGTGCCCCGTAAATATTGTACCGTCTTGCTAAATAGTCCCATGTAGTCTCTAATAACTCATCAAGTATTTATAAATTCTAACTTCTTATAAACCGGTAAAAAATTGCAAGCCGAACTATCCGGATGCCGCTATTGCTCACATCGGCCTTGACCGTCACAGTACTGTCCGCTTTTAATCTTTCGGGATACCTTAAGCTTCGAATAGTCAAACGTCGTATAACTTAATCCGTGTTCGAACGGAAAATATGCTGCACGAAGAGATACAGATTGTTGGCCCAATTCAGTACCGTCATGAGCATTCGAATCCACGTGCCATACGTGCGGCACACCTTTCTCTTTGAGATAATTGTGGACGCCCTGGCTAACACGGATCAGGCCGTCTTTGTTACCACAAGCAATCCACAGCAGCTTTAGTTTCTCTTTGGCTGCCTGGGGATCGGGCAGGAATTCGACGTCGGGATACATTCCACCGAATTGATTTGTATTAGGCGCCGAGGAGAATCCTCCAACATAGGCAAAGGTATCAATGTTATACATACCGATGTTCAGGGACTGGCCGCCCCCCATCGACAGTCCTGCCAAAGCGCGGTGTTCGCGGTCTGCGTATACGGAATAGTGAGACTCGATATAAGGTACGATGTCTTTAATCAAGTCGTTTTCAAAAGGATTTCCCCAGCTATCAAAGTTGCCAGCACCCATGCCCACTCCACTGGTTCCAAGTGGGGCGTCGACCGTTACACTTGCATTGCCGTTGGGCAAGACAACTATCATCGGCTGAATCTTGCCGTCAGCCAGCATATTATCGATGACATTATCCGCGTGACACGTCCTCTGCCATTCACGTTCGTTGCCGCCGATACCGTGCAGCAGATAAAGCACCGGGTACTTACGGTCGGTCGAATAAGCCGGCGGGGTATAGACGAGCATCTGCCGACGCGTTCCGAGCGTCCTGGAGTCATACTGAACGGTGGTCAATTCGCCATGAGCGATGTCCTGACGCCTGACATTGGACCCTGCAGGAGGGTCATCAAATGCAGGTTTATCATCCGGCCCCAGCTCAATCGGTCCGCCGAATCCACCTCGCCCACCACCTCTACGAGCGCCACCCTGACCCGACTCACCGCGTCTACGAGTGCCACCCGACGGGGAAGAGTCGTCTTTGAAAAGAAGCGGTGCGAATTGATATAAACTTCGTCGCCAGGACTGCCACTCGTGAGCTGTATCAGGGGAGACGTAGAAGACATTGTTG
>Ga0307434_1001000_pt1 | contig 16252 bp, 19 predicted proteins | sample SalMarWE160220MG_FD_202156 | JGI IMG/M metagenome (GOLD analysis project Ga0307434, IMG submission 202156) | Salt marsh sediment microbial communities from the Plum Island Ecosystem LTER, Massachusetts, United States - WE1603-220 | ecosystem: Environmental > Aquatic > Marine > Intertidal zone >... | reverse complement strand
AGAGATAAAATTATAGACGCAAAAGACTTCCAATTTATTAATGCCATAGTTTTTTCTTTGAATCTTCCGCCTGATGCAGATTTAAAGAAGTTGATTAGAAAAAATGATATTGACCTTCTGGAGAATATTGTTAAGGGAAAAGGCAGACTTTCTTTTCTTAAAGGAATAGATGATCAGGTATTCCACTATGCGCTCATCAATACCTTAGGGCGTAACTTTAGACGTTCCTCAAAGCGGATTGAACCTCTAATGATAGAAGAACTTAAAAATAATCCCAAATATCTAAATATGTTTTTCGCGCAACTCCCTATGATGATACATAGTAAGTGGTTTGATGTTAAGGAATTACAGCCAGAAACCATTAAGCTATTAAAAGAAAAAATGGTTGAGCTCCTCAATATTGATTGGCATATACAGGAAGTATTGTTAGCAATAGGCGAGTGCGACGGCCTCAACGCTGTATTAGATGTATTTATGAGGAGGATAGAAAAAGATGCAGGGAGAAAAGAAAAGGAAGGTCGGTATCTTGGTGAACGGTATGAGGTCATTCCTTATCATTTTAATCCAGATTTAGACAAGTTTATCGCCGAGCACTCTGATTATGAAAAAATTACCAGTGAGTGGGTATCTAAAATGACTACTGATTGGAGTATCTATAACTGGAATGTAAGTCATTTTTTGCAAAGGGTTGGTAGAGGATTTGGCAAAGTTCTTACTTCTCTTATACAAAAAGGGGGAGATGAAAATTTAATGAAAGCTGCATGTGCCATGCACTCTATTGATAGCGTTGATTTCGATATTTGTATAGAGATTATTCGGAGAACTGATAATAAAAAAATTATAGACTTGGTTGGGGGGAATATGTATGCTACCGGGGTTGTTTCTGGAGAATACGGAATTGCTGAAGCGTATGAGAAGAAAGCAGAGAGACTAGAAAAGTATAAAGGAGACGAGAGCGAGCGTGTAAAAACCTTTGTCAACCGTATGATAAAAAGTTTTCAGGAAAGCGCTAAAAAAGAACGCCAGCGTGCTGATGAGGAGAAACAATTAAGAAAAATAGAGTTCGAAGGATAAAAATTCATTAGATAATAAATTATGGAATCTAACGATAACCAGCAAAAAACATATACGATTTTAGAACTCAATTCTGAAATAGAGCAAATTTTAGAGGGTTCGTTTGCTGAATTAATTTGGGTTCGTGGTGAGGTAACTGGTTTTGATAAACAAAAGGGCTCAAAAAATATCTTTTTCCAGTTGCAAGAAAAGAATCCAGACAAAGATCAAATTATCTCCAAGATTTCCGCCTCTATTTTTAATAGCGATATCAATAAAATATTACAGAAATTTAGTCAGATAAGTAATGCTGAGTTAAGAGACGGTTTGGAAATTAGAGCGTTGTGCAGAATAGATGTTTATCCTCCGTGGGGCGAATATAAGGTGGTCATAAAAGACATCGACCCAGAATTCACTTTAGGTAAGCTTGCACAAACGCGGGTAATGATTATCAAAGATTTAGAAAAGAGGGGTTTATTGGATAAGAACAAAAAATTAGTTTTGCCGTTAGTACCGCAACACATTGGACTGATAACTCAAAAAGGCAGAGAAGGATATACTGATTTTATAAGCGAACTCAAAAAGAGTGGGATTTACTTTAAGATAAGATTTCATAACGCATCGGTTCAGGGAGAAAAGGTTGAGCCAGAAGTTTGCGAGGCCTTGGATTATTTCAATCAGCAAAGAAATGTAGACGCGGTAGTCATCGTTCGAGGGGGTGGTTCAAAAACTGATTTAAGTTGGTTTGATAATAAAAAAATCGCAGAAAAGATAGCTTTCCTACAAATCCCAGTTATCACCGGCATAGGGCATAAAACAGATTTTACGATTACAGACATGGTGGCATTTTCCTATCAGCAGACTCCAAGTACTGCGGCAACTTTCTTTGTAGAGCGCGTAAATGAGTTTTTAGAAAAAATTGATGCTTTGTCTGTTGAAATTGCTCATACCTCCCGAAATCTTACCAAAGTAGAATTGCAGAACTTAATAGAAATTAGAAAACAAATCAATCGAGAAAGCACTCTTTATTTAGAAGGAGATAAAGAGGAATTAAAAGAAAATCGCAAGAATTTATCGTTTTACTGCAAGGAGTTTTTTAAAAATATCAGAGAAACCATAAAACAATATTCCTTAAGGATAGATTTATCAGATCCCATTAATATCATTCGTTTAGGATTTAGCGTCAGTAAAGTCAGCGGTAAAACAATTAAAAGCATAAAAGAAGTTAAGGCCGGCCAAAATATGATAACCACCGTATCAGACGGTGAAATAAAAAGCATTATTAACTAACAAAAATATGAACGAAAAACAAATCTCTTATGATGAAGCTTACGAGGAGCTTCAAAGTATTCTTGAAGATATAAAGGAGAGAAATGTTGATGTGGACAAACTGGCAGCCAAAGTGAAACGTGCCCGTGAGCTTATTACTATTTGCGAGGGAAGAATCAAAAAAGCTGAGATGGAGATAGAAGAAATCATTAAATCTTCTCCAGAAGAAAAGAAATAGTATTGTAACAAAAAAATATGAACAGAGTTTTTAAATTTGAGATATTGGGAATAGTTTTCATTTCTTTGACTGGGAGCTTGCTTCATTTCACTTTTAACTTGCTGAATAGGTTTTGGCTCGCGGGAGCGTTTTCAGCGGTTAATGAAAGCACCTGGGAGCATTTGAAGCTGGCCGTAATCCCAGCTCTTATCTGGGCCCTGCTGGAGAGCCGAATTTTTAAGGGCAAGGCGAATAACTTTCTCTGCGCCAAGGCCTCGGGAATATATTTGATGCCCATATTGATAGTTGTTTTCTTTTATTCCTATACGGCCCTGCTGGGTTATAACCTTTTGGCAATTGATATTTCGATTTTCATCTTGGCAGTAGTTATTGGCCAAATAGTGAGTTATAAGATTATGATGTTGCCGGAGTTCTCCCAAAGGTTTAATACCGTTTCTCTTTTATCGTTGATAATACTGCTATTGGCCTTTGTGGTTTTCACTTTCTATCCTCCCCACTTTTTTCTTTTTCAGGATCCGATTTCTGAGGGATATGGAATAATAAAATAATCAAGATGATATCTAAAGAATCGTTAGAAAAATTTAAGGAACTTTATAAGAAGAGATTTGGCGAGGAACTTTCTGACCAAGTGGCGCTGGATAAGGCCACGAGATTAGTTAATCTTTATAGGGCTGTTTATGCGCCAGACCTAATCGAGCGTGAAGCTTTTAAAAAAGAATCAATAAAAAAGGCGACAAACAAAAGTCGTAAGTCGCCAAAATAACAATTTTTTAGTAAAATAAATAATATGATAAATCAAAATACTCCTACTAAATTGCCATCCGTAGTTAAGTGGTATGTTTTAACGAAAATCATTCTTTTGTTTTTCACAATATCTCTGCCATTTTTAGTCTTTAATAAGGGTGTTTGGTATGGTGTTTTTATTTCATTGCTAATCTTTATTGGTTTACCAGTGTTTGTGTATTTTCTCCTTTATTTTAAATTTTTAACCTTTGTTGTAGAGAATGACAAAATAACGATAAATTCTGGGGTAATAATTAAACGCTCTAATTCAATTTCCTTTGATAAGGTTCAGAATGTTGAAAATGTTAGGGGAGTATTGGCTCGATTATTTGGCCTTTCTAAGGTTAGCATTTGGACGTCTTCTCCTGAACAGATTAAGGTTTATCGGAAAGAAACAATCCATAAGCCGGCTGGCAGTTTAGAGCTTATGGTTGCTGATGGGGAATGGCTTAAAGGGTTTATTCTAAGTAAACATTCTTAGAATGCCAGCGAATCTGCTATTAAACAATTTCTAACGTTTTCCAGTTCCCGCAGCTACCTTGAGCGCGGTTCGAGAGACCGATCCGCCTCATATTTTGGAAAAAGTTCGAGAAAAATGTCCCCATACCCGTCTAGGACATCGAACTTTATTCGAATTTGAGACAGTTCGAATCGCAGCACCAGAGCAGGATAGTGAGACCTTTCTGGAGACCGAGAGGCATAAAAATAGTTCAAAGCTTGACTTTTTCTGACAATTTGCTATAATAGTAGCGTAAAACAAAACATCGGGTTTTGTTGCATTAAATGTTCTTTTTAAAGAAAGGAGGACGATAACAATGGCTAAAACATTGATTACGTCCGGTCAAGAAAAGCAGTACAAGAGGTTTTTTGATGATGCTCGAGACAAAGCCTTAAAAGAGGCTAATCTTGGAAAAGATGGCATGCAGGAACTCATCGAGAAAGGAGACGAATTTCAGTCGCGAATTATGATTGCCATTAAGGAGCTTTCCGTAAGCAATCAGTTCGCTGACGAAGAAGTGGAATCCAGCTACGGATACCTCTCGGGCTACAAGCCTAAAGGCATCACCGAGCAGACCAACATCCTGCGTCAGCTCTTCCTTGATATCGGCTATGCCGATGAGAAGCTCGCCGAGCAACCGCTTCCTGCCAATACCGAAGGATGGTTCGCTATCCCGAAGTGGCAATCGGTCGCCAAGACCTACAACAAAGCAGTGCAGAAGGTGCTGGAGCTGATTAAGCAACAGCGCAAGGGCAAGTTCTGCAACTACCGTGAAGGCCAGCTTGGAGCGAAACATCTCCGACAGCACGAACGCACGGCGAAAAAGCTTGAAGTACTGGCTGACCAGCAGAAGGGCTACGACATTCTGGTCGTGGCAGCTCAGTTCGGTCTCCGTCATCGGGGTCGCAGTGTCCGTCGAGCTCGTGAGGTTTTTACGGCCAATGAGTTCGGACTTGGCGCATTCGAGATCGGGTGCATGTTACTAACCCATCCCGAGCGTCTCCAACACTATGACGATCTTTGGATCGACTGTGCTGGAGATGAGTATGCTCCTGGCGCTTTCGACGACTTTTCTCACGTTCCGTCCTTCGGCTTCTACGGCGGCAGGGTCGGGTTCGACACGCGCAGGATTGACGGCCCGCACGGCCTCTGCGGTTCTGTCTCTGGGTTTGTCCCGCAGTCTTGAATCTCGAAGTCTTGAGTTCTTGAGTCTTTTGACTTCTTGTATCTTGATCCTTGAATTCGCGACAAATTTTAAGGGTTATCCATACTAACACGGATAACCCTCTTTTTTTATCTCAAAAACTTGCTTCTTTTTTAGAATTCAATATACTTATAAATGAGCTTAGGCTAATGCATAGTAGTTTACGGATTGCTGTCGCCGAACTCTCTCTTTAGGAGAAAAGCAACCAGAGTCTTAGCGACTACGGTTTCTAAGAGCGTGTTGTGCTGAGGAGATACTGCTTGCCTCTGCTTAGCGCAGGTTCCCGCTTTTAGCGGGATGCTGCCGAATAAAATACAAGACCAAAAAGATATAATCCTTAAGGCAGTAAACTTCGCGGTCTGGTGACATGGATGAGTGGAGGCAATTAACCTGACGCTGATGGCGATTTCTCGAACGCGCCCTACTTCAACTTCAACGATGTGTAAAATAAAAGGGGTCAGGTACCTTTTATTTTAACTCAACATTAAATCCTAGGGGAAGACCTAAAAAAGGTAAAAAAGGTACCTGACCCCTTTTAGTCCAACAATAAAAGAAGTCGCCGGATGCCAAAGCGAAAAGTACACTGTAATTCAATCAACAATACCAACAATTTCAAATCGTCTTCTTGATTTTAAAATACCAATTTTAGACAAAAATTCTATTGATAAAATTACAAAATTGGTAAAAGAAGCATTTGAATTGAAAGATGAAAAGAAAAAACTGATTAAAGAAGTGAGAGAAGAAATTGACAGTTATTTTGATATTTAGGCGGCGCGCCAGCTTCGCTGGCACGAAATTCGGCGGCAACGGAAAAGCGAGGGCGGGCAAAAATTCCTTCCCCCCAACCCCCTTCCTTTTTGCCCGCCCGAGCGAAAATTATCAAAAATCAGCGTCGGGATTTTCTTGAAAAAAGGTTCGGATTTTGTTCAGGACAGACAGCACGAGTCAGCGCAGTATCGAGACCGACCGAGAGGCCTATGGCGTCCTAAACCCGTACCCGTCCAGGACATCGAACTTTGTTCGGGGTCGATCGGCCACAAAGAATCGCCATTTCGACGCTTTTTTGATATAATAAAAATATGAAAAGCATAAATATCATTCATTGGCTCCCAAGAATTTTAAGTATCGCCTTCGTTTTGTTCTTGTCCCTGTTCGCGCTTGACGTTTTCGGGGAATATAGCGGCTGGCAGGCTTTTTTAGGATTTTTAATACATCTCTTGCCATCATTTGTTTTACTTGCAGTCATCTTGATTGCCTGGAAATACAACTTGGTTGGAGCAATCGCTTTCTTCGGTTCCGCCGTGTTTTACGTCTTTATGGTCGGTTTTGATCGTCCCTGGAGTTGGTATGTGGGCATATCCGGTCCAGCTGCCGTTGTCGGAATCCTTTTTCTTTTGAGTTATCTGCAAAAAAGAAAAAATAAAGCCCTATGAATTCATCCCAAACCTACATCTTAATATCAATCATCGCGATAGCTGGCACTATGGTCGCTCTTGTTTTGACCAGGAAAAAGATGCAAAAGCCGCTTACGCCTTTGGCGGGATTGGCTTTTGCTTTTGTTGTCGCCGGCTTAATTTTCGGCGAAAGCCGTTTAGTCGGTTATGGTCTGATGGGAGTCGGCGTAGTTCTGGCCGTCATTGATATTGTTAGGAAGTTGAAGGCGAAGAATTAATCAATTATATTAAGACGATTGTTTGCGGAGCATTTTGACGTTCGCGTCCAAGTTCCTAGGATTTCCAGCCGTTCACAAGACTCAGGTAAAATTAGTAAAAAGCCGAGTCGCCTTTAGGCGACTTGGCTTTGTCGCCCAGTCGCCGTCAAAAAAGCCTAAAACCCTGTTTAAGAGAGAAGCGTCCTCTTTCTACAATTATATTCGTCGTAATGAGTGTGCAAAACTCGGTTTTGCACACTTTCATTTACTAATCCAATATTAATTTAATACAAATATGCAAAATATATTTACAGGAACAACAGATTATAGTAATCAGTCCAATAAAGAGATAATCGAAGATTTCATAAAATTGGTAAAATATACTAAAAAGATTCTCCGTAGGAGAAAAAGGCATTCAAGAAGAGAAAATATCCCAATGGATTTAGATGGAATTTTTAATGAAATAACTTTGTTTGCGGAAAGGTTGATAGAATTATCGAATGAGAATTTAAAAAAACTCAAAAGAGGCAAGCCACCATTATTATTTGCTAAATCATTACAGGAAATAGGTCGAAACGCACATCAATTATTCTTAAGAATTGGAGAGATTTGGCATGGCAAATATAATCAAATCAATTATAGTTCTAGATATACGGATATAGACATAGCGACAATTGAGTATGCTGAATTCCGAGATTATATGGGATTGATGATTGATTTGAATAATATCGGTTTTGAATTACAGAAAAGATATTTTCAGAATGGCAAACCTCTTTATTCAGAGAAAAAATGGTGGGAAGTCATAATAAGGATATTTTTTGATGCGGTTCTTGAAATTTTAAGAAAGATTGGCCCAAAGGATTGAAACACAAAATACCTCTTTTATAGTGTCTCATTTGTCTCGTTTTGTGTTAGAATTTGAAATATAAGACTCCGTCGAGAGTCATCACTAAGGAATGTTATGGACAAACTAAATAAGAATAAATTTAAGATCGGTTTTTGGCATCCTTTTGGCGTTGCCGCTGGAGAGCCATGCGATTGTATAATCTCGCGCAAAAAGCAAGAAATTAAGAGAAATGGCTGGACCTTATGGTCTTTTCAGCACAGGCCGGAGGAAACAATAAACCTATGGGCGAAGGAAATTAAAAAACATGGTAAAAATGTTTTCGTTTTTTGCTCCGATAGTAAAAATGCACAGGACCCAAAAGGAAAAGTATTCTTTTCTAAACAATTTAAATTTGCGAACTCCGATAAGTGGAAAAAAATACCCCAATCAATTAAAGTTCCACATCCTTTTGGGGGAGGGGATCGCGCTTCCGCATTTATAGTAAAAGCTGTCCATGAGCTAGAAAAAGTTAAGGCGTCTAAGGGGATTAAATGGCTTTGTATGGATGGTAGATGGAGAGAGGATAATCTACCAACGAGAGGAGAATATTTAATAAAATCAGGAGGTAAGTGTAAGTTAAGAAAAGTTTATCAAATCCTAGAATTGAAATATCCTTATCTGGCAGTTCTTAGAAAATAGTACAGCAAATGAGACAGTTCAAAATATCGCTTTCTGTGTCTCATTTTAACTTAAAACAACTCCTGACCGAGCCGCATCAAAAATCGCCTAATTGGCGGTTTTTGATCCACTGCTTTTATCTGGACTTTTTAGGAGATAAGTGGTATTTTGTATAAGTATGGATTGTTCGGATGAACAACTTATAACTGATTATCTCGCAGGCGATGAGAAATCGCTGGAGATTTTAATAAAACGCTATCTTAAGCCGATTTATAGCTTTGTCTATCGATATGTCGGCAACGGACAGGAAGTTGAGGATATAACACAGGAAGTTTTTGTAAAAGTCTGGCGCAACCTCAAGAAATTTGATAAACAGAAAAGTTTCAAAACTTGGATTTTCAGTATTGCCAAAAATACCTCTATTGATTGTTTAAGAAAGAAAAAAGCTGTGCCATTTTCTAATTTTGAAAACGAAGCAGGAGAAAACTTACTTACTAAGACGCTCGCAGATCCTACGCTTCTGCCTAATGAAATCTTTGAACAAGCTCGTATCGCAGAAATGCTTAATGCGGCGATGAATCAATTAACTCTGAAATACCGCATGGTTTTATTCCTTCGTTATAACGATCATTTTACTTTTAGAGAAATTGCCGAGGTCCTGGGAGAGTCTTTGAATACTGTTAAAAGCAGGCACAGACGAGCTCTAATTCAGCTTAAAGGACTATTATCCAAATCCTAAAAATAGTATATTTAAACTTTTAGTAACAAAAGGATGCACCAAAATGCATCCTTTTATCGTATTAATAAGTAGAGATGCTTGTAGTGAGCTTGTCGAACTATGCGTAAAGATTTTGAAAAACTTTTTACTAATCTTAAACCCAAAGAACCGCCTGTAGGTCTTTTTGACCGTATCATTCTTGTAATTAAGCGAGAGCAGGAACTGCGACATACCAAAAGATTGCTGTTTGGATTTTTATCTCTTTTATTAATCTCTTTAATTGCCACACCTATTTCTGGAGCGATGTTTGTAACTCAAGTAGATAATTCTGGAATTCTTTATTTTGTCTCTACCGCAGTAAGTGATTTTGGAATGTTTTTAGCTATGTGGCAAGATTTTAGCTTAGCCATACTTGAATCATTACCGCTTATGGGTATGATGGCTTTTACAGTAAGTCTTGGAATATCTGTTTTTACCCTTCGCTTATTTTTATACAAAAAAAGATTATTATTAAGATATCTAAAAATTTATGCATAAAGATGTTCTTAAATGGATTATTATTGGTCTTGCCGGTTTTGCGGTGGTTGTTTTAATATTTAGCGCCGGTATGTTTGTTGGCGGAATGAAAGTAAAGTTTTCTTATCAATGGGCAGAAGGTTATCACAAAAACTTTGCCGGACCGCGAGGCGGATTTTTCGGCGATTGGCAAAAAATGCCGCCTTTGCCCGGAGATTTTATTGAAGGTCACGGCGCGTTCGGAGAAATTATTGAACTCAAAGATAACGGTTTTGTTATTAAGGGTCGCGGCGATATGGAAAAGATAGTTATAACCACCCAAGATACGGTAATCAAAAAAGGGATGGAAACCGTAAAAGATGGTTTGAAAGTTGGCGATTGCGTGGTCATTATTGGATCGCCGAATGAAGAAGGTCAAATTGAAGCCAAACTTATAAGAATTTTTAAATAAATATGTTTAAACATAAATTTATAACAGTAATAATTTTAATGTTGATTATCACTGGTGGATATTTCGGCTACACAAAAATTTTTAGCAATGATGGTATGGTTCGCTATGCAACTGCGCAAGTTCAAAAAGGCACACTTATCATTTCAATCTCTGGAAATGGTCAGATTGATGTTTCCGATCAAATTGACCTGAAGCCGGAAGTTTCTGGCAAGATTATTGCTGTATATGTAACAAAAGGGCAAGAGGTGAAGAAAGGATCTCTTTTAGCCGTTACTGATCCACGGGACACAGAGCGTTCGGTAAGTGATGCTGAAATTGCCTTAGATGATGCCAAAGAAAAATTGGATGATCTTCTTTCTCAACCCGATGCTCAATCTCTACGTCAGGCCGAGGTCGCTTTAGCTCAGGCAAAACGTGATTTGAATAAGGCGAAAGAAAGCTATGAAAATATTGAAATAGATACCGAAAGCTTGTTGGTAACAGCTTACGAAGACGGCTACAATACTGTTGTCGCTGTTTTTCTTAAGTTATCTAATTATATGAAAGACCTGAAAGACGTATTGGGAACAGAACCAAGCGCTGAAAAGCATATTTCTGGGTACGAACTGATATTGGGCCAGGGATCTTTATTCACGCAAAAACTCTTGAGCGATTATTATCGAGCTAATAATCTTTTTAATAAAAACTATGCATTTTTTATAACTGTTTTTCAAGACGATGACCGCGATACCGTTGATGAGCTGATAAACGATACTCTTGAGACGACTCGAGCAATTTCTCAAACCCTAGACAGCGCTCGCCATATGTTTGATGCGATTATACTTAAAGATTATCAGCATCTTAATATATCTTCTCATATTGATAAAATGAAGCCCAAAATTGAAAGCGATGCTTCTTCTGTTTCCTCTAATATAAGTTCTCTTCAAGATATTAAAGATACTATTGATGATACTATAGAAAACACTCCTGAGAAAATTGAAGATTCTGAGTGGGCATTACAATCTGCTCAGGAAAAATTTGATGAGAGAAAGCTGGCTCTTGAAGAACTAATGGCTGGAGTTGATTCTAGAGACATCAGGTCTCAGGAAAATATTGTAGCCCAAAAAGAATCAGCGCTTTTGGATGCTAAAGAAAAGCTTGCTGGCCATTTTATTCGCGCTCCATTTGACGGCGTTATTGAAGAAATTGATATTAAAGTTGGCGATTCTGTTTCTTCTTCCACAACTCTTGCAACATTAATGACCAAGCAATATATAGCGAATTTGGCTCTTAATGAAATAGACATTGCGAAAGTAAAATTAAATCAGCCGGTTACTTTAACTTTTGATATCATGGATGGACTAACGCTCACAGGAAAAGTAACCGACATTGCGAGCATTGCTTCAACAAATCAAGGACTGGTTACTTATGATATTATCGTCACTCTGGATACGATGAACGAATTAGTTAAACCAGGTATGAGCGTTACAGCTGCGATTATTACAGATGCAAAACCAAATGTTCTTCTTGTTTCGAATTCTGCTGTGAAGTCACAGGGTGGGATAAGTTACGTGGAGATCCCCGATGATTTCGATATGTCTGTTGCGGCCGCTAATGTAAGCGGTGCGGTTTTTGAAAACCCTACTCGTCAGCAGCAAGTAGAAATTGGTCTTTCCAATGATGAATTCACCGAGATTTTAAAAGGACTTCAGGAGGGAGATGTGATTGTCACAAGAACTATTCAGCCAACTTCTGCGCAGTCCACGCAGATACAACAAAACTCCTCTTCTGTCCAAGCGCCTGGTTTTAACACTGGCGGAACTGGCGGAATTCGTATGATGAGATAATATTATGATTGAATGCAAAAATATCGCCAAAATTTACAAAAATGGAGAGATAGAAACGCACGCGCTCAAAAGCGCGTCGTTCAAAATCAATGACGGCGAATTCGTCGCTATTATGGGACCTTCTGGTTCTGGCAAGTCAACATTAATGCATATCATTGGATGTTTAGATACACCTACTAATGGTCAATATTTACTTAATAACAAAGACGTGTCAAAATTATCCGATGACGAACTGGCAGATATTCGGGTACAAAAAATTGGCTTCGTGTTTCAGACGTTCAATCTTTTGCCACGAACCACTGTGCTTCGCAATGTAATGCTTCCTTTAGTATACGCCGGCGTCTCTAAAGAAGAACGGGAAAATAAAGCAAAGGAGGCCTTGCGTGGTTCGGCCTTTCCAGAAAACTTTTGGAATCATTATTCCAATCAACTTTCTGGTGGAATGGCGCAAAGAGTCGCTATTGCCCGCGCTTTAGTTAATAATCCGACGCTCGTGCTTGCCGATGAGCCGACAGGTAATCTTGATACCAAAACCGGCGAAGTGGTGCTTGATACTTTTCAACGGCTTCACCAAGAACAAGGTCGCACGATTGTTTTAATTACTCACGAACAATATGTTGCCGAGCATGCCGAACGTATTATTCATATTCGTGATGGGAACATCGTGGAAGATGGAAGGGTGAAAAATCGGCGCGTTATTAATAATTACAACATCACAACCTAAAATGAAAGTTCAAGATATTTTTCAAGAAATATATACCGCTCTTTCAGCAAATAAGGCGAGGTCTGGTCTTACAGTTCTTGGTATTGTCATCGGCATTGGTTCGGTTATCGCTATGGTTTCTATTGGTCAAGGCGCATCGGGACAAATTCAATCAAGTATTGAAAGTCTTGGTTCAAATTTACTTACTGTAAGTCCTGGGTTTTCCCAACAGGGTAAAGGTTTTGTGTCTCAAGGTCGTGGTTCGGCGCAAACACTCATAAATGATGATGTTGATACGCTTCGTCAAGTCGCTGGAATAGCATATATATCGCCGGAACGGCAAGGACGATATCAAATCATTTCACCCTTAGGAAACAATACTAATTCAACAGTAATTGGCGTGTCTCCCGAATATGCCGAAGTGCGGAATGTATCAGTAGAAAATGGCTCTTTTATTACTGAAAACAATATGCGAAGTGTAGGCCGGGTCGCAGTATTAGGCTCTACTGTTGCCACTGATCTATTTGAATATCAAGATCCAATTGGTAAAACTATACGCATCAATAAGCTTAACTTTAAAGTTGTCGGGGTGCTTCAGCCAAAGGGTGGTGCGGGTTTTTTTAATTCTGATGATACTGTATTTGTGCCGCTTATTACTATGCAGAAAATTTTAGCTGGCGGGGATTATCTTTCATCTATTGCAATAAGTGTTGAGACCAAGGGTCTTATGCCTCAAGTTCAACAGGAAGCAACTCTTATGCTTGCTGACAAGCATAGTGTTGATCCACAAAGCCCGGATTTTTCTATTGTCTCACAGGCAGATATTGTTGGAGCAGCAACACAAGTTACTGATACTTTTACAATTCTACTTGCTGCTATTGCTGGCATTTCACTCATCGTCGGTGGTATTGGCATTATGAATATGATGCTTACAACCGTAACCGAACGTACGCGCGAAATCGGACTCCGTAAATCCATAGGCGCGAAGAAAAAAGATATTTCAATACAGTTTCTCGCCGAAGCAGTAACGCTCACTTTTTTGGGAGGCGCGATGGGCATAATCCTTGGATGGATTATCTCAATTCTTGTTACTCAATTTACCGGCATTGCCACTCAGGTCTCTGTTCAAGCAATTATTCTTGCGTTCGGGGTGTCAGCCACAATCGGGATCGTCTTTGGCTATTATCCAGCAAGACGAGCGGCGTCATTGAATCCAATAGAAGCGTTAAGATATGAATAAATAAATCAATTAATTAATCATAACTAAAAAATTATATGAAAAAAATAATTATTATTATAATTTCGTTAGTAGTAGTTGGAGGTGGTTCATTTTATGGTGGGATGAAATATGCTGATAGTAAAAGCCCTCAAGGTCGTTTCCTTCAAGCGGATTTTCAAGATTCGCAAAGATTAAGAGAGCCTGGCGTAAATGGTGGCGGTGGCTTTCGAGGCGGATTAATTGTTGGAGAAATTATTTCCCAAGACGACAAAAGCATTACGCTTAAGATTCAGGACGGGGGATCAAAAATCGTATTCTTGTCTGATTCTATGGAAATTACAAAATCTGCAGAAGGCGCTTTGAGCGATCTTGAAATTGGCAAAAATATTACTGTAAACGGCGCTGTTAATTCAGATGGAAGTATTGCTGCTCAATCAATTCAATTGAGACCGGAAATAACTCCACCGCAGCAATAACAAGAAGCGCTTTATTTATAGGTTTAATAAACAGATTCTAACAGTCCTTATCCCGCGGAGTAAGTTGGGGATAAATAGGGTGTTGACACCGTATGGTTATGGGTTTATAATCAAAATAGAGAATCCGAAAGAGAAATTTCGTTTTTCTACGAGATAAAGGTCGATTATTGTATATAATAAAATTAAGAGTAAAAAAATCATGCCATTTAGAGATGGAACGGGTCCTTTAAGTCAAGGTCCAATGACGGGAAGAGGTTTAGGCCCTTGCGGAGGCGGAATTGGTTTTGGGCGAGGTTGGTTTGGCAGAGGAAGGGGTTGGAGGCGTTGGGGGTATTATCCTGCAGCTCAGCCGACTGCTAAAGAAGAAAAAGAAATGATTCAAGAAGATATGAATGCGTTGAAAGAACAGATGAAGGTTTTTGAGGACCGACTTGAGGAACTAAAAAAGAAAAAATAATATGCCAAATTTTAATGGTACAGGTCCTGCTGGTCAGGGGCCAGGAACAGGACAAGGTTTAGGCAGGGGCGGCGGTCGTGGTCGTCAGTCCGGTGGTTACGGTTTAGGTCCTGGGGGTGAATGTGTTTGTCCAAGTTGTGGGACAAAAACGCCTCATCAAAGAGGAGTGCCTTGCTATGAACACAAATGCCCTAAATGCGGCGGGGCAATGACCAGAACCAGATAAATCCCCACACCAAATTTTGGTAGTGGGGATAAAATATTATGAAAATTTGTATTAGCGCTACCGGTAATAATTTAGATACAGCTTTAGACCCTCGTTTTGGCAGAGCGATGTATTTTTTGATTGTTAGTGATAAGGGAAAACTAATTAAAACAATTAAAAATACCGGGGTGCAGGCGATGAGAGGCGCTGGTATTTCGGCTGCCCAAATTGTAGCTAAGGAGAAAGTTGAGATAGTGATTACTGGAAATGTTGGACCTAACGCTTCAATGGTTTTAGGCACTTCTGGAATAAAGATTTTTCTCGGTAATCCAGCAATGAGTGTGCGAGACGTTCTTCAAGAATATCAGAGAGGCAAGCTTCAAGAGGCGAAAGGAGCAGCGCCTTGCGGGCCTGGTTTTGGAGCAGGACCTGGTCAGAGAAGGAGAGGTCGAGGAAGAATATGAACCCTCAATCTGTTTCAATAATCAGCATTTTTGTTAATTTAGGTTTAGGAATATCTAAGCTAATTTTTGGTTTTTTAATTGGCAGTGTGGCTTTAATTGCCGATGGAGTACATTCTGGTTTGGATGTTTTTTCTTCTTTTATTACTTTTTTGGGATTGAAGATAGCCAGAAAGCCAGTTGATGAAAAACACCCTTACGGCCATTGGAAAGCAGAAAGTTTGGCTGGTTTTTTGGTAGCTCTATTGCTGGCGGTATCTGGTATTTGGATTTTGTATGAAGCAGTTACGGGATTTTTTGAAGAAAAAATAGTCAAACTTAGTGTTGGGGCAATAGCAGTGGTAGTTATCTCCATTCTAATTACAGAAGTTTTAGCCAGATTAAAATTTCATTACGGAAGAAAGCATCAAAGTTTAGCCCTGGTTGCTGATGCCGAGCATTCAAGAGCTGACGTTCTTAGTTCAATTGGTGTTTTAGCGGGGCTTAGTTTAGTTAGATATTTCAATTCAGCGGATGCCATAATTGCTTTATTTATTGGCGGCTATATTCTCTATGAGGCATTTAGAGTGGGAAGAGAGATTACTGATTCTTTGCTGGATGTAGCTAATAAAGACGTAGAAGGAAGAATTGAAAAGATTTGTTCTTCCCACAAAATAGAAATTTCTAATTTAAAAACCAGAAAAATTGGAGCTTTTAATTTCGCTGAAATAAAAATTAAACTGGCTCCAAAATTAAAAGTTGAAGATGTTCAAAAAATAATCAGTACTTTAGAGGAAAGATTGCTCACAAATATTCCAGAATTAAAGCAAATAGTTATTTCTATTGAGGCTTATGAGCTCGCCAGGAGCGTTGTTTTGCCTAAACTGGGAAAGAGAATAGGAGCGCTGGAAGGATTTGAGCAAATCGGGCCTAAGAAAATGGGAGAAAGAATTATTATCCCTTTAGAAAATAAAGAACTAAGTTCACAATTCGGCGCGGGTCAGTATTTAGTTATAGATAAAAAAGATGGAAATATTTTA
>Ga0307434_1000996_pt1 | contig 16318 bp, 4 predicted proteins | sample SalMarWE160220MG_FD_202156 | JGI IMG/M metagenome (GOLD analysis project Ga0307434, IMG submission 202156) | Salt marsh sediment microbial communities from the Plum Island Ecosystem LTER, Massachusetts, United States - WE1603-220 | ecosystem: Environmental > Aquatic > Marine > Intertidal zone >... | reverse complement strand
GAACCAGATCCGCTGGGGTGTCAGCCCGTATCCGGACCCGGTGCCAACCTGGATCGTCAATCTCTGGACCAGTGCCTCGCAGTCCACCACGGACGTGACGACGGCGATCAACACGGGGGTGGGCGTGGTCCAGCACCGCGATCACGGGGGCGAGACTAGCTGGGGCGACCCGCCGTACGGGATCAGCAACATCAACAGTCTCGCGAACGGGGTGAAGACGCCGGTGGTGTTCAGCACCAACTGCCTGACCGGTTCGTTCCACCGCAGCGGCGGGGACTGCTTCTGCGAGGCGTTTATCAAGAAGAGCCCCGGGGGATGCGTGGGCATCGCGGGGGCGACCCGGACGAGTTACTCCGGGTACAACGACCTGCTGGTTCACGGCACCTACACGGGCTTCTATCCTTCCACCTACGACACCAGCCACAGCGGGAACATCTATCCACAGTCGTGGCGTCCGGCCGAGGCCATGAACTTCGGCAAATACTACATGCTCATCTACGAAGGAAACACCAGCCTGACTGCGGGTGAGTTCTACATGTTCCACTGGTTCGGCGATCCGGAAATGACGCTCCGGACCGCGACGCCCCAGGCCCTTTCGGTCACCCATCCTTCGGTAGTGATCTTCGGCCACCCGCTGGACGTTGCGGTTACGGTCGAAATGGGCGGTTCGCCGTTGGCCGGGGCCCTGGTGGGCATCTCGCATCCCGTTAGCGATGCTCACTGGCACAGCCTGGCCGACCCCACGGGCACGGCCACCTTCACCGGGATCACCTTCCCCGAGATGGGTTACTACGATGTGGTCGTCACTGCTCAGAACGGGATACCCTATGAAGGGACCATCTTTGCCGGGCTCTCTTCGGAAGGGTTCATCAATCTGGATCGCGGGGTCTATTCCTGTTCGGACACGGTGGGCGTACAGGTAGGTGACCTGGATCTTCAGGGCCAGGGCACCCAGGACGTGACCGTGACCACCGATGGGGGTGACTCCGAGACGGTGACCCTGACCGAAGACCCGCCCAGCTCGGGCGTGTTCGTGGGGTCGATCCCGACATCCGACGGCCCGGTGACCACGGAAAACGGCACGCTGGAAGTGGCCCACGGTCAGACCATTACCGGGACCTACCATGACCTTGACAACGGGACCGGCAACCCGGCCGTGGTCCAGGACACCGCGGTGGTGGATTGCCAGGCCCCGGTGATCTCGACCCCGCAGGTGAGCAATATCGGTGCCCACTCGGCGGTGGTGACGTTTGACACCGACGAGCCGACGACCGCGGGGCTCCAATGCGGCGAGGTGTGCGGCGGGCCTTACCAGATCGACCTGGAAGACCCCGTTCTGCAAACCCACCACAGCTTCACCCTCACCGGGCTGAGCAACGGGACGGAGTACTTCTTCGTCGTGGATGCCACCGATGGGGCGGGCAACGAGACCTTCGACAACAACGGTGGCGCGTGCTATACGTTCACCACGCTCGAGCAGCCGGATTACTTCACCGAGCTTTTCGATTCCGGGGACAACGACCTGGACAACCTGACGGTCACGTTCACCCCGGACGAATCGGGCGACTACTACAGCGCGTGCACGGAGGACGCGACGGCGTTTCCGACCGATCCCAGTGGCGGCACCAGTCTGCCCCTGAGTGACGATGACTACGAGACGGTATCGCTTTCCGGCGTTCAGGTTTCGCTCTACGGCAGCAGCTATTCCGTGTTCTACGTAGGCAGTAACGGGTACATCACGTTTACGGCCGGCAGTACGGACTTGAGCGAATCGTTCGCTACTCACTTTTCTTTGCCTCGGATTTCGGGCCTGTACGACGATTTGAACCCGTCGTCCGGGGGCACGGTTTCCTGGAAGCAGCTTGGGGATCGGGTGGCGGTCACCTACGAGAACGTGCCGGAGTACAGCGCCACCGGCTCCAACAGCTTCCAGATTGAGATGTTTTTCGACGGGACGATCCGGATCACGTGGTTGGCCATCAGCGCGACGGATGGGCTTGCCGGGCTCTCCGGGGGCAACGGGGTTCCTCCCGATTTCACCGAGAGCGACCTGAGCGGGTATCCGGCCTGTGTGTACGATGATCTGTCGGTCAGTCCCCCGACGGGCTTCTCGTCCGGCGGTTACGCGGGTGGGCCGTTCACGCCGCAGTGCAAGACCTACACACTGACGAATACGAATCCGGATCCGCTCGCCTCACTCGATTGGACCGCGGCCGGGACCGAGCCCTGGCTCGACGTGACTCCGGGCAGCGGCACGCTCGCGGGCGGGGAGTCCGTGCCCGTGGACGTGTGCATCAACGCCAACGCCAACGGCCTCGCCCCTGGGACCTACAACGACACGGTCACGTTCACCAATACCGGGACGGCCTACCAGCAGCCCCGGGACGTGACATTGGAGGTCGAGGCGATCCCGGGTGAGATCGAGGTGACCGACTCGATTCCGCCGCCGGATGACCTGCAAATGCCGTTCGGGGACGTCATCCTTACCCAGTCGCGAACGGAACACATCACGGTGGCGAACGTGGATCCCGATCACGATCTGATCGTCACGAGCATTTCGCTGAGCGGTCAGCACTTCGAACTGCAGAACTTACCGCCCGGCGGGCCTCCGTGGACGGTGGCACCGCTCGGATCCTTCGACTTCAACGTAGTGTACAACCCGACCACCCTCGGCACCCATACCGGGACTGTTGCCATCGAAAGCAATGACGCGGATCAGCCTCAGGTGATCGTGCAGTTGAGCGGCACATGCATCCTGGACGAGTTGACGGTGGCACCGGCAGATGGCTTCGTTTCCACCGGTTTTGAGGGTGGGCCGTTCGATCCCCAGTGCAAGACCTATACCCTGACGAACACCGGCGCGGATCCGCTCGATTGGACCGCAGCCGGGACCGAGCCCTGGCTCGACGTGACCCCGGGCAGCGGTACGCTGGCCAGCGGCGACTCCACGCCCGTGGAAGTCTGCATCAACGCCAACGCCAACGGCCTCGCGCCGGGGACCTACAACGACACGGTCACGTTCACCAATACGGCCTCGGGCTACCAGCACACCCGGGAAGTCACCCTAGAGGTGATCGAGATCACCGGCGAAATCGAGGTCACCGATTCGATTCCGATGCCCAATGACCTGCAGATGCCGTTCGGCCAGGTCATCGTCGGCACAACCGTTACCGAACACATCACGGTGACGAACGTCGCCCCCGGGTACAATCTGGTTGTTACGAACATTTCCATCGGCGGGGGCCAGTACTCCGAGAACTTCAACGACGGCGCTGCCCAGGGGTGGGATGAAGACGTGGACCCGGACTGGAACGTGGTGAGCCAGGAATACGAAGCCGCTCAAGATTCACCGGGCGTGACAAACTCCATGATCGCGACCTACAGCGGCCAGGAGTTCTCAGACGGGTACTACGAGGTCGAGATGTGGCGCAACCAGGACGGGATGGCCCGCTACCTGCTCGTGCGGGCGACGGCCGACTTCGAGCGAGCCCCCACCGCCAGCGGGAGTGCGTACGCCTTCGGGGCCGATGAGACCTCCTTCTTCGTCTTTAAGCAGGTCAATGGATCGTTTACGACCCTGCAGGACTGGACCTCGACGTCGTATCTCAATCCGGCCGGCCAATGGAATACCTTTGCCGCCAACGTCGTCGGTACCTCACTGGAGTTCTACATCAATGGCCATCTCGTCTGGAGCGCTACCGACAGCTCGCTGGTTGAGGGTCGCATTGGCCTGTTGGGCTACAACGACCCCGGGAGCGTGACCGTTCATCACTTCGACGACGTCATGGTGGCCGGGCCTCTGGAGGGCGGGGCGGCAATCAGTGACGAGCAACAGTGGTACAACGAGCGTGCCTGCGAAGACGGGACGCCGGAGGATTCACCGGAAGGCTGGGCTGCGCCGGCCTATTCGGGCCCGCCCGAGATGGTCGAGCCGATCGCCCGAATTGAACCGCAAACCGACTCGACCTCGTTCACGCTGGAGAACCTGCCGCCCGGTGGGCCTCCGTGGACGGTAGGGCCCGGCGGGTTCTTCACGTTCGACGTCCTGTACACACCTGGCGAAGTGGCTCCCCATCAAGCGAACGTCGTTATCGAAAGCAACGACTATGATGAACCTCAGGTGAACGTAGCGTTGAGCGGTACGGGAATCTCCGACTACCTGGGGGTAACGCCGGCCGATGCCTTTGCGTCAGCCGGTCCAGAGGGCGGGCCGTTCGAGCCCGAGTGCAAGACCTACACGCTGACGAATAACGGCAGCGGTCCGCTCGATTGGACCGCGGCCGGTACCGAGCCCTGGCTCGACGTGACCCCGGGCAGCGGCACGCTTGCACTAGGCGCCTCCACCACCGTGGACGTTTGCATCAACGCCAATGCCGCCGCCCTGCCGGGCGGTATTTACACCGATACCGTGACCTTCTGCAACCAGACAACCAGCGCCTGCCAGACCCGCGACGTCCAACTCGACATCATGGTCTGCGCATCACTGCCGTTCTCCGAAGGCTTCGAGGACGGGGCGCCGCTGGGGCCGCATTGGGAAATCACGGGAACCGAGCAATACCGGACCCAGGTGACGAGCGGCAACGGCCCACACAGCGGCTCGTACCATCTGACGATGGACGATACCACCGGTGACAGCGTATATTCTCGCAACGAGGCAACCCTGTGTCTCGATTTGGAGGACTGCGCCCAGGTCGTTCTGACGTTCTGGGCCAAAGAGTTCAGCGACGAGTCCCACGGCCCACCTTCGATCCCGTTTACGGGCGGGGCCGACTTCGATGGCGTCGCGATCTGTGTGGACAACCAGAACTGGTACGAGGTTCAGGGGCTACGAACGCTCAGTTCCGATTGGCAGCAGCTCACCGTAGATCTCGATGCGGCGATCCTTACCCACGGGCTCTCTTACAGCCCCACGACCAGGATCCGCTTCAACCAGTACGACAACTACCCGATCAGCTCGGACGGCATTGCGCTGGACGACATCGAGGTCACGGGCTACTGTGGCCCGTTCATGGTCTCGCCCCCGGAGGGGTTCTCGTCCAGCGGTTTTGAGGGTGGGCCGTTCGATCCCCAGTGCAAGACCTACACGCTGACCAACACCGGCACCGATCCGTTCGATTGGACCGCCGCCGGGACGCAGCCCTGGCTCGACGTGACCCCGGGCAGCGGCACGCTCCCGGGCGGGGACTCCACGACGGTGGACGTCTGCATCAACGCCAACGCCGGCACGCTCGGACCGGGGGACTATGGCGATCTGGTCACCTTTACCGCCACCACCGATGCCGAGTCGGTCTACGAGCACACCCGCGGCGTGACGCTGGAGGTGCTGGAGCTGACGGGCACCATCGAGGTGACTGATTCGATTCCGCCGCCGGATGACCATGATATGCCGTTCGGGGATGTCATCGCTGGCCAGTGCTGGACCGAACACATCACGGTAACGAACGCGGACTCCACGCACAATCTGGCGGTCACGAGCATTTCGATCGGCGGGGGCCAGTACTTCGAGAACTTCAACGACGGGCTGGCCCAGGGGTGGGATGAAGACGTCGATACCGACTGGGAGGTGATCAGCAACGAGTACCGGGCTTATCATGCCTCGCCAACCGGTTCGAACAGCATGGTCGCAACCTACGGGGGGCAGGACTTCGATAACTTGTCCTACGAGGCGAAGTTGCGGCGCGCGGAGATTTCGGGGATGGCCCGCTACCTCATATTCCGGGCAACGCCTGATTTTGATAGAGCCCCGACGGCAACGGGCTCCGCGTATGCCTTCGGCATCGATGAGGAGAGTTACTTCATCTTCAAGCAGGTCTCGGGATCGTTCACTACCCTGGTCAACTGGACCAGCAGCGCCTACATTAATGGTCCCACCTCCTGGAATACGCTGAAGGTGGTCGCGGACGGCTCGAATCTGGAGTTCTACGTCAACGGCAACTTCCTCTGTAGCCTGACGGACTCGAGTCTTACCAGCGGCAGGATCGGGTTGCTGGGTTACACTGGTACCGGCTATCCCTCGGTGACACACTTCTTTGATGACGTGCTGGTCGGTGCGCCTTCCCTCGACGCCGGGGTGATCAGTGCTGAACAGCGCTGGTACAACGATCACGCGTGCGAAGGCGGGACGCCGGAGGATTCACCGGAAGGCTGGGCTGCACCGGCGTATTCCGGCCCGACGGATACCGCCGAGGCGGTCGCCCGGCTCGGTGGGCAAACCGACACGGGCCCGTTTTCTCTGCAGAACCTGCCGCCCGGCGGGCCTCCGTGGACGGTGGCGCCGCTCGGATCCTTCACCTTCGACGTGGTGTTCTGTCCAACTACTCTGGGCGACCATGACGCGACCGTCGTGATCCTGAGCAACGACTATGATCACCCTGAGGTGGACGTCGCGTTGAGCGGCACGGGCGTGCTCGACTGCCTGACGATAACGCCGCCGGATGATTTCGTGTCGGCCGGTCCTGAGGGCGGGCCGTTCGACCCGCAGTTTATGAGGTACACGTTGACCAACGATTGTGCCCAGGCGATCGACTGGACGGCAGCCGCCACCGAGCCGTGGCTCGACGTGACGCCGGGCAGCGGCACGCTCGCCCCCGGTGAGGCCACGTACGCGGAGGTCTGCATCAACGCCAACGCCAACACCCTGGCGCCGGGCGTTCACACCGACGTTGTCACCGTCACCAATGTAACGACCGGGGCTGCGCAAACCCGCAACGTCGAGCTGACGATCTGTGCGCTGCCGCCGCAACCGACCGACCCCGACCCGCCAAACGGTGCGACCGACGTTCCGCTCAACACCGACCTGTCCTGGGGCGGGACCGAAGACCTGACACCTGGCGGCGATAATGCGGAGGTGCCGGCAAACGTCGGGGCGGCGTTGGACTCGATCATCGCCCGCAGCGGCATCCTCGGGGGGCCTGTTGTCGTCTCTTCGCCGGATGCTGAAGACACCGCGGGCGGCGGCGCGGACGTGATTTACACGATGCCCGAGGAGATCGCCAACGTTGTCAGCGCGGCCGAGTTGGGAATCAGCACCGACGCCAACCTGGACGTGGCCGTCTGCGGGGCGAATTCCACCGAGAAACTTGCCGATATCCAGGCCAAGCTCCTGGGTACCGGCAAGTTCGATACCGTGAGCATCATCAATGCTGGTTCCGTCACGCCCATCCTGGCGGAACTCCAGGCGTTCGACGCCGTGCAGGTGCACTTCAATACCAGTTACGCTGACCCAGCAGCCCTTGGTGACGTGATGGCTGACTACGTAGACTCGGGCGGCGGCGTGGTTTGTATGGTCTTCGAGATCGGCGCGACCGTGAATGTCGCCATGGGCGGAAGGTGGGAGACCGGTGGCTATGTATTGATGGAACGGAGCGGCAACACGACGGGCCAGGCGACTCTCGGGACGGTGCACATCCCGTCGCATCCGATCATGGCGGGGGTATCCACCTTCGACGGAGGGAGCTCCAGTTACCGCCCGTCAACCACGACCGTCTATGCCGGTGTAACCCGGATAGCCGACTGGTCCGACGGGCACCCGCTGGTCTCCGAGAAGGAAGTGAGTGGCGTGCCTCGGGTGGACCTGACCTTCTATCCGCCGTCATCTGACGTGCGCAGCGACTTCTGGCTGGCCTCGACGGATGGTGCCCTTCTGATGGCCAACGCCCTTGAGTACGTGAGCGGCGGCGGCATGGCCTACGACGTGTATCTGGGCACCTCTCCCACTGCCATGGGGTTGGTCTGTGAGGATCTGTCCAGGCCGCCGTGCACGCCGCCCGCCCCGTTGGTCTGCGGCACCACCTACCACTGGCAGGTGGTGGCCAAGAACGCCTGTGGAAACGTTGCGAGCGACATCTGGTCCTTTACGACCAGATCGCCGGAGATCACCTCCTGGCGAAGCGTGAGAGCTCACACCGGGCTCGGTGAGCTGCCCATTGAACTCGACCCTGCCGCTACGGGTCTTGCTGTCGTATCTGAGACCCGTCGAAACGGGATCCAAGAGATCCGGGTCGATTTCGACGGCAACGTCACCGGCTTGCTGACGGGCACGGTTGAGGCTGAGGACCTTACCCATGGCGGCACGATCCCCGCCACCTCGCAGACGCTCGGCCGCAACGGCACCACCCTGGTGATCGAGTTTGCCGGTGGTCTGCCTGATGAGACGTGCTACCGGATCGATCTCGCCGCCAATATCCCGGAGTTGGCCGGCGATACGGACTGCATCATCAAGGCTCTGGCGGGCAACACCAACGGTGACGACGACACCGACCTGATCGACATGGTCGAGACCAAGGGCAAGAACGGGACACCGGTTGCGGGCGATGACGTGAGATTCGACGTGAACGTGGACGGCCACATCGACCTGATCGACATGGCTCTGGTCAAGAGTCTGAACGGTCATTCGGCAGGCTGTCCGTGACGGTAGTGACGGTGTGGGCTGTGTGACGCCCGGCTGCCCGGCTCGGCGAGGGCGCAGTGGGCGCGCGTTCCTGCCCAGGGGCAGCTACGGGGCCACCCCGATGGCAGTGGCGGCGGCGTAGTTCTCGGTATGGGTTATGGAGATGAGGATGTCGGTGATGCCCAGTTGCTCAGCGACGCGTTCGCACTCGCCGGTGAGCCTGAGATAAGGCCGGCCGTCGCCGTCGTTCAGGATTTCGAGGTCCCGCCAGGCGATCCTGCCTCGCCAGCCCGTCCCGAGCACCTTGAGCACCGCCTCCTTGGCGGCGAATCGGCCTGCCAACCGCGGCACCGCGTCGCGGTGACGACGGACGTATTCGAGTTCAGCCGCCGTCAGCACCCGATCGGTCAGCCGGTCGCCGTGCCGTTGCCAGACCTCGCGGATACGCCGGCATTCGACCAGGTCAATGCCCTGAGCGATGATCCTCATAACCGGTTAGCGTACCACCACATCGACGGCGCGGGCAAGTGGGCAACAGGCTGGGATACCCTCCGGGGTGCGTGACAGTTCCGGCGGGGACCTTCGGGCGGAGAAGGGGATGGCACCTCGCTTTTCCGAACCCCGACCGTCAGGGAGGGGAGTATCTGCGGATGCGCCAGGGCCGCTTCCTTACGGGCTCGCTACGGAGAGGGGGTCCGCTTCCTTACGGGCGCGGTTCGGAAACACCTGGGGGCGGCGCCTTCCAACAAGCCGCCCAAAGTGTCATGCACCCTACCCTCCGGGCGCACACCCGCATCGGGCCAGGGCTGGACTACGTTCTTTGGACATCGGCCAATCTCAGGGTATAAACCGCTTCTCTGAGGAGGCCGATGGGACTCGATAGGCTACTTGAACACCTGACTGATCCCCAACGCCAGGCGGTCACCCACGGCGACGGGCCGCTGCTCGTCCTGGCCGGGCCGGGAAGCGGTAAGACCCGCGTGATCACCCACCGGGCAGCATACCTGGCCCGGACCGTCACCCAGCCCCACCACATCCTGGCCATCACGTTCACGAACAAGGCGGCCAACGAAATGGCCGAGCGTATCCGCCGCCTTGCCGTCGGCCCGGGGATCACCTGCTGCACATTCCATTCGTTCTGTGCCCGATTGCTGCGAATCCACGCCGACCGGGCGGAGCTGCACAAGAACTTCTCCATCTTCGACGAGGCGGATCAGCTCGCCGCCATGAAGGAGGCCATCGCACGGGAGGGCCTGTCCACCGACAACTTCCAGCCAAACAGGGTCCTGCACCGGGTGAGCCGGGCCAAGAACGACATGATATCCCCCGCGCAGTTCGAGCAGCAGGCCGACGACCATTGGAAAAGATCCATCGCCCCCGCGTACCACGCCTACGAGACCATCCTCGCCCGGCAGAACGCCCTGGACTTCGACGACCTGCTGGTCAGGATGGCCCGGCTCCTGGGCGGCGACCCGGAACTGAGGGACGAGCTCCAGGATCACTACCGATACGTCCTCGTGGACGAGTACCAGGACACCAACCACGCTCAGTATCTGATCGCCCGAGGCCTGGCCCTGGATCACGAGAACCTCTGCGTCACCGGGGACCCGGACCAATCCATCTACGCCTGGCGGGGGGCCAACCTGCACAACATCCTTGACTTCGAAGAAGACTTCCCCAACGCGGCGGTGATCCGGCTCGAGCAGAACTACCGCTCCACGCCCCAGATCCTCAACCCCGCCGACGCCCTCATCGCCCACAACCGCAAGCGCAAGGCGAAGAAGCTCTGGACCGCCAACCAGCCCGGCCCACCGGTCCGCGTCGCCCAGTGCGACGACGCCCACGCCGAGGCCGGCTTCATCGCGTCCGAGATCGCTCAGCACGTGAGCTCCGGCGGCAGCTACCACGAGGTGGCCGTCTTCTACCGCGTCAACGCCCTGTCCCGCAGCATCGAGGCTGCCCTGCTCGACCGCAGCATCCCTTACCAGGTGGCCCGCGGTGTGGCGTTCTACAACCGCAAGGAAATCAAGGACGTTCTGGCCTACCTCAAGGTTGCCTCGAACCCGCTGGATAAGGTCGCCCTGCTGCGGATCATCAACGTGCCGGCGCGCGGCATCGGCAAGACCACCGTGCAGCGGATCCTCGCCCACTCGGAGGCGGTGGGCCAGACACCGCTGGAGGTGGTCGCGAACCCCAACGAGATCGACGGCGTCTCCCGGGCGGCCCCGCAACTGCGCTCATTCGCCGATCTGATGGCCGAGCTCAGGACCAGGGCCGACCAAGGCACCGCCCAGGACACCATTGAATTCCTCGTCCGCCACAGCGGCCTGCTCGCCATGTGGAGCCAGGCCAACGACGACGACGCGATCAACAACGTCAGCGAGCTGATCAATGCAGCGGCCGAATACGACCGCCAGCACGCTGACGGCACCGGTTCGCTCACCGACTGGCTCCAGCAGGTCAGCCTGGTCAGCGACACCGACGCCATCGACCCCGAAGTCGGTGCGGTAACCCTGATGACCCTTCACGCCGCCAAGGGATTGGAGTTCGACATTGTGTTCATCGCCGGCGTCGAAGACGGGCTCCTGCCCCACCGGCGCAACGAGAATGAACGGGGGGACGTCGAGGAGGAACGGCGGCTCTGCTTCGTCGGGATGACCCGGGCCCGGCGGGCCCTCACCCTGACCTGCGCCAGGTGGCGGGATTATCGCGGCATCACCCGGCGAACGTCCCGGTCCGAGTTCCTGATCGAGTTGCCCGAAGACGGCGTGGACTGGATCACCGCCGGCCAGGATGGGGCGATGCCGCCAGACGAGACCCACGAGCAGCAGATACCCGCTTCGGCCGTGGACTACCTGGACTGGCGGCGGGGGCAGCTCGTCAGGCATCCGGAGTTCGGCATGGGTCGAGTAATGTGGATTCGACCCATGAATCACCGCACTCATGCCGGCGTCCACTTCGCCGCGTACGGGGAGAAGACCCTCGTTCTCGAATACGCGAATCTGGAATTGGTCGAGGTGGACGAACCGGAATAGGACCGATCACCATGAGCCAAACCCTGGAACTGGACACGAGTTTCGTGAAGGACGGGAAGCTCGGCGAGGATCGGCTCACCGACGAGGACTTCGGCAAGCTGGCGCCGCGCGTCAGCGCGATCCTCAAGGAGATCGCCGACGAGCGAGCCAAGGGCCAGCACCGGTTCCGAGAGCTGCCGTATGAAGGACCACAGCTCGACGAGATCAAGAAAGCAGTGGCCGACTACCGCGACTCCACCGACAACCTGGTGGTGCTCGGTATCGGCGGGTCCGCCCTCGGCAACATCGCGCTGCAAACCGCGCTCAATCCCCTGACCTACAACCTCCTTTCCCGCGAACAGCGCAACGGGCCGCGCCTCTTCGTGCTCGACAACGTCGATCCGGTCTACTTCGAGTCCGTCATGCACGTCCTCGAAAAAGACGGGTGGGCCCGCACCCTCGTCAACGTGATCAGCAAATCCGGCGAGACCGCCGAAACTTCCGCTCAATTCCTCATCGCTCGGGATCGGCTCATCGACCGGCTGGGCAAGAAGGATGCCAGGGACCGCATCGTCGTGACCACTGACGTAGCCAGGGGAACCATGCGCAGCATCGTCGATCGGCAGGGGTATCGCTCCCTGGAGGTCCCGGAAGGTGTGGGCGGGCGTTTCAGCGTGCTCTCGGCGGTGGGACTGTTTTCGGCCGCGATGTGTGGCATCGACATTGACGGACTGATGGCCGGGGCTACCGCCATGGACGAACGCGTGAAAGACCCCGATCCCGGCACGAACCCGGCCGCACAAATCGCCATGGTCCACTACCTCTACGACCAGCGCGGCAAGCCCATCCACGTCATGATGCCCTACAGCCAACAACTCCGCGACCTGGCCGACTGGCATCGGCAGCTCTGGGCCGAGAGTCTCGGCAAAACGCGTACCCGCGACGGCAGGAACGTCGGCCCCACGCCGATTAAAGCCCTCGGCGCCACTGACCAGCACTCCCAGATCCAACTCTACCGCGAAGGGCCGAACGACAAGGTCATCACCTTCCTCGAAGTTGATGAGTTTGACGTTCAGTGCCCCATCCCCAAGGCGTTTCCGGGAATCGAAGCCATGGCGTATCTGGGCCGAAGCGATAACGGTACGCTGGAAGGTCTGTTGAATACCGAGAAAAAAGCGACCGAACTGGCCCTGCGCAAGAGCAAGAGACCGTCACTAACGATCCATTTCCCGCGCGTCGATGCCCGGATGGTCGGGCAGTTCATCTACCTGTACGAATCGGTCATTCCGATCATGGGCAAGCTCTACGGCATCGACCCGTACGACCAGCCGGGCGTCGAACTCGGGAAGCAACTGACGTGGTTTCTGATGGGACGGAAGGACCTGGAGGAAATGGGGATCGACGTAAACGCGCTTCGGCAAATCTGCTCCTGAGAGGGTTAAGTGATGCGACACGCAGTCATCATGGCCGGCGGCTCAGGTACGCGTCTCTGGCCGCTCAGCCGGCGCAAGCATCCCAAGCAACTGCTGCGCATCTTCGAAGGCAAGTCGCTGCTCAGGCGGTCGTTCGAGCGCCTCGACGGTCTGCTCGACGCCAGCCAGATCTACGTCATCACCGGCAAGGACTACATCCCCGCCGTCGCGGAGGAACTGCCCGAACTACCGGCGGACAACCTGATGGGCGAGCCCTGCCCGCGCGACACCGCCAACGCCGTCGGGCTCGCCGCCCATCTGCTCGCCCTCAAGGACCCCCAGGGCACGATGGCCGTCTTCACCGCCGACCACATCATCAAGCCGGTAGACGTCTTCCGCGAGACCGTACGCAAGGGGTTCGAGGCGGCCGAGCGCTACCGGGACGCCCTGATCACGTTCGGCATCAAGCCGAAGATCCCCCATACGGGCTACGGTTACGTCCACCGCGGCCGCAGGCTCGACGAGCACACCTACGAAATCCAGGAGTTCAAGGAGAAGCCCGATCTCGCGACCGCCCAGCGCTACGTCGCCAGCGGCGAGTATTACTGGAACAGCGGGATGTTCGTCTGGCGGCTGCCCACCATCGTTGAGCAGTTCCGCAGGCATCAACCCCGGATCGACGCCGGCCTCCGCGAGGTCGCCGCCGACTTCCATAACGAAAGCAAGGCCGACGCCGTCCTCAAGCGTTTCTCATCCCTGACCAGGATCTCCATCGACTTCGCCGTCATGGAGAAAGCCGACCGGATCGCCACCGTCGAGATGCCCTGCGACTGGCTCGACGTCGGCTCGTGGGCCTCCCTGGAGGACGTCTTCACCCCTGACGATGCCGGCAACACCCGCGCCGCCCCCAACCTCATAACCCTGGACGCCGCCGGCAACGTCTTCGTCAGCGAGACAGATCACCTCATCGCTGCCATCGGCGTCGAGGACCTGATCATCATCCACGCCGACGACGCAACCCTCGTCTGTCGCAAACAGGACGCCCAGCGCATCAAGCAACTTGTGGAACAGGTCAAGGCCACCAGCGGCGCTCGCTACATGTGATGCTCAAGCGGAACGCCGCCCGTACGGGTTCATCGGAAACACATCGTTCCGTCCTTCAGCACCACGCAATTGTGACGTGGCCCGGGGCACCCCTTGAGAACAACCCCTGCGAGCGTGCCCTGAACAAGGGCAGTCGCGGTTTCGCTTCTGTGGCTTGGATGCTCTCCTCCAGGCACCCGCGGTCGGCGGATCACCAGTCGATGCGGATGTCGGTACGCGGCCGGCTCTGCAGGAAGCGAATCACCACCGCCCGGCGGTCGGCGTCGTATCGCCAACCGGCTGCCGTCGGCGGATCCCCAGACTCAGCGGGATCGAGGATGTCGCCGGCGACGTGCACGCGCTTCGGCTGATCGACGCCGGCGAGGATCAATTCGCTGGGCTGACCGGCCGGGAATGCGACGGTCGCCCGGAAGGGGCCCCCGGCAACGGGCGGTTCAAGCGAGACCGGCCGACCCCACCCGCTGACGTGCCACCGCCGCCCGCCCGCCGCGCCGCGGAGGATCCGCGTCCAGGGCTTCGCCCAGCGGGGCAGGCGGCCCTGGGCCTGCAGGCAGTTCATGGGCAGCATCGCGCAGATAAACGCCCCGTGGGCGATGTTCCCCTGTGTGTCCCACACGTCCGGATAGAGACCGACCCAGGGCGGGCGGTCGAACATCTGCTGCAAGCCGCTGGCCACCACGCCGTCGGCAATGTATCTGAGCAGCGGATCGGGCCGATCCGCGTCGAGTTCGATAACCTTCCAGGCCCACTCCAGCCCGCACCACTGGACGATGACGCCGAACCAGTTCACGACGTAGAACGTCGGCCCCAGCACGGGCACGGTGGCGTACGGGGTGACCTGGCGATCGGGGTTCTGGAACCCCTCGGCCAGCGGCATCGAGAAGCGGTTCCAGTCATCCTTGTCGCGGGAGGCGACCAGGGTTCCGGCCCGGCGTTCGATGGGCACGTGCCAACTGTACAGGAAGGGCACGCCGGTCCACGCCCAGTAGGCGGCCTCATCCAGGTACCCCTCGTCACCGGTCAGGTGATAGCCGGTGCGGTACGCCTCGACGGCCAGGGCCGCCGCCCGAATGTCCGGGATATCCTTGTGCACCTCCCAGACCTGAGCCCCGCGGGGCACCCGGAACCGTTTCATCGCCTCAAGGGCTTTCCGCGAGGCGGCCATGCAGGCCTCATCACCCGTGAGCTCGGCATAACGCAGGATGGGCAGCGCCGCCTGCACGCACGTACCCAGACTCGTCGAGCCGTCCTGGCCGAGGCAGTCGTGCTTGCCCTCCGTGAACTTGCGCACCTTCTCCCGCATTCCTTCGGTGTTGGCGAATGGCCAGGTGCCGTCGGGCTGCATGGTCGAGATCCTGGACCGGGCGGCGCGGTTGTTCTTCAGGCGTGAAGCCAGCGTCCCGGCCGTGTCAATGATCGTTCGCTTCGTCAGGCCGGTACGCTTGATCCACTGCTCGTCGCCGGTTTCGGTCGCGTGGGCGATCAGCTCAGCGGCCATGAATCCCACGAAGCTGCTGTTCTTTCCAAGGTACCAGTGATACCGCCAGCCCTTCTGGGCCGGCCAGTACATGGTGTCGCCGTAGTGCCGGGCGAGCAGGTCGTACAGCGCGTCATCATCGTGCGGGGCCGGCGCCGGTGGCGGCGGACCGAAGATCTCGTACCAGCGCCGCGTCACCCGCGCAACGGGCAGGTCGGCTTCGGCATGAAGCACGTAGCGTAAGCTCACCGGTCGGTCCGGTCGCGTCACGTATGGTTGCCGGGCGTACCGCTCGTTCTCCTGCCGCCATCGTGGGATGGTCGGCACCGAGAGTTTCATCATGTGGTTGGGCTGATCGTCGAGGAAGTTGGGCGACGCGAACGTGGCGGTCGGCATGGTCTCGGTGCCGTCCCAGGTGTCCAGTGGTTGCCACATCAGCCCGGAGGTGACGCCGGCGGCCTCGATCGCCATCACCGGCAGGGTCACCTTGAACGGATCAGGCGACCACCTCTCGGCGAACTTCTCGCCCACTGCTTTCTCGCTCGACGATCGCCAGGATGGTTCAAGGAACTCCAGCCCCCCGAACAGTGCGAACCGGTTCAGCGGATCACCCGCCGGCTCGCGATCGGCCCGTAAGATCGGCCCCGAGAAATCCAGCAGGCGTCCGTCCTCGGGCCCCGAGAGCCTGGCCGTCAAACCGATCGCCTCGTGCTTGGCCTTTTCAATGATTTGCAGTTCGAGTTCCACGTGCCAATCGGCTTCCGCGGTCGAGTCCGCTCCGTGCTCGATTGTGGCCCTGAGCCGGGCCGATCGCGGGGAATGCTCCACCAGAACCATGGCCGGCTCGGAACGAATGACTCGGCCGTCCCGGTGTTGAATCGTCAGTTGCACGAGTGGGAGTAGCCAGCCTGCGAGCTTCCAG
>Ga0307434_1000994_pt1 | contig 16329 bp, 13 predicted proteins | sample SalMarWE160220MG_FD_202156 | JGI IMG/M metagenome (GOLD analysis project Ga0307434, IMG submission 202156) | Salt marsh sediment microbial communities from the Plum Island Ecosystem LTER, Massachusetts, United States - WE1603-220 | ecosystem: Environmental > Aquatic > Marine > Intertidal zone >... | reverse complement strand
TTTGTGAAAGATAAATTTCAACAACAATATAGAGAAAGAAAATAACATTGTTAAACGTGTAACGGAGGTATAAATATGGCCAATCAAACATTTACAGCTGTTCTTCATAAAGAAGAAGATTTATATGTCGCAGAATGCCCGGAAGTAGGAACGGTGAGCCAGGGAAGCACCACTGAGGAAGCTATTGCCAATCTTAAAGAGGCAACCGGGCTTTATCTGGAAGAGTTTCCTTTAAAAGAAGTTACTCGTCCCTGGGTGACCACTTTCGAGGTAGGTGTCCATGGTTAAGTTACAGAGGGTATCAGGAAAAGAGGCAATCCGGGCCTTAGAACGGCTGGGATTTGAACAAGTGCGTCAGCGGGGCAGCCACGTTATCCTGACAAAACAAGTGCCCGAGGGCAAGGTTGGTTGCGTGGTTCCCCTGCATCGTCAATTAGCTATTGGTACCTTGCGGGGCATTTTGCGGCAAGCCAAGGTTAGCCCTGAGGAATTTATGGAAAAGGACAAAAAATAATTACCGCTCCAATAGCTCTTTAAACCAAAGGACAGAAAAGTTTTCTGTCCTCTTTTCTTGTTGTAGTCCTTTTTATTAGAGGCAAGCCCGATTACCAGAGGTTCTTTTAGCTTGCCAGACAGATTTTTAAGGGCATCAAGTCCCGGTTCTTCTTCCCCAAGTCAAGCTTTATGTGCAAGGACTGCGAGTACGCACAACCTTGTAAGGCTTGGAGAGGCAAATAGTTTTTTAAAAAACAAAGGAAGTAGAAAATCTGCTTCCTTTTTTTGCTTGATTTTGCCCATATGCAAGCCTGCATGTGCATAAGTTTGACAATTGATTTTTTATTTTGTAAAGTGAATTTAGTGTTGAGAGAGTTTCTCAGTTTTAGTAATTGAATAAAGCCAGAAACGAGAGATAAAATGGGAACAGAATGCCAACTGCCTTGTTCTGATGAAGATGATAAGATGTTAGATGAGGCAAAGGAAAGAGGAGTTCAGGATTGGAGTCCTGAGAATTATGTAAAAGTGATGTCTGGGGTGCGGGAAGCAATAACGGAAAAAGAAAATATTATACAGGAAAGGATTGAAAAAGTTACTTCTCTTATGGAAGCAGAGCCAGTTAAAGATGTACTATTAGTTCATGATAGTCCTATTGATTCATCTGGAGAACCTAATTCAGAAGAAATTAGCGAGCTAAGGGAAAGAATCTTAGCTTCTGATCCAAGAAGTGCTATAATCCCCTTAGGAGAACGAGAACTTCCTTCTTTGTTTACGTCGGGATTTAAAGACGTAGGAGAAGATTTAAGCGCACAACTCAAAGATTATCCCAAAGATTTTGCAAGGGTAAGAATATATTCAGCTATTCAGCCCACAATAGAAAATCTGGGAAGAATGTTAGAGAAAAACAATCCGTATTCAGCCTGGGGAGTAAAAGTAAATTTTCATCATTTCGAACAAAAATTAACTCCTCTTATGGTAATTGAGGAAAAGATACATAGAGAAGAAAAAAAGGCTTTACATCAAGCTAAGGAACCATTGGGTAAAGAAGATAGAAGAAAGTATGAGAAACAAGAACGACCTTATATTTTACAAAAAACCGCTCAGGAGTATCTTGGTAAATACGTAGAATGTAAAGAAATTAGAGAAGTTCTCATTGTGAAAGCACACGAAGCTCAAAAAGAACGAGAAAAAAATAAAAGGGGGTAAAGATATGGAGCAAGCTAAAGAACAACAAAATAAAATTCAGAGAATTAAAGTATTACTCAAAGCTATTAACGAAGAGTATGAATTAGATTTAAGGCCGGACGACAAAAAAATTTTAGAGGTTGAATCCAAGCTCGGTCTTAAATTTCCGGAGGATTATAAACAATTCCTTAAAACTTTTGGATGGATTTATATATTCGAGCTTGCTGGTATAAATTCAACTCTTGAAGAGACATTAAAGCTTCGTAAAAGCTATGGAGATGAGTTTCCTAATAATATCATTCCTATTGATGAAGATGGATATGGAAACTATTACTGTCTTGTATGCAGCGGAAAAGATAAAGGGAAAGTGATATTTTGGCAGCATGATTTGCCTCCTGAAAAGATATATCCCAATATTCCCGAAGGGAAAGATAAAGATTTTTGGATAGAAGCTTCTGACTTCTGGACATGGCTTATAGAACAATTACAAGCAGATTACGAACGTTCTAAAGACAAAGAAGAATAACCAAAACGTTTTAAAAAAATTAAAGCGGCACAATCGCTTTTTTGTCACTTTGTATGGTCGTCGTTACATTAACTGGCTTACCTTAACCTTACAATGGGAAGATCTGGCAATGACAAAACCAAACCAGATTATTGAGATCGAGTTTTTTTTAGGAATTAAATTTCCCCAGTTTTATCGTCAGTTCCTCTTAGAACAAGGTTCAGCAATAATCGCAGGTTATCCTATCTTTGGTTTCTCAGATCAAGAAACAGAGGAAAAAGAGAAAGGAATAATTCTTCCTTTCAAAGCAGGTGATCCGAGAAAGGGCGGTTTTGATTGGGTCGCTAATTATCAAGAAAAGATAGTAGGCCTTTGCAATAAACCAGGTTGCAGCATCTGTGACTTCAAGGAAAGAAAGAAACTAAAGGATTTTCAGGGAGGTGAGTTAAAAGTAGAGCTTAGTTTCTATCAGAAAGAAAACAAAGAATTCTATATCGGCCACTTCATTTCAATTCCCGAAAAAGAGATTAAAAGAGAAAAACCCAAAATATCAGTTTTAGAAGCAACAGAGATATTGAGATATAAGAGACCGGATATATCTAAGAAATTAGTGGTTATTTCCTCAAAGAAAGATTTAAGAGATGGAAAAGAAAAAGCTCTATGCATTGATACAGAGAGAATTCAAGGAGATGACGCTCCTTTGGTTGAGATTTCAGATATTAACCAAGAAGAAGCTGATGTATTTTTAGCTTTTAGGTCATTTAAGGAATACTTAGAACATCTTAAGAGATTAGAAGAAGAGAACAAAGCTTTCTTTGCTGCTTATCAGAGAATCAGAAATAGGAAGAATGAAGTAAGAGAAAGAGTATTCCGCCAATTTATTAGTCGGGTATTTAGAAATAAGTGTCCTGTATGCGAAAAGCAAGATAGAGGAGATTATTTGCTTTGTCAGCAATGCTTGGGCCAATGGCGAAGAAATAACCGAGAAAAAGAAATTAGTCGTATAGATTGGATACAACAAAAATTAGAAAGCAAAAGAATTAATGTTCCTAAATTTACCCACTTAGGTGGTAAAGGGGTTAACAGGATTCGTTTGCGGGCTCAGGATTGGCATACGAGGATTTTCCGGGTTAGTGATTATGTAGTAGGGCTAACTGCTTTTAGGCATAACTATCAGTTTAACTGTCTAGAAGTTGATGAGTTTTGGTGCGCTGATTTATATGGCTATAAAAAAGGACAAGCTATTCGTAATCTAATAATGGCAGTTCTTTCTGAAGCTAATAGCTTAAGCGGTTCTCTGAAAATTGCCTTTACAAAAGATATTAGAGAAGACGAAGAAACCGGAAAACTATTAGGAAAAAATTGGCAAAGAGTTGTTGAAAGCCTTCCAGAAGAATTAAGAAAAGAAGCAGAAGCGAATAATAGAAGAGTTCATCGATCAGTTCCTGAAAAACTGGTAAAGATGGCTCAAAGCTATGGTGTGAATATTGATAAAGCTAAACAAGGAAAAATTTCTCATCAAGAAGGAGTAGAGATTTTTACAAGAGCATTTGAGTTTCCTTCAAGAACTTTGAAAGAGATTAACAAATTGGAAAACATTAATGAGCCTGAAAAAGTTAATTATTTAACCAGAGAAGCTGTATGTTCTGCAATAACTGCTGGAATATGGTCAAGAGAACAAGTGATTTGGTTTTTTGATAACGCTTCTCGACCTGAAGCAGTAATCTTGGGGACCGACTTACCGGAAAATAGAGTACTCTATTCCGACTCTCTAAACTATGGTAGATCTGTTCTTTTAGCAGAGAGATTCCAGAAAGTGGTTTTAGTGGAAATCAGCGATGGTTTTTCTTCAGAAGAAAGCGAAACACCAAAGTGTCTATTAGAACCACAGGATCAATTTTGGGTTCTAAAATCTGATGAAGGCTTTAATTTACCTTGGATGTTAGAAAAAGAAGGGATGTGGATTGCGCCAAAAGAGCAGGTATTGATTCTCTCTATGCCAAGAATAATTAGCAGTAAAGAAGAAAATCGGGATTGGATTAAAAGAAATATTGCGCTATTAGAAGAAGCAAAAGAAAAGTTAAATATCAGAATAGCTTGTTTGATAGTTAATTACGAATTTATTAGCAGGGATTTTGACCAAGATCCAGAAGCAGTAAAACAGGTAGGTCAAGAATCAGCCCAAAAAGGAATCTATATTCTGGTTCCTTATGAGCGTTGCGACCAAATAGATTTAGAAGTAGAAGAGAAAATGAGAAAGGCGAGAAAGATGCGTCAATTTCCTTCTCGTATAGCTCCTCTCGTATTGCAAGTAGTTAGAGTTCCTGGTACTGAATGGAGAAAAGATAAAGTATTCGGGCATGTTGTCCAAAATGCTTATGATTATGGCAGATTAGTTGCCAATAGAGTAGAAATTAATCGTTATCGAAATGACTTTATAATTACTTCTGGAGCTGTAGAGCGAATGGCTCTTTGTAGCCCGCAAAATAAAAGTGTGGGCATATTAAGAGATGGAGGGAGTTTGAAGGTATTAGAAGCCCTGAAATCAGAAAGTGGTGTTTCTTATTCTTTTGTTAGGCCTCAGGAGATATCACAATTCCGGAAATTATTTGAAGGAGAAGCGCGAACTAATTCCAAAACTGCTCAGTATGGGATAGTTGTGGTTCCAGTTCCCTACGGAAAAGTTGAAACTTCGATAGTTCAAGCTGAAGCTCCCAGAATTCGGGTTGAAATACCCGAAGCTATCAGAACTAATGTTGAGCAAGAAAGAGATAAGAGAATTGAAGATAAAGGCTATGTAAGTCGGGAGGACTGGATAAAATCAGCTCACCAGCAATTACAAGAAGCATTAGAGAATGGACTTCCTCTAGCTGTTTCTCATCTTCAGCCGCAGGCTTTTGTAGAAACAGTAAGGGATTATGTTTATTACCGCAGTTATCTAGAAAGACGCGAGGAGCGATTCTTGTGGATTTTTAAACGCTGGAAATCTTATGAGAGAAGAGAGCCAGAAGAACCAGCTTTTCTTCGGATTGTCTATAGTGATGGCACAGAAGGACAACCATTCCCCCTTTTCTCTCTTAGAAAAGATTTTCAGCTGAAAGAAGGATTATATGAGCTTCCGGCTCAATTAGTTTCTCTGCGTCATATGTTAGCTGATTATGCGACAGAAGTATCTATTATCAGGAATACTGAAATCCAGCGAAAAGAAGATTCAGCCGAACAAGAGGATTTTGCTTTTAGAAAAGTTTACTTATTCGGCGAAACTTTTCTAAAGCTAATTCAAGGCGAGATTTCTATAGAAAAAGCAGTTGAGAATTATGGCTTGATATTTAGTGTGCTCTGGCAAGGGCTTCGATTAGATAAAGAAGTACCTAAACAAGGCCTTAAGTTGCATCTGTTTCAATCTACCGGATTGGAACCTGTGGTTGCAGGCGCTTATAGGGCAGTAGCGGCGCTTTTAGAAAAATATCAGGGAAGATTAGTAGTAGTGCCAAGGATATATAGACCAGATAGAAAACTTCAAAAAGAGTTTGAACAAGTTCCTATGTTTGATAATAAGGAAAAAAGGAGGATAGTTTCAGAAATGTATCTGCTGGCGATAGGGTGGTATTAAACTAAACCAAGAGAGGGCAAAGCCCTCTTTTTTCTTTCAGGCAAAATCATTTGACGCAATTATTTAAAAATGTTTAAACTAAACTTAGCGTCCTTAACAACTAAATATCCAGACAAAAACATCTGATAAGAAAGGGAAAAAAATGCCAGGCAAGATTAACCGTTATGTTTGCAAGAATTGTGGTAGATCATTTGAGTATGATGAATATTCTTTCAGATTAAAAGCAGAAAAAGGTGAAAGTAGAATAGAGAGATGTGAGGAGTGTCGTCAGCCTCACGGCATAGAGATTAAAGAAACCAAAAGTCCTTATTTTACTTTTCAGCAAGAAACTACTAAGTTAGTTAATTTTGGTTTATTTGACTCGCGATTTACATCTCGCGGTGAGAGAACTTTAAAGAGTTATTCTACAGAAGTTGATTTTTCAAAGATACAATTTGGTATTACTGACGAGGATATATTAAAGCTTTATGAGAAATTAGAACAAAATCAAGTGGTTGTAGTAACAGCTCCTACTGGTTCTGGTAAATCAACTCTTATTGCTTGTCGGTTAATTATTCCTCCAGAAGAATACAAAGGAGATTTGATTGACCGATTAGTAAGGCAGGGTAAGATTGCTATTACTCAACCATTAACCGCAGCTGTTCAAAGAATTCCTGAGACCAATGCTGATTTAATTGGTTCTGGCGTTGGACCCGGTCATATTCTTGGCCTCCGTCATGGAACTCAAGCTGGCGGCCGAGAGGGAGAACGGTTTGACCGCTGGAACATAGAACTAACAGTCACCGATGGTTCTTTAAGAAACTGGATTAGAGAAGGAAAACTTAATGAATATAGCGTGATAATGGTTGATGAGGCGCATCAAAGAAGTTGTAATATTGAAACCATTTTGATGCTTCTTAAGAACGAATTAGCCAGATACCCTAATCTAAAAGTAATTATCTCTTCTGCCACAGTAAACGCTGAGCGGTTTAGAGATACTTTTAGAGAAATGGGTGTAAGAGCTGATATTCTTAACCTTGATATTGCTTCCAAAAGAAAACATAATTACTATGTTCACTTTTGGAAGAATATGCAATCAGTCCAGGACTGCAATTGCTGGTTGTGTCAAAATTCCGACAAGAGAAAAGTTTTTTGGGGAAGTGAAAAAGATACTCTAACAGAATTTGAATTACCAGAAGTAGTTACCCGGCTTGTTATAAAGATTTTAAAAGAAACAGAAGAAGGGGGTATCATCGTATTTTTGCATGGCGAAGCAATTATTGAAGATACAGCCAGGGAGATTCACAAAGCAAAAGGCAAAGTAGATCCCTCTAATAAAATACCGGTGATTCCCATATATAGTCGACTTGGAGAAAAGGAAGTAAATAGACGCTTCAATCTTAAAGGCGAGAGACGAAGAGTTCTAGTAACTACAAACATTGCTGAAACCTCTCATACTCTTGATGATGTAGTTTATGTGATTGATTCGGGATATATTAAAGAATCCGAATGGAATCCTGATACCCAAATTTCAACTCTTCATTCTCGGCCTCACAGCCAGGATGGTTGTCATCAGAGATGGGGAAGGGTAGGAAGGGTTTGTGATGGATATGTATATTGTCTTTACACAGAAGAGAAGTTTAATCAGTTTGAACTCCATACTCCTTCCGAAGTTGCTAGAAGCTCTCTTGACGAGGTGATGCTTAATCTTAGTGCATCGGGTATTACCGACACTGAAAGGCTTCCCTGGTTAGTGAAACCAGAAGACTTTAGCGATCCTAAAGCTCGTAAAAAATGGCAAAAAGAGCTTCAGCGAGCCAGCAGGGCCATTAGCGAAAACCAGTTTGTCAGTAAAAATGGGCTCGTTACAGAAAAAGCCCAAGAGATTTTTCATGTTCCTCGTTCAACTAGAGATATTGATGTATTGGCGTTAGCAGATGAATATAATTGTGCTTTGGAAGCAGCAGTAACTCTCTTTTTGATGGCGACCCGCGATGGAGAACCAAGAACCGGGGCTAATCTTTATGCCCAAGGTCTTGGACTTTTAATTTGGGACCCTGAATGGGTTGCTTCGACAAAGATGAAAGTCTGGCAATTACATCAAGGATTAAAACTTGGCTGTAGAGATGATTTGGATTTTACAATTAAGCTCGCCCACTGTTTTTTAAGAGCTGAAGAAAAAGGGGTGGCTCAAGAATGGGCAGATTATTATCAGGTAAATTATCAGAGAGTAAGAGAAGCTTTGCATAGTTCAAGAGAGGTTATTGATTTTCATTATCGGAGTAAAGCCCAAGAAGAAGTAAGAAGTTTAGATATCGGCATCCTTGAAAGGGTTAGTCAGATATTAACTATTGCTTGGCGAAACAAGCTCGTTGATATTAAGGGTGGAACACCTTCTACTTATCCTTTAACAACAAAAGGGAAAGTAGGAGTAGTTTCTCCTCAGTGTGCTGGTGATTGGCAGAAAAAAGTAAAAGCGATTGTAGCTACTGCAGTTGAAGGAGAAGCAATAGTTAAAGGTTATCCTCAAGAAGTTCCTAATGCTTCTTTTATGGTTGATTTGCCAAGCCGAGCTCAAAAGAGAGATATTTTCCTTGACCAGAGATTCCCGGTCGGTAGCTGGGTAGAGGTTAAGGAAGAAAGAGGGAAAACTTACCTTAGTAAATTGGATGAAGTTCCTTTGCCAATTAGGATAAGTTTTAAAAAGAACATTTGGCTAAGCGAGGAAAAAAGAGAGAAGATGGTTTCGTATGACCAAAGGTTTGTTGTCAATGAATTTCAGGGGATATCGGTTCAGGGTATTTGGTTTGCTCAAAAGAAGGCTAATCGGGCTCGGATTGTAGAATGGACACAACAAAACGATGTTCCGGTTGCTATTCTTAGTCCTTTTGCTGAATCAGATATTTCTAAGTTGGGGAAAAAGAAAGGAGATTCTCTTAGAATAAAGATTCATCGGGTAGTTCGAGACCCGATTGGTAAAAGTGGCTGGGTCTTAGCGCAAACTTTCAAATTTGAAATTCCTGTTGAGTTTGGCGAACTAACTCTTTCTGACTGGGGAGCTGGATTAGAACGGCTTGAGGGTCAAACTCTATCTCTTCTTATTAAAGACTTTGATGAAGCAGGTTTTCCACAATTGACTAATGTAGAGAGAGTTATTGAGGATTTAAGAGATATCCGAAAAGAGATTTCGGAAAGTGGAGAGAAAACGGAACTTAGCGAGAGACCCTATATTGAATTGTCAGGTTTTGTAGTTGAAATAAAAGAGGGCGAAGAAAGAACGATTGTAGTGGCCCCGAGAAAAAAAGGGATTTTGCATCCTTTTGAGATTGCGCAGGATTATGTTCCCAGCGGCAATCTTAAGAATCTACGAGTTAATGAAGAAATTCTTCTTCGTCTTTTTCAAACTGACATGGTTGAGATTCCTGCTAATGATTTAACTGATAAAGAGATTAAGAACAGGCCAAAGGAATGGGAGATAAAAGAAGAAGAGAATAAGGTTTTAATGTCCCCCTGTCTTGAGGATAAAGATTTAGAAAATTGGTCAGCTCGGCCAGAAGCTATTGATTTTGTGAAACGACGCTCTTGGCGGTATTGCCTGCAAGTAAGGATTATTTCTTTGAAAGAGCTGGAAGACAATATGAAAAAAGCAGAAGATGCTATTGCAAAAACCAGAATGAATATTGATAGAAACCAAAGCATTCTTGTAAAAATTAGACAAAATATTAATGAGAACCGAGCCAGATTAGATAAGATTAGACAAAATATTACTACAAATCAAAACAAACGCGAAACCGCTACAAGTGAAAAGTGGGAAAATATATATAAGAGTTGGATTAAAGATAGTGAAGAACAAGAAGCTAAAGTTATGTCTTGGATTAAAGAAGGCAAAGAACGAGAAGCTGAACGCATATGTTGGATTGAAGAAGATGAGAGAAAAATTAGAGATGTTGAGCTTTCTATTAGAGATTGGCAAGAAAAGATAAAATCCGCACGAAAGAAATTAAGGCAATGCTAAAGAAAATAATCTGACCCCGAATTAAACCATGTTTCGGTATTTCTGTAGTGACCCTCGTTAAGTCAGTAAAAAGTTAGGGAGTTTTTGACGGGTATAAACCTTCGCGCTTTTTAGGGCGGCTTTTTGATTTGAGGAGCAATATTTCCCCTCTTTTCTCGAGATACTATCTTTCCTAAACTAAAAGATAGTTAAATCATAGGGAAATATTGTCATGTCTAAAAGATCATTGGACAACGATGGCAATCCGAGGGCCATTCAACGAAATAATCCGGTTAATAGTCGGAAGGAGAACACCGACCAGTTAATAGAACAAGCCGCAGAACAGCTCGCTGATTTGTTGTGGAAGTGTTGTTTAGCTAACAACAATCCAAGGACAGACAAGCGAACCGAATCAGGCAGCCAGCCTGACAGTTTGAAGAGTTCTTGAGTTTTTGTAAAATCTTTTAACTTCTGCCAATTTCTCTTTCATTGAAATCATATACCCCTTATCCTGCATGGTTATAATAAGCTTTGGACTGGGGAGCAGGCTAGTGAGACTTTTCGAGCGACCGAAAGGCCTAAAATCGCCTAGAAGGCGGTTTTTATGTTAAAGTAAAGTAACAAAACAACATATGCAAATAATTTATCCTGAAAAATTAAAAAAAGGTGATGAAATAAGGGTGATTGCTCCTTCTCGTTCTATGGGGTTAATTTCTCAAGAAATAAGAGAAACTGCTAATAAGCGTTTTTCTGAATTAGGTTTGGAGTTGAGTTTCGGAAAACATATTGATGAGAAGGATGATTTTAACTCCACCAGCATTGAAGCTCGTGTACAGGATATTCACGATGCTTTTTCGGATAAGAACGTTAAAGCTATTATTACGGTAATAGGTGGTTTTAATAGTAATCAATTATTAAAGTATCTGGATTGGAAAATAGTCAAAGACAATCCCAAAATCTTTTGTGGTTATTCTGATATTACAATTTTAAACAATGCAATTTTACAGAAAACCGGTTTAGTAACTTACTATGGGCCTCATTATTCTAGCTTTGGACAAGAATTACATTTTGATTATACGCTGGACTACTTTAAGAAATGTTTAATGCAGACGGATTCTTTTGAAATAGTCCCTAGCGATCAATGGAGTGATGATGAATGGTACAAAGATCAACAAAATAGAAATTTAATAAAAAATAATGGTTGGCAGGTTATAAATGAAGGCAAGGCAAAAGGTGTTGCTATAGGAGGTAATTTATGTACTTTTAATTTACTTCAAGGAACAGAATACTTTCCAGAAGTAGAAAATACTATTTTGTTTATTGAGGATGATGAATTGACTGGCGATTTTTCTGCTGTAGAGTTTGACAGAGAACTGCAATCAATAATTCATCAGTCTCAATTTAAGAATGTTGCTGGTATGGTCATCGGTAGATTTCAGAAGGCAAGCAAAATGACCCCTGCAAAAATTGAACAGATTATAAGATCAAAAAAAGAATTGGAAAAAATACCAGTTATAGCTGGCGTAGACTTTGGACACACAGATCCAAAAGTTACCATTCCTATTGGTGGAGAAGCGAATCTTATAGTTGGAGAATCATCGCGAATAGAGTTCGCTGATCATTAAGTCGCGAATCCTTGAGCAAGACAGGTTCTAATGTCGTCCGTCCCCCGGAGCTACGTTTAGAAAATTGCCAAGAAGGCGATTTTTTGATAGAATAAGAATAAAAATATTAAGATATTACTAGAATTATTTTATGCTGGCGATTGAGGTTAAAAATTTAACCAAGAAATTTAACGGATTAAAAGCGGTCAATAATATCTCTTTTCAAGTAAATGAAGGAGAAATTTTTGGTTTATTGGGACCCAATGGGGCAGGGAAGACAACGACTATTAAAATGTTGACTACTTTAACAAAACCGGATGAAGGAGAAGCAAAAGTTTGGGATTTCAATATTCTGAAACAGAAAAATGAAGTTAGAAATTCTATCGGCATTGTTTTTCAGGAGCCGGCCCTGGACAATCATTTGACTGGGGAAGAAAATTTAGATTTCCATGCCCGTCTTTACGGTTTAAATAAAGAAACTCGAGAAAAAAGAATCAAAGAAGTTTTAGAGTTGGTTGAACTTCACGACAAGGCAGATGTTTTAGTAAAAAATTATTCCGGGGGAATGCAGAGAAGATTAGAAATTGCTCGGGGTTTGATGCATTATCCCAAAGTTTTATTTTTAGATGAGCCAACCTTAGGGTTGGACGCTCAAACCAGGCGCCGTATTTGGGAATATATTTTAAGATTAAATAAAAAAGAAAAAACAACTATTGTTTTAACTACCCATTACATGGAAGAGGCTGACTATCTTTGTCAAAGAATAGCTATTATTGATTTTGGGAAAATCGTTGTTTTGGATACCCCCGCAAATTTAAAGAATATCTTAGGCGGAGATGTAGTTTCAATTGAAGTGACGTCTTCCCAAAAAGCTTTCCCGGTTTTCCAAAAAATTTCCTGGGTGAAGAAGATTAATCAACACAATGGAACCATTGATTTAAATTGCGAACAAGGCGAAAAGAAAATCCCGCTTTTGATGAAAATTGACCAAAAAAATCTTGGTTTTGAAATAAAATCAGTCAATCTTAGAAAGCCGACATTGGAAGACGTTTTTTTGCGCTTCACGGGAAAAACCATTAGAGAAAGAGAGGTTAGCCAAACTGAGAAAAATAAAATAGCAATGAGAAGAAGATTTCAACGATAAAATTATATGAAAGCAAATAACCTCCAAGTAATATATGTAATGTGGTTAAGGGAGATGAAAAGATTTTTAAGGGCTAAAAGCCGAATAATTGGCTCTTTAGCTATGCCCTTTTTCTTTCTTTTGGCTATGGGAATGGGATTTAATTCCGGTTTTAATCTTCCGGGAGTGCCTCAGGGGACAAACTATCTTGATTTTTTAGTCCCGGGAATTATTGGCATGACCATGCTTTTTTCCTCAATGTTTGCCGGCCTTTCTGTTTTATGGGACAAAGAATTCGGTTTTTTGAAAGAGATAATGGTTGCTCCGGTGAGCCGACTGGTTATTGTTTTAGGAAGGATTGCCGGAGGATTAACCACCGCTTTAATTCAGGGAATTTTAATTTTTATTATTTCTCTTTTTCTTGGTTTCAAGGTTGTAAATCTATTTGGAATTATTTTAGCTTTGCTTTTTATGGCTCTGATTGGTGTTGGTTTTATTGGTTTTGGAGTGGCGGTAGCCTCAAAAATGGAGGACACTCAAGGGTTTTCTTTAATTATGCAGTTTATTGTTTTTCCAACTTTTCTTCTATCGGGCGCCTTCTTCCCGGTGACAAACTTTCCGAGCTGGATGAGGCCCTTAGCTTATCTTGATCCTTTAACCTATGGAGTAGATGGTTTGCGAGCCAGCTTAATTGGTTTTTCCCAATTTTCTCCCATTTTAGATTTATCCTTACTTTTAATTTTTAGTTTAGTAATGGTTATTTTGGGTTCTTGGTTTTTTAGCAAAACAGAGGTTTAAATTTTGAAGTTTTTAATGTTTCTAATTCTTCTTTAATTTTTTTCCAATCAATAATTTTAAATGCGTCCAATAGAGGGGGAGTTAAAAGAAAGCGACCATTCTGGTCGCTTTTGTGTTTTCAGCAAGCTGCTTGACTTGATTTTATACAATATGATATAGTTAAATAACTTACCGAGCGGTAAGTAACTTGTTTATCAATAGTAAACTTATGACAACAATTGAAAAAGCGCAAAAAGATATTGTTCGGGATACTAAAAAGCATGTCATTGAAGTCGCTCGTCGGCTTTTTTCAGAATACAGCTATTTAGGTGTTTCAATGAGCGATATTGCAAAAAAACTTAATATTACCAAAGCCGCTCTTTACTATCATTTTACCGGTAAGACAGAAATTTATAAAAAAGTGCTTGATGAAGTTTTTAATAATTTAAACTTATCAATTATCCAATCTCTTGATGGAAAAACTACTGAAGAAAAATTACAAAAACTTATTAGAAATTATTTAGATTTCGGTATTAAAGAAAAAAATCTTATTAAGGCCTTAATATTAAAATTGCCACCGGCTAATTCTCAGATAAAAAAACATACTGCTCAGTTAAGAGAACAAACTATTAATTTAATTCAACCGTTAATTAAAGAAACAATTACAAGTAAAAAATTAGTCCAAATGATTGACAGCGGGATAGTAACTTCCTTGCTGATTGGCATGATGGATGGATTGCTTTTAGAATATTCGTTTCTAAATAAAAAAATTGATTCAAAAAAAATATCAAAGCAGATTATTGCTATTTTGTTTTAATTTGAAAAAATATGTTAAGCATTATTATTCCTACATTAAACGAAGAAAAGTCTTTACCCGCTTTATTGTCTTCTATAAAGGAACAAGAATTTGAAAATTATGAAATAATAATAGCAGATGCCGGTTCCAAAGATGATACACTTAAATTAGCTAAAAAATATAATTGCAGAATCGTTGCTGGCGGTTTTCCTGCTGTTGGAAGAAATAACGGCGCTAAAATAGCCAAAGGAGATTATTTGCTATTTTTAGATGCTGATGTAATTTTGCCTAAAGATTTTTTGAAAATAGTTATTAATAAGTTTAAAAACAAAAATCTTGATATTTCTTCTTGTCTGATGACTCCTTTAAGCAGCAAAAAGATTGATTTTATATTACATAATGTGGTTAATATTTATCTAATGATTACCCAATATTTTTATCCCCACGCGCCGGGATTTTGTATTTTAGTAAAAAAAGATTTACATAATGCTATTAGGGGTTTTAATGAAAAAATCAAATTAGCCGAAGACCATGATTATGCTAACAGAGCTGGTAGAAGTGGTAAATTTAGGATTTCTTATTCTCCAAAAATTTTTGTTTCCGTGAGACGATTGGAAACTGATGGAAGATTTAATATCTCAATGAAATATCTTTTCGCTGAAATATACAGAATGACGATAGGTGAAATTAAGAACGATATTTTTAATTATAAACTTAGGCATCATTATGAAAATACAAGAGAATAATAGAAACAATTATACTTATAAAATAGGTTTGAATACTGTCCGTTCCTTGGAGAAGTAGATTATTTAACTTGACAGAATAAGCGCTACGTGTATACTTAAATAACTATCTGTGGAAACTCAGAAGTAGGTCGATTCATCCTGTTAAATAGGCCTTTGGCCTAAAATTTTTTAGATTTTATTTAACAGGATAAATTAAATAAGAACCTGCGAGCTTCGCTCGCAGAACCTTGATTCATTAAGGTATAAATATATAATCTTGAATTAAGAACCTGCGAGCTTCGCTCGCAGAACCTTGATTCGTTATTGTATAAGTATATATATAATCTTGAATTAAGTTTCTAAAAAAGATGACAAATAAAATTTACGTAGGAAGTCTTTCTTTCGATACTACAGAAGACACTTTAAAAGATTTGTTTTCTCAGGCTGGAACAGTAGATTCTGCTTCTATCGTGATGGATAAATTCTCTGGCAGATCAAAAGGATTTGCATTTGTGGAGATGTCTTCAGAAGAAGAGGCAAAAAAAGCAATAGAAATGTTTAATGGAAAAGAATTAGACGGAAGGAATATTGTGGTAGATGAAGCCAAGCCGATGGTAAAGAAACCTTTTAGAAAGTTCTCTGACGATCGCAAAGGATTTGATAGAGGATTTGGTAGAAAAAGGTTTTAGAAAGAAGATTAAAAAACCGCCCCGCTATAAGCGGGGCGGTTTTTATGTCTGATTAGCGTTCAAATCGTTGAGTTCTTCTTTTTGACCAGCAATCTCTGCAATAGATTGGTCTATCTGGAGATGGTTCAAATGGGAGTTCAGTTATTTCTTTTCCGCAATCAGCGCATTTCCAATTTCCTTGGAACATTTTCCGAGGAGGGAAATCCCTTCCCGGTTGTTCATTAGATTTTTCGAAAACCATAACGAAATCGATACACCTGTCCATCAACCGCTTTGCTTAAAGTGATGGCAGGCAGGAATTTTAAAAAAATAAAACGACCTTTTAATATAATGTATTATACTCCCTGTTTTTTTAAAAGTCAACCCTAAACCAGTACAAAAAATTGACAAGTATTCTATAACTTGATAAAATAAAAATTGATAAGTTCTTTATTTGTAAGGAAAGAGGGTTTTCGAAGACAGGTAGGTTCATAGTGAACCTACCACAATGTTAACTTTCTTGGAGAGAATTGCCAAAAATAATCAAAGCTCAATAACGATATAGACGAGAAGTACATTAAAAGACCCTCTTTTCCTTTTTCTTGACATGGTTTTAAGTATTGTTCTTTATAGTTTGCCCAGGACTCAGGAAGAGTTCCTATTCGTTAAAAGCCCGATAGCTCCTGCTGTCGGGCTCCTTTTTTACTTGTGGTAATTCTTTAAATAGATTAAAATAGAAATATAATAAATTAATCACATAAAAATATGAAACAAAAAGATTTTAATAATCAGATGAAAGACAAAAAGAAGATACTCTCTGCTTTATTAAGCGTATTGATTATCTTTTTTATTGTTATTATTCTTT
>Ga0307434_1000993_pt1 | contig 16334 bp, 13 predicted proteins | sample SalMarWE160220MG_FD_202156 | JGI IMG/M metagenome (GOLD analysis project Ga0307434, IMG submission 202156) | Salt marsh sediment microbial communities from the Plum Island Ecosystem LTER, Massachusetts, United States - WE1603-220 | ecosystem: Environmental > Aquatic > Marine > Intertidal zone >... | reverse complement strand
CGCTCTATACGAATGGCCAAAATCGCTTCTTTGAGCTTTCTCTCTATTGACCGTTCGCTGGATAACAGAAAATTCTTTGCGACCTGTTGCGTAATAGTTGACGCACCGACCAACCTCCGCTTGCCGTAATTTTTTGCGTTTTGAACGGCCGCCCTCACAATACCGCCGATATCAACACCATTATGCTTGAAAAAATTCTTATCTTCAGCCGATAAAAACGCCTTGATGACAATATCGGGTACCGCATTTATAGGAACATAAATTCGACGCTCCCGCGCATATTCGGCAATCAGCTGACCGTTATTGGCGTGAATACGGGTCATAACCATCGGCTCGTATTTCGCCAACGATTCGTAGTTTGGTAGATCCCGCGAAAATGACCAAATGATGTAACTTGCAACCGCCGAACCTACTATGAAAAGGATTGCGCCGGCCGTGAAAACCACCCCCAGAAAACTGAGAAAAAAACTGCGTCGCTTTCGCTTTCTAGGCATCGGCGGAGGTTTTATGGAGGTGTTTATGTTCATAGGTTGGTTAATTCCGATTATTTCATTTTGGTAATATGATTTATTTGTAAAATATCCGCGGGTTTATTCGCCATATTAATGACAATTGTGACCATTCCATTACAAACATGACAGACTGACAATAATGCAACAAACTCTACACATATACTTATTTGGTGCAGCAACTCAAACGTTTAGGTCCGATTACCTGACAACTGCGATTAATATGGAACACCTGCCACGCGCTGGGAAAAATAATTATCAACAGCTTTAGCAACCGATTTTGAAACTTTTTTCTGCCACTGGGGCGATTTAATCAATTTTTCATCCTGGGCGCTGGTCAAATATCCCAGTTCTATCAAGACCGATGGCACATCAGGAGCCTTAAGAACACGAAAATTTGCAAATCTCACCGGCTCGGTTTTTAACCGGATCTTACCTTTAAGATTATTAACCAATAAATGAGAAAAGGCGATTGAATGATTTTTGGTTTCCCGTTGTACCAGATCAATGAGAATATCAGACAACCGATCGGATTTTGGCGGTAATTCCAGGCCGGCAATGATATCTGAACGATTTTCCCGCTGAGCCAGTTCCCGAGCTTCAATATCTGAAGCTTTTTCCGACAGTGTATAAAAGGTGGCACCTCGTGCGAACCGATACCTGTTGGGTGCTGAGTCCGCGTGCACCGATACGAATAAATCGGCCTCGGCCCTGCGCGCCATTGCCACGCGATCCTTAAGGGATATGAACACGTCAGTGTTCCGGGTCAAAGCAACCCGGAAGCGCTTTAAATTCTGAAGTTCTTTGCGCAACAATTTGCTAAAAGCCAGCACCACCGATTTTTCTTCAACCCCTTTTACACCTATTGCTCCTGTATCAATACCACCGTGGCCAGGATCAATTACAATTAAAGGCCTTTTCTTTGTGCGATGGGCTTTTTTCGGTTTAATCGCCAGTTTCGGCAGTGAAGCTGTTGGAAACCCCGTTCTTTGTCGCTCCTTGGCGAATTGCTGCTTCTGCAAGCTCTGAAGTTTGGAGAACGTGTGCCGATCCGTGGGTGTTAAATCAAGCACCAGCCGGGCCGGCTGCCCATTTAGTGGTTTGACAACAAAGGAATTTTCAATTTTGAAGGGCTGGTTGACATCGATCACAATGCGGGCTTTGCCCGGGGCAAACAATCCATAGCGAAAGGCTGAGACCAGGCCCAGAGACTGTTTGCCGGCATTGGTCGGCATTCTGAATTCGACATCGGGCAAGTCGATTACAAGTCGATAAGGGTCTGGCAGAGTGAATGTCCGATACAAAACCTCCCGCGAGAAGTCTAGGATAAACCTGGTCCTGGAAGTATTACCAATCAATCTGGCATTTTGGGCGATGGTACCGGATCTTTGCTGTGCCTGTGCCTGTGCCGGCAAAATTGCTAAAGAAATTTGGCATGTGAAGAAATGCAGTAATAATACTATTTTAATCAACAGAATCAATGCATTGATTCTGTTCAAATTAGCCAAATTTTGCCCATTCCTGGCCATTAATTCACAGTCTCCGAGATACCAGAACAGAAAATTTTTTGAAAAAATGTGTTGAATTTCTCTCCCTAATGCCGCTTTTTGCAAATCGCGTCCGAGGTGCCCGCTTTAAAAGTTCCTATTTACGATATTACCTGTTGGGGTTGCCAGGCCCCGCATATACTCGTATTAATTGTTCGTTGTGCATTGTCTAACAATTTCTGTGATAAGCGATTCGGATGTGAGAACAAGCCAAAAAGCTTTTCGAAATTGAGTTTTTGATTTCGCTCCTTATTGTTATTCAAAGAAATTGATTGATAAGCCGAAATTTTGTCATGTATATGCCCTACTGGTGTGAATTTTGTTTGATTATATTCTCATTAATAGGAATGTGTTCAATTAGACGTGACAAAATATTCACCCCCTGAAGGTGATAAATAAAAGTTTTCCGCGTTGAGAAGTTTGATGTTGTTCGATTTTTCAATGCTCCGGATAAGCCGGTCACCGATCGGATGGACCGGCAATCGTTGTAAGAACCGGAATCCATGACCGGACCATAAGGTCATCCGGACAAGTTTTTGGGCTGTGTTTTTAAACATAGACAAATGGGGCCGTGTCCCCAAACACAAATTATAACCCTGTCATCTGATAAAGACCGGGTTGATGAACATAGAGGAATTAAACATTGCGCTCAGCAATTCACTCTCGAGATTCGGCTGCGGACGCGGAAAGCACGTTAATGGATGGGATTGCAATCCATTACAGCAGCACTCCAGCGCAACCGCCGTATCAATTGAGATGGCTGAGATCAAATAGAGAGATGCCTGCCAGATCCCGAGTCCAATGGTTCGGTAATTTAATCCTGACTATTGCGTTGCTCTGGATTAGGCGGGCCGGAAAGAGATATTATGGGGAACAAAATGCTGATCGACGCCTCCCACCCGGAGGAAACACGGGTGGTGGTGTTGCGTGGCGACCGTGTTGAAGAATTTGACTATGAATCTGCTAATCGAAAACAACTGCGTGGAAATATTTATTTAGCCAAGGTCACACGCGTTGAACCTTCATTACAAGCTGCATTCGTTGATTTTGGAGGTAACCGTCACGGATTTTTGGCGTTCAGCGAAATACATCCGGATTATTATCAAATTCCGGTAGCGGACCGACAGCTGTTGCTCGATCAGGAGGCAGAAGAACAAAGTCGCGCTGAAGCCGAAGAAGACAAGGAACTGCTGCACGACTTCAAGCAAAAAAAGCGAAGTTCCGCAAGTTCATCTAAGCTCAGTGCTGAAGATGACGTGGATTCATCGGAAAATGGCGGCCGATACGGAGAACCTGAGAATGACGAAGCGGTCTCCGGGGAACATACGAAAAGCAATACAATTGCCAGTGCCCGGAATGACGTTGGCGACTCTGTTGTAAGCGACAGAATTGACCCTGCTGACAACGATCAGAAGCCTCCATTCGGGCAGCTCGGGCCAGAGAATAGCTTGAATGTTCATGACCACAATTCGGACCAGGAGCCTGCCGAACCAACTAGGTCAGCAGAACAAGAGAACAGTCCGTCTCTGGCGACATCTTACGATCCATCATATGAGAAACGGGAATCGGATGATCAATCTGAAGAAGCAGGAGAACAATCCGAAACTTCAGAGCAGCCTGGCGATGTTGATAACAAGGAGAATAGAGCGCAATCGTCCGCCAGCGAAATTAATGATGAATATCTGTCTGACGGCACACAGGATCAAACATTGGATGAATCCGTCGATGGCGAAGATGGGAATGACATCGAGTCTGTCGGTAGCGAAGACATCCTTGAAGAAGTTCCGCAACGGATTAGGTCCCGCAGAAAGACTTATAAAATTCAGGAAGTAATCAAACGACGTCAAATTATACTGGTACAGGTGGTCAAGGAGGAAAGAGGTAATAAAGGTGCGGCTCTTACTACTTATCTTTCGCTCGCCGGACGTTATACGGTTCTCATGCCCAATACGGCCCGAGGGGGTGGCATCTCCCGGAAAATTACCAATCCTTCAGATCGTAAGCGAATTCGAAAAATCGCCGGTGATCTGGATGTCCCCGAAGGAATGGGACTTATTGTCCGAACCGCCGGAGCGGCGCGCACCAGGGCTGAGATAAAAAGGGATTACGATTACCTGCTGAGATTATGGGAGAATGTACGCGATCTCACCCTAAAGTCCACAGCGCCTGCCCTGGTTTACGCAGAGGGTGATCTTATAAAGCGCTCCATCAGAGACCTGTATTCGAAAGAAATTGATGAGGTGAAGGTTGCTGGGGAAGTAGCTTACAAGGACGCCAAGGATTTCATGCGCATGCTCATGCCGAGCCATGCAAAGAATGTCAAACTCTACAAAGAGCCAGAACCCCTGTTTGTCCACCATCAAATTGAACATCAGCTAAACGCTATGTTCAGCCCGTATGTCACATTAAAATCGGGGGGATATATTGTTATAAATCAAACCGAAGCTCTGGTCGCCGTCGATGTCAATTCCGGCAAAGCCACGCGGGAGCATAGCATTGAAGATACCGCCCTTAAAACCAATCAGGAGGCGGCCGAGGAAGTCGCGCGCCAGTTAAGACTGCGAGATCTGGCAGGGTTGATCGTTATAGACTTTATTGACATGGAGGACCGGCGCAACGTCCGTGCTGTGGAACGGCGCCTCAAGGATTGCCTGAAAAATGATCGGGCGCGAATTCAAATCGGCAGGATAAGCCCGTTTGGACTGCTTGAAATGTCTAGGCAACGGCTACGTACAGGAATGCTGGAAGGTTCGACTACGCAGTGTGCTTATTGTCAGGGAACCGGCGTCATACGTTCAACGGAATCAGTGTCTCTTTCAGTCCTTCGTTCAATTGAAGATACCTTGCAGAGCGGAAATATTACCAATCTTCGAGCAACAACGTCCGTTGACGTTGCAATCTATATTCTCAATCACAAGCGCCTTTACCTGAAGGATATTGAAACACGCTATGGAATTTCGATTGCAATAGCCGCGAGTGATACACTTCAGGGAGCTAATTTTACTGTCGAACAGGGAGAAGCTATCAACGAAGTTAGCAGCGATTTGAGCACTGCCGTGCAAATGGACTGGTCTTTAGAAAGTAAGGAGAGTCCGGCCCAACAGCCGTCCGGAGAAGAAGGAAGGAAAAAGAGTCGCCGGCGAAAAAGGAGACGCCGCCCCCCATCAGAGACTGCATTGGAGGCCAGTCAAATCGAACAAAGTAGCAGCGACAATGACGAAAACTCTGAAACCGGTACATCTAAGGTGTCCACAGGAGATGAGGAAAAGTCGACGGACCGTAAGTCGTCAGCTCGACGTAGAGGCCGACGAGGAGGCCGACGTCGCGGAGGGCGAACACCCGATAGTGAAGTGCCCGGAATAGAAAATTCCGTGGATACAAAAACAGTTGTCGAATCGAAGGCGGATGACTCCAAACTCCATCAACAGTCTGAACCGGATATTCGGATCAAAAATCAGGTCGACAACCCGTCTGTTCTACAGACCCCGGATATTGGGAAGGACGGAGAACCAATATCTTTGAATGGCGAGCGTCCGGCAGACTCCGATCAACAACCGGAAACAACATCTGGAATACGGGAAGCCGAGCGGAAACGTCGTGTCAGAAGACGTACTTCCAAATCCAAATCCGATTCATCCGTGGACACCGTTACAAGCGATCCTCCACCACTTCCGACAGAGTCTTCAGGTGAAAACGTCGCGGCTCGAACCGAGCACATGCAGCCAAGCGGTGACCGTGACCACGTCTCAACGTCTCCCAACGGAAATGATGGAGAACAATTGAATAATGAGTCTGCCTCTAACCGCGACTTAGATATTACCGCTCATGCCAAATCTGAGAGGCCGAGACGGGGATGGTGGCAGAAACGCCCTTAGCCGTATCTCAGATCGGGCCTGAAAATCGGTTAGACATTAATGGTTGGACTCATTGTTTTGAACTCCCCGCGAGCAGATTTTATGATCGCGGGGGGTTGTTTAAGCTCAGGGAATCCAAATTCGGGTTCAAGCAATTTTTGAAAGTATTAAACTATCATAATTTATATCGTCATTTATTTTCCGTTCCAGGATCGCAACCTTTTGACGGCCTCGACCATATCCGGTGTAGTACCGGCATAGGACAACCGTACGAAGTGATGACCTCTTGAGCTATCAAAATCCAGACCCGGAGTCGTTGCAACGCCGACTTCGCGGAGCATGCGGTTGACATAGTCGGCGCTGTTGTCGGTGTAGTCTGATACGTCGATATAGATGTAAAATGCACCATCCGCCGGTAAAATTTTTGTAAAACCTATAGTGGGCAATTCGTTCAATAAAAGATGCCGATTTTCAGCATAAACAGCTTTGTATTCTTCCAGTTCTTCTATCCCATCAAAAGCACCCAAAGCCGCATACTGAGAAATGGTTGTCGGACAGATATAGAAATTTTGTGCAAGACGCTCAATTGTCCTCACCAGGTGGCTGGGAACAACCATCCAGCCTATCCGCCATCCGGTCATCGAAAAATATTTAGAAAAGCTGTTGATGACGACAGCGTTCTCTGAATACTGCAATGCCGTTCTAGCGGGCACATCATAATTCAGCCCATGATAAATCTCATCGGAAATAAACCAGATTCCATGGCGGTCACAGGCTTCGGCAATATTTTGCAGGCCATCATCAACGAGCATAGTTCCGGTCGGATTTGCAGGACTTGCTAATAACAAACCTTTGAGCTTCTCATTTCTCAAAGGACCTTCATTGCTATTCAGGTCATCCAAATCCTGAACCTGCGGCATCCAGCGTTGACTGTCCGACGTTTCAATTATGACGGGTTCTATGCCGACAGTACTGAGTATATGCCGATAGCAAGGATAACCCGGCGACGGCAAGGCGACCCGTTCACCAGCGTCGAACAAGGCGAGGAATGACAGCACAAATCCAGCCGAGGAACCAGATGTTACAACAATTCTCTCAGGCGCAACTGAAATATTATAGAAGGTCTCGTAGTGTACGGCGATGCGTTCTCGCAATTCGGGAAGTCCTAGCGCCAATGTGTATCCCAGCGCGTCGCATTCAAGCATCCGTTGTGCGTTCTCGCGGGCTTTCCTGGGCGCCGGCGTTCCAGGCTGACCGACTTCCATATGAATTATGCTGCACCCTTTTACCTCCAGTTCAGCCGCCGCCGACATAATATCCATAACAATAAATGGGTCGATCTCACCGCGTCTAGATACTGCCGGCGGAAATGTTTTCGTATGCTGTTCTTTCATTTTGTCCTCGACGAACAATTCAGGTGCAACAATCCCACTTGGAGATATTGGCGCCAAAGCTGTACGCCAGTCAGTAATCCAGATCAAATCCTGGTCACATTAGTTAAAATTACACGCGGAACCATAGATTGGACACGATGTCGACACATTGTAAGGTCTCGACTCCCTTTGCAAAATCTCTTTATCAGATATTGTCGAAGTTGAAGAAATTTGTTGGATTTTAACGGAATCAAGTCTAAAGCCCTGATAATTCAGAAGGATTGGCAAAACAGAAATAGTGTTGTAATTAATTGTTTAGGAAATAAAAAAGCTGCATTTGTACTGAATTTTGTACGATGAGTATGTCTGAAAGGTTTGCAGACAATCTATCAGGTCAGGCAATCCTCTCAGAAATCCGGATGGGGGCCATGAAACGCTCACAAATAACTGACAGCGGTGAATGTTGACCACCAAGAATACTCTCTTTATTTGTAGAAGTAAATTTTAAAAGAAAATAGCGATGAAAACAAACAGGGGCCGAAACTTACCTGTTGGGGATGGCATGGAACGAATCTTAAATACGGAAAAGTGTGCATTCAATACTGAATGTTATACTAAGCGATGTGGTTCGCCTCGAATACTGAGGCGAATTTTGACATGCAGTTTAGCTGGCACGATCGCATTAACGACGCTGGTTCCGTCTAAATTGCATGCTCTCAGCCTTATTCGTGATGCGGAAACGGAAGACCTCATTCGCGACTATGCTAGACCCATATTCCGGGTAGCCGGTCTGTCACAACAAAATATACGCATTCACATCGTAAACAATCGCAATTTCAATGCTTTTGTTGTCGATGGCCAAAACATGTTCATTCATTCAGAAACGCTAAAGCAATCAAAAACGCCAAATCAACTGATTGGTGTCATTGCACATGAAACTGGTCATATAGAGGGCGGCCATTTATCGAGGTTGCGTCAAACTCTCGTCAAGGCGCAATCTGCATCCATTATGTTACAAATTCTTGGCATTGCAGCTATTGCCGCCGGCGCCCTGGCGGGAGGTTCCGTTCCGGGCGGAGCCGGGGCAGCGGGCATGCTGGCGGGCCAAACTGTAACCCAGCGCGCCGTCAGGGCCTATCAACGTTCAGAAGAATCTTCCGCTGACCAGGCAGCCGTAAGGTATTTGAACGCAACCAAACAGTCCGCCCAGGGCATGCTCGAAACATTTTCCCGGTTTGACGATCAACAGCTTTTTTCACGTCAGTATATAGATCCTTATGCCCAGAGCCACCCAATGCCGCGACAGCGGATTGTCCAGTTGCAGGAACTTGCCAGACGCAGCCCCTACTATAAAAATCAGGATGATCCGAAATTGCAGCTCCGCCATGATTTAATGCGGGCCAAACTTGCCGGTTTTCTTGAGGCGCCCAGTACCGTGTTCAGCAAGTATCCGAAATCCAGTACATCTATGCCGGCAAGGTACGCCCGTTCCATAGTGCTGTTCAACAAATACCGCGATCTGAAAGGGTTTTTGAGAGAAATTGACGAACTGATCCGATTAGATCCGGACAACCCTTACTTCTACGAGCTTAAAGGGCAGTTTTTATCCGAGGCCGGACAGGCAACTCGGGCGATACCTCCGTTGCGCAAAGCAGTCACACTATCACCTAAGACCGGTTTGATCAGAATTCAATTAGCAAAGGCGCTGCTGGATTCCAACCAGCCTCGTCTGGTCGATGAAGCGATCAATCATTTGACGAAAGCTATTGTCACCGAGGAGAAGACACTGCCGGATGGATATTTGCAACTGGCTATTGCCTATGGTCGCAAAGGCCAGCAAGCTCAGGCTGCTTTAGCATCCGCCCACCATTATTTGTATCAGGGACGCTTGAAAGATGCAAAACAACAAGCAAAAAGAGCGCAGGCCAAGTTTCAGCGCGGCAGTCCAAACTGGCTTAAGGCAGATGACATTTTGAATTTTCAGCCCCCAAAAATTCGCTAGTGATTAAAAACGATAGGATCTCGTTTCATGAAAATGGACAATTTTAGAACGGTACTTTCAGCCGCATTTGCTGTAACATTTATTGTCACATTCGCCTGGTTCAGGCAAGATGGGAATGCTCAAGACAAATTGACCGGATCGGACCTGTCAACGGTTCAAAAGGATCAAATCGAAGCAATTGTACGCGACTATATCAAGAACAATCCGAAGATAATAGGTGAAGCACTTGTCGCCTTGCAGAAAATCGAGGCGGACGAGGAAATTAAGAGAGCGCAGCAGGCGATCTCTTCCAATGCAGCACAATTGTTTCGCTCGGAAATGTCCTATATAGCCGGCAATCCAAAAGGTGATGTTACTGTGGTTGAGTTTTTCGATTATAATTGCGGCTTCTGCAAACGAGCGCTGACACCACTAACAAAATTATTGAAAAACGACAGCAACGTAAGAGTCGTTCTCAAAGAATTTCCAATCTTTGGGAAACCCTCAGAAGAGGCCTCGCGGGCTGCGCTGGCCTCCATAGAGCAGGGAAAATATTTTGAGTTTCACACAAGGTTACTCTCCGAACCCGGCAAAGCGGATAAAGCAAAAGCCCTTAGGATCGCGAAAGCGATGTCAATGGATGTGGAAAAGCTTGAAGCCGACATGAAATCTGACTTCGTTAACAAGGCTCTTGAAGAATCTCAGAAACTGGCATTTGATCTCAGAATACAAGGAACTCCACATTATCTCGTTGGTGATCGCATTATTCAGGGGGCTCCCGAAGACCTTTACGATCAGTTTGTTGCACACATTGCTGATATTCGCGCGAATGGATGCAAATTGGAGAGCTGTTGACGTTTTCCCGCGATTCCAGGCTGTCCACTTTCCAACAGGGAATAAAAGCGCTAGAAGTGACAGATCTGGAGTGTTTCTTCTCCATTTTTTGCAGTTTATATACAGCTGAAATATCCATGTGAAGCGAATTGGATAACTCATCGTTGCGGAGTTGTGCGCAAATATTGTAGTACAAGCTGGTTCTTGAAAATAGGGTCGCCTTCGATGCCTAAGCCAATCTATCTTTTAAACGGCCCAAATTTAAATCTTTTGGGAACAAGGGAACCGGAAGTCTACGGGCATCTCACCCTTGAGGCGATTGAAAATGACTGTCAACAGTTGGCCGCTGAGCTCAACGTCAGTCTGGTGTTTCGCCAATCAAATTCTGAAGGTGAACTCATTGACTGGATCCAAGAAGCTTCGAACCAGGGTTCAGGTTTAATCATTAATGCCGCTGCCCTGACTCACACCTCAATCGGTTTGCTGGATGCCATTTTAGCCTCGAAACTTCCCTGTATTGAAGTTCATTTGTCAAATATATATCGTCGGGAAGAATTCAGACACCCGTCCTATATCTCGAAAGGCGCCACTGGTGTCATTTGTGGATTTGGTTCAAAGAGCTACCTTCTTGCTATCAAAGCCCTCAAAGATCAGATAGGTGAAGATCAAAAAAATGAAGTCGGATGACAATAGTATGAATAAACGTCCTTCCAGCCGGACCAAATCGAAGCCGCCACAAAGCAATGAAGCTATTGACAAGACTCTTATTCGTGAGCTTGCTCAATTGCTGACAGAGACCGAGCTGTCCGAGATAGAGATAGAGAACAACGAAATCCGAGTGAGAGTTGCAAGAGTGACGCATGCCGCCGCAGGGGCGTCCAATTTTATGCAGCCCGATGTCACTGATGCCAGGGAACAAAGACCTCCCGGACATGACTCCACCGGCGATGATAGCCATCCGTCGGATCCTGGAAATCACCCCGGGGCAGTGAAATCTCCGATGGTCGGCACGGCATATCTTGCGCCGGAGCCAGGTGCTAGTCAGTTTGTAAAAGAAGGAGACCAAGTTCGTGAAGGTCAGACACTAATGATCGTCGAAGCGATGAAAACAATGAACCATATCCCTTCACCGAGAGCAGGAACGGTCGTATCGATTCTTGTCGAAGACGGTCAGCCTGTTGAGTTTGGCGAACCTCTCGTCATCATCGAGTAAACTCTAATTTATTCGGATTTCATATGTTCGAGAAAATTCTGATTGCCAATCGAGGAGAGATTGCCCTTAGAATCCAGCGTGCCTGCAAGGAACTCGGCGTTTCAACTGTCGCTGTGCATTCGACGGCTGATGCGGATGCGATGCATGTCCGATTGGCGGACGAAAGTGTCTGTATTGGACCTCCGGCCGCGACTGAAAGTTATCTGAACATACCCGCTCTGTTATCAGCCTGTGAAATTACTGGAGCTGAAGCGGTTCACCCGGGGTATGGATTTTTGTCCGAAAACGCCCGGTTTGCAGATATTTTGGAGGACCATGATATCACCTTCATCGGCCCCTCCGCCGAGCATATCCGTCTAATGGGAGATAAAATAAAAGCAAAGGAAACAGCATCAAATCTCGGAATTCCCGTAGTGCCAGGATCCGAAGGGGCCATAGGTTCTGATATGGAAGCAAATCAGATCGCCCAATCCATCGGCTTTCCGGTTTTGATTAAAGCCGCATCCGGTGGGGGAGGCCGGGGAATGAAAGTTGCCAAGACCCCCGAAGAATTACCTGTCGCATTGTCTACAGCTCGTGCGGAATCAAAGGCTGCGTTCGCGGACGATACACTTTATATAGAGAAATATCTCGCGCGTCCCCGACATATCGAAGTACAGGTCATCGGTGATGGTCAGGGTAATTCTCTTCACCTTGGGGAACGGGATTGCTCGCTGCAGCGCCGCCATCAGAAAATATGGGAGGAAGCCCCTTCGCCAGCCCTGAATCAAGAAGAGCGAGATAAAATTGGGACAATTGTCGCCAAGGCAACCGCTCAGATGGGGTACAAGAGCGTTGGAACAGTTGAATTTCTTTATGAAAACGGTGAGTTCTATTTTATTGAAATGAACACCCGTTTACAGGTCGAACATCCAGTTACGGAAATGATCACGGGTCTCGATCTGGTTATCGAACAAATTCGAATTGCTGCCGGACTTCCTCTTAGCTTTGATCAGAGCGACATTCAGTTTAACGGTCATGCCATCGAATGCCGGATAAACGCTGAAAATCCTTCAACTTTTATGCCGTCTCCAGGGAAAATCACCTATTTTCATTCCCCTGGGGGTCTGGGTGTCCGAATCGATTCCGGCGTTTATCAGGGTTACACAATTCCTGCCTATTATGACAGCCTTATCGGCAAACTGATTGTTCACGGGCGTAACAGAAACGAATGTCTCATGCGGCTAAGGCGTGCACTTAGCGAATGTGTGATCGATGGCATAGAGACGACTATTCCATTATTTATTTCACTATTGTCCGAATCTGACATTATGAATGGTGAATATAACATCCACTGGCTCGAAAAATTCTTGGAGAAGCCATAGGTTTTTTTGCATATTAATGTTCGTCACATGTTTAAAATTAAAAATGATTCGGTTTTAATGAGCTGTCATGACTAAATTTGATGATATCATGGTAGACATTACGCCTCAGGTATTAATTAAAGCGTATTCATGCGGTATTTTTCCTATGGCGGAATGTGCTGAAGATCATGCGCTATACTGGATTGATCCCGAACAACGTGGAATTCTGCCACTAGACAACTTCCACATTCCTAAGAGTCTTAGAAAGACAATTAGAAAACAAAAGTTTGAAATCCGGGTAGACAATAATTTCAATAAGATCATTGACGGTTGCGCACAGTCAAAACCCGGTCGCCGAAGTACCTGGATTAATCAGCGTATCCGTGATCTCTATGGTCAGCTGTTCAGACTGGGCCATTGCCATACAATTGAAGCCTGGCAGAATGATAAGTTGGTCGGCGGGTTATATGGCGTACACATTGGTGGTGTGTTTTTTGGTGAAAGCATGTTTTCCCATGTCCGCGATGCAAGCAAGGTGGCGCTGGTTTATTTGATTGCCCGTCTCAAACGAGGCAATTTTGAACTGCTCGACACACAATTTGTCACAGACCATTTAAGACAATTTGGAGCTATTGAAGTCAGCAGAGAAAGATTTCAAGGGTTGTTGGATGGCTCACTTAAAGTGCGGTCCGATTTTCTGGGATTATCGGCGGACGCATCGCCCGATGATATCTTGCAGTTGGTCAGCCAGACATCAAATACGGGATGTTGAACCGCATTTAGCCCGGGGCTTTGGGCGAACATCCATCCGGAAAATAATTTTTGCACGTCACCATTTAGTTTGATTTCATCAACCTCCACGAAGGCAGATGTCAGGGGTGGTTCTGTCGGAGGTCGTGTATAACATACCCGTGGTGTGACTTTCAGCGCACCAAATTTGGCAGTTTCATCCAATTTGACTTCCAAATGTGATATACGGGCTGTAACCTTGTCCAGAGCGGCGAAGACCGCGATCTCATTTGCAATCTTTTCAGCGCGTAGAGGTTCCGGATGAAGACCCAAACTACTTCCGAGTACCAGTAGAATAATCGGATAAATTGTAAAATTTTTGCTGAATTTATTCATGACATGTGACTGCGTTAAAATATTGGGTGTGGAGGAACATCGACATTCACAATATCATGCCTGAACTACACAATCATTCTGTAAAAAATGTGACTTCGGTCAACCAAAATCAGATAGACCCCAATCTTGATTCTGAATTCTAAATTAGACAAAAATTGAATGGGTCCGTCTTGCAATCTTGTGTTTCGCTTTAATATTAAAATGTCGAACTTGATAAACTACTTATCCGGTTGCCATGATTCGTAATCGCCTGTTGCGGGTGGACGCTTCCCACTGGCAAGGACGCTGCCCTGCGGGCGATATGCATTACGGGTGCCAGTCAGATTGGGTATATAATCCACCTGCCAGGATTTTGACTGATAATTTTCATCTGTTGGAGGAACATCATTAGTATGATGCATCCACCCGTGCCATCCCGGGGGAATTAGCGATGCCTCCGCCCTGTTTTTATAGATAACCCAGCGGCGTTTACCATATTTATCCTGATAATACTGATTTCCAAACTCGTCCTCCCCGACGAATTTGCCTTTTTTCCAAGTATAAAATCTTGTCCCGATGGTATTCCCATCCCACCACGTAAAAATTTCTCGGAAAAGGCCCATATTTATACTCTTCTTCCAGATGTCAGCTGTTCGACGGGACTATGCACCTCGAGATCAGAGGTGTCCAGACAATCATTAAAAGAAGTTTTTACAAAATTCTACGACTACGAAACCGTTCTATCGTTAACGAGGGGCGACGCTATCCTTCGTTCTGTCGCATATGCTCCAATAGCGGTTCTGAAGGCTCCCCATCTACAACCAGATCAAACTCTTCCTGATATTCCGATATGGCCTGGGCAGTCCGTGACCCATATACACCATCAATCGGGCCGGGATCAAACCCGTGTTCAACAAGAAGTACTTGCGTTTCCTCCACCAGATGCGAATCGAATACGGGCGCTTGAGGATATTTTTTTTCCGGTACATAGGAGGTATTAACCGTCCCACTGTTTCGTCGGGCTCTCACCCGTCTTTTTTTGCGGCGTTCCTGCTCTACTGCACCGGCTATGACACCTACGGTGGTTCCAATCACAGCGCCTTTGACGGCGCCTTTGCTGCCGCCGACCACTGCTCCGACACCTGCCCCGACAACAAGTCCGGTGATACCGCCTGCGACGGGATCTGCATCAACGGGAGCGACGGTCGCAAAAACCACCATTCCGCCTGCCAGAAGCGCTATTAAACCATTTCGACTCTGACTCTGCTGATTGATGAAATTCAGTCTGTTCATGGGTCCCTCCCGGCGCGTTGGAGCTTGATCTATTCAGTATACTTCCGATCTCAGTCAAGAAAAGGATATCATCCGTAATTAATTAATTTTATATGGTGATGGGTGCACATAGATGCAAATAATTGAGAAACGTAGTTGTGGATTCGTTAAAAATGTCACCGAAATACGACAAATTTGAGTCAACTGAGTGCTGAATCCGTTAAATACAGAATGAAAGCAGTCATCATTACGCCTTACGTCCGACATGCTGACCTAGATATTTATTATGAAACCAGGGGATCCCGTTTCGATCCCGCAATTGTATCCGATCACTCCATGTGGGATGCGGTGGCTTTTACCCTATCCTCCTCCTATTTTGTCATAACAATGGATCATCGCGGACACGGACCGACCGGATGTCGCGCGGAAGATTTCCAGGTTTCGGATCTTGCCGGCGATGTGCTGGCTGTGACTGATGAACTTAATGTTCGAAGTTTCAAGATATGTGGTTTTTCGCTTGGTGGGATCATCGACCAGGGGGTATGCCGATCTGAGGCTCAGAACATTTCTTGCGCAAGACTCGTCGAACTCGAAGCCGGCCATATCTCCGCCGTAGAACGCCCTGGACAATTTGCCCGAATAGCGCAAAATTTTCTTCAAGCTTAGTTCGAATTCTGTCATCATCAAAATCAACCGGTTACAGCGTATCTATGAATTTCTGAAGCTCGCGGATCAGTTTCTCCGGTTCCTCTTCAGGCAGATAGTGCCCGCTTTTCTCGAATGCACATCCGGATACGTTGGTGGCTTCCCGGCGCCACATGTCCAAAAGGTCGACCACGGCACCAACGCCGCCCTTTGTTCCCCACAAACACAGTACGGGGCAGGTAATCTTTGCCGCGTTCTGTTCCCAGTCAATCTCACGGTTTGTCGAAAACATGGCTTTGTAATATTGCGCACCTGCCCTGTATGCCTGCTCACTATCGTAAGCCTGCGCATAATACTCCAGACATTCGGCTAAAAAGGTTTCCGGATCGTAACATTTGTCTCTGAACAGATATCTGAGGAAAATCTCCGCTCTTCCGGAAACAAGTTTCTCGGGAAGATCATATACGGCATTAAAAAAGAAATGCCAGAGTGCCTTTGCTGAATTGGCATTGAGAGTGCCAAGGACCTGCTCGTGAGGCGCTACGTCAACAATTGCTAAGGCTCGGGCCTCACCCGGCCAGTCCAAACTGAAGCGCCGCGCGACCAATCCGCCCCAATCATGACCTACAATGATCGATTGTTCGACATTCATAACCTTG
>Ga0307434_1000989_pt1 | contig 16396 bp, 30 predicted proteins | sample SalMarWE160220MG_FD_202156 | JGI IMG/M metagenome (GOLD analysis project Ga0307434, IMG submission 202156) | Salt marsh sediment microbial communities from the Plum Island Ecosystem LTER, Massachusetts, United States - WE1603-220 | ecosystem: Environmental > Aquatic > Marine > Intertidal zone >... | reverse complement strand
TTTTACTGGAAATCTTTATGCTGATAATTTAAACATAACTGGCAATCTTTATGTCGGTGGGTGCATAGTTTATAATGCCACAGGAACGCCAGTAACTTTGGGGGATTGTGTGTAAGATGAAAAATAAAAAAATATGTCTGGCTCTGTTGCTTGGGGTTTTTTTGGTTAGTATGATTTCTGCATCTCAATCTTTCTTAGGAACTTTTAAGCAGAATGATTGCATAGACTTAACCCAAACTTGTGCGTCATGCTCTTATAACAACATAACTTCCATAATTTATCCAAACGGAACAAAAATATTATTTGCTCCTGAACAAAATATGTCAAAAACAGGAACAGAATATTTATTTAATACTTGTAATTATTCAGCACTAACAGGAAATTACAAAGTAAATGGACACGGAGACTTAGCAGGAACAGATACAGTCTGGAACTATGGGTATTCAATTACTCCAAGCGGGATAGCACCAAGTGAATCAAGGACACAAGCCATGACAAGGTCAATATATTTTCTCTTTATCCCAGCAATCCTCTTGTTCATTGCATTTTTATTCGTTCAAGCGAAGCCTCCTGTAAAATGGAGCTTTTTGCTTCTTTCAATAATGTTTTTTCTGCAAACAATAAACATTTTGTTTGTGGGATTACAAGAGGAAGTTATAAATCCTAAGATAGAGGGCTATTTTAGTTTCCTGACAACTGCCTCATTTATTCTATTTTGGTTTGCTTTTGGATTAATGGCAATTATGTGGTTCTTAACATTCTTTCAGACAATGCTTTTGAAAAAAAATAAAAGAACAATGGAGAAATACAAATAATGGCAAGAGGAGAATTAGTAAGGATTGATGAGGAATTAATAAAACAAATAAAAGAGTTTGCAAGGAAAAATGAGATGAACTTCAGACAGGCAAGTCAGGAATTGGCAAAATTAAACAAGATAAAATTTGGAAAAAGAAAAATAACAAAGGAGATAAAATTTTAATGAGATCTTTAATAAAAAAAGAAAATAAGAAAGGGCAGTTTGCCAGCATTCTTTTAGCTGTGATTACAATTTTCATAATTGCAATAATTTTACTTTTCTTTAATCATTTAAACAAGCAAGTTTATGATTCCCTTGATGAATATCTTGAAGATTCTGAATATGACAATACAGAATCACACCAAATAACTGAAAAATTACAGGAAATAGAGGGGAGCAGGATATGGGATTATGTGTTCTTGGCAGCATTTATGGGGATTATGATACAAATGATTGTTTTATCCTTTGCTTCAAAGACGAATGTCGCATTTTTCTGGATATTTGTATTGTTGGGGATTATTATTTTGGTAGTTGGAACAATATTAAGCAATATCTGGCAGGAAATTGCTATAAATCCAGAATTTTCAGAAACAATAGCAAGATTTACAATAACAAACACAATTTTGGGAAGCTATTATCCAACAATAATTACAGGAATTTTTTTCCTTGGCCTGATAATCATCTTTGGAAAATTTCCAGGGTTAGGGGAAGAATAATATGAAAGGAAAAATATTTTTTATAATGCTCTGCATGATTTTCCTAATTGGAAGTGTAAGTGCTTCTGATTGGGACAATAAATTATCTTACTCAAATAATGATTTAAAAGTTGAATTTAAGAATTCTATACTTGGATTAATTCCAACTTCTGAAATTGGAACTGCTGAATTAAAATCTCATTCTTCAGTAAACTATGTTAAGGAAGTTGGATTAGGAAAGCAAGTTGTTATGTATTATGATTTCTCTTTTGTTGAATTATACAAAAATGCTCTTGGAGAGCCTGAATTTATAGATATGAAGACAGGGAAAAAAGTTGAAAGGGATTGGAGATATGTTTATTGGAATGAAGATAAAGAGGGTTACATAGATGAAAATGGAACAACTCAAATTAAAGATAATAGCCAGTGGTTACCTTGTAATTCAAGGGACATTTCTAAAGGGAATACAAGAATAGGAATAGAAGTTGAGGTCAGACCTAATGACTGGATTGATGGTGTTTGGAGTGTTGGGGGAAAGAAGATTAATAGACATGCAGAATGGACAGCTTCAGGCGACGAAACTTGGACAGTTGCCCTTGGAACTTTTGACTCAATTGCCGCAGGAACAATAAGATGGATAAACCTTACAGCATTAGAATATGGAATAATTACTAATGTGAGGGCTTTATCAGGTAATAGTGATGATACTGATCCAATAACAATCACAATCTTACAGGATGGTGATGTTTTAGCAACCAAGACAGGAAATTTTCCTGATACTCATACATACAATGTTCCTTTTACCCTTGCTGATTATAATAATGATGATAGAGTTATTTCTCCTAATTTAGACAGTGGGAATTTTCAAATAAGAATGAATAGAACTGTGGGCGATATGAGGATTTCTAATACAGATTTGGATTTTAGCGGGAGTTTGTTTACAGCAGTTGACCAAAGACCTTTCAGAAGTACAAACACAAACACAGGAAACATAATATATCAGGAGTTTACTTGTGTTAATGGAACACCAAATGTTAATGGAAAGTGTATTGCTGGCATATATATAAATCTCATCTCTCCAATAGATACACTTAACTCAACAAATAATACTATTGATTTTAGTTTTAATGCAACTTTTAATGAGGGGGCTGGAATAAAAAATGCAACAATTAATGTTTATAATTTAACAGGGAACATATTCAGCGAGACAAATGCTTCAGGATATAACGGAACTTATAGCACTTCACACATATTTATTGATGGAAATTATTCATGGAATATAACTGCTTATGATGATTCAAATGTAAATTATTCAAGTGCGACGAGGAGTTTTACTATTGATTTAATTGAGCCAAATGTTACTTTGTTAGAGCCAGAAAATGATACACAAACAGGTAATGCTTCTTTAATTTTTAAAGGGAATTTAACAGCAGGAAATTATACTTTGATTAATGCAACCTTAAACATTTGGTATGAAAACGGAACTCTCTTTAAAACTCAAACAAATGTTTCAATAGCAGGAACTTCTGATGCCAATGTAACTTTTAATATTTCTAACTTTAGTGTGGGAGATTTTGTGTGGAATATATTATTAAATTATGAAAACTCGGTTAGAGGAACATATTTTTCTGTTTTAGATGAAAATAATTTTACATTTGAATGGATTCCATTTGAAAATTTGGGGGAAAGTTATAATACAGACACTTATGAAACACAAAACGAAACATTTGTGTTAAATATATCAACAGATGAAAATGTTGATAATATGGGAGCTTTTTTGAATTATAATGGAACAGATTATGCAGGATCACACAGTTGTTCAGGAGGATTATGCCAAATACAAAGAGAAATGGACATTCCTCTTCTTCTTGGTTCTGGGAATTATGAAAACAAGACTTTTTACTGGAAAATAACATTATTTGGAGACTTTGGAACTTTTACAACAACAACAAGCGAACATCAGCAGAATGTAAGCAATATAATATTTACAAATTCCTCCTCGGGAAACACAAAAGCAGTAAACTTTACAATATATAATGAAACAACAAGAAGTTTAACAAAGGCTGACTTTAAGGGAACATTTAATTTTTACCTCGGTTCAGGCACAGTAAAAGACAGCTTTAATATTTCCGGAGAAGAAAGAAACTCATATACTTTTTACATAAATCACAATCAGACTTTTATAACAAATTCAAAAATAAACATAAAAAATGGAACAAGCCAAAGGAATTATGAATTCAATAAAGAGGAATATACAAACTCATCAAGGACACAAAAACTATTCCTCCCAGATGATGATTCAAGTGTAATAATAATTGAAGTGAAAGATGAAGGATTAATTCCAATGGAAGACATTATAGTAAACATTTCAAGATTTTATCCTGCTTTGAATCTTTGGAGAGTTATAGAAAGTAAAAAAACAGACGAATTCGGACAGATAGTAGCAAATTTAGTTGAAAATGATGCAAAATATAAATTTACTTTTTATAATTTAGACAATGAATTATTAAAAACATCAGAAGATATTACAATTGCCTGCCGTTCATCAATTTGTATTCTCCCTTTCATAATTGAGGCAGGGGATTCCTTCTTTGAGAGATTTGAGGATATGGATTTATTCTCATACGAATTAACATTCAGCAATTCAACAAATACTTTTAGATATGTCTGGGATGATCAGAGAGGAGAAAGGGCATCATACAGGCTTCAGGTAAGAAGACTTAATTTAAATCAAAGTTCAATAATATGCAATTCAACATCCACAGAAACAGTTTCTACTTTAACTTGTGCTGTCGGAGATGTTCCTGCATCATATCAGGCACAGGCATTCAGAAAATTAATCGGGGGGGGATGGAGAAGAGTTGCTCTTCTGAATATAAAGGTCGGAGATTCTTCAACAACTTATGGCGTGGAGGGGCTTTTTTGGGTTTTTATTTTGTTGTTTACAGCAATAGGGATTGGAGTATATGATCCAAAAATCGGAGCAGTAGTTTATGGTATAGGATTTATAATTATGGGGATTATTGATTTAATTTCAATGCCATTGCCTGTATTTTTTGCAAATACCTTGCTAGTTGCAATATTTATCTGGGCTGTCCGCACTTAAAAACAAAAAAATGAAAATTAAATTATTAAAAGACAAGAGAGGACTTGAATTCAAGGGTGCTTTGTTCGCTTTGATAGCCATGAGCATGATGATAATAGCAGTGGGAGTATGGGTTAACGACTGGAACACAAAATATGATTCAGGATTGACTTATGATTTGGGGGACTATGAAAGACTTGATGAAATGAGTTCTTACGCATCAGGAACAAAGGAAGATGTTTCTGTAAAAGGAACTGTTGATACTGCTTCAGGAGATTTTGAAGGAACAAGCCTTAGAGGTGCATTCTCAATCATAAATAATATTTTTACTCCCTTCACAGTTGTCTTCGGAGAAGGCGGACTTTTAAGTCAAATTCAGGAGAGATGGGGCATTCCTAATTACATAATAATTGGAGTTACTTCAATGATGGTTCTGGCAATTATTTTTGCCATAATAGCCTTATTTTTCAGGAGGGTTCAATCAACAGCATAAAATGACAGGAAATTTTACTTTACCAACAGATGTAATGAATGAATGCACAGATACATTTATTCATTGTTTTGCTAAGTGGGCTTCTGATGTAACAAATGGTGCTTTCTGGGTTTTGGCACTTTTATCTTTTATCACTATTTTATATTTAGCAACAGCAAGATTTGGGGGGACAAGAGCATTTGGATTTGCGTCTTTTGTAGGACTTCTTGGAGGGGTCTGGCTAGCTATATTGCAACTGATTCCCTGGTGGCTTGGCTCTTCATTTATAATTATGGGAGTAATAGGTATTATTTCTATGGTTCTTTCTGAAAAATGAAAACATGTAAAGTCTGTAATGGAAAACTCTTCAAAAAAGAACTTTGTAGAAGATGCTATTCCTTGGTTAAATGGGGAACAGACAGTCAAGAAAAGTTAAGGGGATATTCAGACAATCAGATAATAAAATTATATGAATTAAGATCAAAAAAGGGCAAGAGAAAAAAAGACACAATTCAAAAGTTTGGAATTTTATACAAAAAAATGAAAGAAGAACCTTTTAGTTTCACTTTTTGATGTAACAATCTGTTAACAGAGGGTGTTTGGACAAACAAAGGCTTGAATCTCTAATTAAAATGAAATTGGAGGTTCAATGAGAAATTTACTTAAAAGCAAAAAAGGACAAGTTAACACACTTGCTCCTGCAATTTTAGCTTTGGTTTTTGCCGGTATTGTTCTTGTTTTTGGAACTGTTATGTCCCAAGAATTGAGAGATACACAAACCAGTGGAACAGAGGCATACATTGCTGCAAACAAGACTGTTGTGGGATTAGGAACATTCGCTGACTTCTGGGAGATTATTGTATTAGCAATAGTTATAACAGTAGTTATTGGATTGTTGCTTATCATCTTTGGTGGAAAATCAAAAGGAAGGTAAATTCTCCTTTTTTAGAAAATGGAGAGAAAATCCTTAATCAAAGATAGAAAAGGGCAAGTTAACACACTTGCTCCTGCGATCCTTTCCTTAGTTTTTGCTGCTGTGGTTCTTATTTTTGGGATTGTTATGTCTCAGGAATTGAGAGATACACAAACAGGAGATTATTCAGCATCAGTTGCAAATGAATCAATCACTGCTTTTGTAGGAGACACAAACCAAACTTTAGCAGGTGCTTCTACCTGTGGTTTTGGGGCTGTGGATACTACAAGTCTTGTTGTTTACAATGCAACAAACTCCTCTGGAGGAACAACTGCAATTAATATTGTTGGGAGTGCCAATTACACCATAGGTGCAGATGGACAATTGTCTAATGCAACAGATGATTATTCAGATTATGCCTGGCAAGTTTCCTATGATTATAGCTGGGGTGGAGAGGCTTGTATATCTGCAAATAAGACAGTAGTAGGATTAGGAGCATTCGCTGACTTCTGGGAGATTATTGTTTTAGCAATAGTTATAACAGTAGTTATTGGATTGTTGCTTATCATCTTTGGTGGTAGAAGACAAAGATAAGAAATTATTTTTTTTAACCCAATGTCTTTTTTTAGTGGGTTCATGATCAAAAGTCGGGAGAGAACTTAATTGAAACTCCCGACTATAATTAAATAAAGGAGAAAATGATATGGCAAGAAAGAAAAAAGGAAGATAGGAGATCAAAATGCAAAAAAGAGTAAAACCTCATCTTAGAAAGTTGCCTCATTCAAGAAAAATGGTAAGAGTGAAAGGGCATTTAAGACAAGTTGATGGGAGATTAAAAAACAATAAAAAATAAAAATGTCGTGGAAAAAATCAAGAAGACAATTAAAAGTCGGTGTGGCTTGTAAAAAATTAAAGAGTTCTTACAAAAAATACAAACCAAAATTAAAAAAAATAAGGAATAAAGGAATTACAATCCGGGAAAATATTAATGATTATTGGGATATAAATATTAAAGAGATGCAAAAAATTTCAAGAAGGCGAGGGAACGGAATCTAAATCTCACCATAAGCATCCTTTAATCTTTTATTATATTCATCTGAACTAGGCAATCCTAAATCTCCCAAGCCTATCCCAATACCCATATCACCCATTCCAACTCTTTCTTTTCCCTCTGTTAGTTTAATCTCCACATAATCTTCTTCCTTTTTCTTTTTTGGTTCGTCTTTGGATATTTCTTGTGCCTCTTTAGGTAATTTCCCTTCAAGAAATAAAATAATTGCTAAAAATATAACTGCAACAATAAGAACGGCCATTCCTAATTTTTTCAACTCAAGATAATAATAAACCCCAAACAAATCTGCAACTATGACAACCATCAATAAAAATTTCCAGGCGGCTAAGTCTTTTTCCTTCATTGATTGTGCTTTTTCAATAATTCCTTTCCATGATTCAAACAGGTTCATTTTGTTTCTGAGAATAATTTAAAATTTCTTTCATATTTCTCAATAGCATCTTTCTCAATTAATTTCCCGGTAAGATAGGCACAACCAAAAGCCAGAACAAAAAATACAAGAGTAATTAAATGATTTCCAATAGCGATATGATACCCAACCTCCATAAAAGCCAGGACTTCTCCAAAAAAACCGATTGATGTTGATAAGTTTCTCATTCTAATATGTTTTAATTTTTTTTAGTGGATCTTTTGTTTTGCTTTTATAATTTTGTTCTTTCATTAGTGCTGCTTGCTTTTGTGCTGCCCTGAGACCTGCATAAATTATAGAGGCCATAATCAACCAAACTATTAAGATTTTTATTGCGGTGTGCATTTCATAAAATAAATATTATATGAATTTTCAAGACTAAATCTGTCTTTTTTTAATTGATTTTTCATATAATCTTAATTATTTCCCCCTTTTAATTTCATTTATTATTTTTATATCTCCTTTATATCCTGTCTTGCTTTATCTGCAATGTCACTTGCAACAGTATGATCATAAAGAACCAAAGTTCCAACAGAAGAATGTCCTGTTAATTTTGCAATCTTATCATAAGTCCAGCCTTTCTTAAAAAGTTCAGTTACAAAATAATGACGGAAATTATGAAAAGAAACTTTGTGATTTATTCCTGCCTTCTTTGCATATTGAGAAACCTTATTTTGAATTTGTCTGTAGCTAACTTTTCTGAAAAGATAATCTTCTAATTTTAAATTATTTCTTTTAATATAAGTTTTTATGAGATAAATTAATTCTTCATCAAGGATGGCCTCTTTAGAAACTTTTTTTCTTCTTTTCAATACTTTAGTTATCATAACTTTGCGATCAAAATCCACATCTTTAACTTTAACATCATAATATTCCCCTAATCTCCTCCCGGTTTTCCTTGCAACTTTAAAAAGCATATAAAAAAAATCATCAGAGATTGTTGCCTCTATTAATTTATCCATTTCTTCTCTTGTGCAAGGGATGGTTTCTGTTTTAGGCATTTTATAATTTTGGAAGACTTATCCAAAGTTTATTAATAAGAATTAATTTCTCAGCTCTTTCATTTAATAAATCACAATACCTTTTAGGAATATTTCTTCCTAATAACATTTGTTTATTACTTTTATAATTCCATGTTTTTTTCCATTGTTCCCATCTTTCCTTATCTTCCCAAATCCATTGGGCATCTTTAAAATTGAGCCATAAAGGACTTTCAGTTTCAAGTGCTTTTAATTTTAAATCCAAAATTTCTTGTTCTTTATTAGAAATATATTTTCCAGTTTTTCCTGTGATTTCTTTAATTAATTTTAAAATTTCTTTTCTATCTTCTTCTGTTCCAAAATCAGCAATCCAATGATGGTTAGGACAAAGATAAACTAAATTTTCTTCATCATCTGAACCTAAATTTATCTTTTTAATTATATGATGTTTCTCTACTCTTTTATTAAAACCACAAACAACACATTTCTTTAATTTTTTCATATTAATTTTTTAAATGAATCATAGTCCATACACCTTTCGGTTTTGTTATGGCCTATAAATAATAGGGTGTTAGATAAAGGAATTAAAAAAATTTTTCCTTTCCTTCCCTTTTAATAATATAGTGTCCCCTGTCAACTGCCAAAACCGAAATCCCTTAGGGATTTCCATCATTTTCCTGCAAATCTATTTTCTTTTTGCCCCATCTATAAAGTGTTCTTACATGAACCCCAAATTGAGTTGCAAGTTCTTCTTTATTATGGACAGGAAAAGTAAGTGTTGCCACTTTCTTTTTAAATTTATCAAGTTCTAACTTCTCCTGCTTCTTATCTTTCCTTCCTATCTTCATTATTGCCTCATCCTTCATCTTTTCATAATAATCTAAATTAAAATCAGACAAAACATTGTTTTTATAATCTGGATTAAGAACATCAGGGAAAGTTCCTCTTACTGATTTAGAACACCACCTTCTATAATTCCTTTTCTTTTTTGATCGCCAATCATACCATAAAAATTCCAGGTTTCTTTTTCTTATGTAAACAAACCTTCCAGATTCAACATCTTTTCTTGAATAAACATGAATCATCCCCAATGGCCTCTGCCAAACAATATAGGGGCTGAACATATTAAAATAAGAGATGTTAATCATAAGAAAGTGCCTTTTCTTTCTTGCCATCATCAATAATCTTTCCAAGTCCTTAACAATTGTAGAAAGAGTGTCTCTTGATAGTGCCTGAAGAGCTGGTTCATCCCATATTACTATTTGATTGTCTGTTGTCTGGAGAAATTTAATCATTTCCCTAACATCAAAAAAGATATTCTTATGATTGAACTTTCTTCCGGTCTTCCAAGCAAGATAATATCCAACAGCAATAGAATAAGTTGTTTTTCCCTCGCCTTCTGCCCCTTCAAATAACAAGACAGCGTCTTTTTTTGGATTTGATTGTGTGCATCTGTCTATCATCAAATCAATCTTTCTCAATACTGAATTTTCCAACGGGAAATTAAAAGGTGGAACTTTCATAGTCCTGAATCATCCTCGGAGAACATTCCATATCCATACACATCTTGTGTTTTCTCTATCTCTCTCCAAAGATTTTCTATTTCTCTTTTTAATTCAAGTCGCTCCTTGGAATTTTTGAAAAATTTAATTCCTTTGTTTATGTAAGTTTCATTTGCCTTCGGTAATTCTTTCTCTACTTTAAGAATTTGGGTATTGATCTTCGTAATTATTTCTGGTTTAACCTTTCCTGAAATAACATTCATAACCCCTCGGCAACATTCAAGTGCTTCGTTGAAGTCGTTTGGGTTATTAATCATGGAGCTTATAAAAGTATATCTTAACATTGAAAGAATCCTTGAAATCTCTCCTGCCTGATTATATCCTGCTTTCTCCTCTATGTCTTGCGAAGCGGAAAAGATGCTTTCTTTCATACAATATCCATACTATCATAGTCCATACACCTTTCTATAATTTCGCAAGTTTAAAACAGATATATATTATATATACTACATCACAATAATATTTATAAAGTAAGTATATCTATTAGATATATGAATGACAAACAAGTTAAGAATTTGAAAGAGGATCTTGATAGTATAAATGTTGATGAGATTGTTAGAAGAGAAGTCAAGGCGTTCGGCACATCTGCACATCTCAACATTCCAAGAAAACATATTGGGAAGAAAGCAATCACTTTAATATTAAAACAAAAACAAAAGGAGGACAAATAAACATGGAAACTGAAAACCAAACAGAAGAACAAGGGGAATACTTGGACTTAGCAGAACCAACAGAGCCAGCAGAACAAGAAGAAAACACTTTTGATATTGGAATAGATATGGGAAACTTTGAACAAGCTCTAAGCATTCCAACAGCAGAAGACTTCAATGAAGCACTTGGGTTCTAGGAATAAATCTGCTGCATTATTTCTTTTCTTTCCTTTTCTAATATATGCTTAATTTGCACAGAAACAGGGCTACAATCGTTTTTTTTTAATTTTTTAAGTAATGGTAGGGGGTGTTGGGTAGGATTGGTTAAAAAGAGGTAGTTTTTCTTTTGTTTGTGATCATTAAAGTTATTCGGTGAGGAGTATAAGTTAATGAAGTTCCACAGGAAATGGAGGTGATTTAATAAAAATAACATGGATAACATAGGTTTCAACTTTACTATAGTCGTGGGAATTCCTATAGGAGTTTAAAACCTATGTTATTCCTGTGATAACTTCCCTTCTATATAATTATATTTTGATTTTTCCTTTAATTTTACTCCTTCCCATATTCTATCCCCCCCTGTTTCTTGTCTGTCTGTTGCCCCAAACATTTCTTCCAACACTATTTTAATATTTCTATCAGAAGCTCCTCTTATTTTATGCTCTTTACAATATTTAACAAAACATTTCCTTAATTTCCTTTTTGAAATTCCTTTATCATAACTTTCCTCTAAATTATCCATAGCAAAAGCAGTAAAGGAATCTGATTTTCTCACCCAGAATTTTTTAACTTCTTCAACTCCTGACGAATAACTAAAATCTTTTTTCTTTAAGATATTATGTAATCCTTCTATTGCTTTATTTAATAATCCAGATAATTCTTCATTTGTAGATAATTTATCAATTATAAAAGGATCCATTAATTTATAATTTTTTTTCTTATCTAAAGAATCATAGATTTCTTTTTTAACAAAAGTATATGGAAATTCAAATAAAATCCACCTTTCCCAAAACCCTCTTGAAAAATCATAAACTCTTGGCAATTCATTGCAGGCAAAAACATGTTTGGCATAATTAATAAAATTAATTGTTGTCTTATTTTTCCTGTCTGCACCAATTAAATCCCTGCCAGTTGTTTGTTTTAAGGTTGAGGTTTCCTTTAAAGCATTTGAAGAAAGGTCTCCAGCGAGATTGGCCATTTTACCAAATAGATCCCATATCCTAAAACCTCCTTCTGCTAATTGAGTCAGAGGAACAGAGCAACAGTTCTCCCCCCCTAAAAATCTCTTCATTAAATCAATAGTTTTTCCTTTACCATTTCTTCCATCACCCACAAACATTATTGCTTTTTCTATAAAATAATCTTTATATAAGAAAAATCCAAAGACTTCAAACATAACCTTTGCATCATTTTCATTCTTTAATACCTCCTTGAAATGCTTTTCTATGTTAGGGCATTCAGCATTTGGATCATATTTTATTGGAAGTTTGTTGAAAAATATTTTTTTAGGATTGAAGGCCTTTAATTTTTTTGTTGTAATGTTTAATATTCCATTTTGGACAGGTATTTCTTCTATATAATTATTTTTAAAGAATTTATCAGAATCAATATAAGTATCTGCTTCTATCTTTGAAATTATTTCATTTATTAAATGAGTTGTGAAGTTTTCCTTTAATATCTTTCTGCATTGTTCAGCAATACTGCTTTTCCCATTTGCCTTATAAATTCCATCATTATAAATCCACACCTCATTTTTTATATCATCCATAATAGTATAAATATAATTTTTATCTTTTATATAATCAACAATTAATTCAGTTGCTTCCCTTCTTTTCCTCTGTGCAAGCAGGGAGATTACTTCCATTCTTAATTCATACAAATCCTTTGATTCATTTTGAGATTTAGAATATTCCTTTTGTATTTCTTTGAATTTTTTTAGTTCTTCCTCTTCTATCTTTTCCTTCTCTAATTTTTCCTTTAATTTATCCTCTTCTATAACTTCATTGACAATCCTTTCATTTTCTTCTTCCTTCCCAATCTCCCGATAGTGTTTTGCCAGTTCTGGTAATTTGCCCTCTGTTTCTAATTCTATTGCCCTGTTCAAATGCCAGTTTAATTTTGGCTCTTTTACCTTCTTTGTTTTTTCCTCCTCGTTTTCCATTTTAATCATGATGCCCTTTTTGGAAAGAAGGGCTTAACTTTCTTCCTCTTTTTGTTTTTCTTCATATTTTACTAAAACTTTTTCAAGTTCTTTTGCTTCTTCTTTTCTTCCTTGTTCAATCAACTTCTGAATCAATTTTTTAACAGTTCCATCAACCCATTGCTTTTCTTTTAAGGTGTGCATTTTCCTTTGGTCTATAGCACGATATGCTTCATCCCATCTATCTATAAAATCATCACATTTCTCATCTGCATACCTATATCCTTTCCCATATTTTCCCTTTCTCTTTGTTGCTGATACTATTGGATGGCCTTCTCTCTTCAAACTATGTGTGGCTTGATTTATTTTTGACTTAATCCCATCTTCAGCAAAAAAAACAATTCCTTCTTTAGAATTATACAAGTCTGTCTTTTCCAGTGTTTCTTCAAATATCTCTCCTACATTTATCCATCTACTTCTTCCATAAGTTTTTAGATAATTTAATGTATTTTCCTTTATTTGTTTTCTTGCTTCTTTTTTAAAAGTTCTTGGTTTTTTAATTCCTGTCTTAATTAATAGTGTATCTAAAAAATTAAATCTTTCCATTTGATTTTATCAGTTTAAGAATTAAAGGATTTGGTCTTGCTCCTATTTTCCTCAAATTATTTACATATCTTAAGAAATGTTTTAAATGAAGTCCTGCCTGTGTCATGGCATTATTCGTTGATTCTTTATCCAAATCTTTTAAATTTATTTGTTGCTTTCCTGTATTCTTCAATAATTCATCAACACCATCTCTAAAATTATCTAAAGAAGAAGTTATTTCTCCAAGAACATCATTCGCAGTTCTTTCAAGTTGGATTGGTTCTGGGCGTTCTCCGGCTTTTATTTCACTAACTCTTCTTCTCATTTCTTCCGAACCAAAGTCTTCTTTACTTGCTTGTTTAATTAATTCAAGTCTTTGTTTTTCAGGAAGTCCTTGGGTTGCCACAATTACTGATTGAGAAATCTTTTCGGCTACCCCAGCCGATTTTCTTAATCTATCTGCTTGAAACCAAGTGCTAACTGTTCTTACTGGTTTACTTATTCTCTTTGCAAGTTTAGGAATAGAATCTATTTTCTCAATCTCCATTATTTTTCTTCCAAACTTAACCATTTCACTATCACTTAAATCCTCTCTATGTATATTCTCAATCAAACTCTCAACCATAAACTGCCCGTCGGATTTGTATTCCTTCACAACGCAGGATATAGTTTTTAGTTTGGCAATTTTATGAGCCTGCCATCTTCTTTCACCAGAAACAATCATATATTTTCCTTTTCTTTTTTTGTCTGGTGTAATTGTTATCGGGTTAATTAAACCATTTGACAAAATACTTTCAGCAAGTTCTTTAATAGATTCTCTATCGAACTTTGTTCTTGGCTGATAAAAATTAGCAAGAATATCTGATACTTTAATTTCTTTTAATTCCATCTCTCTTCACCCCCTTTCAACTCTATAAATATCATTTCTTCTCCTCAACAATTTTAATTATCTCAGAATTAACAAATGTAACTGTCTCCCCAAATTTATCAGTAATTGTAATAAAAATTGAAGGACTAGCACTATCGTCTACATCTCTAACAATTCCAGAATAAACTCCTCCACTTTTAAGCTGAACAAAAATTCGTTTTCCTTGCCATTCCTTCCATTCCATTATCAAACGAAATTCTCTTTTCTTTATAAATCTTTCCAATAGTAGTATTTACTACACAATTAAGACATCAAAACAAAAGGTTTATAAGTAGTAAAATCTACCTTTGGATATGGAAAAGTCAATTAAGATGTCAGAAGACACATGGAAGAAATTAAACAAGATAAAATATGAACTGGGAGCAAGCTCTTTGGATGAGGTTGTTCAGGCCTTAATTAAGATAGCAAATAAAATCAAACTCGCTTCAGAATTAAAAAAAGAGGAAACAAAAAATGAACGCAATAAACATTAAAGGATTTCCTGAAGACATTATTATTGAGAAAATTCAGGATATGGAATCCCAGTTTTCTTCTTTGCCTGATCAAAATCCCGGAACAAAACCTAAAAAAATGTTGTCGGACAAGGAAGATACTCTTTTGAGTTCGGAGAATTGCAATTCTGACGTTGATTTCGGCATTAGGGACAAACCCCGGGACGCTCACCATAATAACCACACCCAAAAGGATGTCCCTACTCGTGAGACCGGGAAAAATAGTTCTGCTGAACATTTTTTACCTCTTTTAACTCCTGATGGGTGTGGCTTTAAATTCACATATCAAAAAGGCGAAAAGAATTTCGCTGAGAAGTTGGTGGAGTGTGCATGATGAAAAATAAAAAGGAGATAAAGAAAGATGATTAATCAAAATATACTTTTTTTAATATTTGTATTGGAGATTTTAGGTTTAGCTTGGGTTGTAAATCAGATTTTAGATTGGGTTGTAAATCAGATAAGGGAGGAGGCAAAAAATGAAAAATAAAAATCAAAATGAAAAAGAGAAAGAGAAAAAAGTTGAACCTTTAATGATGAAAGTTACAGGGAAAAACGGAGAAGTAGAATTTCAATTATATATTAGTGGAGAAGAAAAGATAATCCAACATGCAATCCAATATTTACAAGAATATCTTAAATTGATTAAATTAAGAAAATGAAAAATAAAAATCAAGAAATAATGATGATGAAAGGGAGGGAGAGAGATGAAGATTCAAGATGTAAATTGGCAGGAAGATAACAATGTTAGGTTTGTGTTAGATGGTAATCCAGAATTAGCTATAGATTTAACAATAGAAACTAATACTGGAGTAGAAGATCTTAAAGAAGTTCTTGGAAGTGGGAAATATGAGTTTATTCATTTTAATGGGATTAGTATAAATTTGAATAAGGTAAGGTATGTAATTTATAAAAACAGAAAATGAAAAATAAAGATTGGGAATATTATGAGGAGAAAATGAAAAATAAAAATCAAAGTCAGGCAGACCCATTATTAAAAGAGTTTAGAAAGGAAGCTGATACTCATAGTCCGCAGTACAAAGCCCCTAAACTCTTTAGACGAAGACGGAAGAAAAATTCGTTAGTTTCTGAGGTAGGGAAAAGGGACAAAACTGCGGGCACTCAAAATCAAAGTCAGGCTGGTGTAAACAGGCACACTTCTTCGGAAGAGGTGGAAATGGTCAAACATTCCCCTGGCACTCAGAATCAAGAATTATGTGGAAACTAAAAAATGAAAAATAAAGATTGGGAATATTATGAAGAGAAAATGAAAAATAAAAATCAAAGTCAGAGTATACGGGATAAAATTAAGGTTGCTCCGTATTCCGCTTCATTATCCCAAAACGGAGCCTCTGACACTCAAAATCATGCTGAGTCGGATGTAAAGGTATCCATGGCAACTGCCCACGCTTCTGGCTCAGCTCCTTCGGGAGACGAGGAGATTTTGAAAGAGGTCTTAAACTTTGGGTATTATGATAGTTATGATAGTAATAAGTTTTCAGGTTATGAATTAAGAAAATATATCAAAAAAGCACTCCAACTAAAAGGGCAGGCAGACGACAGGAAGTTTGAGGATTGGAAGAAAAGATTGAAAGAGGAATTAGGAAATCCTGAATTTTTT
>Ga0307434_1000988_pt1 | contig 16424 bp, 17 predicted proteins | sample SalMarWE160220MG_FD_202156 | JGI IMG/M metagenome (GOLD analysis project Ga0307434, IMG submission 202156) | Salt marsh sediment microbial communities from the Plum Island Ecosystem LTER, Massachusetts, United States - WE1603-220 | ecosystem: Environmental > Aquatic > Marine > Intertidal zone >... | reverse complement strand
CAAGGGGCCTGATATGATCCTTGACAATTCATTCTTTTTGTTAAAAAATATCTTTCTGTAATCCTTATCAGTCATTGAGGTAGGTTGAAATCTCATTAGGATGAAGTAGGCAATCCTGGTGAGTTTTTTATTCGCCTTCGCCAGAATACCTTGCGGCTTGCTGTAGTGATGAATGGCGGGGCTAACCTCGTCGAAGCCTGCTAGGGTGAAGTCGGGTTGGCTTCGGCGCAATTCCGTTTTGATTCCCCGTAGCTTGCTGCGGGGAGCTTCATTTCTATGCCCCCGTATATCGCCAGGTACATGGGTGAAGGTAGCCATGAATGAAAGAGTGAGCAAAAACTCCGCGCTCCTTATTGCCACGTTGAGCTCCCTGATCACACCATTCATGGGCTCCTCGGTGAACCTCGCGCTTCCTGCCATCGCAAGGGAGTTCGGCATCGATGCCGTTGTACTGAGCTGGGTTGCCACCTCATACCTGCTAGCCTCAGCGGTGTCGCTGGTTCCCTTTGGAAGGCTCGCCGATATTTATGGGAGAAAGAAGATATTCGCTTACGGTATTACCATATTTACGATCACCTCTTTTCTCTCGGCTTTTTCCACTTCCTGTTTTATGCTCATCGTGTGTCGCGTGTTTCAAGGGATCGGGAGCGCCATGATCTTTGCTACGGGAATCGCGATCCTCACCTCGGTGTTCCCTCCTCATGAGAGGGGCAAGGCATTAGGGATCAATGTCGCCGCGGTATACGTGGGTCTCTCCTTAGGTCCATTTCTGGGAGGATTGTTGACGCAGCACTTTACCTGGAGAAGCATATTTCTGGTCACCGTACCTCTTGGGTTGCTCATTATTGCAGTGGTGCGGTGGAGGCTGCGGGGGGAGTGGGCAGAGGCAGAGGGTGAGACCTTTGATATAGTGGGTACCATCTTTTACGGCCTCTCGCTCATTGCAATCATGGGTGGTCTCTCCACGCTTCCTGCGATGAGGAGTGTCGTGCTGATCCTTTTTGGCGTCATAAGTCTATTGGTATTTGTTTTCTGGGAAATACGAGCAGCACACCCTGTGTTAAATCTTACGCTGTTCATGTCCAACAGGGTATTCGCCTTTTCGAACCTCGCTGCCCTCATCAACTACAGCGCCACCTTCGCCGTGACCTTTCTGCTGAGCCTCTACCTTCAGCACATCAAGGGGCTGAACCCCCAAAGCGCAGGCCTTATTATGGTTGCACAGCCCCTGGTGCAGGCTGCCTTCTCGCCACTGGCCGGAAGCCTCTCGGACAGGATCGAGCCACGGATTGTTGCATCAGCGGGAATGTTGATCACTTTCATTGGGCTAGGGTGTTTCGCGGTCCTGGATGAAGCTACCAGCATTACGTTTGTTGTGTGCTGTTTGGTGGTGCTCGGCTTTGGCTTCGCACTCTTTTCCTCACCGAATACCAATGCCATAATGGGATCGGTTGAGAGGAGGTACTATGGGTTGGCATCGGGGTCAGTGGGTACCATGCGCCTGGTGGGCATGATGATCAGCATGGGGATCGCCACCCTTATATTCGCCCTTCTCATCGGAAGGGTTCCGATCAGTATTGAGACATATCCATTTCTCATAAAAGGCGTGAGAATGGCATTCAGTGTCTTCGCCATCCTCTGCCTCGGAGGCATCGCTGCATCGTTGGTAAGGGGGAGAGTGCGCGCCGATAACAATTCGATGTCGACTTCCCTATGAACGCATACCTCTTCAGGGGTCAGCTCCTTTGAAGAAGAATGTGTAGGATAAATAGACAATCTTGACCAGGTCTAAGATGGAGACACTGAAAAAGGGCATTCGCATCTTGCTCGTGCGCCATGGAGAAACCGATTGGAATAAGGCTCATCGGTTCCAGGGAAGGAGCGATGTGCCCCTTAACCAAACAGGAAGGGATCAGGCCCATACCCTGGCTGAGGCACTGAAAGGGGAGCACATTACAGCCATCTATTCCAGCCCTCTGGTTCGGGCCCTGGAGACGGCACGAATACTCAAGGTCTATCATTCATCGGCTCCCCTCCTCCAGGCCGAGGGCTTGGTTGAGATGGATCTGGGGGACTATGAGGGAATGCAGGCTCAGCAATGGGCTGAGAAATACCCGAATTTTCGAAAGGCATGGCTTGAGGCCCCTCTATCCGCAAGGATGCCGGGAGGGGAAAGCATCCAAGAGGTACAGAGAAGGGCCATAGATACCTTGGAGCGAATTACCATGTGCTACCAGCCCGAAAGCACCCTTCTCGTCTGTAGCCACAATTTCGTGAACCGCGCCATACTGTGCCATGCCCTTCATCTATCCCTCGATAGATTTCGAGAGCTTCAACAGGAGACCGCAGCCCTCAACATCCTTTACAAATGCGGTGATCGGTGGCATGCGAAAGCGGTACATGAGCGGCTCCATCTCAAAGACGAGCACACCTAGAGGAAAAGCCCTGAGAAGCTTACGGCCTTTTGCCTCCATTTTCGATCAGCGCCTTTACCGGATCAAGACCATAGGGCGTTCCCTCCTCGATGGCCTTGAGCACGGTGCCGCCGCCGGTGAAGAAGTAATATTTCGAGTTGTCAAGTGTTGACAGATATAGACCCGGGCAGAGGTTCTTGAATTCCTGGAGCGTGTCGCCACCCCCATAGAGCTTTATTGCTTCTGTATTGTGATCGATCTTGCTGTCCAGAGCTGCTGAACCCTCTGTAAAGTGCGGCGTGTAGCCCATCACGGCATTGACGAAGATAGTCTTTGCTGAATACAAGGCGTCGGAAATGGAAGGATCGGAAAACGATTCCTGTGCGATATCCAGGATGTAGTTGAATTTCTCCCCCTTGTTGAACTCCTCAAGGGATCGTACTCGATATCGCCCTTCAATCTTGCCCTCTATAGTATCGGACTCATAGAGATAGGGGAGTTCCATGATCTTATGGTGACCCTTGTCCATCTCGACAAGATTTTTAGCAGCCTCCACATCCTCCGGTGAAATGCCCTTGATTTCTACACCGTATCGAGCACAGAGGTAGGTATTGTAAATGATGCCGCCCAGTATGAGTTTGTCAACCTTCTTGTAGATTTCATTGAGCGGCCCGATCTTGGTATTGTATTTCGCCCCTGCCACCACTGCGATAAACGGCCTCTGGGGTGCAAGGACCTGATTAAGGTTCTTGATCTCCTTTTGCATGAGATACCCTGCAAAGGACGGCAGATACCTCGTGATGTCGTAGGTGGAGACATTAGGCTGCCAGGAACCGAATGCATCGTTCACATATACATCGGCGAGCCCGGCCAGCTGAAGGGCAAACGCTTCCCTCTGGTCTGTTTCCGACTCCTCTCCCTGGAACCACCTCGTATTCGGTAAATATATGGCACCGAGCCTTTTTTCTCTCAGATCTCGAATGGCAAGGTTTATCGAGGTATCGATGCTCTTGATTCCCCTATCTCCCTCTGGCCTGAATTGAGGACAGAAGATCTTTGTGTGGAGTTTTCGCTCAAGGTATTCTGCGATCGGCTCGACCGAGGTTGATTTATCGACGGTGATCCTTCCGTTTTTATCTCTAGGCCTTCCGATATGCGTCATGAAGATTGGTCTGCCTCCCCGTTCGACAATGTTAAAAATGGTGCCGATAGTCTGGTCTATCCGGTACGGGTCTTGAATAGCGCCCTTCTTGACCACATTATGGTCGACACGAAGAAGCACTATCTTGTTTTCTACATCAGCATGCTGCAGAAGTGGAAGTTTGGGATCGGTTGTCTGCTCCATGTACATACTCCATCGGTCGGTTCTAACATAGCGTTTCATTAAAATTTGTCATTGCGAGCGTTAGCGAAGCAATCTCATGCTGTAATTTGTGAGCCTTTATGCTTTACAGTATAGAACATTCAGAGCGTTTGACAACCCATAAGATCATGAAAAATTCATACAACCGTTCTGTGAACCCCTCTTCAGGGATTATTCCATATGATGATCCTCTCGCCCTCTGGACGTTATTTTTTTATCGTTTTCTTGAATCCTTGACAGAGTGTATCTGCACCGTATAAAAATGCTCGAGAGTGAGCAGACTATCGATGGAAGGAATCATCTTATTCTAAGGAGGTGCACGTATGTCTGGAGTTATTCGTTTCCTCGGTCACGCATTTGTCGAGTTTACTACCTCTGACAACAAGGTCATTCTCTTCGACCCCTGGACCAAAGATGACGGCAATCCTGCCTGCCCTATCGGGACGGAGGAGATCGAGCGGGCCGATCTGGTGCTGGTGAGCCACGACCATTTCGACCACATCGGCTCCGCTATGGCTATCTGCAAGAACACGGGGGCCTTGTTGGGCGGAGCAGTTCAAACCGTGAGGAGATTGATCGAAGAGGGCCTGAGCACGGAGCAGGTCGTTAACTTCGGCTCAGGCTACATGGTTGGTGGAGGGGTGGAGCTCGACTGGGTGAAGGTGGTCTCAACCCCTGCCTTTCACTCCTCTGACACCGCCTGCCCAATGGGTACCATCGCGAGGGCCGCTGATGGCACCACGATCTACCACGCGGGAGACACCAGTCTCTTCGGCGACATGGAGCTCTTCGGGCGTCTCTACCCCCTGGATGTGGCGCTCGTCCCTATCGGCGGCGTGTTCACCATGGACGCCTATCAGGCAAGCGAGGCGGTGAGAATGTTGAACCCGAAGCTCGCAATCCCCATTCACTATGCCTCGTTTCCCATTGTGGCCAAGACGGCGGACGAGTTCATGGCGCAATGCGCTGAAAAGGCCGCTCATGTGAAGGTGATCGCACTCCCAGCAGGCGAGAGCGTCGATATCTAAGGGATGGAATATTTTTCGAGCTCCTTAGTGCGAGGAGTTCGGAATTCCTTGACATATTTTCCCGGGTCTCATAATGTAAATTTAGTAGATTGTATGTCGCAACCATAATCGTTAAAAAGGAGGGGAGAGATGGCTGAAAGCACTTACAAGATCATTGAACTGGTAGGCACGAGCGATAAATCTTGGGAAGATGCAGCCAAAGGTGCCATTGAGACAGCGTCCAAGAGTCTCAGAGATCTGAGGATTGCAGAGATCACGAAACTGGATATGACCATCCAGGATGGAAAGGTAATCGCATATCGCGCCAGGGTTAGTGTCTCATTTAAGTATGCCGGGGGAGAGGATTAGTTCAATCGGAGAAGCACGGCTCTGTTGAGTGAATGAAAATCGAGAACTGAGGAGCTGAGCCTTAATTGGAGAAGATCTTGACTATCTCATCCCTCTTGAAATAGGGAACCGGTTCAGATCCCTGGGGGGTAATCATAGTAACTGAGGAAGATTCACAAGACCTCACCCATCCTATTTCCGTCAGGGGAATTCCGGCCTCACGAGCTTTCTTCGAGATTTTCTCTGACTCCGATGGAGCTGCAGTAATCAGAAGCGCTCCCGATGCGATAACTCCCATGGGGTCGAGATGAAATGCCTCGCAGAGGATCCGAGATTCCTCAGAGATGGGGATGGCATCTTTGTTTATTTCTATCTCTACGCCTGCAGCAATTGATAGCTCGTGCAGGCCATTCGCCAGTCCGCCTTCAGTGGGATCATGCATGGAGTTCACCTCTGCCGCGTGAAAAGCAAGACGGGCCTCCTCAACAACGCTTATCCCCGGATCAAACAGGAAATGCTTGGCTCGCTCCACGAGATCCCTCGATATACCGAGTGACAGCAAATCCCTTTCCTTCTCGTGTGCGATCACACTCGTTCCCTCGATGGGGATTCCTTTACTCAAAAGGATGGTATCCCCGGGTTGTGCGCCGCTCGTTCTGACCATATGTTCCTTTTGAACCACTCCCATCATCTGCCCCACGAGGATCGGACGGGCCAGGCCATGGGTGACCTCCGTATGTCCTCCAACAAGGGTGATCTTCAGTTTCTTGCAGGCCTGATAGATCTGCTGAAAAATGGAATCCACGAGTTGCTCTGTCCCCCGTTCCTCCGGGATGAGGATAGTCACGGTATACCACCTCGGTTCAGCGCCGGTGGTGGCAATGTCATTTGCATTGACCATAACGCTATAGTGGCCGATCTCATCGGTAGTGAAGGTAATGGGATCAGTGCTTACTATCAGGGCCTTATCACCCATATCTATCGCAGCGGCATCCTCTCCAATCTCCGGGCCCACGAGAACCGTGTGATCCCTCAAGACTTGACCCTCGAGCAGCTTGCGGAGGATGCCAATATCCAGTTTTCCAATTGGTAGAGCCTCTTCCTTCACGACACCTCTTCATCGAAAATAATGCCGGTGATAGCCGTAACATCTTTTAGGATGTAATCGGCTCCTGCTTCTATGAATCCCTGGGGAGTAATCTTTCCGGTCAATACACCTGCTGTCTTCATGCCCAACCGTTTCCCCCCTTCTATGTCTATGATATGATCACCAACCATGAGACACAGGGCCGTATCACCCACCTCCATCTTCTTCAAGGCCAAGGCGAGATGATCTGGGTGTGGTTTGACCCGGGACACGCAGTCCCTTGGGAGATATACGTCGGAAAAGCGTTCAATGTCCGGAAAAACCATCTTTACCGCCTTATCGCAGTTTCTCGTTATTACGCCGATCTTGATGCCCCGTTTCCTCAGCAACTTGAGCATGCGTAACACGCCAGGTAACTTTTTGCCATTCTTTGCAGCCTCGACCTCGTGCTCGGTGACGAGTTCGACGGCCTTTTGATGAAATGCCGAACCCTTTGGTGAGCTCTTTTTTGAGATCAGCTCAGTAGCCTCGTCGATGGTCTCCAGCACATATGATCCCCGCAGGGAATGCGGTTCGATGCCATACGCTACGAGGAGCTTTTCCACCGCCTGACGCATACCAACAAAATCGATGTTTAATCGTACAAGGGTTCCATCGTAATCGAAGATCACGGCGTGTGGAGGTGATTCTATTGCTGTCATGGAAACCTTCGCTTGAGTCCTTGGTGCCCATCATGATTACGTGAGTGGATAGGGCGTGTTCCTGTTTCTGGGGCTGCCATAAGCCACTGCGCAGTAAGTTTAGGAAAACGTGCGCGTAGGATTCTTTGATGGCGCTATCGAGTATGTATCCTGACCTTGCGGGGGATCTTATAGGGAGAAATGTTGTTCCTGCACCATTTCAGGAATTCCTCAACGGTCATTCCTCGTCCCGGATTCACAAAGATCTCACAGGAGACGATATTGCCATACCGTTCATCCCAATCGCCCCATATATGAGCTGATTCGATATCGGGATGATTGAGGAGTATCCTCTCAACCTCTCCCGGATAAACCTTTAAGCCGTATATATTGACCATGTCCTTCTTTAATCCCGTGATCCTCAGGTAGTTTTCCTCGTCGAGATAGCCCAGATCACCGGTTTTAAACCAACCATCTACCAAGGCCTCGCGAGTGCACTGTTCCTTGTGGAGATATCCGGAGAAGAGGTTGAGTCCCCTCACCAGTACTTCCCCTTCATGCCCAATGGCGAGTTCCTTTCCCATATCATCTACCACTTTCACCTCACAACATGCCAGGGGATAGCCCACAGTTCCATATTTAGGCTGACGATCTATCGCATTCCATGTCACCACTGGGGAGGCCTCTGTGATTCCATACCCTTCATTGATTGACAATCCTAGCTGCTCTTGGTATCTCTCAAGAAGCTCGAGGGGAGCCGCAATGCCGCCGCTGACAAGATTCCTGAGCCGTGAACAGAACTCGGGCTTTCTCGATAAGGGTTTCAATATGGAAAAAAAGATCGCCGGTACCGAGAGGATCTGGGTAACCAGCGATAACTCCATCACATCGACGATCTTCCTTCCACCCATGGAGGTGTTCAGCAACAGTGAGGTTACGCCCCCTGCGAGAGGTGACAAAAGGCCCGTAGTAAATCCATAGGTATGGAAAAGGGGGAGTATCGTTCCGGTCACCTCCCGCTCGGAGTCATCGGGGTCATACATCTTGTCCATCATAAAGGTAGCGTCGTAGAATAGAGAGGCATGGGTGAGCTTCGCCCCGAGGGGATATCCATCCTTTGGAGCTGTGTACACAACCATAGCAGTGGCTTCGGGATCTACGGGCTCACACCGGGTGTCTCTCCTGCTGAGATCCATCTCACCAAGAAAAATGGCTGACGGGTCCCTCTCGTCTATGGTCACGATACATGGCAAGGGGCAATCTTCGATTAGTTCGTATGCCCTCACCGCGGTTGGGATATTCTTTATCTCGCACAGCATGAATGTAGGACGGGTTTCAGAGGCTATGTGCGCCATCTCATAGTGCCGAATCCTTGGGTTAAGAGGCACCAATACAGCTCCGATTCGAAACATGGAAAGGGATATAAAGGCATAATCCAGAGAGTTTTGTGAGATAAGGAGCACCGTATCATTCTGTCTAAGCCCTGCTTTCTTGAGTCCGTGAACCATCCGGCACACCCGATCGTAATAGTCCCTGAACGTGAGTATTGTATCAGGTACGGAAATTCCGTTTCTGCCCGGATAAAGCTCAAGAGCGCGATCCAGCAACCCACCTAAATTGCCCGGAAATGTGAATGATTCTTGGCGCAAGATGGATTGAAGATGATTTCTAAGGTTACTAGTCTCCATAATTTTAGGCCATTCCAAGACGAATTTCAACAGTGCCTTGTCACCGCAGCCGTTCTTTTTAGGAAATGACACCAGCGATTTGGTTCAGGGTAATAAAAGAAAGGTTTAGCTTTTTCAGTTTAGTTTATCAGGAGATAAAATTTTCTTTACAAGGCCACACCTGTAAGGGCTGGCGGTCAGGATATCTATAGAGAAACGGAGAATAGGAAAAACAGCAGAGCATGTCAAGCAGATAACGCCGATACCTGGGCTCGTGCGCCATCCATACAGGAGGCACGATGCAAGCCGGGAGATGTTGATAGAGCCGACGCCTTTTAGATTGCTATTGCATTCCATTATTTCATAATCTATTTATATTTTAGTATATTATATTTCTTATTTAAAGTAAATCTATTACTCATAGTGCGCGTTATTGAACGGCACATAGGGGAAGATGTGCGCAGAGAGTGTTGCCTTCTTCCTCAGAAATGTGTATGTTTCATTTGCAAGACCGCCTTGGCCGGAGGAAAATTGATGTAAGGGCATCACATCGTTGAAAGCACGGCCATAAAGAAATGCCGGGAGATAATTCCAATGTTGATGGTTTTGGAAAAAGTCGTTTTTCCCATTTTTCCGTCATTCCGGTGGAAGCCGGAATCCAGTAAATTCAACATGTTCTGGATGCCGGATCCGTCATCCCGGACCCTGATCCGGGACCGGCATGACGATTAGAAGACTTTTTACGAGTTCATCAATGTTGAACTTGCGAATAATCAAGGCCTGTGAAAAAAGCAAGGCTAATCAAAGAGGAAATCGAGACAAGGTCTACTATGAAAATTCTCGATGATGTAATTGAGAGCATCACTGAAGACAGCGTAGTGCGAGAGGTATATGTATGCGTTTTCTGGACGGCAGTAGTCAGTAAACATTGCGGCCTGGCCTCTACCCTTCATGAGGGCCACCCCGCGCATAAGATAGTGAGGGAGGCCGGGAGGTTACAGGGTAAATCGGCATTGGAACTCACAGGGTACGCAAACTCCGACCACCTGCTCGAGGCATCCATCGGCATGGCAGCGGTCAATTCCCTGATAGATATCGATGAGACGCGGTGCGTCGAGAAAAACGCACTCCACATACTGGAAGAGAAAGGCAAGGGAAAGGACATTGCCATAGTAGGTCATTTCCCGTGGATCCCTCGGCTTAAGAAATGTGCTCGAAAGCTCTTCGTAATAGAGCAAAGGCCGCGGGAAGGAGACCTGCCAGCCGAGGCATCTGAGGAAATCCTCCCAAACGTGGATGTAGTGGGGCTCACGGGAACTGCCTTTACGAATCACACGATTGAAAGGCTCCTTGAACTCAGCAGGGATAAATTCGTGGTGATGATAGGGCCTACGAGCCCTCTTACGCCCGTGCTATTCGACTACGGCGTGGATGTCATAGGCGGTTCAAAGGTGATTGATCCCGAGAAAGCGATTCGCTCGATACGTGAAGGCGCCACCTTTCAGCAGGTAAAGGGGGTAAGGCATCTCAATATGAGCAAGAAGACAATAATTTAAAGCGCTTATAAGGCCCAAAACATAACCCGGAGTTATTGAAAACCCCGTTTCCCTTCGAGAGAAACAGGGTTTTCATACACAGATAGGTAATCAGTCCCTTCCTACCAGCCGATCGTTATCTGGCCCACATAGCGCCTGTCTTCTCTCTGGCCGGCATAGGCGCCGACCTCCTCAGAGTACGTGGCAAAATCGAACCTCAGAACCCATAGATCGAGGGTGGCGCCAGCGCTCACATATCCCTGATTGAGACCTGCCCGCACTGCCAAAAATTTTAGAAACCTCAATTCTAGACCCGTGTGGATCCTCTTCGCGATATCTTCATCCTCCTCGAAGGCCCCGGTAACGTCTTTGTAATCCAGGGCGGCAACGATGCCGAATGCTGAGAAAGACTTTCCGATGCTGAGGCCCAGGTTTGCCTGGGTTTTGATGTCCTTGGCCTCACCCATGTCCATCTCCGGAACGTTCTGCACGACCAATGCCACGTTGGTATCCATGAACGGGATAAAACCCATCGTATACATTACCCCGATGTCTGCTGAAAAGCCCGATCCCGAATAAAGGTCATCCTCCAGTCTATCATCGAAATCCGCTGCAGCAATATCCGTTGCCGTGTAAATCTCACTCAGGCTCTCCCTCTGAAGGAATTTCAGGGCCACACCGGCACTGAGCCCCGTAAGCGGAAGTTTCAGCCCGAACCCGCCGATCACCCCGTAATCCAGGATCATATCCACATGCGCCTCCGGCCACACCGGGTTACGGATATCCACATCCAGTGTTCCCTGGCCTAATCCGCCGATCATCACCCCGGCGCCTGCCACCTTGAAGCCCACGTGGGGAAAAAGGCTTACTCTCGCATGCTGGTGCTCGCCTACATATTCTTCGAGCAGATCGGAAACCTCCCCCGTATCGTCCATATCGGCATCCTGGGCATCCTGGACGAGATCAATGGTCTTCTCCGAGATCTCGACCAATGGATTGATGAGGCCGATCTGAACTGTGGATAACCTGGATAGGCCGGCAGGGTTATAAAAAAGGGCATTTTCATCATCGGCCACCGCGGTGAATGCATCGCCCATGCCGAGCGGTCTTACTCCTGTATAAAGCCTGGGGTACTGCTTGGCCGTTGCATCCAACCCTGTGCCGAGCACGAAAAAGGTCATAACCACAAAGACTACGATCCCCCTCCCGACATATATATTCAAACGTTTCACTGTGCTCCCTCCTTTTTTATGATCAGAAACTCCCAAGGTAATTCTCAAGCTCTGTTTGGCTTACTAATTCGTCATCATTGGGATCTATATCCTGGCTAAACTCATCAAAGCTTTCGCCAAGGTCATTCTTCTCTCCCGCGCCCGTGATAGAAGCTATTGAATCCACGGCGTTTCCGATGTTCGTTATATCGTCTGAAAGGCTAGTCAGTTGAGCTGCGGTAACTATGCCGGTAAGGTTCGGGGCCACTCCTCCGTATATTCCATTAAGCCCGGTCTCTGTGAGCTGAACCGTATCCGTAGGACCTAAGTTTTGCTCATCAGCTACGATAGCCGCGATGGTCATGGCAGAGCGGTTCATGCTCAGAAGGCCTAGCTGCACTATCTGGTCGTCCGTTTTATTGGGAATACTATCGAGGTTGCTTATTGCCTCATCCAGGTTTGCCAGTATGCCATCGATATCTCCTACAGTAATTACCCCGTCCGCACTGCCAATGACAGTGCCAACCATATCAATGCTCCCAGCATTATTATTTTCGTTGAGCTGGTCAATAACAGTAAGCAGATTAAAGGTATCGATCCCACTCAAGCCCGCATAGGCATTGCTGAGATACTGCAAGATCAAGGGATCACCGGGATACTCCGACTTCAGCTGTAAGAGAAGATCCCGTGCCCTTGCATACTCCCTGTCATCAATGGCCATACGGGCCTCCTCTATCCTCGCCTCATAGGAGGAGTCATCTGCACAGCTTGCGATGATCACGGCTGCGAGGCATAAAAAAAGCAGCCCCCAGACCCCCCGCCTGAAGCCTTTAGACTTCTTTTTAGAAAGATTTGTTATCGTCATAGGAGCCCTCCTTTCGTTGACGAATGTTATATGAAGCACAATACTATAGGGGACGTCAAAAGGTGTCAATTTAAAAGAACACGTATCTCTGTGCAGGAGAGGCGCTGTGAAAGAGCTCTGAAGAGTTATATCCCTGAGGCAAACGCAAGGGTGAAACCTATGCCGATACAGAACCTCTCGTGGATAAGGCAAAACAGGTTATCAGTGGGCAAAGCAGGGCCGGCTACGAGAAGCCGTCGCCATAGCTTGCGCACGCCGTATCAGACTCCCAGGCAGTTACGGAGGAAACCCTCGCCTTATCGTCGTTGAGCCTTTTGCTTAGTTCCTTGAATATATAGGCGGCAATATTCTCCGAGGATGGGTTTTGATCTTTAAAGGCAGGCAATTCATTTAAAAAAGAATGATCGAGTTCCTCCAGTATACTGTTTGTGGCATCCCTCACTTCTTGAAAATCAATCAACAACCCCTCATCGGTTAAGCCTTCCCCCCGGAGCGTTGCCTCCACCTTCCAGTTATGCCCATGGAGTTGCTCGCATTTCCCCTTGAAGTTTCTGAGCTGATGTGCCGCAGCGAAGTGCGTGATTACCTTTATCTCGTACATAAATACTGACTCCCCGTGAGCATCATGTTACTTCAGCTTGCCTTTGTAAGGCTTTCCGCAGACATTGCACCGACCATCTACGATAATCCCGATACAGTTCCCGTCGCTACAGGGAATTCTGTTGTCAAGGTCGAAATCAAGATCCCCGCCGGGCTCGCTCTCATTGCTTTCCGAGGTTACGCCAGCTGCCACTAGGGCCCCGCAATAGAGGCAATAGATGCTCTCCTCGGGAATGACCCTCTTACACTCGGGGCAGGAAATACCGGGAATATCCTTGTTGCAGTAAGGGCATCTCATATCGTGTCCCCCTTTTGGTTTACCATTTACTCCAACGTCGGCATAAGCCGTAGCTCACGCATAGCTAACGCTGGATAGAAGCAAAGGTCAATCTTGATCTGTTTAATCCATATATGCTGTATTGTCAATCATCGGCAATGTGAAAGTCTGCTAAAAATGCATATTATTTCATTGACAAAAAATGATTTTAGACAATAATAAATCTGTTATGGCGGTGTAGCTCAGGTGGTTAGAGCATACGGCTCATATCCGTAGTGTCCGGGGTTCGAATCCCTGCACCGCCACCAAGAGAAAGTCTCTTTATCCAATTGACATAGGCCTTTTTTGTATTAACTTTCTTTATGTTGGTAGGCACGTGCAACAGTTTAACAAAGAGCAATTGGGTATTGTAAGCGAGGCTCTCTATATTGCTGAGGACATGACGAGCAATTACTATCGGTTGTCCGTGTCGGAATGGAAGCGGCACCCCTTTGATCTGAAGACGCTCGCACAACTATTTAGCGATGATATCAGAGATAATGTATTTGCATTATTAAAAAAATGCACAAAGAAGGAGCACGGACATACAGAGCAGAACGGCCGGGAATTTTATCTCATATGCCTTCAAGATCACCAGATTATCCATGCCCTTAACAGGGACAAAGGGTTGACACTGCTTCCCCTTTTGGTGTATATACTTACGCATGAATTGGTGCATATTGTGAGATTCTGCAAATTTGAAGAGAGGTTCGATGTAAAAGAGGAGATGAGGCGATTAGAGGAGGAGCAAATAGTGCACCGAATGACCTACGAGATACTGAAGGAACTATCAATGCCCAATCTCTCTCATCTATTTCGGTCCTATATGCCTACTATAAGAAATATTGACACCTATATGCTCTGATCGCTATTATAAATGGTGCAGGGAGGATGATACATGCCGATTTATGAATACAAGTGTAACAGATGCGGCCATATCAGCGAGCAATGGCAAAAATTTTCCGATCCGCCTTTGGAGACATGCGAGGTATGTGGCGGGCCGGTGAAAAAGATTATCTCAACCAATACCTTTCATCTAAAAGGGACCGGTTGGTATGTGACCGATTATGCATCCAGGAGAACCGTGCCGGCAACAAAGGAGAAAAATAAAACCTCAACAAAAGATGAAGGCCAAAACAAGACTAAGAAGGACTCAGGAACGGAGGGCTCAGCCTAGTATTGCTCCACCACAAGAAATCTAAAACAAAGTCAATTAGATAGTTATGCGATGAAATATCGATATAGCGGGAGAACGCACGATAAATTAATAGATAGACTGGAAAGAAAGGAAAAAAGAGAATCCATTAGAAGGGATAGATTCTTTAAGTTTAAGCTACCGGAAATCCACAATAAGCTTTCACAAACCCTGCTTCTTAAAAGAATAATCGAGACCGAAAATCCTCAGGCAATCTCTGATCTCATTATGCAGGGCCTCAATAAGTCCTATAAAACCAGCGAGTTCGACTTTAGATATTTCATCGCTCCTATAAGAAATATCATCCCCCGCCCGAATCCCTATGCGCTCTATCTAACACAGTACATACTGGAAGTGATTATCAACGATCCCAATGTAATCGACATATACGGGACCGACCTCGAAATCTACAAGCTTATAGACGGTATCATCAGTCAGATCAACGAGCGATTTGAGCGTGCTGAAGAAGAGATTTTTAAACAGCTCTCTCATAATAAATCCCTTATTCCGGGATCACGGGATTATGAGATCGCACTCGAGCAGTTGTTCAACAAAAAGATGGGCTGGGCCGGGGGGCCTGCAAAATAGATGGGATAGCAGGAACAATCTCCTTTCCCTTACGGCCTAGGCTCTGTTTCGTCATCAGGTGAGTTCTCCGTTTTTCTTCCGGGGTACCGTATCTCCTCGATAGCCTCCTCCAGGGTTTGAATATCCTCCACCCTAGCCACCTTTACGCCGGGATATTCTTCGTTGATAATCCTTTGGGTAATCTTTCCGGGGCCGAAGATAAATATCCTAGCAATCTTGTATTCCTCAACCATTTTTCGTATCGTCTGCGCCCACAAGACCGGATGATCGAGCTGATTTACCAGCTCGCTTTTGATCTCGTCGGGGCGTGTGATGACCTTTGGATTGATGAGATCGTCGGTCAAGGTATTCGCTATGATCGGTATCTGGGAAGCTTTAAAGGAAAAATCACCTTCCTCAATGTACGCCTTTAATCGTTCATTGGCAGGCTTCATGAGCGGGGTGTGCCAGGGACCTAACACAGGCAGGTCTATGGCCCGGAACTCAGAGTCCTTGAGTAATTGCTTGCTCGCGGTTATGTTTTTATTTGTTCCTCCGAACACATTCTGGTGGGAAGAGTTATAGAGCGCTATGTGGAGAACCTCTCTGCCACCATACAGGCTGATATGCTTCACATCTTCCTGCGTGAGTGCCCGGCTTTTATTGACAATTGCCACCAAACCGCCATCGATATCCTTGGCTCGGGAAATCATGATGTGCTCGCGTTGATTGACCAGTTGCAGCCCCGTATCGTAATTGATAACACCAGCTGCGGTAAGCGCTGCGTACTCCCCGAAACTATGTCCTGCCATCAGTTCAGGCTTTACGCTGAGTTCCTCATCCTTTACTCTTTCCTTAAATGCAGAAAAAGCAGCCCACGAGGTTATGTAGGTGGAGATCTGAACCTGCTTATCTAGCTGCGTTTTGAGCCCTCTCGTGATGCCAAGCTCGTCGCTCTCTTCCTTGAAGAATATATGGCTCCGGCTAACCCTATCGCGGACCTTATCGGGTATCTTGCCGAAGATAATCTTCTCAAATCCCTTATTAAGGATCCTGTTAGCCCTGTAAAAGACAAAGGCGGCAATTTCGAAGTTATCATAAAACTCCTGTCCCATTCCTAGGTATTGTGAGCCCTGTCCTGGAAAGATATATGCGGTTTTAGGTTGCGACACAAAGGACCTCATGTATTAGATTTGCTTCCACCGATCCACCCTATGGGATCGTAGGATCCTTGCTTATTACCATAACAACCCCATCAAACACAACTATCAAATACTATCCTCTGCGGTTCAGACACCGGACGTCCAACTGAGTAACGCCATATACGGTGTCTTGTATACTAAGGCCTGATGGTAGCGTCGATCGGTGTAAAAAGGGAAATAGTCGCCCAATCCCGCCTGTGCATCAGCAGGAATCTGGGACATCTAAGACAAGGTTGGGCTTTGAGAGGTACAATATTGTGGGTGGTAGTGATTTGAGAAAAGTTACACGGAGGCAAGAAGATTATCTCAATAGGCAAAATGGTTACAAAACGGTTACAATCAGCCACTTCGCCAAAAAAGAAGGGGT
>Ga0307434_1000987_pt1 | contig 16436 bp, 36 predicted proteins | sample SalMarWE160220MG_FD_202156 | JGI IMG/M metagenome (GOLD analysis project Ga0307434, IMG submission 202156) | Salt marsh sediment microbial communities from the Plum Island Ecosystem LTER, Massachusetts, United States - WE1603-220 | ecosystem: Environmental > Aquatic > Marine > Intertidal zone >... | reverse complement strand
AAACTGCTCGTTAGGCATTTTGTCTTTGGAAGCGTCAACAAATATATTCCCGCAGTTATAGGGGTATTCGTCATTTCTGATACAGACTTCACGGTTGGCAATGGTGATTATAGCCCTGACATAATCATCTTCATAGACGTTCACGGTAGACTCGTCTGATATTTTGCCCTCTAATAGTGATTTCGGCACTTCGCCGTGATATTCCAGTAGTTCAACCCTATCAGTATTGATTTTATTTTCGCCTACGGTATCGGATGATCCAGGCTGTGAAGTGTCTTTTAGGTCTAATATGCTGTGATAAGTGCCTTGTGTCTCTAACTGTCTCAGATGTGATACAAAGACATCAGGTTTACGAATGACAATCCAGCTTTTATTAACATCAATTGCTACCGGGTCAGGGAAGGCGTTAAAGACATCACATACCTCGATATCTATTCCCTCAAATGTAGTCTTGCCTTTATCAGTCTTTTCTATCCAAGGGACTTTAGCCAGTGAATAGCCATATATCTCAAATTGTTTAATAAAACCTTCTGCCACATTGAATAGTCCGCCCCTTCCTTTACCTACATTACCTAATTGATAGGCAATAATATTCTTTAAGGCAGGGATCATAGCTTCATCAGATTCTTCTCCTGGCTGAATATCGAAGGAGTTCTTGAGGTCGGCAGGGAACAGGATATTCATGTAGATAGGTAACTTGGTGCGGACAGCCTCTTTTAGTGATGTAACTACATAATTGGACTGCCAGTCCTCTTTTTGGTCGGATCGTGTGCCTCTATAATCATTGTAGTATTCTATCCATTGGGCGTGACGACCTGCCATATTGGTCTTACTATAATTGTAGCGGTTCAAGACAAATTCTACGAGGGCGTCACCTTTGGTCTTTGCCTTTTCGTCTTTCTTCTTTGTCAATGTAAATCATATCCTATCTCCCCCGAGAATTTGTTATTCTATTCTGGTCTAATCTGTAACGAAAGTTTAAAAACATAATTGGTATGTCTTAAGGCTACATTTTGAAGAGGTTTCGTCATTTCGTCACTCATTCTTTCCCATATATTTATCGCCATATATTTTAGTTCGTCTTTATCGTATTCATTACAGTCAAATTTAAAATTATGTTGGAAAACAATACCTTTTTTATCTATTAACATTTCTCCCCCCCCTTTTTTTTTAATTCCTCGATACCCTTCGGCTATTTGCTATCAGTTCAGCGGACACGTCCATTGCCTGGATAGTTTTGACTTTGATGATACAATCTAAATTATTTGCAAAGTCTTCAATAGATTTTGAATGTTTACCAAATATATATTCTTCTAACTCTTTTAATAACTTATTGTACATATTTTCCTCCTTTATTTTCCTTTATAATTGGCATATAGTGCCTTCAGATACGCCTTTGCCCTTGCGCGACTCATCGGCTTCTTATTCTTCTTCTTGCCTGTATTCTGGTTAACTACATTACATTTGTCGTCTTTGCCTGTTATCTTCCAGGGCATGGTGTGTCCTCCTCTTCCCAAAACCCACACATTTCTTTACCTTTTTCTATTGCGGTTACTCCATCTTTAATTTTTTCATTTAAACAAGTTATTCTCCACTTATTATCACAATAATATTTACAATCAACACAATCTTTATCCATTATCCCTCCATCTCCTCCGTCCCTACACTGTCACGGTATAGCGGGTTGTCCTCTTTATATATCGGTATCGGTGCGTTCTGGTCGCCTACATAGCCCATCTTAATCTTTTTCATATCTGATAAAAAATAGCAACCATCGTAAGTATGATAAGCATTTTTCGTTATTTTTATCCCAAAATTACTTTTAAGAAATCTAATAAAATCCTGAACTTTTACCATCTTTCCCCCCTTTATACTTTATGGTATATAAAAATAACGGATTGAATAATATATTGATTTTATTTTATTTATTAATGTTCTGTTTTTAAATGGAATCCACTTTGGTTCTGGATATCTAAAAGCATTATTGGTTCTTATTTGCTCTACTATAGACCACCAATGTCTATCTGCTTCTTCCCATGTTTCACTCATACATTCCCCCTTATAATCCTGAATATTTATTGCTATGCTTCTTAACATAGTCGTAATCGTTATCTACGTATCTCCCCAGTATCTCGCTTGCTACTGCCCTTTTCAGCGTATACAAGCCCATAATATAGGTGTCTGCCCTATCAGGACTTCTGCCTAACCGCTTCTTGATGTATTCCTTTTCCTCTATCTTTATCTTGCCGTTCTTGATTTCGTAGGTCGGTGCAGTTAGTTGCCGCTTTATTTCCTTATCATCATAAGTTAGCTGTATATCTTGCCTGGCAAACATTTCCCCTGCTTCCCACCACATCTGCGCCCTCAAGTTATAATATTTATTCTTGTTCTCACTGGCATTACTTGAGTTAATCGGTAAAACATTATTTCCCATCTCGATTAGTCTGTCTGTCACACCTGCTCCTACGCCTATTTCATCTATACCAATTAAGTCAGGCCGTTTTTCTTGTGCCCAAATATGGATCTTACCGGCTGTATACATGGTATCTTTCTGGCCGAAGATTATAGCGTCCTTAATATCTGTGCCTTCCATGTAGTAAATAACAGTTTCATCATCGCCAAAGCGAGATATATCGCAGGCTATTATTTTCTTCCTGCGGTTATCAATAGCCGGTATAATGGTTAGTTCTGCCTGTCTAATCCAAATATCCTTAATAACAATGTCAGATCCTTCAAGTGAGTCCCAGCTTCCCTCAAGATTGGCCAGTAATAGCTCCGGTCTGTACTTAAAGGCTTCTTGTAGGCTATCTATGTAAGTAATCGGTAAGTAAGGGTTTTCTTTGGGTAGTGCCGGAATAAATATTTTATGCTTATCATTACCTAAAACAAACTCATCTTTAAGAAAGCAGTTTTTTGGATTAGCTGTAAATAAGGTTTTATAGGGCAAGGCTATACCGTTAATCTGTAATCTAAACCTTGACATTAATACGGCTATATTATCCTTTTTACACTCTTCTGCTTGGTCAATAAAGACTACTGCAAATTCAGCCGATGAAAACTTTGATACTGCTTCGGTGTTATCCAGTCCACCAAAAGCATATTTAACCTTATCCTCAATAACAATTTCTTTATCCTGTGACCTAATATAATAATGGTCGGGTGTGATACGTTTCCAGGTTTCAAGGGTAGTATCGTTAAAGTCTACTGCCCGGTTACGCCCCATGAAGCCAAGATTAATAGGGTATTTAGAAGGTTTTAGGTTAAATTTTTCTATTACCCAGTTGGCAAATCTATCAAGTAAGAGGCATCCGATATAGGATTTACCTCCACCCATAGCTCCTCCAAAGAGGATAGCAAATATTTCGGGGTTCCAGAAAGCGTCCCAGCATTTGGTTTGTTTAAGGGTCAGTTTGACCCGGATTATCTTTTGCTCTGTCATCTTCCCCCTCATAACTCTTTTCTATAATATATTTAATCGGTGTCCCGTCTGCTCCGGTAAGCTCATTCTTAGTAGTGGTCGGCACATACTTGTTTATAAAGTCTTTTAGTAAGGTGTTATCATTCATTAGCTCTTCTATATAATGCTTTAATATGGTTGTGTCATGGGTCTTATCGTATGCTAAAGCTGTATTAGTCAGGTCTTTAATGGTATAGCCTTTTTTTTTCATACGGCCTATTTTGTTACCTTTGGCAAATCTACATTGACCTTTTTCGTTTGTTGTAAATTCTCCGATTTTTTCCGATTTGCGGACATCTTCCATTTACCAATCACTCTCCTCTATTTCACTTATTGTTACCTTAAATGGCTTCGTCCCGTCCATTGCCATTAAATTAACTACCGCTGCTAATTCGGACTGTGGTATATCTATCTTAATTCGTGTGTTCCTGGTCTGCCCGCCAATCCCAATGGCTTGGATATCAGGCAAAGACGCTATAAATACTATCTTTTCCATTCATCATTTCCTTTAGTTTATTTAATGCTCTGTCTTTCGTGTCATGGACTGTTGCTCTGGGTAGGTCTATCATCTCTTCTATCTCTCGTATCGAATAGCCTTGATTACTAAATACAACTATTTCTCTTTCGGTAGGAGTTAATTTTTGCAGGCTTGCTTGCAGGTCAAGATTGAAGATAACTTTATCCTCGTCAAAGGAATTGTTATCTTCCCAAAATGGTATGGCGTTTTCTGGCGGGTTTAGACCGTAGTTTTCTATCACAATTTTATTTCTTGCCATCTATATCCCTCTATTCTAATTATAGCGAAAAACTTGTCAAGTGTCCGACAGAGATATAAAATAATTACCTTCCCTCTATAATTATCTCAGTTCTCGGGTTCACCTTGTCTACCCCTGCAATATGTGAACCGTCAAAGGATACAATCTTTTTATCATTCGATATTACTTTTGCCTTCTGTAATATGTCACAGGTCGCTTGCAGTAAATTATTTAAGTCTGGCCTTGCTTTAGTTGGCATGTAATATAAGGCTTGCAAGTTAATTTGGTTTGTAATGGTTTCGCCTCGGTATTCTGTTTTAAGCTGCCATAAACAATCGTTCTCATAAGTAAGATATTGTTTGCTTTGGATAATAAATCTCTTGCCTGTTTTAGTTAACGCTATCCTTTGGCTATTCTTTTTTGTTATCGGTCTACCCGTTAGAATTATCTTAATTTTATTCTTCAATTTATCTCCTTTATATTTTTAATGCTGGTTGAACTCGTCTTGCTTCGCCTCCTTCTCTTTTTATTCTATGCATGTATCCAATTAATTTATCTGACCAACTATATGTATAGTTCCCTTCGTCATCATAAACTACTCCATGTTCCAATCTATCCCACATCTGCCGATACACCTTTAGCTCTATGTTCTCCGCTTTTAACGCCTCACCTTGTTGGAGCAAATGTATTAAATTCCAAGCTTCTTCTGGTGTTGGAATCCAGTCTTTTTTTGATATTGTGTATCCCTTTAAAAACTCAATTGCTTCTTTAGTTTCCATCGCTTTTCACCTCCTCTAATTCCCTCTTATACAATATAGCCTTGTCATCATCTACGCAGTTGTTTAGTAGTGTTTGGTATCTTTCTTTTTTCCGTTCTCTTATTTTTCTTACTTCTTCTTTGAACCAAGGTTTCTTCGCTAAAATATTTACCACTTCCGCAAGTTCCGAAAATTCTTTATCGCTCATTATGTTATCGCCTCCCACTTCTCGCCAGTCCAGATTTTGTGATAAAACTCTTCCATTATATAAATTAATAAACAGCTTTTTGTATCATTAAAATCTAATTTAAAATCTTTATATTTGTCAATGTCTGAATTAAGCATCCATTCAATAAAATCTGCTATAATTTCATATTCCTTAGATTTATGATAAGCCTCCTTATCTCTTACCTTGTGTGCCATTTCAAATAGCTGTTCGAGTGTGGGTAGCCAGACTCTATGAGTTGCTTCACTATATTTTTTTTGCAATGACGTTATTATTGATATATTTGCACATAGCGTTTTATTGTTACACCAAAACTGCCAATCCCCTACTTTTGGCTTCCACACCTTTTGTATCTCCTCTGCCTGCTTACACATCTTAAGAAAATTATCAGTTATCATCTTATTTTTCCTCCTTTTTTAGCCGATTATCGGTCTACTCAATAAATTATCTACTAGCTTTTGATCCTCCGTAGAATGTTCAAATTTAATATACTTAATTCCTTTTTCTTTATCATTATTTTTCTTGGTATTAATTGCCCTTTGTGCTAAAAATGCTTTGCTAAACTGCCGCTTGTAGTGCTCCCATGTTACCAGTCTTTCCTCTTTTCTACGCCTCGCCCCTTTATATTTTTGAATAGAAACACCCCACTTGACTAGCCGTAGATATATAATAGACCTCGACACGCCGTATAATTCGGCTAGTGCGTTTATCGGCATATCTTGCTCATATTTTTCGATGATGTTTTCCCTGTTCTCGTCGATATAGGCAGCTATTAGGAATTTGTTTTTAGTCATTTTTACTCCTCGTTTAAACATAACTCATTGCAATTTTATTGATTTTATCCATATTTTTACCACTCTCTAAACAATGTGGTATACTTCGGTGTAATTCTTTTAATATGTAGATAACATCATCTTTATTAATATGATGAGCTTCCGACCCTCCAAAATATTTATTCAGAGGGTTAAAGCCTAAATTACGTCTTCTTTTATTGGCCGCCTTTATCCCTATAGCTTTCGCTTTTTTTGGATTATTTATTCGCCATCTTCTTTGCCCCTCTAATACTTTTTCCCGATTATTTTCCCGATATTGTTTCTGATATTCTAACGATTTTTCAGTTTTTTGATATTTTCTCATATATCCTAAACATTTTTTATAATTATTTTTTTGCCAAATACTTATATGCCTTTCGGTTTCCTCCTTATGTTCTATCTTGTATTGTTTGGTTTTTTGTAATATATTCTCTCTGTTTTTTATATAATATTTTTGCTTGCGTTGTTTTATTTTATCTGCATACTTTTCTCTATATTGTTCATCATATTCTTTTATTTTTTCTCTATTTTTAATATAATAATCTTTAAAACTAAACAATATTAATCTCCCTCTTTATTTTCGAATATAACGATTTTGCCTTTTAGGATGTGGATATCCCACTTTCTAATTAATTTTTTAAGTGAATCAGAAGCAAGAAAGAAATTAGAACAAGTGTCTTGAAAAATTCTTGATAGTTGGTATTCATCCTTGCCGTTATTTTTGTCTTTATTTAGCAGGGCATAGCGTTTTTTCCCAGTATGACTTCTATAACTACATGGCACAGGAAATTTTATCTTGTCGAGGTTCTCGCCATTGACCCAAGTTCCTTTGGTGTACTTTTTAATTTCATGGCTATTTACATCTACAAGTTTCCCACAGTTATGGCATCTATAACCTATCATTCCTGGTTTATAATATATCTGTAAGTGTTCACATTCCTTCTTCACCTTCACTACCTTCATTTCAAAATACGGTATCTTATTCACTTTTTTCACCTCCTTTTCTCCTCCTCTACCTCGACATCCATTTTTCTTGGTTTAAAAGCATGTTGGTCGAGTGGTATAACGTAATCTTTATTTCCATCTAAATATTCTAAAACTACCGCTCCATAAACGCCACTCAGTGGTCCATTAAATACTACTGTTTGAACATATCTAAATTTATTGTCAGGACATCTTGCCAATCTACAATATTTCCCTTGCCACCATCTTTTATACCTTTCTTGTACTGTCCCCCCGCTTGAGATAAACATTCTTTTCCTCCCTTCGCCGTCTCCGGCATTTTAAATCCGCCTTTTAGTTTGTCCATGATTGCCTTATTCTTCGCTAAATTTTCTTTTATCTGCTCAGGTGTAAACTTCGGCTCCGGCTTAAATATGTGCTTTGGCTGAACTTCGCTGTCCTGTGGCTTCCTAACCTTACCTTCCTTCTCATCTTTCCGGTGCCAGGCAAGTATAGTCGCATAGTGGCTTTTATAATATTTTTCTTTCCCTTTAGACAGGATATGAAGCGATAAATCCTTCATATATTCTTTGGTTAATGGATCACCTAACTCAATAACTAATTTCTGGTATTCTTCTTCGGTTAAAAAAACTGCGGGTTCTCTCTCCCTCTTCTTATTATCATTCTTATCATTATTACCATTATTGTTTGTTGCCCTACCCTTGCCCTTGGCTTGCCCTACCCTTGCCCTATCGTTGCCCTTTTGTTTGCCCTTATAGTTGATAATACCCTGATAAAGGTTATATTTTAATATGGTTATATGAGAATAACCGCTTGCCGTTTTGATTGCCAGAAAATCCATTTTACTTAAAGTTGACAAAATTAGTCGGATTTTCTTAGTTGTTATCAGCTTATCATTAATTTTCTTTCTGATGCCCTCAATGGAAGTGATAAAACTACCCCTTTTAATGGTAATAAATTTTTTATGGTAATTATCCCACCATTCATTATCTTTATGATTTGCCATCAATATTAGATATATAGTTATTAATTTTTGTATAGCATTTAAGGAAGAAAATGTCTTACTGCTGAATATTTTTCTTGATAGTAAAACAAACCCATCTTCTATATATTCTTCTGCCATTTATACCTCCACTAAAATAATAATTCTGGTATAGCCTTGATTCTATTTCTGGCTATCTCACAATATTCTGGGCTTATCTCTATCCCGATATACTTACGCCCTAATTCTTTACAAGCTACTGCAGTAGTCCCTGAACCGAGAAAGGGGTCAAGAATTATATCATTCTTATTAGAATAATTTTCCAATATCCATTTTATTAACTCTATTGGTTTTTGAGTGGGATGGACTCTCTTTTCTCTTTTCCCTTCTTGTAGACAACCCATATATAAATATCTAAATATTTTTAAAGGTCTGTTAAATGAAGTCCATGCCATTTCCCCATCAGAAAAATTATCGTTCCAGTCATTCTTTTTCTTTTTATCCCAAACTATCCAACCTTTTGAAATTGGTAAATTAAAATAATTACCACCGAATATAATTTGATTTTTTGATACTCTAAATATTTCTGAAAAGTCTATTTTTATATCATCGTTTATTATCGGTTTATATTTATTTACATTAACAAGTTTACTCCCACCTATACTTCCAAAAGATTTACTCCCACCTATACTTCCAAAAGATTTACTCCCACCTATAATATTTATTCCATAAGGCGGGTCAGTTACTATTAAATCCACACTCTTGTCAGGTATCCCCTTCATTACTTCGAGACAATCACCGCATATTATTTGGTTATATTCCATGATTCTCCTAACTTACCCTTACTAATCTCTTCCCGAAACTAAATACCTGCTGTATCACGTTCTTGTGAAAATACTTGTATACGCCAAACCCGACCGGCTTAAGTTTCGCTATCTGCTTTTTAGCCTTTGCCATTTCACGGTCTTTCCAGTCAAAATATTCACGCCGGTTAGCCGGGTAATGATATCCGCCGGGATCTTCAGTAGTGGATAATATCGGGTAGCCTTCAAAGCGAAGTTCTTCAATCGCTTTTCTAATAGTCCTTGCCGTGATATGATCGCCTGTCCGCCTGATATACTCATCAGCTATAGCGTGTTGATTTATTGCAGTAGGTTTGCCTATGTGGGTCTTGATTATGTCAATGATAGTAGCTTCGTCAATTTGCTTATTCATTTAGATTCACCTCCTTTATTTATTTAATATTTTTTCTATTTTTGTTAATGTTCTCAGGTCAGGATATTCAACATCTTCATCAGGTTCTAACATTATCTTTCGTATCTCTTCAATTTTTTCTTTATCAGTCATCTTACTTTTCACCCCTTTGATAATTTATTCTGGAAATTGCCATCTCGAAGAATGGCAGATACTTCTTATCCGCTGACGTATACTAATAGTAGTTTCCAATATACCTACAAATTGTCTATAAATTAAACTATTTTTACTATGATATTTCTTCTCAACCTCCATACTTTTAAGCCAAAATTTTACTTGATTCTTCAACTCATCCTTTAAATTTATTATTGCCATTCTATTCGCCAGCCATTTATTAATCCCACGTTTCAATAATATTTCTCTCGTTACTTCTTCTGGAACTCCATACTCAGTAAAATCTCGAACTAAATATTTAATTTTATTTTGCTTAAAATTGTTAATAGTTTTTTCGTTAATAATCAACACTTTCACCCCCTTTTTTATAGTATTTCTAATATTCATCGCTAAAAAATTATAGTTCCCCTGCCATATCTACCAGATAGTCACGCCCTCTAATCACGCAGGAATATACTATCTCAGGCGCCACTATCAACACGGCAAGACAGACTATAATTATTGCTTCGGTTAGGTTAGTGATTAGCTTGGTCACGCTTATATCTCCTTAAAACGATTAATTATTGATAAAAAAGCAAACATAATTAGAAAAGCTAAACTCCTATGGTCAATAGGATTATCACCAAACATTAAGCATAAAAAATATATACAGAAACAAAACTCACAGATTAAGCTAAATATTTTACTCACAATATCTCCCTCCCCTCTACCATAATTCTATGACACTCGTCACACCCTGCATTCTCTCGCTTCTCATCTTCGGTCTGCTCTACCTCTTCTTCATAATCACCACAAGTAGCTTGGTCTATATCCTCTAAATCTTGTTGATCGAAACTCCATGCTTGTGGACAACTCTTTTTATGCTTACAAGTATCACATGTGTAATCATTCTCATTTACTTTAACTGCCATTCCCTTTACCTCCCTTATTTTTTTATAACTCTAACTGGTAATAATTCTCTTCTCTTCTAAATCTTTCATCTAACTGTTCTAATGTATAATCCATTCTAAACTGCCATTTACATTGCTTTTGCATTTCAAGTAATCTTTTCCAATAGTCTGGAAAATATAAACATAATGCTTTAAGTTCCTTTAAGGGTTGTAATGGACAATTCCAACAACTAACCCTTCTAAACTTTTTATATAAACCACCCCAATCAAAACCCTTCTCTAAACAATATTTAAGGGCATCTCCTTCGGTTACTTTCCAATCGATAAGTGGGTAACAATAACTTATAGTTTTTTTAATTCGATTAACCTCATCACAGCCATATCCTATCCATTGTGTAAATGGTTTATTCTGTCTACAAAATTTGTTTATACTATTTATTTTCCTACCAGTACACCAGCGATAATTAAAAGAAGCAAAGCCGTATTTTATAAACATTTCATCAAATGGTATTTTTGGTTCTAATCTTGTAACTTTCCTTCCAATATACTTTTCCAACTTATCAATATGTGTATACATTTCAGGAAATTCCCAACCTGTATCGAAAAATACAATATGGTCAACTGGTATTTTCTTCTCTATCATCATCAGTAACATTGCCGTGCTGTCTTTACCGCCTGAAAGACTTATTATATTAGTCAATTTTTACCTCCAATGTTCTTCTCCAATCTGGCAAACGACACTCAATAGGTATATCAAAAGATTCGGGTATAATGGGATTATAAGTCCAATCTAAACCTAAAATACATCCTAAACTGCCACCCATTAAGTCCATATAACAATAAGGACAACCATTACAACTTTTTATTCTCGTTCCATTTAAATTTTTTATTATCATTATCATTATTTCCTTTTAACTAAATAAAATATAAATTGATAATTGCGGGGCAGGGATTTCAACCTGCCCGTTGGAGTGTAAAAATGAAAAAATTAATTAGCCTTTGCCTTGCCTCTGGGGATTGCGTTATTAATCGAGCCTCCAGGCTTGCCCTCTTCAACTATTTCCTCATCATCTAATAAGCCGGTACTACCTTCCTTTAGTTCTAATTTGCCGCCGCCTGCTATGTGCCGCGCTATTGCTAAATTCTCGGCTCTGGTCGGTTCGGCTTTAGTGGCTTTGGGTTTTTCTTCCCTTCTCTTTCTCTCGCCTAAAATTAACTTCTCCTTACTACCCATCCACCAATCCCAAATATCTATAGCCTGTGATTTGGTTAATTTGCCCGGGTCCATTGCAGGTGTCATTTTGCCGGGTGCTTTGATATCTGCTTTGGTTAATAAATGGCTATGAAGGAATCCTAATGATATAACGTGCAATTTTTCATTTTTAATACTATTTTCACATTTAGGACACTTAAAGCCATATACCCTAATACCACAATCTTCACAAACAACCTCGCCATAAATTTGTTTCATCTGTATTTCACTAGGACGGTTGTTAGTTTCTGGTGATATTGCTTTTTCTGTTACTGTTACAACTTCCGCTTCCTGTCCATTGCCCCCATTGTCTTTGTTGTTATGAGTAGTGGTTTTTTCATTCACTAAATATTCTTCCGGTAAATCCTCAACGTCCTGGGTAAATAATTCTGACAAACTACCTACTAATAAAGCGGCGTCTACTTCTGATCTCTTTTTAGCCATTTTCAATATAGTGTTAGCAATAGAACATATATCTTCATTTTCAACTCTATATTGTTTATAATCGCCATATTTACCGCTTTTTACTCTATATACTAAATCCTCTTTCTTTATATTATTAGGTAATTTTTTTTCACTTACCCATCTATATCTATACTTATCCTCTTTGGAACTGCATAGACCTATACCTTGACATATTAGATTTTCACCTGCCCACAAATTCCACCTTAACTCAAACTGAAAAAACTCCTTTTCCCAATCTTTGGTCTCGTCTAAAATATCAAAGGTAGAACGTAACTTACCCAACATAAATATTTTTTCAGCTCCTGATTTATATAATGTTGGTTTAGATGTTCCAGGAATTATCCCGTAATCTTTACCTTCTTTTAAATTTTCTTGAACCAATTTTTGCCATTGAGTTATTTTTTGCATAGTTTCTTTAAAAGTAGTAATATCAGCTTGATCAATTATTGATAAACTATTAACTTCATTCATTATCATTTTCCCCCTTTCATTTTTTCTGATAAATTAATTGCTATATTTAAACAATTTCCACAAACACCACTACCTAACATTGGATCACCGCATATAACACATTCAGAAGAATCATCGGGCAAATAACCACCAGCACAATTATATTCATTACAATGTTTATTATAAAAAACAAGCCAAGTCCGTTCACTTGGATTTAATCTGCCCCAACCTTCCTTTGTATATTTCATTAAATCTCTCCTCCTAACCTTCCATTATTTTTTTGATATTCATACTTCTCATAACTCATTACAGAATCCCGCTTAAAGGCATACAAATATCCGTCAATGCCAGGACGTGAGTTTATATCCCGTTGCCTTCGCTGTAATATGCTTTCCTCTTCTTCTACGGTGTGGCCGTTGCCTCGTGAAAGTAATCTGGCTGTTCGTGTTGGCATAATCTTATTTCCCCCTATTTAACTTATTGATTTCTTTACTCAACTGATATATCTTCAGGCAACTTAAAAACACTTCAAACTGCTTACTTAAATTAGTCATAGTTTTTGTTTCAAAGCCTTCTTCCTCATTTCTTCCTAACCGGAGTATGATACATTGATCAACCTTATTCCCTTCTTCCTCTAATAGATTTTTATAAGCAGCCAATTGATAAAACTGCTCTGTATAAATAGCCTTCCCGGTCTTGTAGTCTATCAGTGTGGGAACTCCATCAAGTAAACAGTAATTATCCAAAGTACCGCCATACTGATATTTCTCTGAAACAGACTGCTTCTCTAAAAATATACTTTCTATTTTGTGTCTTTCGTGCCAATCAAGATATTTTAAGAAACAAGTTTCGGCTAAATCAATTTGAGCCTGTGTAAAATAATCAGTATCCGGCTTTTCGTCTTTCTCATAAGATAGTGCCATTAAATGTGTAAGAGTACCGATATCAGCCTTATCGTCCCGGAATGCTTTATAATCAATCCCTTGTGTACCTAAATTCCACGCCCAATGGATAAGTGCTGGTTTATTAAGGATACCTAAAGCAGTAGTAACTCCGGGAACTCTTACCCCTTCTTGATTCTTATAGACTGTGTGAACTTTAACTTTTTTACCATTAGCTACAGTAACCATTAAATTTCCCCCTTTATTTTTAAATTTTCTGCAAAATCAATCAAACTTAATCCTTCCTCAAAACTAACAATTTCATGAGTTGTCATACATTGTATATAACCAAGGCAATGGTACAAACTGTGAACCTTACACATTTCTTTAAGTAATTCCTTATAATAATCTATGCTAAATTTGGTTACCATTTCTTGTTTAGTTTTGAGCAAAGTTTGAATATTCTCAATTTCATGTTGATACTTTTTTGGTGTATACACATTGGAATACTTGATTTGTTCTAAAAACTCAATTGCTTTTTCAGTATTCATCTTTTCACTCATTTTTCATTCCCCCCCTTAATCTCTTCAAAATTATCTTCAAAGTATTCTTTCCTTACATACCGTTGGTCTTTATGGTCTTTAGGATTACGTTCTATCATCCCTACATCATTTGCTAACTTGTCAATATTACTTACACTTATATGTGTTAAATCTTCCCCACGTATGTAAGGTCTCATTTCCGCAAAGCTTGTTCTTCTATACTTTTTCCAATTCTCCATTTTCATTTCCCCCTTAATTATTTTTTTTCTCTACCAGTAAAATCTACCGTTTTAGTGTTTTATAAGCACACCCCCTTTCTTTTGTATTCGTTTAATAAATCTATGTTCTTTTATCTTTTCCTTAATCTTTAGCCAGGCTATCCGGGCTATCATCACTAAGAACAGTGCGAAAATTATACTTAGTGCTATCATCATTTCTTGTGGCATTATCTTGCCCTCTCATCTTTATAAACTAATCCATTTACGTTTAGTGAATTTCCTTGATTGGTAACTGCTTCTATTACAGAAGAAAGAACATTTGTAGTTAGGTTAAACTTACACAATTCCTCTGCAATTATTTCAAGTGCCTTCATTTTGCGATATTCGATTTCATGTTCAAGGACATTTCTAACTACCTCATAATCAACATTCTCATCTTTTACCTTTTTTAAATACTCTAAATTCTTCATTTTCTTTCCTCCTTTAATTAACCTCTCTCTTAAACTCGTAACCATTAACCTTAATCGTTTCGCCGTTATGAAGTTTGTAGTTGATCCAGCGATGATTAACAATATTGTTATTGACTTCCTGTAAGCGCTTAATCAGCTCGCCGAACTTGACGACCTTTCTTGTGTGATCCGCCGTGTTAGTCATAATGATTTTCATAAGATACGCCTCCTTTTTTACAAGCCTCCGTTTAGGTCCTTGAGTTAGGAAGCAAAGCCTAAATCCCTAACACAACCTTGCGGAGGCTTGATTTATATTTGCCTGCCCTGACAGGATTCCCCACCCTGTACCTGTTTCGTTGTTCTACCCAGATTAGCCCCCCAGCCACAACCTTGACTATCTTTCAAGCCACAGGGCAGGCATGATTACAAAATAAAAAAAGCCCGAACACATCTACCTTAAACATGGTAAACATTCGGACTTTAAAATTTTTGATCCTTTAGAATGATTTTCTTCAGGCGTAATCAATCGTAAATTCTCTAAACCCCAGCATTCCTGAAATTCATAATCAGTGGGTTCTGAATAATTAAAAACTGAAATAGGCATAATATGATCGAGTTCGAGTTTTCCCTCTAAATAATCATTCCATATATAACCTTTTGGTAAAGTTTCCCTTAAATGTTTTTTTAAATCTATAAGCGTATATCCAACATAAGATTCCCATTGGTAACCATTCTTATCATTTAAAATACAAAACCTTATAATCCGATACATTCTTTTGGTAAGATTAAATTTTTTCTCATTCCAATATTTTTTAAAATAATAACCGTTATAATATTCTTTATTTTGCTGATAATAAATCTTGTTTTGTCCATCTTTTTTTGATTTATTTTTTTTGTTATATTCCTTACGATATTTTCTTAAGTGTTCTTGATTATTTTTTATCCAATCTTGTTGCATTTAACAACCTCCTAAAATAAAAAAACCGAGCATCTTTTTAAAGACACTCGGTTTTTAAAGTTATTCAAATGTTCCCTATCTGCTTACATCTGATAACATTTGTTGAACATACGATATATTATAGGACTATAAAAACCGAATGTCTTTATTTATTATCTTCTAAAAACTTAACAATATTAGCGATACTTGCATGGTTTTTGGGGACTGTCTTACTTTTTTTCCATCTCATATATGTGGCATGGTGAACTTTAAGTATAGCAGCCATCATTGTATCAGAATAGTGCTTGTTTTTTTGAACTTCGATTAACATTCTTATTGCTTTTTTCATTTCTCTTTGCCTCCTAATTAATAGTATAAACCTTTTTTTGCAGTTGTCAAGCATTATTTTAAAAATAAATGAAAATAATTTAAAATATTTTTAGCAGGGCAAAACTACACGCTGTAACCCTTTAGAATTACCATTTCGTTATTTAATGGATCTACGGTGCTCGTGGTGGCGTTTCTTGCTTTAGACATTATATCATAAGCAGGATTTGCAATATTTACAGGTATTTAGGCAAATATAGGGTATAAAAACAGAAATGGCCGGTATAACGAAAGAAGCCCGGCTTTTACACCGAGCTTCAATCGAGGAGGAAAAAATGAAGCTGGACATTATCCGGTCTCCAGCCGCCGGCTTTGGGGGGATCATCTGCTATCTACAAATCTTTTTATCTCCTCTATCATCTGATCTTCGATTTCTTTACTTTTTAATTTTTCCCGTTGGTACTTTTTATATTCCTCTATTTCATCTTCATAAACTACATCAAGTCCTCGCTTCTTAAATTCACTTTCCACTTTAGCCAGTATTCCTATTTTAGCCAACTCAATCGCCAACCAAACAAAAGCACTTACCTTGTCTTTTTTGGTCAGCTCTTTGGTTAGTTTTTTGGCTGAAATTCTTTTACCGAATCAATGACCATTTTAAATAGTTCATTGTCTATTGCATTAGGGCTATTCGCTACGACATC
>Ga0307434_1000984_pt1 | contig 16461 bp, 17 predicted proteins | sample SalMarWE160220MG_FD_202156 | JGI IMG/M metagenome (GOLD analysis project Ga0307434, IMG submission 202156) | Salt marsh sediment microbial communities from the Plum Island Ecosystem LTER, Massachusetts, United States - WE1603-220 | ecosystem: Environmental > Aquatic > Marine > Intertidal zone >... | reverse complement strand
CAGAAGACAGTTCAAAACTCTACTTTCCAGATAGAAACACCCCGTCAACCAGAAAAAACAACACAAGAACCCAAACAGACGGCAACCACAGGATCTACAAATTAATTTCTAAACAGCCTAGCGCGCACATCTTCTTTGCTAGTCTGTTTCTGTAGATTGTAGCTGCAAAAAACTTTTATGCACTCAAATACTCGTGTGATAATTGATGCCCAAAGTCAAGGATGTTATGACTAAAACAGTCATAACAGTTGAAGCTAACAAGACTGTTATTGAAGCAGCAGCCCTAATGGCAGAAAATGATGTGGGCAATTTGATTGTTATGGACGACAACACGCCAATAGGAATCGTTACTGAACGCGACTTTGTAAGAAGAGTTTTAGCAAAAGAAAAACCATCAAAAACCAAAATCTCAGAAATAATGTCAACACCCCTCAGAGTAATCGACCCCGACGCTCCACTCAAAGAAGCCGCAAGAAGAATGGTCCGAAAAAGAATCCGCAGACTTCCCGTAATAAAAGACAACAAACTAGTTGGAATCATAACCACTACTGACTTCGCAAGACACCTAAGCAAAAAAACTTTCACCGACGACATACTTGAAGCAATAGGACGCAACAACTATCCTGTTCCAGAAGTTTTCGAAAAATAGCAGACACCTTTTACAAGATTATTGCCTTTTGAAATCACCAAAACGTGTCAACGCTACAACAACAAAGGAAGCACCAGCAAAGCAGTCATGCCTAGAAGCTTCATGAAAATCAGAACAGAAGGACCAGCAACATCCTTCAACGGATCGCCTACAGTATCACCAACTACTGTTGCTTTATGAGTATCCGATTTCTTTCCTCCATACAGCCCACTTTCAACCAGCTTCTTAGCATTGTCCAGCAGTGCACCGGTATTGTTGAAGAAGAAACCCAACATGGCTGCGGAGGCAGTAGCACCTATAAGCAGCATCCCCAACGCGGTTGGTCCAAACAGCAGACCCACAGCTATGGGAGTCACAATCGCAATAATCCCCGGCAAAACCATTTTACTCAGAGCATTCTTGGTTGCAATATCGATGCATCTGGCATAATCAGGAGGAACCTTGCCTTCCTTGAGTCCCAGTTTCTCCTTGAACTGTAGTCTCACTTCATCAACCATTTTGAAAGCTCCATCAGCAGTTGCCCGTATTGTCAAAGACGCTAATGGCAAGGGCAAAACTACTCCCAGAAACAATGCAGCAATAGCGTAAGGTGAGTCTATGGAAACTACGGAAATGTTGGCTGTTGCGAAGTAGGTTGCAAAAATCAAGAAAGAAGTAACTGTGCCTGAAGCCATGGCATAGCCTTTAGTTGCAGCTTTCATAGTGTTTCCGACAGCATCCAGAGTATGCAAAGTCTCAGGCGCTTGCCCTGAGATTCCAGACATTTCAGCAATCCCCGCTGCATTATCAGTTATCGGACCAAACGTATCAGAAGCCATAATGAACGCAAGAGCAAAATCTGTGCCAATATTGGTTATCACAAGCCCATAAAGAGAGTGCCCAGTAACCACAAACGAACCCACCACAGCAGCTAAAACTGCAATCATCGGCAACAGCGGAGTTCCCAATCCAGTCGATATGCCAGTTATCAAGTTTAATGCTGGACCTGCTTGCGAAGACTCGGCAACATGATGCACAGGTCCGCGTCCAAGACCAGTGTAATAAAGCGTAATGAGGATACAGACGAGCATTGCTGCAACACCAAGTAATCCCGCAAAGAATAGGGAAACATCATCCAGAAACAGCGTGGATAAAAAGAATAAACCAACTAAACTCAGAACTGTAGTTGCTATAAGCCCAACCACCAACGATCCTGTGGCGCTTATCCGTTTCCACTGCCTAACCAAAGCTATTCCAAAAATAGAAGCAAGAACACCCACAGCCTCAAGTATAAACGGAAAAACAATCCCGTTGGGACCGTACCGGGCAAGAAAGAGGACACCCATCAGCATGCCGGTTGTTATGTCACCGCTGAAAGTCTGGAACAAATCTGAACCTCGTCCGGCACAATCACCCACGTTATCGCCAACCAAGTCAGCGATCACAGCAGGATTTCGGGGGTCATCCTCAGGGATTTCCATTTCAATCTTCCCAACTAAATCGGCCCCAATATCAGCCGACTTTGTAAATATGCCACCTCCAATCTGCGCAAACAACGCCGCTAAGCTTGCTCCAAACCCAAACCCAACAAGCGCCGGAATATCATTCAAAGCCACGTAAATCAAGAACAACGCAACCAAACTTATCCCCGGAACTGCAAGCCCCATAACCGCGCCGCCCAGAAAGCCAGTTCTAAGAGTTGCTCCGGGTGAATGCATAGCTGCGCTTGCGGTTCTCACGTTGGCTCTGACCGCGACGTTCATGCCTACGTATCCGGCAAAAAGGGAAAGAAGAACCCCACAAATGAATGCCAGTGATGTGGACCAGTTGAAAAGCAAGAGAATAATTATGGCCAGCCATGGAATAACAAGGATTATGGTTCTGAATTGCCTTTTGAGGTAAGCGTTTGTTCCTAAAATGATGTAACTGCTTACCTCTTGCATACGGGGGGTACCCGAATCACGTTTAAGAATCCAACGAGTAATGTATGATGCTGCTAGAATGGCACCCATTCCAACCCCGAAAGCAAACAAAAGCGGATCAGTCACTACGATTCCTTACCTTTTTCTAGTTTTGCGACCTAACTGTGTCTAGCAAAATGATCCGCCGCCCATTTTCAGTCCATACATGCCTTTATCTCTCTCCCTACAGACAGGAACTTGCTCATAAGGATATCATAAATCTACGGCAAAACAGCCGATATTCCGTAAATTTCTCCTTTAGAGCATCTACTCTTGCCTGTTATGTCTTGCGCCGTTTGGATACACTCACAAATGATTACAGAAACACGTTCATTGTTTTACATTAAACAATCTCTTTTTTCTGTGCTCATGCTAAGTATAAGAAAACCTAAATGCGCGCCTCAGCATGTTTGTTATCTGTTGACTTTGCAGGCAAACTCGGCACTTACTTTTTTCTTATCGCCATTATGATTATGCCTATAAAAATGGCAATCGCAACAACTGCAATAATTATTAACACCCAGGAGGGGAGTGGTTCCCATAATTTCCAGAAGTCCAGTCCATCCCCATTTTCTGTTTCGCCCCAGATGTCCGCTTCCAAAACAGTGAATAATTCGGTGGAGCTTGTTGCCCCTGCTTGGGTTTCGCTTCCTGCCCAGCTTGCCTTTACGCTCCAAGAGCCTGCGACAGTCGGCTCAAACAGGTCGCTGAACGATCCGTCGGAGCTTGAGGTCATGTTTCTAGTTAAGGTTGAACCATCAGGCATAGTATACAATAAGGTGATCGAAACCTCAACAGGAGGCTTTATTGCACCAGACACGTTTACTTCATCGCCTTCTGTGATAACAGTCTCCGACACTGAAAGCGAGATGGTTGTACGCTGCGCTGCCACGGTGGTTCCAACGAGCTCAACCGTGTATTCACCAAGTTGATAGGTTATCGAGGATGCCTGTTTCGCGGCGACAGAGGCTACAAACCATGCTGATGATGGCATAATTAGGATAAGCTGTGTCAAAACTATTGCTGCCAGCGTTTTCTTTCTTATTTTTGCTCCCCCTCTTTAGGCACGTGTGTTTATCGGCTTCAAGGGATAGGCAATATTAATTGTCCCTTCAGCTAGGTTAACCCAGCTCTCCCTCAAACTCAGCAGATTAAATTATAGGGAGGTTTAATTCTTAAAATTTTTGGTTAACTATAAAGTAGAATGCAAGCATACACCAAATAATGAATGGCGGATGTTAACCAACGCGCATAATGTTTTGGTTTTGTTCACCTGACGGATTTAAAGATGAGTTGCTATCCCCAAAAACCAAGTAAACACTAAAAACAGTCAAGTAAACAGCTGCCCAATTAACTAAGAGCGGTCTCCCACAGTTTTCATTCTTTTCTGCTTTTTTGCTGTGCTTCTCGTTCGCTTACCCAGTACGATTCTCTGGCACCAGTTTCGTCTACTACGTGCTCCTTCTTGAAGACCGGAGCCTCGCTTTTGTAGCGTTCCACAGCCTCTCTTAGAACCGCGAAAACGTTCTCTCTGTGCGCCCCAGCCACCACCACATACACAAGGTCTTCGCCGACGCTGAACTCTCCGACAAAATGGTGAATCTGAACATCAACAATACCCTCCCTCTTCTTCAGCTCTTCACATATGCCGCCGAGAACCTTGTTAGCCTCCTCCTCATAGGCTTGCAACTCCATCCGTTCCACGTTTTCGCCATCCAATGTTTCGCCCCGAACCACCCCAACGAAAGTGGCTATGGCTCCTGCCCTGTAGAAGTCTGCCAGTTCTTTAACCGACTTCAGCAGCTCAGAGAGGGTGAGTTCCCCCTTTTTGTGGATTCCAGTATACACCATACTGCATTCACCGTGCTGGCTAGGTTATCCTGAGATATGGTCTCTCAAAAACGATTCTGTCTGTGGACTGGACGCCCTTTCAGATCAACAGTCTTGTACACCGGATGCTCCTTGAATCGAAGAGTCGTCTCCGATTTTTCTATAGTTCCACTAGGCAACCTTACACACAGGGAACTGACGTTGGCTCCGCCTGAAGTGAAACGCACACCATCCAACAGTTCGCCCTTGGTGACGCCGGAGGCTGCGAAGACCAGCTCGTTGCCCTTAGCTAACTCCTTTTCGTTGTAAGTTTTGTTCACATCGACGCCCACATCCATCAGCCGATCCAGTCGACCAGCATCGTCCTTTTTGTCTCTCCAAACATTCACAAGCATGGTGCCGCCTAGAGCTTTCACTGCAGTTGCGGCGATTGTTGCTTCAGGTCCCGCGCCAGCGCCCAAAAGAAGGTCAACGCCACTGTCAGGGATGCAGGTAACAACGGCTGCTGCGATGTCGCCGTCAGGAATCAAGATTATTCTCACTCCCATGTTCCGTAGGCTCTTCAGAATCTGCAGATGTCTATCCCGCTCCAGCATGATAACCGTGAAGTTCTCAAGAGACAACCCTTTCTCTTTGGCAACTGTGGTAACAATCTCTTCGACGGACATGTCCAAAGAAATCTTGCCTCTAGACTGACCGTCAGTAGCCACCTTGAAGTAGTACCCATCGTCGGGCAGCACCTGAAAACAGCCGGCAGGTGCACAGGCAAGAGCAGAAATCGCGTCTTTCCGCCCTTTAGAGGTTGCAGTTGTTCCGTCCACAGGGTCAAAAACAAACTCGACTTTTGGTCCTTTCCCAGTTCCAACCTTTTCTCTGCTCAGGAAGGCTGGCGCATTGTCTTTTGGTCCTTCGCAGGAGATGACCTCGCCGTCAACTTCGGTTTGATTCAACACCGCTCTCGAAAACTCCACAGCCTTTGCGTCTACAAGATTCTTGTCTCCTTGACCGATATGGAATGCCGCACCGACGGCTCCGGCGATGGTGATTCTGGTTAAAGCGGGCGCTAAAGCCCTAAGGGATGCCAAACTAAACACCACTAGATACTAACACTAATCGCTTGTAAAATGTTTTCGGAAGTTAAAAACAAATTGGGAGATAAGCAAAACCGAACATTGTTGAGGGGAAGGCATATTTAGGTTCACGCATTTTTTCGCATATTACAAGTCAGATGGTTACTGCCGTGGATGTGAAGATTAGTAAATGATTGGAGGCATTATGTCAGACACTCATGACCGTTTGCCTATGATTGATGAAGCAGTGAAGCAGCTAAACAAGGATAAAACTGCGAAAGAAGTGATCGGTTCTTCACACAAATCGTTTATTACATTTTTTTGCTGCCTAGGTGGATTAGCCACATAACTATCCAAGCGGCGATGAAGAGGGTGCCAACAAAGAACAAAACTGTTGCCCAGTTTAGAAGAGACATTTTTGTGGGCTGCTCAGTGACTTGAAGATTTAGAAAAGCCAGATACGCTGATAGCGCGAACGACAGCAAAGCTGGAAGCAGCGTGAACTTGTCAATACTGGAAACCATAAGACAATAAAATGCTTAGAAATCATTTAATGTTTGCCATTGCATGCACCGACTAGTGATTTAGGTGGAGTTAACCTTTTTCCAAAAACTTTCGGAATAACAGCGTGACAAACTGTTTGTTCGCCGCGTTTCTAATCCAGCATCAGTTAACGGAGCAACGCCACATACTCTTCAGCATACTTGCCATTCTTAGCTCCTTCGAACATCTCCCCCATCTTCACCTTCTCCGCAGCCAGAAACTCGCTAGCAGCCATGCCCGCAGAGGCTCCCTGGCTCGCCGACGTAATAAGGTGCCGCTCGCAACCAGTTATCTCTCCACAAGCAAAAATCCCCTCCCTGCTGGTCATCATCCTGCTATCGATTTTTACGAATGCACCGTCAATTTCTAACCCTGATTCTTGCGCTAGCCTGATGTCCGGTTCCGTGCCCACGCAGATGACCATCCAGTCGATTCCGATTTCCTTCTGTTCAGCAGTCTTATTGTTCACCACAACCGCCGTCTCTACGTGGTCGCCGCCTTTTATCTCCTTCAATTCGGTGTTATACCAAACGTTTACCCCTTCTTTTTGCAGTCTTCTGGTCATCATGGGGTATGTGCGAAGCGACTCGCTCCTATGCATCAGCGTGACATCGCTTGTTACAGTTTTTGCTACCAAAGCATTTTTGGCTGCTGCATTTCCGCCGCCGACCACCAGTACTCGTTTCCCAGCGAATTGCTCCACATCCCTCTTAGCATAATAGGACACGCCCTTAGCAACAAAACTCTCCTCTCCCGGCACGCCCAACGATTTCATAGTGCTGCCAGTTGCAATAATGATAACCTGTGCCGCGTATTCATTCTTCTCCGTAACTACAACCTTTTCCTCAGCCTTAATAGCGACCACTTTTTCATGCCGCAACTCTGCACCCACCCCAGATGGAGGTGGCGACGTGACTTGTTTCTCCATGTTTTCCATCAATAAGGCTCCATCCCCCGGTGGAAACCCTGGATAGTTGATTACGGAATATGCAATAGCACCCTGCCCTCCTGTCCATCGACCCTCTAACACCAACGTGGACCAACCGTCGAGTTGGGCGTAGAGTGCAGCCGACAATCCTGCAGGTCCTGCTCCTATTATAACTGCATCTCTTTTTTCCATATCTTACATCCCCAAAAGGTTACTCCATTTCAGTTAAACGCCTAAACCACCTTTACTTGGCTTCGCAAAACGCCAACTTCTCTTTAGTTATGGTTGGCATTCCATATAAGAATTATCTTGATCCGCAATGAATGTGCAGGTGACTTTTGGCAGATGGCGAATTTTGTATTATAGATTTCGAGGTGTGAAAAGGCAATGTTTGAGGTCGGCAGCAAATTTGTGCCCAACTCCAGTATGGGATTTTCCTTTATTGTTTCTCAATATTCCTCAATAACATTAAATTGCTTTGTTTTCCTTGAAATCAAGTATGCAATATTCCGAGTTTTTGCATTTTTGGGATTTAAGTTTGAAATGCATGGTTTCATCAAATTCGGAGACCCAGACTGGATATTCAGTACCGCAAATGGTGGTACCGATGATTCCAGAAAGTTTTTCTCTTCCACTTTTGATCATCAAATTGTGCCATGGACAATCCGTTATTGTTATCCTGAATCCGTTACCGTTCTTTTCAGCCTTGAACTTGAAGCCTTCTAATTCAAGTTTTGTTGTGAGACCCCTGAAAAGGGCGTCCGCTCCATTATTCAGTTTAAGCATCGATTTAATCATTCTAGCCTGAATCTTTGGCATCACTTTCCACACTTCACGGTCTACATCTAAAGTAGCGTCAAATCCGATTTTTTCCTCAACCTTCATGAACCATAATCCATCTACAGCCTGGTAGCATCGACGAAAATACTCGATGATCTGTTGACAGCCCAATTTAGTCATACAATCACACCATCTTCTCTAGGGAACAACTATTAGATTAGAATTTTCTAAACCCCAATTTTCCGACCCATTATCACCTGAAAGAAGCACACGCTAAAGAAGGGGGTTGTATCAAAAATTAACTTGATGCCTGTTCTATTGTGCGCGCTGTTGGAGAGAGACATTCAACTACATGCTCGCATTCTAGGCATTCTTCCGGTATCTCCACCGATTCTGGGCGCTCGTGCAAGTATCCTAGATAAAATTTGCATCCAGGTGGAATCATAGCACCCGGAGGTATCTGTATTGTTTCCTCTTCAGCAGGTTGAATCTGCTCAGCAGATTGAATCTGGCGTACTTGCTTAACGGGCTGTACCCGCTCCCCTTCTAGTGCTTTTTGAGTTTGGTTCACTTTTTTGTGTACGTTTTGTTCTGGGGGAAGCATCGGTTTCTCAGAAATGCCGAGTTTTCCAAGTTGGGTGCAAACAATTGCTAACACCAGGGACACTATTAACCCCGCATAGTTTGCTGGTGCTGCTTGAGTTAATGCCTTATTCCAAACTAGAATGTCGTAGCATATCCAGTACAAGAACCATAAGGAAGAAATGATGGAAGCTACAAACCATAAAGGTCTAAGCCTTACTAGTAGAGCTTTAGTGAAAATCAAACCATGTCCGCCTCACTTGCGTTATTTGGCTTTCGCATCAGTTTTGAATGATTTCGTAAGCTCTTCACAGGAAAACTTCAGGTTTTTGATTTCAGATTTCAGCTTTTGTATGTTGCTCTTTTTGTTGTTAATCTCTTCGTGTATTTTTGACAGCAGTTTTTCTCTCAAAGATGACAAGTTTTTCTTCTCTTCCATCAAGCTAGCTTCTTCGCTCATTAATTTCTGCAAAAGTCCTATCGGTTCTTCATGATTTTTGTCCTGTTTTGAAACGGCTTCTTCCTCAACAACTGCCGCAGCTTTTCCTCTATTAAACTGAACCATTTTGGCATCAAAACAAATTCTATCTAGAGCATATAATAAAGCATTATGAACGACTAATCAGAACTTAAACTCCATTTTCTAAACACAGACTACGCTTAAAACCTTACTAGAGATGAGCAAAAGAACAATGTCTATAGAGGAAGCCAAGCAAACTTTACAAGAATTATGTTTTGGTGACTCAAAAATGGATGTAACCTAAAGCAGTTAACATGCTGCTTTCTGGAGCAGTCAAGAGCGTTCTGGCTAGTTGGTGCCTTGCTAGAAATAATACAGTTTTATTATGTAAATTAGGGTTAGGTGGAGGGGGTAGTAGATGTAGAAGAAGTATTTTCTCCACACAGGAATCGTGTAGTGTTCAGCAGTTTCTTTTGTTGTGGTCAATGAACCGTTTTTGTGAAGGACAATAAACGGTATTGCAGCGATGGAGAGAAACTGGTTACTCCAGGGCACCAAAAACAACGTGTTAAGCAGAACTAACGAAGCGACCCCAAACTTTGTGTTCTCCTTCAGGATGTACATGCAGCCCACCACTGCTATGCCGTAGACGCCGTAATCGAAGGGCAGAAGTAAGGAGGCAAGCAGGGGAACAACCACAAACACTGAACCCCTTTTGAAAAAATAGATGAACAGCAGACCGAAAGAGAGAGTGAAAAAAATGTTCAGCGAATCGAAGGGCCCATAATCTAGGGCTAAGAAAAAGGGCACCTGAGAGATGAAGGCGAAGACAAAAAGGCGGATGAAATAGTTGCGGATGTTTCTTGTGGTTTCCATCCCCAGCATCAGCAGATAAGCAAACAGCGGAAAAGAGAGCCTGCCAATAACACGCAGAACCTCAAATTCAGGATACAGAATTGCCCCCACATGGTCTACAGTCATGGTTATAATCGCTATCCACTTCAGCAACTCTCTCCCAGAATCAAAACTTTGCAGAAACAAGCTCGCCCCCTTCACAACAAACGCTCAGAGGTTACATCCTCTCTGGCGCCTCTATTCCCAGAAGCTTCAGGGCGTTTCGGAAAACTATTCGGGTAGCGTCCACAAGAGCGAGGCGGGCGTCGCTTAGCCCCGCTGACTCCGCCTTTATGACAGGCAGTTTCGTGTAGAACCTGTTGAACCTGTCAGCTAAAGCGTTAGCATAGTCTGCTATGGCGTTTGGTCTCAGATTCTCCGCAGCGTCCACGAAGACCTCGGGAAAACGGGCTAACGTCAAAACTATATCCCGCTCCATTGGGTCAACCAGAAGTGAGTAATCAGCGTTTTCTGGCTCTCTAGATGCCTTCCGTAGGATGCTGTAGGCTCGGGCGTGGGAGTACTGAATGTAGGGAGCACTGTTTTTCTCAAAGTCCAGTACTCTGTCCCAGGTGAAGACCACAGGCTTGGTTGGGTCCACCGCTATTAGCGCATATTTGACGGCTCCTTTTCCCACAAACTCTGAAATCTCTCTTTTATCTTGGTCAGACAGGTGGGGAGAACGTTTCGAAACCTCCGCGTAGGCTCTTTCGGCTGCTCCCTCCATGACTTCGTCGAGGGTGATGTAGCGACCTCTGCGGCTTGACATCCGGTAGCCCGGAAGCCGAACTAGGCTGTAGGCAAAGTGGGTAAGTTTTGTTACGTAATCCACGTGACCGAGAGCACTCAAAGCAAGTTTCAACTGCAACTGGGGAAGAGTCTGCTCCATGCCGATGACGTTGACGACGCGTTCGGCTCTCTGAAACTTCCACAGATGATACGCAATATCCCGCGTGGTGTAGAGGGTGGTTCCGTCAGCCCTCACCAGAGTCAAAGAAGAGAGTTCATGGTCGTCGCTGATGCCTAAAGCGTTTTTGAGGTCAAGGTCGTGGGCAACCTTTTCGGCGTCAAATTCCAGAACCCCATTTTCCTCGAAAACATACGGCGTCTTCTTCAGCTGTTCGAGAGCCCGGTTGACGTCGCCGTTCCAGATCAGGTCGCTCTCCCAATCCCAAGAATCGATAGAGATTTCGACGCTACGAAGAGTCTCTCTGAAACCCTCAAGGCATAATTCACAGACCTCCCTCAGCAACCTTTTTGCCTCATCTTCACTAGCCTCGTATCCGCGTATCAGCTTGCTCACCTGCTCTTCAGGGTTGCTGTCTCCGCTGATCTTGTCAAGTAGGCGCGTGAAGATTTCTGGGAACCTCTTTTCCATGTCCGCTGCAATGGATATCCATTCATCAAGTTTCCGCTGTAGCTCCGAAGCCTCTGTTGGTGCAAGCTTTTTTGCGTTTTCAACCTCTTTCTTGAGGCGCTGAATCTCCATTATGCAGCTTGTCACCGCGTAGATTGCGCCTATGAAACGGTCAGGCTTCCCTTCCGGCTTCGGCTTCCCCAGCTTACTGTAGCCGTAGGCTATGACGGCGCTCTGGCGACCAACATCATCCACGTAATAATGCCGCGAAACTTTGTGTCCATGCGCCGTTAGGATGCGGGCTATGGCGTCGCCCAGCATCGGATTCCTTGCCTGCCCAATGTGGATGGGATGGATAGGGTTGACGCTGGTGTGCTCTAGCAGAATATTTTGCGGCTCACTAGTTTTGACGTATCCATACTCCTTATCCAATGCTCTGGCGGATTCAAGGGTTAAACGGGAGAACAGTTCCGAGTTCACGCGAAAATTGATGTAACCCGCCCCAGCAACCTCAACAGATTCAACCAGCGGAAAACCGTTAACATCTATTGCTTGCACAAGTTCTTCCGCAATGGCTCGGGGCTTCTTCTTTGCGTGCTTGGCAAGCTCAAAGCACACAGAAGTCGCCAACTCGCCGAATCCGAGGTTTGGCGGAATCTCAAGCAGGACAGAAGGCAAAGAAAAAGTTGGGTATAACTGTTTGATGGCATCCTTTAAGGCGCTCTCGCATCCAGCATGAAATTCCTTGAAGGGGTTAACGGAAACCATCGTCATATTCTCTTCCTTTTTGTGGCGGGTCCGCGGGGATTCGAACCCCGGAACTCCGGCTTCGCAGGCCAGTGTCCTAATCCAGACTAGACCACGGACCCTACGGATGGATTAGGGACCTAAATAAGACGCTTTCAATTTGCGAAATATTTGGTTTTTATCCATTTCGGTTATGTAAGTAAAACCTGCTTCTATAAGTTCCTTTGCCTCTTCAAGTGTGGTTGCAGTCTTACAGACATATTCTTCATTTTGTGGAATAGCAAAAAACTGTGTGCAATGTAAAGTAGAATTTTAGTTTTGTACGCTTTTCCACACTAAATAATAATACAAGTTAGCCTTAGTCCCTTCAGAAATAGTATTACCCTTAATCTGATCTCTCGCTATTAGATCTATTAGTTGTTGTTTGTTTCCTGCTTCAACCGGTACTAATGCTTCTGTTTCCCATTTATCTTGTGGGTTTTCATTTTCCCATACAGTTTTCACTTGATTGAATGTTAAACTAGTTCGTGCAACAAAAAATGCATGAGGTTTTCCTCCGCTTTCCAATCCTCTGCTCACAGCCATCATCTTTAGTAATGGGATTGTCTCTGGCATGATTCCTAATTCATACATAATTTCCAACAATATGCCTCGGAATGGTGATGGCGCTTTTCTTATTCCAGATTCAGGACAACTGCTTTCGAAACCCAGTGCCCCTTCCGCCGAGTTACCTATCATGTTTGGAAACACGGCAACTTCACTTGATCTCTTTTGGAGGAAAATTTTTGGTTTTTTGTCAGCCGTCTCAATGATACAGCTCACACCTAAATGATTGGAACATTTATTCTTTGGACTCTCAAGAGGAAGCAAAGGATCTTTAGCAAGAAGATCACGCAACCGAACAACCCATTCTTTGAATTTTACATCCAGATGAAAGTTGGTTAAGAGACCATAAGCATACTTGGTTTCTTGGAAATGAAATGTAAGACTCTCCTTTCTTGTTTCAATATGGTGAAGTCTAGCTACACTTCTGTTGCCAACTATGTGGTCTAGCTCAAGCCAATCTCTGAGTTTTTGAACTTTGTCCAGTAAAAGTTCATCGAGTTGGAAATCTTTTTCCATAAGCTGGCAATCTATGAATTCGGATTCTAGTCCTTGTCTGTTGGACCAAATTTCAATATATGGTAACTTGATCCCATCAATCGAGATCAACTGGTTCACAATTGAGCTATAGTAACTAACATAGTCACAAGGTTGAACTACAGGTGCTGTTGGATCTTCTGGATTACCAAATTTGTCATTATACACATTATATATGAAGAATCTCTTTCCGTTCTTATCTAGTCGTCTGCCTATTGAATGGAAGATTGGCCCATAATTTTTTTTATCAAGCGCTATTAACTCCTTTGCAATCCAATCCGATGCCAATATGTGGTTTGCACCTCCAAAAGACATTACTCTGCATACCCCGACTATTCCCCAACCTCTCCAGTCTGTCTTTCCGTTAAAGCCTTGAGTCTCTATAACTGCTCCTGAATGAAGCCCAATTCTAATATCAAAAGTTGATAAATCATTTTTGTGATACTTATTGAGGTTAATTTGCACCTCTTTTGCCAGATTGATTGGAGCTTCGATATTATTTTTGAATCCAATAATAGCACCATCTCCAATGTCTTTAACAACCAATAATCCTTCTTGGTTAGCCTTCTTGAATGTTTCACAATTCCAAATTACCTTTTTCAGCTTATTTCCATTCAAGAACATGTCAACTGAGCATTTATCTGTGCTTGACGATTTGACAATATCCATCGCAATGAAATGCAAAAAAACAGATTTACGTGTAACTTGCATTCACATCTCCTCCACTTACTCTTATACCTAGAGATATAATTCTTTTGAACTTGAAAAAACATATGAATAAATAATCCAATTAATTTTTTTCAAAGATGATGAAATGAAATCCAAGGATTTTTTTAATATAAATATCTTGGATTTACAGTTCGGGATTTAAATTGCTCCCTCAAAAAAGGGGAGTTTGCGGGAAAATTCGGGTGATATCTCCAGCGATGTCCTAATCCAGACTAGACCACGGACCCTTCACAGATGGGACATCAACGCCAAATATGAGGTTTTTCCTTTAAAAAAACAGTCGCAAACTCTTTCAGGTTTAACCAAGTTCTTTCGGTTTCTTGTGGTAATTTGCAGATTTTTTGTCCGTACATGAACTGTGCTTTCTGTTGTGGGCTATCCAAAGAAACGAGTTGTTTAAAATAAAAATGGGGAGGATTAGAGATGTGTTGGCATCTCAAGTTTGTTCTGTAGGTGTGGCGGTTTCTTCTGTTGTGGTTACTTCTGAATACACTAGGGATGCTGAACGTGCTACGAATACTCCGAAGATGGGGGCTATCAGGAGCGAAAGAATCCAGCCGACTACGGGGATGCTGCCTATTCCAGCCACTATCAGTGCGCATATGAAGATTACCAGTAACCATAGAATGTAGGTCCCCCAGCCAACTTTCCCAATAACATCAAAGATTTCTCCAAAAGCAAAGGCTTTGCCGAAACTGTCTTTTTTAAGCATGTTTACGATTGCCATAGCTAGTATAATTGCAAGGAAAAACGCTAGCAACACCCCAACTATCAGCAGCAGAACGGCTACAATCCAACCTACTGTTGCCAGAAATGGAATAGATATCCATGATGCGAGCACAACCACAGAAATGAATGGAATAGCTAAGATTAGCGGAATTATCATGAAGACGATGGATGCAACAAAAATTGTGAGTCCCTGAATCCACAGCTCAAAGTAGTTGTCTAATGGCGGCAACTTGTCTGAGTTTCTGGACTCTTTTATGACATTTCCTAGATACCCCAAAACTACAAAGTTTACTATTGGAATAATATCAAGAATCACTAGGATCAGCAATCTTCCAAGGTCGTCGAAGAGCATCTTAGTATAATCGATTGATTCAGTCAGGTTTACGTCAAGTTCCAAACTTTTCCCTCAACGCATAGATGTTCCAAAGAGGTAGATTAAATCTTTGGTCATTACACAAGGATTGTCAGCACCTGTTGCAGAATTTACGAGGGTTACAGATGTACAGGCAGAACAAAAAAGCTTCACATGAAGGAACATCTTGAAGGTTTTGGGAGAATCATATTATATATTGGATGGTTATATTTTGTTTCGGCGAGGTTAATGTCCAATTTTTCCTCCTCTGAGTTGACTAAAATCGAATCCCAGCTGAAGGGAAAAACCCTTCAGATATACTGGTATCTGCTCCGAGACCCAAATTCTAGTGTTGGCGTCCGTGAGGTTCAGCGGTCCCTAGGGCTTTCCAGTCCCAGCGTAGCAGCCCACCACTTGGATAAGCTGCTGTCTCTTGGTTTGGTGAACAAGAATGCAAGAGGAGAATATTTCCTGAATCAGGAAGTTAAGGTTGGTCTCCTCAAGTTCTTCAGCAGGATGGGAAGGTTCCTTGTTCCCCGCCATCTCTTCTATGCCATTTGGCTCTCCACAATGTTTGCCATTTACCTAATCCTGTACAACGTAGTATTGTGTCAGCCCACAGGTTCGGTGCATAATATTGCAGCCATCCTTTTCGGAGTCGTCTCCAACACAGTTTTGTGGCTTGAGACTGTGCGGCTGTGGAGAGAGAAGCCGTTCTAAACTGTTCTAATGTGTGGACTTAAAAGCATGTCAAATCTAAGTTAAGGATGGAAGAGAACGATGAACAGGATTCTAGTCTACACCGTAATCGCCATCTTGCTTGGCTCAGTCACAATGGTTGTTCCCTTAGCGCTGCTTGGACTAGGTAACCTCATCCCGGCTGATAATTACTTAAAAACCGTTCCTGAATCGGGTGAAGAAACAGTCGACCGTAATGGTATGTTAACCAGTCCTAATGCATCAGCCGAACAATCTGCTGACACAGAAAGCTACGACGCTTCAACCAAAGAACCTGCAGCGGCGGAATCAAACTTGAGGGAAACAAGCCTCGTTTCCAATCTTTCTTCAATGGGGTTAATAACCGTTCCCAGTTTTCTTGTTGCGTTGGGAGTTTTTGTTTACCTCAAAAAACGGACGACGTAATGTTCTACTTTTTGTACAGCATGTTCTAAAACGTAGCATTAAGTGCCCAATAAACATAGTAACTAAACAAAAACATGAAAGGTGAAAATATGAATACCACAAAATGGTTTACCGTTTCTATGCTAGCGGCACTTCTGATTGTCTCATCAGTGCCAATATACCTCTACCTAAACGCCTCTGAAAGCTCAGACCAGATTGCACTAAACAAGTTCTCCTCCCTTGAAGAAATGAAAACTTTCCTCGAAACAGCTTCTTCCTCTTCAAACAGCTATTGGCTTAGAGCCGGAGAGGCATTGGCGGAAACCGCTGATGCACAAGCCGCTCCCAAAGCCGCAGGCTCCGATTACTCTACGACGAACATCCAAGTTGAGGGAGTAGACGAAGCAGACATAGTGAAGACCGACGGCGAATACATCTACGTTGTCTCAGGCGGCAACATAACCATCCTGAAAGCGTATCCACCTAGAGAAGCCAGAGTTCTCTCAAAAATCAGCTTAACCGGGAGCATAGCGGGAATATTCATCAACGGAAACAAGTTAGCTGTCTTCGAGACCGAGTATGGCGTCTATCCACTTTACGAAACTACAG
>Ga0307434_1000983_pt1 | contig 16501 bp, 13 predicted proteins | sample SalMarWE160220MG_FD_202156 | JGI IMG/M metagenome (GOLD analysis project Ga0307434, IMG submission 202156) | Salt marsh sediment microbial communities from the Plum Island Ecosystem LTER, Massachusetts, United States - WE1603-220 | ecosystem: Environmental > Aquatic > Marine > Intertidal zone >... | reverse complement strand
ACCAATAACTGCCTCAAATCCTCTTCAGCGTCTTTGCCGGGTTTTTGCAAGGGCGCACGAGGCTCTCCTCCGTAATAGCCTGCCAGATCCATGGCGACCTTGAGGCCGCCTATGCCGTATCGGGCCGTCACTGCCTTGGCCAGCGGAGTCAGGCGGTTCTGAAGCTGCCGGGCCTCTTCAACCTTTCCCTCGTAAAAAAGGGACTGGATCTTGCAGAACTCCTGGGGAGCTATATTCGTTGCAGCCAGAATCCCCCCTACTGCCCCGACACAGAGAGCTGGAAAGAACACGGGCGCTGAGCCCGTGAATACCGCGAAGCCCCTTTGACTCAGATGGACGATCTCGCTCAGCTGACCTATGTTCCCTGAGCTGTCCTTGACTCCCACGATGTTGGGATGCTCGGAGAGCCTGGCCACGAGATCCGGCTCCATGTTTATCCCTGTGAATTTCGGCACGTTATAGATCAGGATCCCGATCCGGGAGGAATCCGCAATGGAGGTGAAGTGGTCATAGAGGATCTGGGGCTTCATGGAGTCCTTAAAGTATGAAGGCGTAACCACGAGCGCGTAATCAGCACCGATTTCGGCAACTTGATTGGAAAACAGAATGGTCTCTCGGGTGGATTCCATTCCTGTTCCCACGAGCATGAGCTTTGATGAAGGGATTGCCTCTCTGGATGCCTCCACCACGGCGAGCCTTTCCCTCTCGTTGAGATAGACGTACTCGCCGTTTGAGCCGAGTACCAGGTACCCGGAGAGCCCTGTCTGATTCCATTTTTGAAAGTTCGCCTTAAGCCTTTCGAGCGCCACTTCCCCGTCTTCAAAGGGCGTGGTGATCGGGGGCATTATGCCTGCGAGCTTCATAAGTTTGTTCCTCCTGAATTATGGTCTGCTTGACATGAGAAGGTGATCGGCGATGGTTTTCGTCTCAACTTGCTCTCAACTATTATTTCCTATCACGTTCCTCTCACGAGATCAAGACTTGCGTATCAACAACTGTGGTTCAGGCATACCTCTCCATCCTGATGTACACCCTATCTATTTCACCGCAGAGGCGCAGAGGACGCTGAAAGAATCTCAGCCATGCGGGCACCAAAAACTATCTTTGTGCTCTTGGCGACTCTGCTGTGAATAGGGCTTACATCTGTTGCGTATGTTCCACTGTCTGAATCGCAGTATCAATAAATTTCGCTTTCCTAATATATGCACGGCAAGATTCGTTTTTATGGTAGATCTATAAAAGGGAAGCTCTTATAATAACCGGGCAATGTTTTGGGATGGTATCGAGGCATTCCATTGCTATTCAAGGATGAGGAGCTTTGCCATGAGGAAAATATTTCTTTTCATTGTCTGCATCGTTGCCGCCTTGGCAGCGGTCGCAGAGGGCAAGAACACGGGGGCGGATGAAATCCTGGGTGAGTGGTTGACCGATAAGGATGAGGCCGTTGTTGAGATCTATCGGTGCGGCGAGCTATACTGCGGGAAGATAGTATGGCTCAAGGAACCCAGGAACCCCGACGGCACGGAGAAAATGGACACCCAAAATCCCGAACCGTCCAAAAAGGATCGCCCGGTTATCGGCCTCGTTATGGTATGGGACTTCCATTATCATGGTGACGGAAGTTGGGTCGATGGACGGATTTACGACCCTGATAACGGCAAGACTTATTCCTGCAAGATGCGCTTAGAAGGGGACAGGCTGAACGTCCGGGGCTATATCGGTTTCAGTCTGTTCGGCAGGACAACGGTATGGACGAGGAAGCGCTGAGGTTTTTAAAGGAGCTTCCATAATGTTTGACTTATGTTTCATAGCGGCTGTATGTTCTAGCTGATTTTCGCAGATTCATGGATTCCTCCCTTATCGCCATTATGATGAAAAAACACGCATACGCTGCCGCTGCTCTTCTGGGCTTGAGTGTTGCCCAGATCCTGGCTACCGTCCAGGTTTATCTTTCTAATGTGAGACTCTACCGTACTCTTCTGGGGGTAAGCGATGCCGGCTATCTGACCGTTCCCAACCAGAGGGTCATGCAAACCTTGCCGGACTTTGCGCCCGCGTTTTTTGGAGGCCTCTTCTTCACGGTATCCGTGGGCGCGTTCATTACGCTCCTGTGCCTTGGTGCGGTCTGGCTTTGGGATCGACTTTTTTATAGGAACAGATACGTTACCATATTCCTTATTGCGTTATGGGTGGGATGTCTCATAATGGCAAACATCCGGGGTGTTGACCTCATGGTATCGTCTTATTTTGTATTGGTTCCCTGTGCGGTCCTTTCCCTCACCTTGAGAAGGATACCCGTGGGATCAAGGGAGAAGAAAGGGAGCGAAGGGGTTGTGCATGTTGTCCCTGTTTTGATTCTCGCAGTCCTATGGGGTACCCAAATGGGCCCTCATCTGTTCCTGGATATACGAGATCATCTGCTCGTATCAAATCGATTGGGCACCACCATCAATGACTTCTACTATGCCTATACCCTCTATCCGGCCGAGGCCTTTAAATCTCTGGATCAGAAGATGGTAAAGACCTATCGCCTGGAGCATATTCAGGATAATGCCATCACGGCATCCATCGACAGACGACTGATCAGCTATGACTGCCTCCGGGTAGAAGGAGGCTCGCCGGTTGATCTGACGATATCCCAAAAGGGAATGTTCCTTGTCTTGGGCAACGGGAAGAGGGATATTCTCGAGGTATCCCCCAAGGCCTTTTTCTCAGATACCGGCAAGATTTTGAGGGAATTCTCGAAACAAAGCGACAGGCACCGTTTTTTCCGGCAATTCACCTTCTACTCCCTCTTGATAGGCTTTCCGGTTACCCTGTATCTGTTTCCCCTTTTCTTGTTCCGCGCACTTTCCGGGCTTTTCATGAGCATGGGAGCCTCTTCGATCTTTGCCTCGGCGCTTTGTTTGGCAATGGGCATAGCCTTGTTCGCCTTTTTTGTTCAAAGCAGGGTAAAGGGCGCCGAGATAGGGGATGCGGCCTCTGCCCTGGAATCCGAGCGGTGGCAGGAAAGGGTTGCGGGGTTGAGGCTCATAGAGAAGGAAGGCACGGAGGTAGGCGATTTTCAGGCTTACCCCAGGATGCTCACGAGTCCTCATATAGCTGTTCGCTACTGGCTGGCGAGATCCCTGGGGGTAAGCAGGAACCCTGAAACCTATGACGATCTCCTGGGGTTTCTCAATGACCCTCACCCGAACGTGGTTTCAATGGCCTTTTTCGCATTGGGCAGGAGGGGCGATAAAAAGGCAATCAGCATAATCGTAGAGAATATCGGCACGTCCGATCAATGGTACAGCCAATGGTACGCCTATAGGGCGTTGAGAAGGCTGGGATGGAAGCAAACCGTATTACAGTAGCAAGCCTCATCGTGTCTGTCGGTGCAATTCTGTGCGTCGAGGCCGCCGCAAGCGTTGCAGCCGCAAGGATCCCTTTAAACCCCATGATATTGCTGGGCGTGATCCGTGTGCTCGAGATAGCCCTGCTCGTGTTGGCAGCCGTCATCTACGGGAACGGATTGTCTTCGGTGGGATTGGCTCGATCCAGGGCTTTTGACGGATTTGTCCGGGGATTGCTCTGGTCTGCCGGCTTCGGCATGAGCGCGCTTGTCGTCCATCTCATCTTATATGCATTCGGCATAAACGGCATGACCCTTATTCATACCCAGCTGCCGAGAAGCCCCGGCGCTATCGGCCTCTTGTTCCTGGTCGGCGGGCTGGCGGGGCCGGCAGCTGAGGAGATCTTTTTCAGGGGCATCCTTTACGGATTCTTTCGGAGGTGGGGCGTGTTTGTGGCCCTGACCATGAGCACGCTTGTATTCGTCATGGCCCATCCCGGGTTTCCCCACATCCCTTTTACCCAGGTGGTAGGGGGGATCGTCTTTGCCATCGCCTATGAGACGGAAGGGAGCCTGATGGCGCCTCTCACGATCCATGTTTTGGGAAATACGGCGATATTTGCGCTCTCGCTGATATCCTCTTGATGTATTGGCGCTTTAAGAAGTACTCCCGACTCACCCCCTGTCATGACTATATTGCTCTTTGCCCATTGCCTGCGGGAGAGCCGCAAGACTTCAGCTCATTGTTAATCATTAGAATACGATTTCCAGCCCGGCGAGCCAGCTTCTTTCCGGTGCGGGATAGAAATAGCGCTTTGCTCCGCTAATAACTGCGTAACTTGAGTATTTTTCGTTGGAAAGGTTATTCACGCCCAGAAACGCCTTGAGCATCTTCCACTCATAGCTGAATCTTGCGTTTATCGTGTTGTATGCGCTCACTTTATCAAATGCATTAGCCTGGTCACTAATGGCATAACTGGAGCCTATATAATTATAGTCGGCCGAAAAGATGAAACCGGGCACAAAATCATGGATTCGAAATCCGATATTCGCCTTGTGTTTCGGTACTGCCGGGATCTCGTTGCCCTTAAAGGGGGCCCTCTCAAAGGTCGCCTCTTCGTATGTATAGTTTCCAAAGACCGTTACATTTTTGAAGAACTTCGCCTTGCTTCCGATCTCGATGCCCTGATGAAGGGTTTCCGGATGATTTTCATTGGAAAATACGGGAGCAGGGTTAAAGAAGATCTCGTCCCTTATTGCTGCACGAAATAGGGTTAGCGTACCTTGCGTATCAGATGTAAAAAAATGCCGTATTCCCACCTCATAGTGCTGTCCTCTTTGGGGCTTGAGATCCGAATTCACGCGAATTTTACCGGCAATGTAGTCGAAGACAACTATTTCATCGGTGAGGGGAAACCGAAGACTACGGTTAATACGTGCAAAGAGGGAGGATTTTTCGCTATACAGCAGAGTGAGCCCAGCACTGTACGCACTCTCGCGATCAGTCACGGTTTCATCGAGGGGGGCAAGGGGGAAAGCGCTCAGGTCTTGTTGGTTGAGGTCATATCGAACTCGTTCGCTTCGAGCCCCCATTGAGAGAAAAAGATCATCAACTACCGCAAATTCGTTATTGAAGTAGAACCCTCGGGAATCCCTTTCGATATCCGTAAGGCCGGTGAGAGACGCGACTGGAGAAAAAAAGCCGGAATATGAATTTATCTTCTGCTGGGACCTGTAGAAATCGATGCCCGTGATAAGGGTGTTATCGTGATGGGCAATTTCCCCCTCCCAAACGTACCGTGGGGTAATACCCCACGTATCGGTTGCACTTTTTGTCGCAAAAGGGAATGACGGATCGGGAAATACAGCCTCGCTTTCTCGATCTCGGTAGGAAATGTCGGTTACCAGACTGCCGTTTCTTCCAAGTGACATATCGAATCCTAGCTTTAGATAAGCGTCCTCGCTTTCTCCCTCATCATCAGGGTTTTGGGTGGCCCTCCGCTCGACCGCCAATTGATCCTCAGGTATTGCCCCAGGCAATCCGTATTGGTCGGAGTGATATGATCCACTTAAGTCAAGGCTTAGGTTATCCGAGGGGGCCAGGACGATCTTTCCCCCTATATCCTTCCTTGTGAGTTCGCCATTATCCCTGTAGCCATCGCTTGCATCATGGCTGGCAAACAGGGATGCACTGAGATGATCAGAGCCATCGCTGACGGATAGGTGTTCCTCATGCCTGCCAAAGCTCCCAGCAGTCGTTGCTGCGGTGAATGCAGGCTTCTCTGACGGTATCTTTGTAATTATGTTGATGACTCCACCGACGGCATTATCACCGTATAGCACGGTCCCGGAGCCACGGACGATTTCTATTCGCTCTATTTGTTCAAGGGGGATCTGGGTCCAATCAACACCACTGATATCGATCTCATTTACTCGACGCCCGTCAACCAACACCAAGGTATTGTAGGCCCCTGTTTCACCAAATCCCCGTAAATCTACCTGAGAAGTCTTGCCGTTTCCCAAGAGGTCTCTCACCACGATTCCCTCCTCTGAGCGAAGCAGATCTACAATGGTTTTTGCGTTTGAATCCTTGATATCCTCCTCATTGATTACGGTTACATTTGCCGGCACCCTTTCTATGATCTGCTCGGTTCTCGTTCCTGTGACGACCACTGTTTCTAATGTAACAACTCCTTTGTCTTCTTCCGCGTAAGAACGATTGATCATCAAACCGAGAGAGATCAGTCCAAAGAAAAGCATAATCTTCCATGTTTTCATCCTTGTATCCTCCTTTTATTGGCACTAAGAGTTGGGCCCAGGGCATAAAAAAATCCCCGGACCGAATGAATCGATCCGGGGATTTCCCTTTTTTATCCTCAAGATCCTTAGGCAGCACCCCGTCCGCGAGGGTTGCACCCTTGCGCTCAGGCAGGTCTTCTGACTCCCCCGCCCTTTTAGCGGCCTTCCCATCCCGAAACATCGAAACAGTGGCACACTATGGCTAAAAGAGTTCCCTTTTCAATAAGAAAAGGGCAGGGTTACAGCGGCGGGCCCGTCCCCGATTTAAACGGGGTTCCCTCTTAGGCTCCTATCGAGCACCTAAACGCATATGGGATATCTAGTGAAATGGCCGGCAAAAGTCAACAAAAAATTTTTTCTCGCATCATTATGAACTCGGTTTCATCCCGTTCCATGAATGATTCACAGGACTGAGGGGGCATGCCACCTCTTGGCTTCCCCTAGGAAATCCTTAAAAATGTATTTGACTTCTGTATGGTGTAAGTTCAAAATAAACATTATATAGGACATTAACCATTGTCTAATACTATATATTGTGGAACATCAGAAGTTTTTACGGAAGGGATGAGGCCATGTTTACGGAGATAGAAAAGAGAGACGGAACCATCGTGCCCTTTGAGGCGGGCAAGATCACCAATGCGATCGCCAAGGCAGGCAAGGCAACGGGAGAATTTGACGAAAAGGTGGCCAAACGACTCACTATACGGGCCTTAAACCTCGCCCAGCAGGCGCTTGGCGACAAGGCCCCTTCGGTGGAGGAGATTCAGGATATTGTGGAGGAGATATTGCTTGCCTCCACCTATCGCAAGACGGCCAAGGCCTATATTCTTTACAGGGAGCAGCATGCGAGGATCAGGGATATCGCCAATAAGGCAACCGTTGACCTAGTAGACCAATACCTCAACAAGACCGACTGGCGCGTGAACGAGAACAGCAATATGGCGTTTTCCCTCCAGGGATTGAATAACTATGTTTCCTCGGAGGTGAGCAAGGTCTATTGGCTCAGCGAGATCTATACCCCTGAGATCAGGGAGGCCCACATTCAGGGAGATTTCCACATTCATGATCTCAATATCCTCTCCGTGTATTGCGTGGGATGGGATTTGCATGACTTGTTGACAGAGGGATTCAGGGGTGTGAGGGGGAAGGTGGAAAGCGGGCCTGCCAGACACCTGCGGAGCGCACTCGGGCAGATCGTGAATTTCTTCTACACGCTCCAGGGGGAGGCCGCAGGCGCACAGGCATTCTCCAATTTCGACACCCTGCTCGCCCCCTTTATACGGTTCGACGGATTGGACTATAGGGGCGTGAAGCAGGCCTTGCAGGAATTTATCTTCAATATCAACGTGCCGACACGGGTGGGCTTTCAGACGCCCTTTACCAACATCACCATCGACCTCACCGTGCCAGGGTACTACGCGGATCAACCCGGCATTATCGGTGGTGAGCCACAGGATGCTCCCTATTCGGAGTTCCAGAAGGAGATGGATTTGTTTAACAAGGCCTTCTTGGAGGTGATGGCAGAGGGCGATGCAGGCGGGAGGGTATTTACTTTTCCTATTCCCACGTACAACATCACCAGGGAGTTTGAGTGGAAAAACCCACTACTAACAGACCTCTGGGCGATGACAGCCAAGTACGGGGTCCCTTACTTTTCCAACTTCGTCAACTCGGATATGAAGCCTGAGGATGCGAGGAGCATGTGCTGCCGGTTACGGATAGACAATAGGGAGCTGGAAAAGAGAGGAGGAGGGCTGTTTGGCTCGAACCCCTTAACCGGCTCTATCGGGGTGGTCACGATTAATATGCCGAGGATTGGGCACCTCAGCAACAATGAGGAGGAATTTCTGGCAAGGCTGATGGATCTGATGTCCCTGGCAAAGGAGAGCCTGGAGATAAAAAGGAAGATCCTGGAGAGGTTTACCGATGGGGGCCTCTATCCCTATACGAAGTACTACTTGAGGGATGTGAAGGAGCGGTTCGGTGAGTATTGGAAGAACCATTTTTCCACTATAGGGCTTGTTGGAATGAATGAGGCCTGCAGGAATTTCCTTGGCAGCACGATCGGAGAGAGAGATGGGAGGGAGTTCGCCCTGAGGGTCTTGGATTGCATGAGAGAGCGACTCCTGGAGTTTCAGGCAGAGACAGGGAATAACTACAACCTAGAGGCCACTCCTGCGGAGGGCACCTCGTATAGTTTGGCCAGGATTGATAAGGAAAAGTTCCCTGATATTATCACAGCGGGAAACGGAAACATGGACGAGTCTTACTATACCAATTCCACCCATCTTCCCGTTAACTTTACGGATGACGTTTTCGAGGCCCTTGATCTGCAGGACAGCATCCAGCAGAAATACACAGGAGGAACGGTTTTTCATATCTATGCGGGCGAGAAAGTCACCAACCCAGATGCCATAAAGTCCTTGGTGAAGAGGATATGTGAAAACTATCATATCCCTTACTTCACCTTTTCGCCCACCTTTAGCGTCTGTCCCACCCATGGGTATCTAAACGGAGAACATGAGTTCTGTCCGAAATGTGGTGCGGAGTGTGAGGTATACTCACGGGTCGTTGGGTACCTCAGGCCGTTGAAGCAGTGGAACAAGGGCAAGCAAGAGGAATTCAGGATGAGGAAGACGTTCAAGGTATGATTATAGGGGGGTTCCAGAAGTTTTCTCTCATCGATTACCCGGGAAGGATATGCGCTATTGTCTTTACCCAAGGGTGCAACTTTCGGTGCCCTTACTGCCACAATCCAGAGCTCGTTGATACGAACCCCTCAGGGCGCCAGGAAGTAGCGCAGGATGAGATATTGTCGTTTCTGGAGGCGAGGAAGGGTAAGCTCGAGGCGGTCACGATAACAGGCGGCGAGCCCCTTCTGCAATCCGATATAGGGGATTTCCTGTCCTCGGTGAAGTCGCTTGGCTATCTGGTCAAATTGGATACCAACGGGAGTTTTCCCTCACGGCTTGAGGACGTACTAAAAACCAATGCCGTGGATTACATCGCCATGGACATAAAAGCGCCTATCGACAAGTACGAACAGGTGGTGAGGAGCAGGATTGATCAGGACCGGATTCTCAGGAGCGTCAAGCTGATCATGAATTACGGGTCTGACTATGAGTTCAGGACCACGGTGGTGAAGCCCCTGTTGGAGAGGGATGATTTCATTGAGATTGGCAAGATGATACAGGGCTCTCGTTTATATGTTCTTCAGAGGTTTGTCCCATCAAAAGTGCTCGACGATAGCTTGCTGGATGCCGATTCGTACTCCGATGATGAATTATGCTCCATTCAGGATCAGATGGATGGGTATGTCGGACAATGTATCATAAGGTGAATCGGGGTTTTGATTCCTGTCATCGATTGCCTTGTCTGTATAAGTAGCGTATCGCATTTTGTAGGCAAATATCTATTCGGAGATCGCCGTTTCGATCTCATCCAACACCTTTTGTGCCGCCTCAATCGGGTCCTTGGAAGCCCTGATAGGCCTGCCTACCACTATGTAATCAGCGCCACGCTTGATCGCCTGATACGGTGTAATAATCCTCTTTTGATCGTCCTTGCTCAGGACAGACCAGGAGGGCCGTATGCCAGGGGTAACGGCGATGAAATCCTTCCCCAATGCAGCCTTCACTGCTTCCACCTCCAGTCCCGAGCACACGACACCCGCACATCCGGCCTCTTTAGCTATGTGTGCCCTCAGCAGGACCAGCTCGGTAATATGAGAGACGTATTTCTCCTGATAGCCTAATTCCTTGAGGGCTTTGCTGTCGAGGCTTGTGAGCACCGTGACTGCCAGTATCTTGGCGCCCGAGGGATTATTCTCTACAACGGTGCGGAGCAGGCCCCCTCCCTCATCGCAATGGACGGTGGTCAAGGTGATCCCATAGGCGCTCGCCGCGATGAAGGCGCCTTTTACCGTGGCTGGGATGTCGTGGAACTTCAGATCAAGAAATATCCCGGCCTCGCTCCTGTCCGTGATGGCATCGAGGATCTTCGGTCCTACACCCACGAATAGCTCCAGTCCAACCTTGAAGATACCCACGTGATCCTTTAAGAGGTCCACATATTCGATCGCCTCGTCATAGGTGGCAACGTCGAGGGGAAATATCAGGTAGTCCATGGGGTTTTTCATCTAAGCTTCTCCCTGTCTAAATGGTGTTTCGCGATGATGGAGTTCCCTGAGCCGGAGCCGGTAAGGAGATATAAAAAATTGGACACGCGCTGAAAAAAAGTATACATAGAGAATACGAAGGCCACCGTAGCTCAGATGGCAGAGCACCTCACTCGTAATGAGGGGGTCGGCGGTTCGACTCCGCCCGGTGGCTCCAGGCTTGAATTTCCCGCTCTCATCATCGAAAAGGCATGAATGGAAGGGCTATCGGCATAAGGGAGGCGACCACCTATTCTTGTACCCATTATAGGACCAAGCACTAGGCAATGAATGATTTGATCGGAACTTGGGGTTCTTGGCCCACTCCTGCATTATTTCATGAGCTCCTAGTAATTCCTTAAACTTTTCGCCATCACCGCCTTTATCCGGATGGTAAAGCTTTGCCATACCCCGGTAGGCCCTCTTTATCACGGCGGCGCAATCCCCGACAATCAGGCTATCTGTTGAAATATTGAGGTGTTTGAGCCCTTTTTTCTGATCAAGGGATAGCCGTGGAACGCGATTCGCATTCGGTTTAATGGCCTCCGGATTGATGCTGTGCTCAATCTTTTCCTCGAGAAGGGACTGGGATGCAAAGCTATGAGAAAAACGCCGGTCTCTTTTTTGATACCACTGCTTTCCTGTTTCGAGCACCAGCTCCTTAAGGGCGTGGGCAGGGGTATGTCCTGATTTTCTCTCACGTACGAACCTCGATATGCTGTTAGACCATGTGGGAAGTATATCGAGAGCTACGCATGTATCGTTAAACGAGAACGCCGCATACCGTGCATTGAGGGTTTGCAATAATCCCTTGGATAACGAGAGGGACCACATCAATTTCTGCCTACAGTACCTTGAACAATAACGCCTTCCAGGTTTAAGATCCCTGTTTCCGCAAGCAAGACACCTTCTTTCCTTGCTCTCTGATTCGTTGGAGAACGTTCGGAGATCGTTTCTCCTTTCGTTTCTTTGGAGCACCTGTTGGTTCATGGTAAGCATCGAAGATCTGTCCAATATTCCATAGCGCCGGATAGGATAGCACAAGGAGGTTTGACAGTAAAAGGAAAAATGTTCCCGTGCCCATTTCAGCATTTCGGTTGACTTTCATGACGCAATGCAAGTATGGTGGTAGCGGTCAATCATTATAGATCAGGGGTAAAAGCTGGAATGGATATCCTTGCAAGCGATATCGTACAGATGATATTTCATGCTGGAACAATGGTGAAGTTCGTCCTGTTGCTCCTGTTTTTTCTTTCACTGTACTCGTGGACTATTATCTTTATGAAGCTGAGATTGTTCAGAAGGCTTACCGATGAGAACGAAAAGTTCATGGAGCTATTCTCCTCCAGTCGTGAAATACAAAAGGTGTACGCGGAGAGCAAGGCCTTTGCCTTTAGCCCCTTGGCCAAGAGCTTTAGGGCCGGGTATGCAGAGTTCAATAGATCTAAGATATTTCAGGCTAACCCAGGTGAGGATAAGGCCCATCATTCCCTACACGCAAGCATGGAAAGCATACAGAGGGCGGTAAAAAAGATCCTCGCCTCCCAGACTTCCCGTCTCGAGAAAGGCCTCACCTTTCTCGCAACGACCGGAAACGCCTCACCCTTTATCGGCCTGTTTGGAACCGTGTGGGGCATTATGACCTCGTTCAGATCCATCGGCATGAAGGGCTCGGCAACACTGGCGGTTGTAGCACCTGGCATTGCCGAGGCCCTTATTGCCACGGCAGCAGGGCTCGCAGCGGCAATACCCGCGGTAGTGGCATTCAACTACTTTACCCGCAGGGTGAGGGCCTTTCAGGTAGAAATGGGCAATTTTAACTCTGACCTCATAGGGGTTTTCGAGAGGGGGTTCATGAGGATGACCTTGACAGAGAGAAGAAGAGGTGAATAGCGGTGGATCTGGAGGAAGGCCAATCCCGATTGATAGCCGATATCAATGTGACTCCTTTAGTCGATGTGATGTTGGTGCTGCTCATCATCTTCATGGTGACTGCACCAATGATGATACACGGGGTTAAAGTGGACCTTCCCAGAACGGAAAGCAGGAATATCAAAACAGAGGAGGACCCCTTACTTTTAACGATAACGAAAAAAGGGGAGATCTTTGTCGAGGATTACAAGGTTGACTATAAGGATCTCAGGGGGAGGCTCGAAAGGATATTCGCCAATAGGGCAGGCAAGGAGATCTTGCTGCAGGCCGACAAGGAGGTGCCCTATGGTGTGGTAATGAGAATTATGGCTCAGGTTAAAGAGGCTGGAATTACCAAGGTGGGAATGATAACCAAGCCTTTGAATAAATGATAGCCACATGGTTACAGTTTAATTTTGGCCCGAAAGAAGAGAGATGGGCCCAGATGATGATCCTTTCGTTTGTTTTCCATCTCGCAATCTTCTTTGGCTCCATTGTTATTTCAAAAAGCACGATATACTACCCTCCTTTTGAGGAACACGTGTACCACGTTGAATTAGTTGCTCCTCCTGCGCCAAGCACTGGAGATAGGGCAAAAGGGGCAAGTGTGGCTGCAGGAAAGGACACAACCCCCATCGTGAAGACAAGGACGCGGCGTATTGACGCTAAGAAGGAACCGCCCACGACTGTGATTGCAAAGAGGGTTTCCCCGAAGCCGCTCCCTGAATCCAGGAAGGAGGCCGCTTTTCCCTCAGAGCTCATTGATGGGGCCATATCGAGGGTAGAGAGAGAGGTCGCGCAGCAGGGAAATCAGCTGGAGGAAACCATATCCCGTATCGAAAAGAGGCTGGAGAGCAAGAAAAAGGCACAATCTCAAGAGGGAGCAGAAAAGGCTCAAAGGGGCGAGGCGCCACCTCTCAAGAGGAGCGAAGGCGGGCTGCCCATAGGCCCTTCGGGCATCGGTAAGGGCATTCAGCTCTATCAAGTGCAGATAGAGACTGCTATTAAAGAAAACTGGTCCTATCCCGTCGCCCTTATCAACGCGAGGGAAGGAAAAACCCCCGAGGCAGTCATATTACTGACACTACGAAGCGATGGAAAGATCGTAAAGGCTGAGTTTAAAAAAAGATCCCGGGATCTCTTGTTCAACGATTCTGTGCTGAAGGCCTTGGAGAGATCGGATCCCCTTCCGAGGTTTCCACCGGGCTACAACAAGGGCAGTGACGAGGTCGAAATCCGCTTTAGCCTCAAAGATCTCATTCAATAGGAGGGGCATGTTCAGGATACTGGCATGGATATTGCTGATTAACATTTTGACCCTTTTCCCAGCAGGGGAGGCTGTGGGTAAGCTTTACATAGATGTAACCTCACCATCGATGAGAAAGATACCCATTGCAGTACCAGAGTTTAAAGATACGGGAGGAGGAGAGGGGCAGCGGGATTTAAGCCGTATGCTTTCCGATATTATCACGAATGATTTTCATCTCAGCGGCTATTTTAAGGCGCTGGATAGAAGCTTCTTTATGGAGGGACCTGAGGCCGGGATTACCCGTGAACGCATCCAGTTCAAAGACTGGTCTCTCATTGGCGCGGACCTTCTCTTAAAAGGAGGCTATGAGTCTGTCGGCAGCCAGCTCAGTGCAGAGGTGCGGCTGTTTGACGTGCTGTCCACCAAACAGCTCTATGGAAAGCGGTTTTTAGGGAGCTTTGAGCAGAAGAGACACCTTATGCATCGTGTTGCAGACGATATCATCCTCACTTTGACGGGCCATTCCGGGCCTTTTCTTACCAGGTTTGCCTTTGTTGGGACTTTCACCGGTCAGAAGGAGGTATATATATCGGATATGGATGGTCACAACGTGCAGCAAATGACCCATTGTAGCACGATAACCCTATCGCCACGTTGGTCTCCCTCTGGAGACAGGATGATCTACACCTCCTTTCGTGATTCAGAGACGGTGCTTTTCATGCATGATATAGAAAGCGGAGTGGTTACGAAACTCTCTGAAAGAAAAGGCCTTAATATCTCCGCTGCCTGGATGCCAAGCGGAGAAGAGCTTGCCCTTACGCTCACGATTAGCGGAAATCCGGATATTTTTTTGATAGATACAAACGGCAAGATTTTGAAGAGGCTGACCAAGAATTGGGGAATCGATGTCTCCCCGGCCTTTTCACCTGACGGCAAGAAGATGGCATTTGTTTCCAATAGATCTGGAACGCCCCAGATCTATGTGCTTGATCTCGTTACCAACCAGATCGAGAGGCTCACCTTTGAGGGCAGGTACAACACCTCACCGGCCTGGTCAAGGCTCAATCGGATTGCCTTTGCCGGGTCAGCGGATGGCCGGTTCGATATCTATACCATTTCTCCGGAAGGAAAGGATCTTCAGAATGTCACCCACAACCAAGGTAACAATGAGGATCCTTGTTGGTCTCCAGATGGGCGGTACATGGCCTTTAGTTCAAATAGGGTTGATGGAAACCACCACATCTTCATCGCTAATGCCAACGGGGAAAACCAGAAACAGGTAACCTTTTGTCAGGGGGATCAGCTCGACCCTTCATGGGGTGACCGCGTGAAGAGATGAGTCGTACTGGATACAAGAAAAAATTTTTATGGCTAATTGCTTGAAGTTGTAATCGATAAATGATAAGTATTTATTGTTATATATGAGGGGATTATTGGCTACAACAACCATAGAAAAGGAGGTAGGGGCCATGAAGAGGAATTTAATTATTGTCACACTCGTAGCATTCGCGTTTTCATCGGTGTTTTTCCTTTCATCATGCGCGAAAAAGCAGGTGGTAACAGCTGAGGAAGAGCTGAAGGCTGCCCCCACAGAGGAGGCGGCCAAGGCGGTTGAGGAGGAGAAACCAGCGGTCACTGAGGCGGCCAAGGAGGTTGAGGAGGCAAAAGAGGAAATTGCCAAGGAAGAACAGGTTAAGATCGAGAGACTTCAGGAATTAGAAGAGGCCAAAAAAGCTGAGGCCGTCGAGGAGGAAAAGGCCATTGAGGAAAAAGCAGCAGCGCTTGAGTTTGATGAAGAAAGAGCATATAGAGAGAGGATGGCCGCACAGGTTGAGGCCGAGTCCATCTATTTTGATTTTGATCGATCCTTTATCAGGCCCGAGTATAGGCCCCTTCTAGAAAAGAAGGTGGCATTCCTGAAGGAATTTCCGGAATATAACCTAAGGATCGAGGGCAACTGCGATGAGAGGGGCACGAATGAGTATAACCTCGCCTTGGGGGATAGACGAGCTGACAGCGCGAAGAGCTACCTGATATCACGAGGAATCAGCGCTGATAGAATAGAAACCTTAAGCTATGGGGAGGAAAGGCCGCTCGCTGTGGGGCATAACGAGACAGCATGGGCACAGAACAGACGCGATGATTTCGTGCTCATGAAAAAGTAGTCCTCACGAAGGTATCCGAAAAGGCAGGGCCTTCTGCGCAAGGCCCTATTCTCATGGAAACACAACCACAGCGCACACGCCCGCATCGATCAGCAGAGGCCTTGATCAACGTGGAGAGATGCTGGTGTGTACCGAGTGATAGGTAAAGGGGTGGCATCTGTTTTATGAGGGTGTTTCTTTTCATCTCCTTTCTTTCCGCGTGCATCGCTTCCTGTGCGTCCCAGAAAGACATGGTGCACCTCAACAACCAGGTTAATGCCCTTTACCGGCAGGTCAAGGAGGATGGGGAGAAAGAGAAGAAGATCATCGGGGAGTTCGAGGAGATCCTTAAGGAGCACCAGGATGCTCAACGGGAACTCAGAGAGGCCATCGGTGAGCTCGAATTTAAGCAGAGAGAGTTTGAAGAGGTAATTGCTCGGCAGGTATCCAAACAGAGTGAATCACAGGAGGCGGAACAGCGGAAGAGGTTAGAGGCGGTCATGAAGGATCTGGACTCCATCCGCATGACTATCGCTCAGCTTCAGGCAGACCTTTTGGGAGCAAGGGAGAATATCCAGGTTCTGACAGGCCAGATAGAGGAGAGCAATTACCTGATAAAAGGAGCAATAGAAAAAGATACCACGAAAACAGATGCCATGGCGGCTAAAATGAATGAATTCTCCTTGATCGCAGACGATTTGAGCTCAAGGCTGGGGGTCATCGAGAGTTATGTGAGCGCTGAGATACAGGAAAAGAAGCAGGGAGCTCTTCCGGAGCAGGTCTCCCCCTTAGAGCAAAAGGGGGAGACAGGAACCCGCGCTCCTCAGAGCATAGAACTCACGGAATCTGAGCTCTATGATCGCGCCCTTGGATACCATAGGGATGGACGGCACCAGGAAGCCATGGCG
>Ga0307434_1000980_pt1 | contig 16525 bp, 20 predicted proteins | sample SalMarWE160220MG_FD_202156 | JGI IMG/M metagenome (GOLD analysis project Ga0307434, IMG submission 202156) | Salt marsh sediment microbial communities from the Plum Island Ecosystem LTER, Massachusetts, United States - WE1603-220 | ecosystem: Environmental > Aquatic > Marine > Intertidal zone >... | reverse complement strand
GTTCACCCTCAAGCCCCCTATCTTTTTGTTTATCTCGTCGAAGCGGTCATTGAATAGTTTGATAAGGTCCTCTTGCATGCCTTCTAGTTCATGGAGGGCTACGACTGACTCGTTTTCGGAGATGGAGTCTTTGATCTCAAGCATCCTCTGCTTGTATCCTTGGGCTAGACGCTCTCTTTCCTTCTCGCTTATTTTTCCTTCAGCCTGAGCTTCGTAGAGGCGCCGAATGCCGTAACTAAGAATTTCCCTCTCCACGTCTAATAGACTAAGTTCCTTTCTAGACTTCTGAGCGTCAAAATTCGTAACTGTTCGTTCTCCCTTCAGGGGCAATATCTCGGCAGCCTCAGGAACTTCCGACGGCTCTTCGCTGGTCTTTTTCCTTCCGCTCCTCATCATATAGATTGCTATCAAAGCTACTACAACTGCCCCGAGTGCAACCGCGTACGGCAAGACCTCAGAAATCACGAAGGTTCCTTCTCCAACCCAGTTCCTTTTTTTTATTGTTGTATATAAGTTTGAGGAATAAGTTTCTGAAGCTTTCGGTCATTTTTATACAAAAATCCTCCGTAGACCCTTAGAAAGCCCTTCATGGTGAAGCATCTAACAAATCGGAATCGAAAAAAGGTGATAGCTAAAGCAGCGATACCGCGGGGAGGAACCTAGGTTCTTCGATTGACCTCTTTGTGCAGACTTGCCTGTTAGGCTGCCATCTACATTAGAGTAAATAGTCTGTCTCTCTTTGAAACAAGCTTACTGGTTTTGAAAAGAGGAAAGAGAGAAGCGACTTAACGGTTTTGTTTGGCTCTATTATCTGAACTAATTCGGTGTCTGGTTTTCACTCTTTCCTTCCGTGCCCGCTAAACTATTCGATCTCAAATTTTTCTGTTGACGCGAGTTCAAGCTCGTCTGTAAAAGTTTTGAGGACGTATCTTTGCTGTATTCTTGTCCATAGTGTTGGAGCTAGCAAGGTGATGAAGCCAACCGTTATCATGATTGCAGTCAGGGGAAGGATTGTTGTCGTGTAGGTGCTTCTCCACCATTGTAGAGATCCTTCGTAACTCCATGTTTCTTCTGTCGTCAGTTTTGAGGAGTCTAATAGTTGTGTGTAGCCTTGGATTACGGATGTTGTGTAGAGCCAGATGCTGAACCCTGCTATTAGGAGCAGGATTGCCGTTAAAACCGTTAATCTGAACCGGTTTATTTTTTTCAGGTTTTTGACTGCGTACATTTCTGAGCCTCCATTCATGTTTATTGTGTCTTTTGATTTAATATATCGCTTATTGCAGTCTAGACTGTAATTCGAACTACGACATATGTCAAACAAAATACATATACGGTCCAATTTGGCTCCTATGCGCCTGAATTCTGAAGCTAGACTCGTGATTTATTTTTAGACTCTCTTCTCAATAGCACGCGGCTTTTCGAGCCTCTCAGTTATAAGCTGAGTTTTTTTCATTCAGCAAGGGAACCAAAAGATTGAACTTCATTTCATAGAGCTCGTCGAGAAACAAAAAGTGGGCTTCAACCTCTTCATATTCTTGTTTAAGCTTGAGACATAAACGTTTGATGCTAACCGTCTGTATAATTTGTGCTCCCTCTTTACCTAGCAGCTTCTCGAGATAGGAGATAATAACCTCGATGTTGTTACCGACCTCTTTTAGTTTCAGCGATGGTTTTCTTTCTGTAAGCGAGTGAATCAACTCGGAGACGCTTTCTCCAAGCACTAGCCTGAGTGTGTCATCTAATGCTTCAAACATCAGATCGTTAAAATTCTCCATTTAATCAATTCACCCTTGAGTCGAAGCCAAAGTTGTCGGTTGTTTATTTCAGATTCCGATTCTGCCCTAAATAATTTTTTGTTATAATCGGATTCGGAATTGGAATTATATGTAAATGTTAAATAGAAAAAACTATAGAAGAGTCTAATTCTAAGTTGGAGTCTGATTAAACGATGTCAAAAATTGTGGAAAACTTGCGGAGGCGAACCATAAAAACTTTCATGGATATGCTAATATTGGCTGAGCTACAGGAGAAACCCTTGAGCGGCTACGACATTATCAGCCTCATTCACAGAAGATTCAATGTCCTGGTGAGTTCAGGCACAGTCTATTCCCTGCTCTATTCGCTTGAACGGAAAGGTCTCGTGACCGCCGATATGGACCAGCGAAAACGAGTCTACACCTTAACTGAGAAGGGAGAACAAACCCTAGAAACTGTAGGGCGGGCAAACGCGGAAATTAACGGTCTTGTGCACAATCTGATATCAAGCAACAGATAGGTCAATTGCCTGAATAACACCCACAAAATCAGCTTTCCTCCAAATCTACAGATTGTCCCAGATTCTATTCGGTACCGTGAATAGAATCCGAAGCCTGACTCAGATCCATTTTTGCGTGGACTAGAAACTAATTGGAAGATGCGCGCGTAAGTAACGTTTTTATATCACACTTGATATCGGATGTGATATCGCCTGTGATATCATGTTTGGTCACTTTGCTGAAATCAAAGAAATGCTGTATAAAGAAATCGAAAAGTTCCGTCAGAACGGAGCCGTAAGCCCTGAGAAGGCGATGAGCGGTGAAGAATTAGGGCTTTCACCGAAGTTTAAAACTTTCTTGAGGAGTTCTCCAAGGCTATTTGGCATTTTCGTAAAGGTGAATAACAAATACTACCTTTCAGAGGAGCTGTTGAAGAAAATTGAGGAAGAACTTTCAGCGCGTCCAATAAGAAGATGGTTAAGGCATACAGCAAGTGTTCCCAAAGGGCTCCTGAGATTCTATGTGTTCAAACTCTTGAAAGATAAGCCCATGTCTGGGTCAGAAATAATGGAAGAGGTTGAGAAGCAAACGGGTGGACAATGGAAACCAAGTCCAGGTTCAGTTTATCCCCTTCTAACGTGGCTTCGGGAGAATGGTTATGCCGAAGAGTTGCCCCGAGAAGTAACTGGAATTAAACGTTACGTGCTCACCGAAAAGGGTGCAAAATTCTTTGAAGAACACGCAAACTTTGAAGATAAACTGCAAAAAAAGGTGGCGCCTATGGGACCCCTGTTCTTTTTGCGTATGGGTCTTCATGCCGATGGACTGCAGAAACTTCAAGAACCCATCAAACGATTCTTTGAAGCTCTTTTTGATTTGCGGGTTGCTTTAAAGGAAAATTTGACCAAGCAAACGTTAACGGAAGTTGAACGTTTTTTGAATGACGCTTCTGAAAAAATTGAGGAATTAAATGAAAAAATTAGGAGTTGATGGTTTTGGCGACACCTGTTGTTGAAACAGCAGACCTGAAGAAAACGTACATTCTTGGAAAGGTTCCGGTGAATGCGTTGCGGGGAGTAAACTTGAAGGTTGAAAAGGGCGATTTCCTTGCAATCTTGGGTCCCTCTGGAAGCGGCAAATCCACGCTTCTGAACATGATCGGCGCATTAGACAAGCCGACTGAAGGAAAAGTGTTCATAAACGGTGTTGACGTTTCCACGTTAAATGATAACCAGCTGGCTGACCTGCGGCGAAGTATAGGTTTCGTATTCCAGTTCTTCAACCTTATTCCACGGCTCAATGCAAGAGGAAATGTTGAATTGCCAATGGCTGTATCTGGCTTAGGCAAGAATGAACGAAGGAAACATGCTGAAGAGCTTCTTGAAACTGTGGGTTTAAAGGAACGAATGAAGCATAAACCTGCGGAACTCAGCGGTGGTGAACGTCAACGTGTTGCGATTGCCAGAGCTTTGGCGAACAACCCTGAGTTTTTGCTGATGGATGAGCCTACAGGAAACATTGACTCGAAAACTGCAAAAGAGATAATCAGATTAGTTAAACGGCTGAACAAGGATGAAGGTGTGACAATAATTATGATTACGCATGACCAGCAGTTGGCGACGCAGGCGAAGAGAATCGTGAAGATGCTTGACGGCTCGATAATTAAGGAGATTGATCAGCTATGAAAGTAGGCGACGTTTTCTCTTATGCTTTCGGTGCAATACGGTTAAGGAAACTTCGCGCAGGCTTAACCACCTTAGGCGTAGTTATCGGCATCGCAGCCATAGTTGCTTTGCTTTCTATCAGTCAAGGTCTTCAAGTTACCATAACTGATCAGCTGCAATCAGGATTCGTAACCGATGCGCTGATTGTTTCTACTGGTGGAGGCACCGCGTTCGGTCCTGGTTCAGGTCTAGTAACTGAGACTGATTTCGCTTTGCTGGTTAATGATACCCTGATAATAAATGAAATAGAGGGGGTTGCCACTTCAATGCCGATTATTCAACAGGTAGGCTATGTTAACTCTAGTGAAAGAACGGCTGTATCTTACGTGATGGGTATAGACTTCGCAAAGTATGCCGATATTTACAGCAGCACCTTTGTAGCAGAAAAGGGAAACATACCTCTGAACCCTGAGAATGACACAGTTGTGGTTGGAAAACGAGTGAGTGACCCATGGAAAAACGGAACGTTATTCTGCGATGTGAATGATGCTGTTGAAATCCGTTGGGTTAACGCAACCGTCCGCCCACCCAAAAATGAAACCTATTCTGCTCAGGTTGTGGCTGTTCTTGAAGCGGTGGGTGGTTTCAGTTTCGTTGGTCCTTCAGACTCGGCTGTTTACATTCCAATCTCGCAAGCCCAGAGTTTCTTTGGAACCGATGAGGTTGACAGCATAATCGTGAAGCTAACAAGTGATGACGAAGCAACGATTGACCGCGTTTCGGAAGCCATAGAAGAGAAGTTCAGCGATCAAGTCTCAGTGACATCTTCATCAGCTGTGTTAAGCATCGTCTCAAGTGTTTTTTCCACAATAGAGCTTTTCTTGGCTGGAATTGCCGCCATCTCGCTTCTGGTGGCGGGAGTGGGAATAATGAACATCATGATTGTTTCGTTGATGGAGCGCACCCGAGAAATCGGTATACTGAAAGCTTTGGGCATGAAAAGCCGAACAGTACTTGCCATCTTCATTAGTGAAGCCGTGATAGTTGGTTTGCTGGGAGCAACTTTTGGCATAGGATTAGGCTGGGTCCTAGCAAACGTTGCTGCAACAATATTTACTGGAGGAGGCTTTGCGGTTGCAGGAGAGCAAGGTACGGTTGGAGGCGAGTTTGCCATAACACCTGTTATTACTCCAACAGTACTGCTAGGCGCTTTCGGCTTCGGCATCGCAGTCAGCGTAATCTTCGCAATCTACCCCGCATGGAGAGCATCAAAACTGAAACCAGTAGAAGCACTAAGATACGAATAACACAATCATTATCTTGCTTTGTTTTTCAGAAAAAAGCTTGTTTTCAACAATGAAGTATTATTAGTATACTAATATGATTGTGTGTTTGTGGCGCCGGGAGTGGGATTTAAAACCGTGTTTAGATTTCATGTGAAAACCTGTCTTCGCCGAAATAGCTTTGGCGGTTTCTGGGAAATTGGAAAGATTGCACTTGAAAACGGTCTTCGTTAATATCTTTGTGTGATTCGAAGCAAGCAACCAGTCTTTTGTAGTCACCTAAGATAAAACTTAAAAATTTGTAGTCACCCCATTTCCCCGAAAACAAACTGCCTTGTGGCGGTCAAGCTGAGGTGGGCACCAGATTCTGATCGGATGATCCGATTTGAGTTAGCTAATGAGTTGAAACGCAAAAACACTGTACACGTAAAGCCAAATGGTTGCCAAAAACAGTCAATAAACAAGTAGAAAAAGCGCCGGGAGTGGGATTCGAACCCACGCGGGCCAAGGGCCCACAGGCTTTCAAGGCCTGCGCGTTATCCACTCTGCCATCCCGGCAATCACAGTCTTTCTAGATGCCAATCTATAAGCTTTTACGCAAAACACATGCAAGAAAATTTTTTATCCCTTTTGTTTGAGGAAAAACAGTTTTGAGGCGTGCTTGAGGACGCCGTTTTTAGCGTATCCACTGCTTGACTACAATAGGAAATCGATGGAAGTGTTGCTTGATGTTGCAGGGATTATTCTGTGATCAGATTTCTGGGTCTGTGAGGGGAACCATTCCGACTAGCAGTTTTGAGAATGTGTCAATATGTTCTTCTTCTTCGGCGAGGATTTTTTCGAAGAGCCTTCTGGTTGTGATGTCGTTTTCGTCGCTTGCAACCTTTATTGTTTTTTTGTAGAGAATTATGGCTTCCTCTTCTGCTTTTTCATCTAGCCGAAGCATCTCTTCCAAGTCCGAGCCTACGACGATTGGGTCCGGTTTTATTGTGGGGATTCCGCCAAGATAGGCTAATCTTTCGGCAATTTCTTCGGCATGCTTCATTTCGGTAATGGCTATCTCTTTGAAGACTCCTTCAACCAGTAAGCTTTTGATGCCAGTAGCCAAGACGTGCTGCCACATATACTGGATAGCTACTTGAAGTTCTCGCGCTATTCCCTTGTTCATTAATTCAAGCAATTTTTTTGATGCCATAAAATCGCTTCCTTAGGTTACTACTAAAACTCTAACTTTTGACCCTAATAAACAGTTATGTGATCATAAGCTCTCAGTAAACTGTAAGCCTGTGATGAAACGTTGCGGGTATGCAGTTAAATGTCTAATATGAATCTGACGGTTACGGATTCTGGTTTCTTCAGAATCTCCATCCGATGATAAGTTACCGATTTTATCCCAACCTTCGACGGATGCTTCTCTGGGTCATAGTTTTCTCCCCACGCTCTCGCCTGCAACCTGAATCCCCCAGAAGTTCTTTCAATGCCAGAGACCTCAAAACGGGAGTAAAGTTTGCCCTTCAACTCAAACTCCAGCAACACCTCTTCAAGCCAACTGTAAAGAAGAGCAGGCTCGTCTGAAGCCTCAACCATAAACGTTTCCTCGTTTTGTGCCTCAACCTTTTCAACCTCAGTCATAACATCAGTTGATGCCAGAGCCGCATTTCCGAAAGCCTCCTCTAAGCTGGCTCCGTAAGCCTCAACATACGCGTCGGCGGTGTGCTCCAGAAACCTAAAACGTTTCTCCATCTCGAATTCCTTTTCTACGAGAAAATCTGATCAAAAATATTTTGGAACCTTTTCTATAGCTGCGACAGCAAGCTTAACCGTTTTCTCCGCATCATCGAGGTTCAGAATAGCCGCTGGACTGTGAATATAACGAGTTGCAACAGATATTACTCCGCTTGGCACTCCCTCCCTGCTTAAGGAGATTGTAGCGGCATCCGTGGAGCCTCTGATTCCAGTTTCCAGCTGATAAGGAATCTTATGTTCCTTCGCCGAATCAATAAGCAACCTTAATACTTTCGGATGGGCAATCAAACCCGCGTCTGCCACAGTTAATACCGGTCCTTCTCCCATCTTTGCTGGCGCTTTTCCTTCTTCCACTCCGGGCATGTCTCCCGCCACTGTAGATTCCAAGACAATGCACACGTCCGGTGCTACCTGAAAGGCGGCTATGGTTGCTCCTCTTAGCCCCACCTCCTCCTGTATGGTTCCTACGGCGTAAACGTTGCAGTCAACTTTTTGTAGTCTCCTCAGGGTTTCAACCATCATGGCGCATCCAACGCGGTCGTCTAAAGCCTTTCCTAAAACAACATTTTCGCTTATCCGAACAAATTTTGTGTCGAAACTAACAACGTCACCTACCTGAACACCCATCTTTTCCGCCTCATTCTTGTCCTTGGCTCCAACGTCAATAAAGAGTCTATCAGCATCAATGACTTTCTTTCGTTCTTCCTCAGTCTGTATGTGGGGCGGTTTGGAACCAACAACTCCAGTTAAGGGACCTTTATCCGTGTGAACAATAACTTTCTGCGCTAAGAGAATGCGGTCATCGATTCCCCCGACCTTAGCGAATTGAAGGAATCCTTTTTTCTTTATGTTCTTTATCATGAGCCCAACTTCGTCCATGTGGGCTGCAAGCATGACTGTCGGCGCATCTTTGTTTCCCTTCTTGAATGCAATCAAGTTTCCAAGCCTGTCTTCCCTAGTTTCGTCAACGTAGGGCTTCAGGTACTTCTTCATCAGGTCTCGAACTTCGCCTTCTCTTCCCGTTACTCCGTTAGCGTTCGAAAGTTTCTCCAGAGCCTCAACCAACTTCATAGAAATCATCCACAACCATAAACATCTAAAGCCGTATATCAAAATACCGTATTCGGAGAACTTGGCTGCTAGTTATCTCAAAATAAAACTCTATAAGTGAGTAACAATGTTCTTAAAAGGAAATGACTGACGAAAAAAAGGAAAAGCGCGCAGCTGTTTTTCCCATGTTTCTGATGGGTGGCCTATTCGTGGTAATCCATCTTCTCTCTATGTTGATAACGAAACCCCTTGACGATAGAGGCTTTCAAGCATTCCCAGATGCAAACGATCCCGTGAACCTGCTTGTCTTCTTCGCAATCATGTTAGCGGTCACAGTTACGATACTGTTGATTGCCAAATTCTGGAAGAAACAGTTCATACAAGTCATCATTCTAGGCTCAATAGCCTACACATCATTCTTCGTCTTCTATACGCTACTATCCTTCATGGTTCCAGAGCCTATATGCTCATTTCTCTCCATAGCCGCCGCAGCAATCTTGGTTGTGGCGCTCATCAAACATCCAGAATGGTACATCATAAACTTGTGCGGCATAATCGTGGGCGTAGGCGCCATCGGAATATTCGGAATCTCCCTAAGCATATTTCTGGTAATCGTGCTGCTCATAGGTCTGTCAATATACGACGCCATCTCAGTCTACAAAACCAAACATATGATTGATCTTGCGGACGCAGTTATGGACCTCAAATTGCCCGTCATGCTGGTTGTACCAAAAATACGAAATTACTCGATACTCAAAGAAACAAAGGGGCTAAAAGAAAAACTTGAAGATAAAGAAGAACGAGAAGCCTTTTTCATGGGCTTAGGAGACATAGTGATGCCCGGAATATTGGTTGTCTCCTCCTTCTACAACATTCCGGACAACGGGCTTCTCATAGCCTTATCAGTGATGCTTGGCACCCTTATCGGCTTCGCAGTTCTCATGTCGGTTGTGATCAAAGGTAAGCCGCAAGCTGGACTACCATACTTATGCAGTGGCGCTATCTTGGGCTACTTGATATCAAGCTATCTGCTATCCGGAGGGTTAGCTGGCTTAATCCTTCCTTTCTAGGTTCATGCTCACACGTTCTACAATCTTAGTATTCCAAAACCCAAAGACATTTTTAAAGTGCTGCTGTTAAACCGAGGGGATAAGGGAAAAAGTATTTAAAACTCGGAAAGACGATAAGGCAACATCTAATGGAGTATCTTGGCGATGGTAAGAAAGGCGAGAATCAAGCTGACCAGCACAGACTACAAAAAGCTTGAGGAAGTATGCAACGAACTAAAGCTCATCGCTGAGAAGACCGGAGTAAAAATCACAGGACCACATCCCCTCCCAACAAAGAGGCTCAAGGTTCCGGTACGCAAAACCCCATGCGGTCAAGGAACTGCAACTTGGGACCGGTGGGAGCTGCGGATCCACAAACGCCTCATCATAGTTGACGCGGAAGAACGGGTTATGCGAAGAATCATGAGGGTTCGCGTGCCCGAAGAAGTTTTCGTCAGTATAGAACTGATGTAACTTTTTCTTACTATTCTGTTTCTCAAGAAGTCATACATTTTCTTTTGGGCAACTTTTATTGCAATTTTCTTGTGGTTGATTCCTTCACTTTTTTAATGTTAAACACTTTATGATATTTACCTTCCGTGGTAGTATTGTTTTAAATATTGACAACTTCATGTTCGTGTTTTTCTTTTCAGCAAAATCACTCGCTTAATTTTCATTATCTTAAATTTCATAAGCATTTACAGACTAATTATATAGATGCAGTTCGAGCTTTAGGTGAGGCTATTGAGTTTATACATTAACAGAGAGTTAAATGATTTGGACGCTCACATCAAAAGTTTGGGTCGGCTAGTGCAGAAAAAAGGAGAAAAATGTTGTGTTTGTGAAAGTGAAAATGTTAGCATTTGGTTAATTGATGGTGCTTTTCTAGATGATGGTCATCTCATCCTGCATGCTCGATTATTATGTGAAGCACATGAAGATGAATGGAAAAGAGGAAAACTGCTCCCATATGAAAGGTTAAATGGTGTGCTACTTATTGAGTTGCCTTATCAAAAACCAGTTGGATTATGGGTTAACATTTCATGGAGTGATTTTGTAGAGTTGCTCGAATCTCATTCAAATTCTGTAGGTGATGAAGTTAAAGTTCGTCTTAAAGATGTTAGTTCAATGGATGAATATTTGACTAAAAACTCTCAATTTGTGTTTAAGGGTCAAATTGAAGCTTTCTTGAAGAACAATAACTTGCCATAGGGAATTCGCTTTCTCATCATTTTTTATTCCCCAGCTGATAAATTGTCTAAAGTCAAAAAATTTAGCGTGGATAATTGTCGTTTTCTTACTGTTCTGTTTCTAAAAGGTGCTCATTGTAGGAGCATACGTGTAAACTGTTAATGCAATTGCTGCGACAAACGCTATTGCCCAGAATACCTTGTTCCACCTGAAAACTTTCAATCCATCAATTATGCCGAAAGGAATAAGGTTGAAGGCTGCTAGAAATGCGTTGATAAAGGCAACAAACCAGAAAAGGTCCTGTGTAACTGTTGCAATCAGGATGCATCCAGTTGAAAGCAGAATGTTGGTTAGGGGTCCAGAAATAGCTATTTTTCCCACAGTTTCCCTTGTTCCCGATCCCACGATCATCACTGCTCCTGGAGAAATTATTTTGAATGGCGGTGGAAGAAAAACTGAGACTAGGGTTATGAGGGCTCCTTGCATGGTTAACCGAAATTCTGCCCACAACCTGAAGTGCTGAGCTGAGAATTTGTGGGCAATCTCATGAAGAAGAAAAGACAGGGTGAATGCTATTGACAGGCTCACCAGAATCAACACTGTTGACCCTAACCCTATGTAAAGAAAGTAGGATAAGCCGACGCCCATGACTAGAAGCGCTCCGATGGTCAGGTGTTTAAGTTCTGTTGGGCTGAACCCAAATATTCTAGCTGATTGAGGCGTATAGGAGACGCTATACCTGTATGAAGGTTCTTTAGACCATCCTCGTGTGCTTATTGGCGGCGCCTCTCTTGGAGCCCTCGCCCTCCACGATTCAGGGCATGCGTGACTCTCTGGAATACGATGCTCACCACAGAAGTAACCTCCACAATAAGTGCATTTAAAGGGGAGAACAACATCTTTGCCGCAGTATTGACACTTCGCCGTTGCCTTCAGCTTCCTAAATGTTTTATCAAAAATTGGTTAGACGGGATGGTTTAAATGTTTAGCTCTAACTATTGGAGTTAAAACATCAAGCTATCATGTTTTTGTTTGTTCATTACTTGTATTGGCGATTACATCGAACTCGTCAAGAATTTAGAATGGTACCGAAACAAAGAGCCTTGTTACACACAGTGTGCCTCTCGCAACATTGCGGGCAGATAAAGATTTAATAACGGCTTCTGGTATTACGAAATATCAAAATAGTAATACTGATGGGTCGGTTGAAACCTGATAACCGTACAGAAGAGGCGATGAGACAATGCGTGAGGATGCAATCATTAAGCTTGAGGATGTTTCTACGGTCTACGAAGGTGAAAGAAGACCCGCCATCAAGGGCGTAAATCTGACTCTGAAAAGAAACGAGCTAGTTTATGTAGTAGGTCCAAACGCCTCTGGAAAAACAACTCTCCTCGAAACCATAAACGGGCTGCTCCCCCCATTCAAGGGGAAAGTTTCTGTTTTCGGATTAGACGTGCAAAATCACGGAAGAAGAGTGAGATGTAAGATCGGCTATGTCCCTCAAGACTTCATGGTGAAACCCGGAGAACCCTACACTGCCATTGATGTAGTATTAATGGGACTTTATGGACAGATAGGATTTCTCCATCGACCTGAAGAAAAGGATCAGAAGAAAGCTGTAGAAGCCATGAAGCTGCTAGGCATTGAAGAGCTTGTCAACAGACCTATGGGTAAACTCTCTGGCGGTCAACAACAAAAGGTGATGCTAGCCCGAGCCATAGCAAAGAAACCAACAGTCCTTCTCTTGGACGAGCCCTTCAGCAACTTGGACCCCGAATCACGAGCAAAAATTCCCTCTCTGATAACCCGACTTCACGAAGAGAAGGAGCTGACCACTCTTATTGTAACACATGACATCCATCATATAATCGATCAGTGCCACAGAGTTGTAGCGATAAGCAACGGCAAAATCGTGTTTGATGGAAAACCTGAGAACGCAATACCCATCATAGAAAATCATCCACACACCACTTCATTGGAGGCAATCCGATGATCTGGCTCGAATTCACCATCATGCAAAGAGCCCTGCTGGCTTGTCTCCTAGCCGGTTTCCTGATGGGCTTGATAGGCGTTTTCGTGGTGAGGATGCGACTCTCAGCCATAGGCTACTCCATGTCCCACGGCGCCTTTGCAGGAGCAGCATTAGGTGTAGCCACCGCAACGAACCCGCTTGCAACTGGTTTGCTTTTCGCGTCAGCTACCGCCTTTTTAATAGGTCCCATCGCAGACAAGGCACGATTGCACGCGGATACCATAACCAGCATAGTTTTTCCTCTCAATATGGCTTTGGCTTTCGTGTTTCTGACCTTGGCGCCGGAGATAGGGCTCAGCAGCCAAGTAGCCAATGTGCTCTGGGGTAGCATAATCTCCATGACCAACACTGACTTGGTGTACCTCACCACCTTGTTTGCGGCGACGATAGCCATAATTTATTTTATCTGGAAGGAGCTCTTCGCCATAATGTTTAACAGGAAACTAGCCGAAGCAGATGGAATCAACACCAAACCCTTCATCTACCTGATTATACTGCTTTCAGGAGTGGTCGTAACTTTTTCCCTCAAACTTGTGGGAGGATTACTCATCTACGCCCTTCTCTTCAATCCTGCTTCTACAGCCCTCCAGTTTCTTGAGAACATGCGAGCGATAGTGATTGCTTCCCCATTAATTGGCATGGCCACAACTGTCTCTGGTCTTCTGGTTTCTTTAGCTCTTGATCTGCCAGTTGGCTCATGCATAGTTATTGTCTCAACCATTGTTTTCGCCATCGCACTTCTCCTATCACCGAAAAGAAGGAGAAAGGAGGTGCAATAAAATAATGAAAAATAATAAGCTGTTAACTTTGGGTATGGCCTTGATGCTTCCTCTACTGTTTCTGTCAGTAACAGTGACCGAAGCTGAGGCTGCCACCGACAAACCTATAATAGTGTGCACAACAAGCGCGGTCGGCAACATAGTTGAAGAGTTTTTAGGGGACACGGCTGATGTTGTGGTGCTGGTTCAGCCAGGTTTGTGTCCCGCCGATTTCGACATGAAACCCAGCGATGTCTACGCGGTGAGCAATGCGAGGATTCTGTTTAAACAAAACATTCAGGGAGAGTTCTGGTTGGAAGGATTAATTGAATCTGCAGGAAACCAAGACCTAACAGAGGTTGCTATTCCCGGGGCATACAATACTCCTGCGGGCGCAAAAAATTACATAAGCTGGGTAGGAGGAAACCTGAGCCAAATTTTGGATGTTGACTTGGATTCGAAGATTTCGGGGATGCTAACTGATGTGGATGATGTTTCCAGCTGGATGGCAAGTCAGGCTGAAAGCTTACAGGCGTCAACAGTGAAGGTTATTTGCATGAAATGGCTGAAGACCTTCGTAGAATCGGCTGGCTTCAATGTTGTAGCAACCTACAATCCGCCAGAGACACTGTCAGCTGGTGACATAACCAGTCTATTAGAAACCGCGCAGAGTGAGGAAGTGGCTTTGGTAGTGGACAACCTTCAAATCGACGTTGAGTTCGGAGCGGGAATAGCCTCTCAAGTGGGTGCTGAACATTTGGTGTTAACAAACTTTCCCGGCGCCATTCCCGGAACCGAAAACTTGCCTAAAATGCTACGCTACAACGCAGAACAACTTTTCAACGGCACAATCACATGGCAGTCTACGTCCACTCTCAAAGCAGAAAAAGCCGACTTACACAACCAAGTGACAATATTCCAAATCACCACATCGTTGGCGGTTGTAGTTGCTGCGGTGGAGGCAGTGCTGCTCTACATTAGAAAGAAAAAGAAATAGAGATTGCCAAAAATGAGTAGGAAAACATACTTCAACGAACAGGCAAACACCTGGGACGAGAGGTTTCACACTCCCAACCTTTCATCTTTTTTGGAGAAACTTGTTCCCCAGTTCGGTCTAGAACCCGGACAGAACATTCTGGACGTGGGTACCGGCACTGGCATACTGATTCCTTACCTAATCAGAGAGGTTGGACCAGCCGGATCAGTTACTGCAATCGACTACTCGGAAAAGATGATCCAGATATGCAAAACAAAGCATTCACACCTCAAGAACGTCACTGTAGAACTTAAAAACATCGAAGAGGATGCTTTCCCAACAGAAAGTTTTGATGCCGTTATCTGTTTTGGCCTGTTCCCTCATCTAGAGAACAAAGAAAAAGCCTTACAAAACATAAATCAACTGCTAAAAGCCGGTGGCACCCTCATCATCGCCCACGCCCTCAGCAGCGAAGAACTAAAAACACACCACAACAACGCTTCATCAGCTGTAATACACGACATGCTGCCCAAAGAAGCTGAGATGAAACAGTTACTAGAGCAGACAGGATTTGCAGAAATTCGCATCAAGGATGAACCCGGATGCTACCTATGCATTGCCCGCAAATCAAGGAAAAGTTAAGACAACATTAATAATGGGACATCTATTGCCCTCTCAATACTGAGATTGTGAAAAACCATCTCGTGCTTAAATTAATATATTAAGTCTCCCTAATATTTTTAGGTGTCTCTTAAAACGTGAGTACCAATAGAATTTCTAGTAAAGCCGAAGACTATCTGAGAGCCATCTACGAAATCATAGCGCAAAAAGGGTTCGTTCGTATCAAAGACATTGCACGAGAACTTGAAGTCAAACCTCCCACCGTCGTCGAAATGATGAAGAAGTTAGATGCAAAAGCGCTAGTCATGTATGAAAAGTATAGCGGAATTACATTAACGGATCGTGGAAGGGAGATAGCTGAAATTATCGAGAAAAGGCATGAAACCTTTAGGGAATTTCTGGAGATCTTGCTGGTTCCGAAGGATATAGCGCTAAAAGACGCGCACATACTCGAACATGAATTACACTCTAAAACTATCATGCAATTTTCGAGATTCGTAGATTTCATAACAAAATATTCTGAACGACCAATGTTCATGAAAAGATGGTTAGAGGAATTCAAGAAATACTGTGAAAGAAAAGAAACTGAAGAAAACAAAAAATAACAAAACTTCGAAGATATGAAATATAGTATATATGTAAAATTTTTTTCTTAGGTTGTGTGTATTAGAACCTAACTTTTCTTGGTTTTTGTGTTTGTGCCCTACTTTTTTTCGGGTAAGATTTAGGTGCACCTAACTGTGTTTACTGTATTAAACCAGAATTAGGTTGCCCTAAAATTAGGTGTACCAAATGGAGTTACAACTAAACGACTTAGAACCGGGGCAAAAGGGTGTTGTGGTCAGCATCAAAGGAAGCGGTGCGACTAGGCGCCGGATTATGGATATGGGAATCGTTAGAGGATCAGAAATCAAAGTAATCCGCAGAGCACCCTTAGGTGACCCTGTGGAGTTCGAAATCCGAGATTATAATTTAACCTTGAGGAAGAGCGAAGCAGAGCGCATCTACGTATCTTTGGAGGGAAAGTGATGGAAATTCCTCTCGCAGTGCTTCCTGTAGGAGCCAAGGGAAAAATCACCCGAATTCGTGGTGGAAGAGGATTAGTTAGAAGATTAAGCGATATGGGATTTACTCGTGACGCTGAGGTAACGGTTGTATGCTCTCATGCTTCCCATAATCCCGGTCATGGGGGACCATTAATCGTCGAAGTGAAGGACTCAAGAATCGTCTTCGGCAGAGGCATCGCCGTGAAGATTATGGTACAAGAGGTTGATAATTGATGGTTTATACGGTGGCATTGATAGGAAATCCAAACGTGGGTAAGTCAGTCATATTCAATAACCTTGTGCCCGGCGCTAGACAGCATGTTGGAAACTGGCCGGGCAAGACCGTGGAGAAAAAAGAGGGCAAATGCGTCCATAAAGGGACCGAGTTGAAGATCGTTGACCTACCCGGAACCTACAGCCTCACTGCCCGCGCCGTAGATGAGCTCATAGCAAGAAACTACATTGTGGAGGAGAAACCCGACGTTGTAGTCCACATAATCGACGCTTCAAACATCGAGCGAAACCTCTATCTCACATTCTTGTTGCTGGAGCTGGAGGCAAACATAGTTATCGCATTGAATATGTTCGATGTCGCCAAGGAAAAGGGCTACAAAATCGATGTGAAGAAGCTCTCGAAACAACTCGGCGTGCCTATAGTTCCAACAGTAGCGACTACTAAGGAGGGAATGAAAAAGCTCAATGATGAGATCGTTTATGCTGCTCAGAAAAAGGGTCTGGTAAAGGTAAAGCCCGTGATAACCTACGGGGAGAAGATCGAAGATTTGATACAATCAATTGTGGACATCATCAAGGATGGGATGCTGGCCCAGAAGTATCCGCCTAGGTGG
>Ga0307434_1000976_pt1 | contig 16585 bp, 13 predicted proteins | sample SalMarWE160220MG_FD_202156 | JGI IMG/M metagenome (GOLD analysis project Ga0307434, IMG submission 202156) | Salt marsh sediment microbial communities from the Plum Island Ecosystem LTER, Massachusetts, United States - WE1603-220 | ecosystem: Environmental > Aquatic > Marine > Intertidal zone >... | reverse complement strand
TGGCATTTACAATGTCCAATCACCTGCGTCGTCTGGAGCGCGCCTATCTTCTGCGTTCATGGCGGGTTGAGAGGAACGTCTTCTACGCAATTGATACCACCGGATCTCGTGGACTGGTTTCCTTTCTGGCCGAAGACTGTCTGCGAAGTCATCCCGAAATTTGTCATTTTAACAATGCCGAGATATCTGAATCTCCATCGACGGCGACGGAAACGGCTTCTGAGCCGTTGATCGGCAGCATTAGTTGATAGAATTTGATTTCAACCCTTCGGTCTTGACATAACCTCCGCCTGCCTTAGGAAGTTGTGATCGTACTCGTTACTTGACCTCGGAGCAAACAAACGTTAGCCCGTCTCGTTCAAGAGATGAAGTTTGCTGGAGTATATAATGGTCAGGGCCAAGGGTGCACAGCTTCCTCGTGCACTATACGATAATTTGGTATCTGCGGGAAAAATTTCCGCAGATCCAATTCAACTGGCAGCTATAGATCGTTTGCAGCGACTTTCAGAGCAGCTGGAAAGGCGCTCGTCACGGCTGAGCGTTCCTATTATTTCGATATTCTCCAAAAATGTGGTGCACCCCGTAAAGGGAATTTACCTGTTCGGTGGTGTGGGGCGGGGAAAGTCGATGTTGATGGACATTTTTTTTGAAACCGTTAATTTTTCCCCCAAGCGACGCGTCCATTTTCATGAATTTATGGCTGAAATTCATGAAATGATCGCGTCGTTCCGCAAGTCATTCGAGGGAGACCCTATTACCCGGGTCGCGGATTCCGTATTTAAAAATACGAAATTACTTTGTTTCGATGAGTTTCATGTCACAGATATTGCAGATGCCATGATTCTAGGGCGCCTATTTCTGCGCTTGTTTCAAAAAGGCATCGTTGTTGTCGCAACTTCCAATGTTGCCCCTGACGTGCTTTATAAAAATGGCCTCAACCGACAATTATTCCTTCCATTTATTGATATGCTTAAAGCGAATATGGACATCATCGAAATCAATACCGAACAAGATTACCGGTTAGCAAAACTCGAAGAACAAAGCCGTTATTTCTCACCCGTCGACGATAGGGCAAGAGTCAATATGAGGAAGGTTTTCAAGGAACTAACCGGACTTGATCGCGGTGTTTCCACAACTCTGACCGTCAAGGGACGCTCAATTCAGGTCCCGGAAGCCGCTCATGGCGTTGCAAGATTTTCATTCCATGAACTGTGCGGGCGGCCACTTGGTGCGTCTGATTATCTGGCTATCGCCGATGCATTTCATACAGTTATGATTGAAGATATTCCGGTGTTGAATTCTAATCAGCGCGATCAAGCCAGGCGATTCAATACACTTATCGATACTCTTTATGACCGCCGGATTTATCTTGTCGCAAGCGCGGATGCTGAACCTGAGGAACTCTACACAGAAGGTGACGGCTCCTTCCAGTTCGCGCGGACGGCATCGCGTCTCGTTGAAATGAGGTCCGAGGCCTATCTGGCTCAGAATCCCGGAGATTTACCCAATTTCTGATTGAGTTATGGCTAAATTGTTGCAACCGCTCTTGAATGAGCGGCCAATTCAGGTTAACCAACTTGCGTGATGACGGGGTTCTATCTTCCAGGGTAGATCATGAAATTTTAAGTAGGAGAATTTTATGGCGCGGAAAAAAATCGCGTTGGTTGGCGCTGGCATGATCGGCGGAACACTGGCACATCTAATCGGCTTAAAGGAACTGGGTGACGTTGTTTTGTTTGATATTGTCGAAGGATTACCTGACGGTAAATCTCTCGATATTGCGGAATCCTCGCCAATCGAGGGATTTGACTCGCTACAAGCGGGAACAAATGAGTATTCAGCATTGGAGGGTGCCGATGTTGTTATTGTCACTGCCGGCGTCCCCCGAAAATCGGGTATGAGCCGTGACGACCTTCTGGGTATTAACCTCAAAGTCATGGAACAGGTCGGGTCCGGTATAGCTAAATATGCGCCGGACGCATTTGTCATCTGCATAACAAATCCTCTTGATGCCATGGTTTGGGCTCTGCAAAAAATTTCGGGACTGCCGACAAATATGGTTGTCGGTATGGCAGGCGTGCTGGATTCCGCCAGGTTCCGTTACTTTATCGCCCGTGAGTTTGACGTTTCTGTGGAAGACGTTTCAGCATTTGTTCTCGGAGGGCATGGTGACACTATGGTGCCGCTGGCGCGCTATTCCACCGTTGCCGGAATCCCCCTAACCGATCTGGTTAAAATGCGCTGGCTCAGCAAGGACCGTTTGAACGAAATTGTTCAAAGAACTCGCGACGGCGGTGCCGAGATTGTGGGCTTACTGAAAAGCGGATCCGCATTTTATGCTCCGGCGAGTTCCGCAATTGCCATGGCGGAATCCTATTTGAAAGACAAAAAGCGTGTTTTGCCATGTGCGGCCTATTTGGATGGACAGTTTGGCGTAAAGGGCCTGTATGTCGGTGTTCCTGTGGTTATCGGAAAAAATGGTGTCGAACGTATTGTTGAAATAGATCTGAATACCGAAGAGCGGTCGCAGTTTATGAATTCTGTCGAAGCTGTGAAAGGATTAGTGGAAGCCTGTCAGAATATCGCACCGGAACTTGGTTGAATTGGTTGGGCATCGGGTCTTCGAGCAAGCATTTTCCAAGCATCAGGCCGTGATCGTATTCAGGTTGCGCTGGCACGGCGTTTGATTCCATGACGCCTGATTTCATATAGGAACTTTTCGATAATAGAACTTTTACGTATAACTAACTTTCCAAAGAAGGCCAGCCGTGTTGACAACCGACATAAATTTCAAAGTCTTCAGGGTAACCTGATATTCTGTATTACAAAATTCGGGAACTTATCTATGAACATCCATGAGTACCAGGCTAAAGCCGTATTAAAAGAATATGGCGTTTCCGTAGCGCACGGTCTACCTGCCTTTTCCGTTGAGGAAGCGGTAAAAGCCGCCGAGCAACTTGGCGGGCCAGTCTGGGTTGTGAAAGCGCAAATTCATGCAGGTGGTCGCGGGAAAGGTGGCGGCGTAAGAGTCGTCAAGTCCATTTCGGACGTCAGAGCGGAAGCAGAACGTATGCTGGGAATGCGACTGGTAACCCACCAGACCGGCCCGAAGGGAAAGGTTGTGAACCGAATTTATATTGAAGAGGGTTCCAATATTAAGAATGAATATTATCTTTCCATACTCGTTGATCGCGAGACGTCACGCATTGCATTTGTGGCATCGACCGAGAGTGGCATGGATATCGAAGAAGTTGCTGCCAATACACCTGAAAAAATTGTCACCTTTGGAGTTGATCCGGTGACCGGGTTTATGCCTCACCACGGTCGGCGACTGGCGAAAGCGCTAGACCTTAATGGTGATCTGGCGAAGCAAATTCAACTCATGGGGCGGCAACTTTATGATGCTTTTACCAAAACTGATATAAGTCTTCTTGAAATCAACCCATTGGTCGTGACCGCCGACGATATATTAATTTGTCTTGACGCCAAAGTCGGCTTTGATGGCAACGCCCTTTTCCGGCACGAGAAAATTCTTGATCTCCGCGATGAGTCTGAGGAGGATGAAAAGGAAATTGAAGCCTCAAAATTTGATCTTAATTATATAGCTCTGGATGGAAAAATCGGTTGTATGGTGAATGGGGCCGGTTTGGCTATGGCAACCATGGACATCATAAAGTTATATGGCTCGGAACCCGCCAATTTTCTTGATGTCGGCGGAAGTGCGACGTCAGACAAAGTAACTGCCGCGTTTAAAATTATAACTTCGGATCCGAATGTTGAAGGTATTTTGGTGAATATATTTGGCGGTATCATGCGTTGCGATGTTATTGCCGAAGGTGTTATCGAAGCGGTCCGGGAAGTAGGACTCAACGTTCCGTTGGTGGTGCGGCTGGAGGGTACCAATGTCGATCTCGGAAAAAAAATAATTTCGGAGTCGGGACTTAATGTGATTTCAGCGGATGATTTAAATGATGCCGCAAAGAAAATTGTTGCAGCAGTAAAGGAGGCCGCTTGAATGTCTGTGCTTGTTAATGCCGATACCAAGGTGATCTGCCAGGGCATTACTGGTAAAAATGGCACTTTTCATACGGAACAGGCGATCGCCTATGGGACTAAGATGGTCGGTGGCGTGACTCCCGGCAAGGGGGGCATCAAGCATTTGGGTCTTCCTGTTTTTGATACCGTGACCGATGCCAAAGAGGCAACAGGAGCCAACGCCTCAGCAATTTATGTTCCGCCGCCATTTGCTGCTGATTCCATAGCAGAAGCCATTGCGGCCGAAATAGAGCTGGTTGTGTGTATCACCGAAGGCATTCCTGTACTTGATATGGTCAAGGTAAAGCGTGCCCTGGATGGATCGAAAACCCGATTGATCGGGCCAAATTGCCCGGGCGTGATCACACCTGGCGAATGCAAGATCGGTATCATGCCAGGTCACATTCACAAAAGAGGAACTGTTGGCATCGTGTCGAGATCCGGGACACTGACTTATGAAGCCGTTGGACAGACCAGCGCCGCCGGTCTGGGACAGTCGACCTGCATCGGGATCGGAGGAGATCCGGTAAAAGGAACGGATTTTATCGAAGTGCTGGAGATGTTTCTAGCTGATGATGAAACAGAGTCAATTATCATGATTGGTGAAATTGGGGGATCGGCAGAGGAACATGCTGCTGCTTTTTTAAAAAACTCAAAAACAAAAAAGCCGATTGTGGGATTTATTGCCGGTCTCACAGCGCCTCCCGGTCGAAGGATGGGACATGCCGGCGCCATTATATCCGGAGGCAAAGGAGGTGCGGAGGATAAAATTGAAGCGATGCGCTCTGCTGGTATAGTCGTCGCGGATTCTCCTGCAGCCCTCGGTACAACATTAGTTGAAGTTTTGAATTCCTAGAAATTAGCCATTAAACAAATAGGATTTTCATTGTCACTTCCAATCATCGTCAAAGTGCACTATTGATTTGCTAATTCAATCTACGCTGATTCCACTAGTCCGTAGGTATCAAGAGGCAGAAACAATGGCACGACGTGAAGAACTCAACAATATTTTTGCGCGAACATCTTTTCTGGATGGCACTAATGCCGCTTATATCGAGGGACTTTTTGAGGACTTCCTGAAGGATCCGAGTTCTGTCGAGGAAGAATGGCGGGTTTTTTTCACTGATATACAGTCTGAGATCGAGAACATATCGGATCGTGAAAGAGACGCCTTGAATGAACCTTCATGGGCGCGTGATGACTGGCCCATTCCGGCCAACGGTGAGTTGGTGAGTGTGCTCGACAGTGACTGGCATCCTGTTGAACAAGACCTAAAACACAAAACTCAGCAGAGTGCCAAAGGTCCAGGCGCCGAAGTAACGTCCGAGGCCGCGCACGCAGCCACACAGGATTCTATAAGGGCACTCATGCTTATCCGCGCCTATCGTGTTCGCGGACATTTGGCCGCCAAGCTGGATCCGTTGGAACTGACCGAGCGAGAGTCCCATCCTGAACTCCAGCCTGAGTCCTATGGATTTGGGCCTGACGATCTTGACCGGCCAATATTTATAGACAATGTGTTGGGGCTCGAAACCGCCACTATGCGACAGATTTTGGATGTTCTCAACAAAACCTATTGCTCAAAAATCGGTGTAGAATTTATGCATATATCCGATCCGGAGCAAAAATCCTGGATTCAGGAACGTATTGAGGGAGTGGATAAGGAAATCACTTTTACGCCCGAAGGGAAAAAAGCGATACTCAGCAAACTGATCGAAGCGGAGACTTTTGAAAATTTTCTTGATGTAAAATATACCGGCACCAAAAGATTCGGACTTGATGGGGGGGAGGCCCTGGTGCCCGCCATGGAGCAGATCATCAAACGGGGCGGCCATCTGGGTGTCCGGGAAATCGTGTTGGGTATGCCCCATCGCGGTCGGCTAAATGTACTCGTCAATGTCATGGGCAAGCCTTATCGCGCCCTTTTCAATGAGTTTAAGGGAGGGTCGGCAAATCCGGATGATGTAGAAGGGTCCGGTGACGTTAAATACCATCTGGGTGCATCCTCTGACCGCTCATTTGACGATAACAATGTACATTTGTCATTGACGGCCAATCCTTCGCATCTTGAAATTGTCGATCCGGTGGTTCTGGGCAAGGTAAGAGCCAAGCAGGATCAGTATTATGATCGTAAGCGGACGAAGGTTTTACCGCTGCTGTTGCACGGAGATGCCGCATTTGCAGGGCAGGGCGTTGTTGCGGAATGTTTTGGTTTGTCTGGTCTGGCCGGTCATCGCACAGGAGGCTCCATTCATTTTATCGTCAACAACCAGATCGGATTTACCACCGCTCCGCACCATTCGCGTTCCTCACCTTATCCGTCCGACGTTGCCCGGATGATTATGGCGCCAATCTTTCACGTTAACGGCGATGATCCCGAATCGGTTGTTTACGTGGCCAAAATAGCGACGGAGTTTCGCCAGCTCTTCAGGAAACCCGTCGTTATCGATATGTTTTGCTATCGAAGATTTGGTCACAATGAAGGAGATGAACCAGCCTTCACACAACCGTTGATGTACAAAAAGATCAAAGAGCATCCAAGTGTTTGTGACATCTATTCCAAGCAGCTCATAGATGAAGGTCTGGTGACACAATCCGATGTGGACGAATTGAGAGCCGAGTTTCGCAGAATTCTTGATGAAGAGTTCAATGCTGCGGAAAGTTACAAACCAAATAAGGCGGACTGGCTTGACGGGGCATGGTCGTCCATGGGTTTTGCCGAGGAAGGAGCAAGACGAGGCAAAACCGGTGTCAAAATGGAGACGCTCCGCGCATTAGGCCGGAAAATAGCAAAGTTTCCGTCGTCGCTGAAAGTTCACAGAACGATTCAGCGACTAATGAAGAGCCGCCAAAATATGATTGAAGAAGGAAAAGGCATCGACTGGGCCATGGGTGAAGCTTTGGCCTTCGGAACCTTGCTTAACGAGGGTTTTCCAGTTCGTCTGTCGGGCCAGGACTGTGAGCGAGGGACATTCTCGCAGCGCCATTCAGTTATCATTGATCAGTTGACCGAGAAAAAATATACCCCACTCAATCATATCGGCAAAAACCAGAAGAAATTCGAAGTTATCAATTCGATGCTTTCCGAGGAAGCTGTTCTTGCATTTGAATATGGCTATAGCCTGGCGGAACCCAATGCCTTGGTCTGCTGGGAAGCCCAGTTCGGTGATTTTGCAAACGGGGCGCAGGTGGTTTTTGATCAGTTTATTTCTTCGGGCGAGCGTAAATGGTTGCGCATGTCGGGACTGGTGTCCTTGCTCCCCCACGGTTATGAGGGACAGGGCCCGGAACATTCCTCGGCTAGGCTCGAGCGATTTCTCCAATTGTGCGCTGATGACAATTGGCAAGTCGCAAATTGTACGACGCCAGCGAATTACTTCCATATTCTCAGACGTCAGTGCCACCGGAATTTCCGAAAACCGCTGATTCTGATGACCCCAAAGTCCTTGCTGCGCCACAAACGAGTGAAATCAAGTTTGGAGGAATTCGGTCCCGATTCGACATTCCATCGGGTCCTCTGGGATGATGCAGAATCCCTTCAGGATCAAAAGATAAAGCTGGTAAAGGATGAGAAAATCCGCCGGGTTGTTCTCTGTTCGGGAAAGGTTTACTACGACTTGTATGAGGAAAGGGAACAGCGCGGTATAAATGATATTTATCTCATGCGAATTGAACAACTCTATCCGTTTCCTGTACGTGCCCTTGTGGAGGAACTCGCAAGGTTCAAGAACGCGGAATTCATTTGGTGCCAGGAGGAACCCAAAAATATGGGGGCATGGTCATTTGTCGAACCAAATATTGAATGGGTGTTGGATCATATTGGCGCGCGGAACACCCGCCCCAAATATACCGGACGAGCAGCATCGGCTGCAACCGCAACGGGTTTGATGAGTAAGCATCTGGCGCAGCTGGAGGTATTCTTGGATGAAGCTCTTGAGGACTAATCCGGGGAGCTGGTTGATTTATTGCAGTGTAATTTACAAATTTAAATTTAAGCACAGTATTATGTGCGACATTATAGAGGCATAAATTATGTCGAATGATATTCGTGTTCCGGCATTAGGTGAATCAATAACCGAAGCGACCGTTGGACAATGGTTCAAGACCGAAGGTGACGCGGTCAAGGTTGACGAGCCGATCGTTGAACTAGAAACTGACAAGGTTACGATAGAAGTTCCCTCTCCTGCAGAGGGAATATTGGAGAAATTGAGTGTTAAGCAGGGGGATGTCGTTGAGGTCGGCGCGGTGCTCGCATCAATTTCGCAGGATTCGAGCAAGAAATCGACCGGGCCGAAGAATGCACCGGAAAAGAAAATAACAACCGGAATGTCGAAAGAAGAAAAAACTGATACCGAAATTTTTGTTCCAGAGCTCGGGGAAAGCGTCACCGAGGCCACGGTTGGCACATGGTTCAAGTCGGTCGGCGACAGCGTCAAAGTTGATGAACCCCTGGTTGAGCTGGAAACGGATAAAGTGACACTGGAAGTGCCCGCGCCGGCTTCAGGCGTCCTGACCAGCATTTCGGCCGAACAGGGGGGGACTATCGAGGTCGGGGCTTTGCTCGGAACAATACTTTCTCAGGATGGAGCGCAAGCATCCTCTGATGGCGTTAAAACGGGTGAGCTGACGGTCTCGACTTCCCCAAAATCTTCATCGTTAGATGAGATGCCACCGGCGCCATCGGCTCGCAAAATCATGGCTGAGCACAATCTTGAACCATCCAATGTTCAGGGGTCAGGAAAACGCGGGCAGATCCTGAAAGGAGACGTATTGACGGCGTTGAGCGAGACGCGGGCAGCGGTCAGCAGGGTTCCGGCTGTTGCTCGGACCAGCTTGCCGCCCGATGACGCATCCCGAGAAGAACGTGTGCCGATGAGCCGGCTTCGACAGACCATCGCGAGGCGTCTCAAGGATGCACAGAATACCGCTGCAATGCTCACAACTTTCAATGAAGTTGACATGACAACTGTAATGAATGTGCGTAAGCAGTATAAAGATCTGTTCGAGATAAAGCACGGCGTCAAACTTGGTTTTATGGGATTTTTCGTGAAAGCCAGCGTTCAGGCCCTCAAGGAAATTCCGGCTGTTAATGCGGAGATTGACGGGACGGATATCATTTACAAAAATTATTATCACATAGGCGTTGCCGTGGGTACGGACAAAGGATTGGTTGTACCTGTTGTTCGAAATGCCGATCAACTCGGCCTGGCGGAAATTGAAAAATCAATCGGAAACTTTTCCATTGCTGCCCGAAACGGCAAGCTGCAGATTGCGGATATGCAGGGCGGTACATTTACCCTGTCAAATGGCGGAGTTTATGGATCCCTGATGTCGACACCAATTTTGAACGCACCTCAGTCCGGTATTTTGGGTATGCATAAAATTCAGGAGCGCCCAGTTGTTATAGATGGTGAAATTAAAGCCCGTCCGATGATGTATCTCGCGTTGTCTTATGATCACCGAATCGTTGATGGTAAGGAAGCTGTTACGTTTCTAGTTCGGGTAAAGGAAACACTTGAAGATCCCCAAAGACTTATCTTGGACCTCTGATAATACAAAACTACAACGACAGGGATGATCAACAATGGCTGACCCATATGATCTAGTTGTCATCGGCACGGGCCCGGGCGGATATGTGTGCGCAATACGTGCCGCGCAACTTGGACTGAAAGTAGCCGTTGTGGAAAAACGGCACGCCCACGGGGGAACCTGTTTGAACGTCGGATGTATACCTTCAAAAGCTCTTCTTCATGCATCTGAACTTTATGAAGAGGCCAAATCCGGGCTAGTTGATATGGGCATTAAAGTCAGCCCGGAACTCGATCTTGAGCGTATGATGAGCTACAAGAGGGAAGGTATTTCCGGAAATACGGACGGCGTCGCTTTCCTGCTGAAGAAAAACAAAGTCGATTCATATCTCGGTATTGGAAAAATTCTGGCACCTGGCGAAGTGCAGGTCCAAAATGAAAGTGATAATCCAATTGCAATCAATACGAAGAACATCGTTATAGCGACTGGTTCAGATGTCACCGCCTTGCCCGGCGTCGATATAGATGAAAAGCGCATTGTTTCTTCGACCGGAGCTCTGGAACTTGCAACGGTTCCCAAAAAAATGATCGTTGTTGGTGGTGGGATTATTGGACTGGAGCTGGGCTCAGTGTGGCGCCGGCTTGGTGCCGAAATACTGGTTGTTGAATATCTGGATCGCCTGATTCCCGGGATGGATGGGGATGTAGCGAAAAATTACCTCCGCATTCTGAAAAAACAGGGAATAAAATTTAAACTAGGGCACAAGGTCAAAAGTGCCAGGGCCAACGCCAAAGGCGTTAAGGTTGAGATTGAGCCTTCCGGAGGTGGCGAATCCGAAACAGAGAACTGCGACGTGGTTCTGGTCGCTATTGGGCGTCGTCCGTTTACCGAGGGTTTAGGACTGGAAGCTGTCGGCGTCCGAAAGGACAACCAAGGACGAATTAGTACGGACAAATTTTACCAGACCAATATAGAGGGTATATATGCCATTGGTGATGTCATTGATGGACCGATGCTGGCTCACAAGGCTGAAGACGAAGGCATTGCGGTTGCTGAGATTCTTGCCGGGCAGAAGGGACACGTAAACTATGATGTAATCCCTGCGGTGATTTACACCTATCCCGAAGTCGCAAGTGTCGGTAAAACCGAAGAAGAGTTAAAAGAGGCCGGTATTGCTTACAGTTCCGGGAAGTTTCCGTTTGCCGCCAATGGGCGCGCCAAGGTAAATCGTCAAACCGAAGGATATGTAAAAATACTGGCGGACAAACACACGGACCGGATCTTGGGCGTCCATATCATTGGTCCCGATGCGGGCAATATGATTGCGGAAGCTGCGGTGATAATGGAATTTGGCGGTTCGGCTGAGGATTTGGCCCGTACTTGTCATGCTCATCCTACCTTGACGGAAGCCGTCAGGGAAGCCGCCCTGGCGGTTGATAATCGCGCATTACATATGTAATTGAATCATAAAAGCTAGCGGTCGCTGTCGTCGAACAACGATTTCTGATTGACAGCCCGGGGATGAGCCGACTCATAAACGTTGAGGAGACGCTTTCGGTCAACTTCGGTGTAAATCTGAGTCGTTGAAAGGCTGGCATGACCTAATAGTTCTTGAATCTGACGAAGATCAGCGCCATTTCCCAGAAGATGGGTCGCAAAAGAATGCCTGAGGGCATGGGGCGTGGCAGTTTCGGGCAATCCAAGTTGTCGTCGCATTCGTTCCACCAAAAGCTGAATAATTCTAGCACTCAGGCGACGACCTCTGGCACCGACAAACAACGGGTCCTCGGACGACAGAGTATAGGGACAGCGATCCAGATACAGGCTAATCGCTTCCGACGTGATGGGAAGTATGGGAACCATTCTGTCTTTGCGTCCCTTGCCCGTAATGATCAGGCTGTCACGTCCATTGATCGGTGCGTCCTGCCGATTAAGCTGAAGAGCTTCAGAAATGCGAAGACCTGAGCCATAGAGTAGCGTCAGAACAGCTGCGTCGCGAAAGCTGATCCAGTCTGAAGCACTACGGCTATTTCTGTAGCCATGTTCAGCAACCAGCTCTAAAGCTTTGTCCTCCGTCAGAGGTTTAGGAATTGAATGGGGGATTTTGGGCAATGCGACAGATTGCAGGGAACTATTAGTGCAGGCTTCAGCCTGTTCGAGAAATTTGAAATACATTCGGATCGCCGACAGCGAGCGAGCTAAGCTTCTGCTGGAGGCCGCACTGTCTCTGCGTTCAACCAGGAACGCCCGAAAATCATTGGCCTTAAGGTCTGCAAGATGGTGAAGTTGTGGAGGCATGCCGAGATAATGATTCAGGAATTCGAAAAACTGCCTGATATCCCGGCCGTAAGCTTCAAGCGTATGGGACGAGAGATCACGTTCAACGTTAATGTGCTGAAACCAGTCCCTCAACGTCTGACGGGTATCTCTGGCAGCCGGGATAAGGTCAATCTTTGCTGTCAAATCGTCCATGACTTGTCCGTGCGGGTTCAAAGAATTGATTGACCTGTTTTTTCCCAATCCGACAGAAAGCTCGCCAGTCCCGCGTCCGTCAAAGGGTGTTTTATTAGTCCACGTAAAACCTGCGGGGGAACTGTAGCAACATCTGCGCCGGCCAATGCTGCGAATTTTACATGATTGGCAGAACGAATCGAGGCAGCCAGGATCTCGGTCTGGAATGAATCAGGATAATTGTCATAGATGGCGCGCATTTCCTGGATAAGTTCCATACCATCAAGTCCAATATCGTCCAGCCGACCAATGAAAGGTGAAATGTACGTCGCTCCGGCTTTTGCGGCAAGAAGGGCCTGATTTGCGTTGAAACATAGTGTAACATTCACCATTGTCCCCTCACTTGAAAGTGTTCGGCAGGCTTTTAGCCCATCCCAGGTTAATGGGACTTTGATAGCGACATTGTCAGCAATCGCGGCAAGTTTGCGACCTTCCGCAACCATGCTTTCAGCTTCAATTGCGGTAACTTCGGCGCTTACCGGGCCATCAATAATTTCGCAGATCTCACGGACGATGTAGTTGAAATCGCGACCGCTTTTATGGACAAGTGACGGATTAGTAGTGACCCCATCCACAAGTCCAGTTTCGGAAAGTTCCCGGATCTCATTAATTTCAGCGCTGTCAATAAAGAATTTCATTATGATTACCTCACACTCGTCTGCCCTGGAGATGTTTCATGATTATTGCACAATCCAAATGTCACTATTCAGGCCAGCAATTGTTCATGGTACATAGTTTATATGATTCTTACAGGGTGTTATTTCTAATTATTGGCAATGATATCAATACCATTGCAATCTGCGATAGAAAATTTGTCCTGTTCAACCTAATAGAAAATCTTGAGTAACCTATTTGGCCATACTGCTGTTGAAACCACGATTCCTGTTCTGGTGCCCGTCGCCGTCGAACAGGCCTATGACTATGTAGTGCCGGAATCACTGGATGTATCCGCCGGTGACTTTGTGCTTGTTCCGCTGGGCCGTCAAGAGCGCATGGGAGTCGTATGGAAAAGGCCGGAAACAGCCCAGGTTGAGCCGGTCGAAGCCGTTAAACTTAAAAAGATTATTGAAAAGTTTGATGTTCCGCCATTGCCTCGAAATTCGATTGATTTTGCCAATTGGGTGGCGAACTATAATTTGATGCCGGTTGGTATGGTGTTGAGGATGATGATGAGTGCCAATCGGGCGTTTGCGCCGGAAAAGTCCTCTTATGGCGTTCAGTTATGCGGGGAAAAGCCGGTTCGGATGACTTCCGCGCGGCGGCGGGTGTTAAAACTCATTGAAGATGGTCTGATCTGGCATAAGGGAGTTTTGGCCCGGGAGGCCGCCGTTAGTGGCGGCGTGATTGATGGTCTGGTCAAAGCTGGAACCCTTGTGAATGTTGAGATACCCAGAAAAAAACTTGCCAAACCTCAACCTGAATATATTCAAACGGAATTTGCCGCTGCCCAGAGAGAGGCCGTGCACATCATCCGTAGTGCGGTACAGGCGCGAAAATATTCTGTTTCGTTAATTGATGGTGTGACCGGATCAGGGAAAACGGAAGTCTATTTTGAAGCTGTTGCGGAAACCCTCAAACAGAAACATCAAACCCTGATTCTGTTGCCAGAAATCGCATTGACCAATGAATTTATCAGACGGTTTGAAGTCCGGTTCGGGTGCCGGCCCGTGGAATGGCATTCTGCACTCTCTCAATCGGAAAGGGGCCGGATTTGGCGCGCAGTCGCTTCAGGAGAGGCCCGTGCCGTGATCGGTGCGAGATCGGCTTTATATCTTCCATTTAAGGAACTCGGACTTATCGTTGTTGATGAAGAGCATGATCAGGCGTTTAAACAGGAAGACCGGGGAGCCTATCACGGGCGCGACATGGCGGTTGTCCGCGCATTGCTGGCCGATATTCCTATCATTCTGGCTTCGGCAACGCCGTCGATCGAAAGTCTTTCCAACGCGCAATCAGGAAAATACCGGCACATTCGGCTCTCAGAGCGATTTTCGGGGGCTAATCTGCCTGAAATCTCATCTATTGATCTGAGAAAGGATCCACCTGAAAAGGGCCGTTGGCTTAGTCCGGTCCTGACCGAATCCATGCGCCAGACCCTTAGCCAAGGGCAGCAGGTTTTGCTATTTCTCAATAGAAGAGGGTATGCGCCACTTACCTTGTGCCGCAGTTGCGGATTTCGAATTAATTGTCCGCAATGCACGGCTTGGCTCGTCGAGCACAGATTTCGAAATAACATACAATGTCATCATTGCGGCTTCTCGATGCCGATTCCGAAAATATGCCCGAATTGTCAGGACAAAGAGACGCTTGTTCCCTGCGGACCTGGAGTTGAGCGCGTTGCCGAAGAGGTTACGGAACTCTTTCCCGAGTCCAATCTGGCAATTCTTTCAAGTGATACCATTCCCAATATTGGCGCCTTGCGTGAAACGCTGCGTACCATTACAGACGGGGAGGCGGATATTATTGTCGGGACGCAACTGGTCGCCAAAGGTCATAATTTTCCCAATCTGGCACTGGTGGGTGTGGTTGACGGTGATCTGGGACTGGGGCAGGCTGATCCCCGGGCCAGCGAAAGAACATACCAGCTTATGACTCAGGTCACCGGCCGGGCCGGGCGTGTTGCGACAGAGGGTCGCGGATTGATTCAAACCTATTTACCCGAACACCCGGTAATGCAGGCATTGATGTCCGGCGACCGCGAACAGTTTCTGAGCCAGGAAATTCGCCAGCGTGAACTTTCCGGTATGCCGCCCTTTGGGCGCCTGGCTTCGCTGATCGTCTCATCCCGAATTAAAGATAATGCCATTGCATATGCACGTATGTTGACCCTGAAAGCGCCAAATACCACGAGAATAAAGATTTTAGGGCCCGCAGAAGCGCCTATTTCCGTGATCCGCGGTCGCCATCGCTTTCGCATATTGGTTAAGGCACCACTTGAAACGGACATCCAAGGCTTTTTGAGAAGCTGGCTTGACCTTGTTGGCCGGTCCAAAGGCGACGTGCGCCTGATCATAGATATTGATCCCTATAACTTTTTGTAGACTTACGGCAATCCCGGCCAGTATTATCATTGGGCCGCAAATTATGGCTCTAATTCTGTTGATTTTTTTGATTTTGTCACCTTCCTGTCTGTTGCGCTGGTTTAACGCTTATGTTAGAGCAACAGCGGTTTTTCTAGAGGCTATGGTCCATATTGCAATTGTAGTAGAAACTTCGCAAAAATTAAGAGAAATTTGTAAGTTGGGAGAGGGATTTGAGAGAGTACTTAGGCCCTGATCCGAAATTAACAGAGCATTTCAAGTGGCAACAAACCCAATTGTAACAGGAATGACAGGACGCTATTCGACTGCGCTTTTTGAGCTCGCGGTCGAGAGCGATCAACTCCAGCAGGTTGAAAGGGATCTCATATCCTTTTGCGAGCTTTTGGATGAGAGCGAGGACCTCCGGCGTCTGGTCCGCAGTCCAGTATTTTCGGCGGAGGACCAGAAAAATGCTCTTTCAGCTATTCTAAAATTGACTAACTTTGATCCCCTGACTTGCAACTTTTTGGAATTAGTCGCACGAAATCGCCGATTATTTGCTGTTCGCGGCATGATTGACGGATTTTTTGCACTTCTCGCCGATTATCGTGGAGAAGTCACAGCTGACGTTACAACAGCGAATGAATTGTCAGAATCACAGTTATCCTTATTAAAGGAGGCCTTGAAGTTCGCCATTGGTCAGGATGTACAGATTAAAACCAGGGTAGATGCCTCGGTGCTTGGTGGGCTTGTCGTAAAGGTTGGCAGCAAAATGATAGATAGTTCGCTGCGAACAAAATTGAATAATCTAAAAATTGCCATGAAAGAGGTTGGCTGATGGAAATTCGGGCCGCAGAGATCTCCTCGATTCTCAAGGAGCAAATCAAAAATTTCGGTCAGGAAGCGGAAGTTTCCGAAATCGGGCAGGTTTTGTCCGTCGGTGACGGAATTGCAAGGATATACGGACTCGACAATGTTCAGGCGGGCGAGCTGGTTGAATTCCCGGGGGGAATTCGCGGGATGGCTTTAAACCTGGAAGTTGACAATGTCGGTGTCGTTATTTTTGGTGAGGACAGGACCATCAAGGAAGGTGATACTGTAAAGCGGACAGGTGCCATCGTCGAAGTTCCTGTGGGCAAGGCTCTTTTGGGTCGGGTTGTTGATGCGTTGGGCAATCCAATTGATGGCAAGGGACCTGTCGAGGCCGAGGGGAAGTCGCGTGTGGATGTAAAGGCTCCGGGGATTTTACCTCGCAAATCCGTGCATGAGCCTATGCAAACTGGACTTAAGGCTATCGATTTACTGATTCCCATCGGCAGAGGTCAGAGGGAGCTGATCATTGGAGATCGGCAAACAGGAAAAACAGCGGTCGCTCTCGACGCTATTCTCAATCAGAAATCAATTAATCAGAGCAGCGACGAGTCCAAGAAACTCTACTGCATATATGTAGCCGTTGGGCAGAAAAGGTCGACAGTCGCTTAGTTCGTGAA
>Ga0307434_1000975_pt1 | contig 16589 bp, 12 predicted proteins | sample SalMarWE160220MG_FD_202156 | JGI IMG/M metagenome (GOLD analysis project Ga0307434, IMG submission 202156) | Salt marsh sediment microbial communities from the Plum Island Ecosystem LTER, Massachusetts, United States - WE1603-220 | ecosystem: Environmental > Aquatic > Marine > Intertidal zone >... | reverse complement strand
TGCTGGGATACCGGATACTCTTTGTTCCATCTGCCGTGGTTATTCATCGCGGCGGCGTCCTCAGGGGAGTAAGCGGAAGGATGCTTTACCATTCATCCAAAAATCGACTTCATACTGCACTCAAAAATTATGAACTCAGGAACTTGTGGTGGAGATTTCTGGTTTTGACTTTTTTCACTTTCATGGTTTCTGTTGGTTTTGTTGCTGTGAAAAAAAATGATGAAGCTAAGGCAACCCTGAAGGGACTTGTAAGTTCGATTAAGGAATTCCCGAAAATATGGAAAAAGAGGTTGCTGTTTCAGTCCAAGAGGCGGGTAAGCGATTTCGAACTTGTCAAAAAGGGCTTCGTAAGAAACGACTTTCGGTTAACAATAGAGGATTTCAGGATAAAAATGAAACATATGAGATAAAAGACAAGTCTTACTTCTGAAAGATTATTTGACTTATTGAGGCTGGACGATTACGCCGTCCTCTAGCACGATTTGCCTCTCCGCATAATCGGCGATGTCTTGCTCGTGAGTAATGACGATGATTGTAGTTTTCGTTTCTTCATGGAACTTTTTAAGCAAATCCATAACCTGTTTTCCTGTTGCAGAATCCAAATCGCCAGTTGGCTCGTCAGCGAATATAACCGCGGGGCGGTTGGTCAAAGCTCGGGCAATGGCTACGCGCTGCATCTGTCCCCCACTCAAGGTGGCGGGATACTGTTTAGCCTGCTTTTCAATTCCAACATCTTTTAGGAGGTTTTCTATGCGCTCTTTCAATTCTTTGCTTAATCCAGCTAAATCTGCGGGCAACGCTATGTTTTCGCGGGTGTTGAAGTGCGGCAATAGGGCATAACTTTGGAATATGAAGCCCATCTCTGATAGTCTAGCCTTTGATTTTGCTGAATCATCCATTCGGTGGAGGTTTTCTCCTCGAAACAGCACTACGCCAGTGTCTGGGCTGTCAAGGCCAGCCATGCAGTTTAGAAGGGTGGTTTTTCCTGCCCCAGAGTTTCCCACTATCGCGACGAATTCTCCCTCTTTTATGTCAAGGTTTACTCCCCGGAGCGCGTAGACGGTTGTTCTTCCGAGGTTGTAGTTTTTGGATAATCCTCGCACCGCGATTATGGTGTCGTCCGCTACGTCAGTTATTTCGATGTTTTGGGTGTCGAAGAGTTGCGTGTTAAAGCTAAAGTAGGGGATGTCGGACCCGAAAAAGTCTGACCACATCTTCAGTAGTTCTGCTTCCACAAACAGGTCGGTGCTTAATTCTGCCATGGGCAACAGAGCGCTTTTGAAGGCGTCAACTGAATCTATTGTTTTTATTCCGTTTTTGTGTTCATCTAAATAGTCCCGAAGACAAATCTGGCAGTGTTGCAGTTTCTCATGGACTTCAAGAAGCAACGTTTCCCCAAACTCGATTTCTGATGCAATCTCTGCGAGGGCTTTGTTGAGTTCCAGAGAGTCGTTCTTGAAGTGATAGGGAGTAAGCGAAACTCTTGGAACATCAAATAGAGCAAAAATTCTGGAGAGTAAATTGTCTATGTCCTGTAAGGCGCTGAGTTTCGCTGCCAAAATCCGGAAGAAGAGTTCCAGCTTTTTCTGCAGGTTTGGATTTGTGGTTCTGTAGTGTGTTCCTTCTACTCCCATTTGTAGTCTTTCAAGTACCTTATCCAATTCTTTTAGCCGAGTTATTGTTGGCTTCAAGAAGATGGCGAAAAAGTTCGCAATAAGCAGCTTGTCAACTAATTCTCCCACGTTTACCTGATTTTCAGTGGTTGAACCGGTGAATACCGGAGAATCGAGCCCTGAAAGAAAAAAACGGTATTGTTGTGTCTCCACGAAATCCCATAACGCCACGTAACTTTTCTGCTGGATTCCGCGGTAGCTGGCGGGCAACTCTTTAATCATCTTCTTTAGTTGAGAATCGAAAAGTTTCACGAGGTTCGGGTCAACCTCTTTAATGAAATCTTTAACAATCTTTGATGTTTCCCGCAGCTCCTGATTGTTTCTAAGCTGTTTATTTAGTCTGGACTCGTTATCTGCGTAATATCTTCTGAAACGGTTGTAGAGGCTTCCCGTTTCGATTTTTTCGATGACCTTCTGATCCAAAACTCCGTTTTTTTCTGCCGACAAAACCATGAAAGAATTCAGTTCTTGACTAGAAATGGCTCTGGTGGATACCCGCAGAAGCTTTCGGCAGTCAGAAACCAGATTCTTCTGCAACTTCTCATTGGCTGCTCGCAGTGATTTATCTATCAGCCCCGCCGTGTAGACTCTCATCAGGTGTCCTCCTCTGTTGTGAATGGTCCCTGTTCGACGCTGACGATTTTTCCATCAGTCATATGGACGATGTAGTCGCATTGCTCGGCAATCCATCGGTTATGGGTGACCAACACGAGAGTTTGGCGGTTAATTCTGTTGATTCTGCGGAAAAGTTTCATGATGTCAGCGCTTGTCGTAGAGTCCAGGTCGCCTGTGGGTTCATCGCCGAGAATGATTGATGGTTCGTTGATGAGGGCACGAGCAACAGCAACTCTTTGTTGTTGACCCCCTGAAAGCTCCCTAGGCAGATGATACAGCCTATCGCCCATACCCACTTCTCTCAGAAGCATTTTCGCCTGTTCCCGAGCCACACCCGCCTTCACTGCCGTCAGTAACAGTGGAGTTTCCACATTCTCCACAGCAGACAGGAACTGAAACAGATTGAACAATTGGAAAATAAAGCCGATATTGTCCCTTCGGAAGGCGGTCATTTGGCTGTCTGAGAGCTTAGCCGTGTCTATGCCGTCGATTACTATTTTTCCTTCCGAGCGGCGGTCCAGATGTCCTATCATGTTCAAGAGCGTGGTTTTTCCGCATCCGGAAGGTCCCATAATCGCCATCATGTCTCCCTTTCTGACTGTAAGGTCTAATCCTCTGATGGCGTGAACCTCATTCGGCTTTCCTTCAGAGTAGCGTTTATGTAATCCAGAAATAACCAAAATCGGCTCTTTATCTTTAGTAACTGACGATTCTTTTTGTTTATCTGTCATTGCTATCATTGTTTTTTCATCCTATCCCACATACCTCAAAGCTTCTGCTGGCGGAATCCTTGAAGCAAACCATCCCGGAATGGCTCCCGCAGCTAATGCAATCAGCGTGATAAAGCCTAAGTATACGCCGAGGTCATTCCACGGAATCACCAACGTGGCACCTTGCATGTTCGCAAAGCCAACGGTGATTAATACGCCGTTGACGACTCCGATAACTAAGCCGATTATGCCCAGCACCACCAGTTCCAGCAACACTGACAGCATAACTTGGGTTTTGGGGAAGCCGATGGCTCGCATCATGCCGATTTCTCGTTTTCGCTCTGAAACGTTGCGGACGGAGATTACTGCCATGCCTACTGCGCCTATGACGAGCCCGAAGGTGACGTATATCTGCAGGAAGGAGACCACACGGTTAATCATCTCTAGTGACTGCTCAACTTTTGAGTAGAGCACCGTGACGCTTGCAACATAAAAGTTGTCTCCAGCTAGGCTTCGGTATCCCTCATCGTTTGTGTTAGTGAAGTCCATGATGGACTGTGCGACTGATAGGAGATGCGGGTCATCCATGTCGTAGTCGGTTTTGATGAGGAACTGGTTGAATTGGTCGGGGACTCTTGATATAGAGGTTACGCCGTTTGCTTCCGCCAAGAAGTTGGTTTGGTTTGCCCAATGCTCAGGCAGGTACAGTTTTCCTAAAGCGTCCATGATGTTGAAGTCGTCTCCGCTTTGGATGTTGAAAGATGATAATGGGAAGCCTCCTGCCCTTTGAGAGTCTAGTCGTCCCGCGATGGTGAATGCTTGATACATGGACAATCCATACTCTGAAGTGTTCATGGGTATCCACACCTGCATCCCCAACGGCATAAGGAAAGAGTCTGTGAACACAACGGGGTTTTTGATAACTGTGCCGTTTTCGTCTCGCAGCACAGCAACGCCTTCCAGTGTATTGCCGGAGTACCCGCTAAATGACGTGAAGTCTATGTCGCTTAGGTCACGGTCGCTTGACATTAGTTCCGCCAGCGAAACATTGTAGGCTGCCATTGTGTAGGAGGGATCGAAGAACAGGTCCCACGCCTGCTTGGACATTTCATTTAGTTGTTCATCGGTTACATCATCTGCTGGTGGTTGGGTGATGCCGTCTGGAAAGCCGCTTAGGTAGAAGTCGTAGCGCCAGTTGAGGTCAGATGCGCTAGTTGCGTTTCCTCGGATTTGCTCGCTGGTAAGTTCGCCGTATCCTAGCGGTAACATGTCTGTCTGCGGGTTAAATTCTGGCGAAAACGGGTTGTTTAAAGCCACATACCGCTGGTAATCTGCAGCTGAACGGTATGTTTTGAACGCAATAACGTCGGTTATGTGGCTGTCCAACTTGTACAGTTCTTTCACATACGAAACTCCCGCTATTTTTGCTTCTGGCTTGTTCAGAACCACAATAAGGTCTACTCCTCTTGAGTCTCGCTCGGTTTCGATAACGGAGCTTAAGCTTGTAGGCACTAGCGTAGCCACAGTCACATTCAACGTCAATATCACAGCAAAAATAGCGAAAGTCAGTGTGGAACGGCTTTTATGGGACGATATCAACGCGGGAGCTATTTGCCCTACGCCTTTCAGTCCCCTTACTTTAACGAGAAAACTCCTCAAAGCTTTCATGAGCGGGGAAAGATTCACTGAAACTAACAGAACGGAGCCGACCACAATTTCCATTACGCCTATTATCAGAATGTCTGGCGCCAAGCCTGTAATGTCTGGTATCCATTCGCCCATAGCTATAGCGAACAGAAAGACGGGCAGCGCCCAGATGGTAATGGCGGTGATGTTTAATGCTTTCACGCGGCTGATAAAACGTGAAAGCACGATGCCTACGCCGGAAAAAAGCAAGCCTCCACCGATCAGGATGTTTCGCCATTCATCTAACGTGTTCCATCCTTCGGCAACCCAGATGACTTGGGTGCTTTCATCAAAGACGCCGTTAATTAGGAGGACCAAAACGCCAACCGCGATAGCCAATATGCCTAGTAACGCCAAGTTGCGACCAGATTTTTCTTCAAACGAAACTTTGATTCCTCTCAGCGCCTCTACAATATTAACTCGGGACGCCCTTAAAGCTGGCAATATGCCACTTATGATGCCCAGCGCCACGCCGATGAGCACTGACAAGACCACAACTTGCTGCGAAACAACTGGTTGGACACTGAATTGTCCAGTGCCAAACAATTCTACGAGGTAGAGGGCGACGGCTTGCCCAAACGCAAAGCCTCCGATTAAGCCGAAGATTCCCCCCAGAATTCCTTGGAGCATGTTTTCAATCAGCATTGATTGGAAGATTCCTCGGCGGTTCTCTCCAACAGCCCGCAGCACTCCTGTTTGGAATTCTCTGTCTTCTACGTTCATGAGTTGAACGTTAGTGATGAGTAAAATGCCGGTTATCATGATGAGGAGCCCCAGAGCCGTTAAGATGGTTGTCAGTAAGGTCATAACTATTTCTGCGACGCTGAAAAAGGTCAACCGGGCAGATTCGACGCTGTATATTTTCTGCGTATTCCCTGTGGCTTGATTCACTTTTTCGGGAATAGCCGCCTCAAATAGGTCCACCTGCTCTTTAAGGTAGCCTTCGCTTATTTCAGAAGTGAAATGGTCGGTCTTAAGAGCTACTGAATAAGCAGTAAGTCTGTCTAGTTGTTCTTGGGGATATTGCAGGCTCATCCACTGTTGAAGATGCTCCAACTTGAATACGATTCCCCGATACTGCGATCCTATTCCAGGACGCTTAGAATCAAAGATTCCAACTACCTGCAGATCCACTCTTGCGATTTCGGGTGTATAAGAGACAACAGTGGTTGCGGTTTCAAAGGCGATTTCGGATATCTCGATGCTTGCTGGCAGCCCATCAGAACTCATAACTGCAAGAAATGCGTCGCCTCTTAACGTTCTTCCAGCATACGGTGCTAAATCAAACAGCATAGTGTTTAGCGTGTCTATATCTGCCATTTCCGTTACATTAAAGCTGCTTCCGTCATCCATGGAGAAACCTAGCAGAACTCTGGTGTTGTTTGTTCCCGTAGCCGTCACATTGATGTAATCATAGTTAGACAAACTAAGTCTAGAAGAATTCACTGTGTAAAGGGTAACTACACTAGGAATCACGCCAGGAAAATCGCTCTCCCCGAGTTCAAGAGACAGACTAAGTGAAGAACTGTTCAGTACATACTCAACAGTAGTGGAATTCAGGTTCACCATCCAACCAGACAGTGGGACCACGGGTGGCGGCGCAACTGTTGCGGTGAGGTTAGTAAACTCGGTTGTTAAATATACCGGCAAAGATGTTTCTTCGTCTAGCCCCAATTTTTCAGCTTGTCCACTTGACAAGAGGATATTACTGTTGCTCACCAGAAGTGAACTAGTATCCATTTTTTCTCCAGTCTTCCAATCATAAAAAGAACCGAACGCCTCGGGAAAATTTGTGGAAATCCCGACTAGATTCACCGAGTCATCAAACTGGGAACCCAACATCACAGGCGCATGCATTGACAACTCGGGCATTATTCCCACGGCGTGTGGAACCAAAGCTCTGATGGTTTCCACATCCGCTGCTGTCAGGTAACCGCCGGTGGTGGAATTTGTTATACGAAAATCGACTTCTCCTTCGCTTTGAAGTAGACTTGTGAGAAAAGTGTTTTCTAGGGTGTCGGTTGTGATCTGAATACCAACCAGCAGCGTAACGCCAAGGGTTACAGCTAGGATTGCGCTGAGATTCTTTGTTTTTCTTCTCCACAAAGACCGTTTTGCTATCATGAAACTAGATTTTAAGCCCATACATTAACACCCACTACAATTCTTTTGCAAAAGCTATTCGAAAGCGAGATTTTAGAAATATTCATCGATGTGGCACCTAGCTTTTTAGATCTGTTTTTCTTCGGTGATTCTTTTCGCTATCTCCGTAAGTTCATCGGCGCACTTTTTCAAACTTTTTTCGATCTCCATAGAATCCTGCTCAGTTAGTTGATGCTTCGCTGCTCGCAGGTCTAGCAGAGTCATGACAACTCTTTTGGCGGGCTCTCTGGTTCCTGAAAGAATTTGTTCGTCGTTTGGATCAAACTGGAAGCCGCTGATGAGTAGTGGTATAAGAAATTCCAGTTTCTTTAACAGTTTTTGTCCGAAACTTATCTGTCTTTCAAAGAATGCCTTTCCTTTGGCTGTAAGTACGTATCGTTTTATTCCTGTTTCTTCGCCGGGCAACTCATTGGTGTAGCCTGTGACCTGTAGCCGAGCTAGAAGAGGGTATATCGATCCGGAGCTGGGTTTCCATCTTCCGCTTGTTTCTTTCTCGATTACTTCGACGATTTCTGAGCCAGACATCGGGTTCTTCATTAGCATGTTTAGGACTAGAAATCGGAGGAGCCCTCTTGGGACGCCGCTTGTTCGTTTTGTCCATCTGTCGATCATCATCTCACCAGAGATATCACTAGAGACATCACCAGCGATATATAACCGTTACGAATCTGGAGTCCAGCATTGCAATCAACATCAATTTGGAGTCATAGTTTTGTTGAATTGAGCAGAGCCGCATCTTTAGGGTCCATTTCAGTTTTAGGGTATGCGTAACAATTGCTTGTTCGATAAATAGTGAAAATTTATAAGAGTAATTCAAAACTTGTTAGTGGTTGCCTTAGAGGTTGATGATACAGTGATGTCCGAACAGGTGACAGAGGAGCGAAGATTTGTTGGTGCAGACTTTGACAAGTGCACTGGCTGCAGGGTGTGCGAGCTTGTCTGTGCTTTGGAAAATGAGAAAGTTTTTGATCCTAAACTTTCCAGAATCAAGGTGCTGCATCTGCATGAGCTTGTTAACATGCCTACGACTTGTAGGCTATGCGAAGATGCTCCGTGTATTCGTGCGTGTCCCCGGGATGCTTTGAGGCAGTCTGAGGAGACAGGCGCAATTATGGTTGACGACGCGAAATGTGACCTGTGTGGATGGTGTATTGAAAGCTGCAAGTATGGTGCAATCTCGGTTAGTGAAGATAAAAAGACGGTTATGAGCTGTAACTTGTGCGAGGGTACGCCTAAATGTGTTGAATGGTGTCCGGAAGGGGCTTTGAGTCTGATGACCCAGAGAGAGTTTGACCAGAAGGCAAGAAAAACTACTGTTAACAAATTGATTCCAGAAGCGTGGAGATGAGCAAGATATGGTTTTGAAGAAGCTTGAGGAGTTAGGCTACAAGCCCAAGAAGGTCGTCGAGAAGGAGAAAAAGGTTGGCGAGACTGAGGATATATTGAAGAACATTGAGGGCAGCGAGGCGAAAAAGCAGATTTTGGATTTGCTGCTTGAGGCTCTATCGGAGCCTGACCCCAGAGAAATCCTCATCTACGGCATGTGCGTCAAAAAATGCTTCAGTCCCATCATCCGCGCCAAACAGAAAGACCATATCGAAAAAACAATGCAACTGCTAACTGAGGCGCTGGGCAAAAAATAGTCTGGTCAGAAAACTGTATCTTACGGGTTTACTGCCTGACGTGTCCTCTGCCCAGTATGAAGAATTTTGTTGTTGTCAGCTGCTGGATGCCCATTGGTCCTCTTGCGTGCAGTTTCTGGGTGCTGATTCCGATTTCTGCTCCTAGTCCGAATTGGTTGCCGTCTGTGAAGCGTGTGGAGGCGTTCCAGTAGACGGCTGCGGCGTCTATTTCGCGGATAAACTTCAGCGCCTTGTTGAAGTCCGATGTTAAGATTGACTCGGAGTGTTTGGTGCCGTATTTGTTTATGTGGCTTATGGCTTCATCTAAGTCATCTACCACTTTTATGCCTATAATCAGGTCTAGGTATTCTGTTCCCCAGTCCTCTTCGGTGGCTGGCTTCACCTCTGGAACTATCTCGACTGTTTCTCTGCATCCTCTGACCTCAACTCCATGGTTGATGAGGGCGTCTATCATGGTGGGCAGAAACTGTTCTGCGACGTTCTTGTGGACGAGAAGTTTTTCTTCTGCGTTGCAGGTGCCGGGTCTCTGGCATTTAGCGTTGATTATTATGTCCACGGCTTTTTCGAGGTCGGCGTCTTCTTCGACGTAGATGTGGCAGTTTCCGGTTCCGGTTTCTATGACGGGGACGGTTGCTTTCTCTACCACTGTTTTGATGAGGTTGGCTCCGCCTCGGGGGATTAGCACGTCTATGTGTTCTCTCATTTTCATGAGTTGCTCGGCGTACTTTCGTTCTGTCACGGGGACAACTTGGATGATGTCTTTGGTTAGTCCTGTTTCTTCTAGTGCGGCTCTTAGCGCGTTTCCTATTGCAGTGTTTGAGTTTATGGCGTCTGAGCCGCCTCTGAGGATTATGGCGTTTCCAGATTTTATGCACAGTCCGGATGCTTCTGAGGTGACGTCGGGTCTGGATTCGTAGATGATTCCGATTACGCCCAGTGGCACGCGGAGCTGGCCGATGATTAGGCCGTTTGGTCGGGTCCATGTTTTCACGATTTCGTTCACGGGGTCGGAAAGCTCGGTTAACCCTCTCAGGTTTTTCGCCATGCTTTCTACTCGGCGTTTATCCAATACAAGTCGGTCAATTAACGCCTCTTTTATGCCTCTGGCTCTGGCGGCTTCCACGTCCTTTTTGTTTGCCTCTAAGATTTCTGTGCAGTGTTTTTCTAGCTGGTCTGCCATGCTGCATAGTGCCTTGTTTTTCTGTTCAGCGGAGGCTTTTGCCAGTTGGGTTGAGGCTGCTTTTGCTTTTCTGCTGATTTCTTCTATTATCATTTTTTTCACTTTAGGATGTGTATGTTTTTTCGGGCAATAATTTCTTTGCGTCTTATGTATCCGAGGGCTTTTTGGATTTGGCTTGTTTTCAGCCCCTTGATGATGCTTATTTCGCCGCTGTTATAGTTTGGGTTGCCCTTCGCGAACTCCACATTGTCTTGGTCCACTAGGCTGACGACGTCGCCCTCGTTGAAGGTTCCTGTGATTTTTATTACGCCTACGGGGAGAAGGCTGGCGCCCTTCATTATCGCCTTTTTGGCTCCCTCGTTCACGAATATTTGTCCTTTTGTTGAGGCGCCGTAGGCTATCCACCTTTTTATTTGCGGCAGCCGTTTTTGGGGTTTGAAGAGGGTTCCGGTCTTTTTTCCTGCGAGTATGTCTAGTATCACGTTTTCTTTTTGGCTGTTGGCGATTACTAGGGGTATGCCGCTGGTTGTGGCGATTTCTGCGGCTCTGATTTTTGTTTTCATGCCTCCTCTGCCGAGTCGGCTTTTTCCTTCTATTTCGTATTTGATTTCGGGTGTGATTGTTTCGACTGTTTTGATTAGTTTTGCGTCCCGTTTTTTTGGGTGCTTGGTGTATAGTCCGTCTACGTTGGAGAGGATGATGATGAGGTCTGCTTCTAGGGCGTTGGCTACAAGGACGGATAGGATGTCGTTGTCGCTGAAGTTTACTTTGCAGCCTTTGGTTATTGGGGTTAGTTCTTCTGTGGATGTTACGTCGTTTTCATTGATGATGGGGACGATGCCCAGCTGAAGGGTCATCTCTAGGACGTTGCAGATGTGGAGGTAGGCGGCTCTGTTGGAGAGGTCTTCCGAGGTTAACAGGATTTGGGCAACCTTCAGCCCATGCTTCTTGAAGAGTTCGCGGTATGTGGACATGAGTATGCTCTGTCCGGTTGCCGCTGAGACCTGCTGGAAAACTATGTCGTTCGGTTTTGGGGGTATGCCCAGTTCGGCTATGCCTGCGGCTACGGCTCCGGAAGTCACGAAAACGATTCTGTTGCCCTGCCTGATTGCCTCGGCTATCTGGTCAACCAGTTTTCGCATCAGTTCTTTGTTGAGGATTCCGCCGTTTTTGGTTAGGCTTCCGGTGCCAACCTTCACCACAATCAGTTTCGAAGACATAGCCACTCTTCTTTCCTTTAAAGAAGCAATATCCTATAAGCCTTATCAAAAACAAAAACATGCTTCTTCTTGGATTTCCAGAAAAAAGGCTGTTTTCAACAATGAAATGTTATTAGTTTCCTAATATGAATGGTTTGTTGTTGGTTGCTTGATGTTTGTGGGATGGCGTGAGTTTGGTGCGGTGTGAAAGGAACAGGATAATTGTCTGTGATTGCGTGGAGGGGATGAGGCGGTTTCTTGAGGATGGGGAGGTGGATGTGATTGTGACTTCTCCTCCCTATAATCTGGGAATAAAGTATGGCTCGTATGATGACTCGGTTTCTAGGGGGCAGTATCTTGATTGGATGGAGTCGGTGGCGGAGGAGTGTAAGCGGGTTCTCAGCGACCCTGGCTCATTCTTCTTGAATGTTGGATATAAGCCGAGGGACCCGTGGGTTGCTTGGGAGGTGGCGTTCAGGTTCAGGAAGCATTTCGTGCTGCAGAACGTTATTCACTGGATAAAGTCAATCGCCATACCAAGGGAGGATGTGGGCGATTACCCGAACATCAGGGGAGACATTGCGGTGGGGCACTTTAAGCCTGTCAACAGTGAACGTTTCGTGAACAAATGCCACGAGTATGTTTTCCATTTCACCAAAGACGGAAGTGTTAAAGTTGACAAATTGGCTGTGGGTGTGCCGTATCAGGATAAGAGTAACATTGGGCGTTGGAAGAGGGCGGTTCGGGACCTGAGAGACCGTGGGGACACATGGTTTATTCCGTATGAGACTATCTGGTCGCGGAAGAGGCAGAGACCGCACCCGTCTGCGTTTCCGCCTAAGCTGCCAATGATGTGCATCAAGTTTCATGGGCTAAAACGAACCAAGCTTGTTTTAGACCCGTTCATGGGAATCGGCAACACCGCGGTTGCCTGCCAGAGGCTGGGCGTCGACTACATCGGCTTCGAAATAGACCAAACCTACGCACAAACAGCAGAACAACAAACAAAGAAAAACCTGCCAACCTAACTTCCAAAAAAACACTGATTTCAACAATAATCTGCTATTAGGAACCTAATACGAACAGTTTCTATTTGGTTGTTTAGTGTTTGTTGGTTAGTTTCTTTTTATAAAATATTGCTGCGAAGGTTAGGGTAATGAGCAGGGGCAGAATAGCCCAAGACGGAAACTCTGGGACTATGTTTACGAATGGATAATTGTCTTGGGTGTTGTTGTCTATGATGCAGGGTGTATCTCCTATACCATCACCATCGCTGTCAAGTCCAGTGTAATTGTCCCAATAGTTACCTTCTTCAGCATTATCCCAAACGTCATTTGAATCATCTGTTTCTACATGATTGGTGTTGTTGACGAAGTTGTTGTGATAAATAACGTTATCATAGCATATAGAAACCACGATTCCACGATTGTTATCTGTTATGTTATTTCCAATAATGTTGTTGTATCCAGCACCATTAAGGAAGATGCCACTGTCGCTGTTGTTGGTTATTGTGTTTTCAATGATGCTGTTATATACATTTTCAAGGGCGATACCATAAGTATTGTTTGCGATGTAATTTCCAGAAACGGTGTTGTTCTCTGAAGCGGTTAAGTCGAGACCACGAAAGTTATCGATTATGGTGTTTTCCAAAATTCTATTGTTATCTGAACCCATAACTACAATCCCAATATTGAAACTGGATAACTTCAAATTCTTGACTGTGATATTGTTAACGTCACTAAGGGTTATTCCGTTTTCATTTCCATCTCCTTGGAGACTGTAACCTGCTCCATCAACAACGATGTTATCCTTCTCGACAATAATGGACTGATTAACAATGTCGTCAATAAAGGTGTAGACATATCCGTCTCGGTGAATCTTGTCCGTTCCCTCAACATTTCCGCCAGCCCTAATGTAAATAGTTCCGCTTGCCGCCACCAAACTGATTTGAGAAAGAAAAACCAATAAAAAACCCACAATTAGTAGTGGAACAAAATTAGATGCGTAACGCTTCACAATTTATTCCCGTTACATATTACTTGGTTCAGTCTATTAGTTTTTCTGAAAAAAGACTGATTTCAACAATGTACCTCTATTAGGAGCCTAATATGTTCTGTGCTCTTGCGTGATATACGCTTCTGACTATACATGCTCGTAGCTTCTGGTTGGATGTGGCTTTGACTAAAGTTTTCTGTTTTTGGATATTCGATCCGCAGTTGTGGTTTGTAATGAACGTGTTTATTTGGTCACGTCTGTCTTTTCGAGATTGTGATGAATTTTCCTGCTTATTTTTTGATGTTAATGTTGGTTAGATTTGATTGGATATATAATTCTGGATAGCTTAGGAGCCTATTCAATAACTAAATGAATGAACATTCACCTAAATGGGATTAAGTAAATATGTGTTCAGTAAAAGAAAATATTTATATATAATCAATCATTAATCATCCGATTAATTGAATAAGAGGTGACAAACATGACAATGCAAGAAAAATCAAACATTGAATGGGTTGACATAGGACTAGATGGACTAGAAAACTTCATTCCCGGACTACCGAAGGGCGACGCAATCCTAGTGAGAGGTGAACCAGGCACAGGCAAAACTATTCTCTGTCTGCAATTTTTGTATAGAGGCGCAAAGAACGGCGAAAAATGCCTATACATCACTACAGAAGAAACCCCCGAAACGGTGATGCGAACCGGAGGAGAACTCTGGAAAGATTTCCCGCAACTAATCAAAGACCGAAAAATCCAGATCGTCAACCTGTCTATAACCGCCAGCTACGCCAGCGAATACTGTCTAGTTGACAAGGCAGAAGCCATGGGAATAGTTGAAAAGGGATTGGCTGCTCAACCCGGAGCCACCAGAATCGTGATTGACTCGCTTTCTTCGCTGCAACGTAGGCTATCTAACTCTGAAGAATTCAGGGAAGTCTTCATGAAGCTGCTACTGGAAACCAAAGGCAAAGGAGCAACTGTGCTACTTACTGCAGAGGGTATTCCCCTCTCTCCAGACATAACCGAATACCTTGTGGATCACTTGATATACCTTGATTACCGCAAACACGATGTAGTCTGGACTCGCGTCTTTGTTCTCCGAAAGTCGCGAAGTGTACCCCTGAAGCCTCAGATACTCAAACTGAACATCGAAGCAGGCGGACTGTCGGTAGAAGAGATACCCTTCTCGCTGAAGCCTGTGTGGTTCCAAAGTAAAATCTAAGCAATCGGTGTGATAAACAATGACTGTACAAGATGAGGTTTGGGCGGCGTTCCAACAAAACTTCTTCGTAGGATGGGCGCCCGTAGCCATATTCATAATGGCAACAGCAGGTTTCGCCCTATTCTACGCAGGAATGGTCCGCAAAAAGAACGTCACCCACACAATACTCCAAATAAACGTAGGATGGACACTAGCGTTCGTTGTCTACTTCCTCATAGGCTTCCCACTGGCATACTACGTATCTAACCCAGTAATTGGGTTACCTCAGTTCGTGCCCACCATAGCTAACCCGTTACCGCCATTGCTGTCTGAAACAGGCGCCTACGGCATACCCGCAAGCCCATCGGGTATTGCGGATCTTGCAACATGGTTCAAAATGGCAATGTTCGCCATAACCGTCGTAGGCATCGTTCCCGGAGGCTTAGCTGAACGTGACAAGTTCTGGGGATGGATATTGGCTGCTGTAGGCATAGCAGGCTTCGTCTATCCAATGGTTGAACACTGGGTTTGGGGCGGAGGCTGGCTAGCTGAACTTGGTTACATCGATTACGCAGGCTCAAGCGTAGTTCACATGGTCGGAGGTATGCTGGCGATAACCGGAGCATATGTGATAGGTCCACGGATCGGAAAATTCGTTGGCAAAAATAACCTGCCGCGGACATTCTTTGGGCACAGCATTCCGCTGTCTGTAATCGGTGCATGGCTGCTGGCGTTCGGCTGGTTCGGCTTCAATGTGGGTTCAAGTGTAGCAGCGGATCCGATGACAATCAACGTGGAACTAGCGTGGGTCTCGCTGACCACTGCAATGTGTATGGCGGGAGGCATGTTCGGTGCAGCCCTTACCTCAAGAGGTCACGTGCTAACAAGCATGGTGGGCTTGCTTGCGGGGGCTGTAGCCATATGTGCAGGAGCCGCGGTAGTTCATCCATTGGCAGCGTTCGTAATCGGCATAGTCGCGGGAATAATAACAACCTTAGTTACAGGACTGATAGAATTTAAGCTGCATATTGACGATGCTACTGCCTGTTTTCCAGTTCACGCAGCATGTGGAATCTGGGGAGTAATTGCTACAGGAATATTCGGTGCGCAAGCGCTTGGAGGACATCCCATCTACGGTTTCGCAACTACTGGCGAATGGGTTCATCAAATCGGAGTACAACTAATTGGCGCAGGATCAATTGCACTGTGGGCTGGAGCAATGGGGCTGATAATGTTCACTGTCTTGAAGAAACTGAAACTACTACGCGTCACAAGGGATGAAGAGCTCTACGGACTGGACATTGCACTCCACAAGACAATGGCGTACCCTGAAGACATGATGGAAGAAAACTAAAATGTTTGTCAGCTCCTAAAAAGGAGCACTCTTTTTTCAAAATTTCTATAATCCTTTCCGTCGCAGATGCAGCTCTGACTCATAAGTGAATCAGCCGCTTTTTTTGCTGGGCGCTTAAACAACGTTTCGAAGACCTTAAATATCGAGGCACCGATGAATTTTCCGATATTATGGATGGATAACCTTGGGTTCTCGATCAACTAGACGCAAACTAAAAGTGCTTTTTTTTGCTAACCTGATAATTCTAGCAGTTACGATTCCCAGTTACCTGTATGTATATTCGCTAGTTCCAAAACCCGCAAAATTTCAAGTAACTGACTTAGTTTTTGAAAGCTGGGTTCAGGTTGGAACTCCGGTAGAAATCTCCGTTAGCGTAACCAACATTGGAGATGAAAGTGGTAACCACTCGGTAGTCCTGACAATAGATGATGTTCCGTTGGATACAAAAACTGTTCAGCTTTCAGCGGCAGAAACCACAACGTTATCCTTCACCGCCGCAGAATTAACGGTGGGAAACTACACAGTTACCGTGGGCGATCAATCAGCGTCGCTCAGGGTCACCGTGGAAGTGCCAACCAAACCAGCTGAATTACAATTAACGGATATGAGAATCAGTCGAACTGTAGCTGGAATCGGAGAAACCATAACAGTTTCAGCTCTGGCAACCAACATTGGAGACATGGCTGGCGAATTTTCGCTAGACCTTCTTGTAAACGATGAAAAATATGAAACCAGAACCATCAATTTGGACAGTAAAGAAACCACAATTGTAGAATTTGAAGTTGCGGAAGATGCTGAAGGTAACTACATGATTGCGCTAGGGGATTTAACTGGTTCATTCAGTGTTACTTCCGATGCTCCACCGATTAAACCGGCAGAGTTCCAAGTAACAGAGTTAACTATTAACCCTCCCTTAGTTCTCGCAGATGAATCTGTGGAAATCTCGGTTAAGGTAACTAATGTTGGGGAGGTTAGTGGCAAGTATACGGTGAACCTAGAAATTGATGACATCCTTAGAGAAACAAGAGAGGTTACCTTGTCTGGCGCTGCAACTGGATTTATAGAATTTGAGGTTACTGAAACATACCCGGGTACGCACACTGTTAAGATAGGCGACCAGTCTGGATCATTTACTGTTGAAGGCTCCGTTCCTGCGTCTGCGGATAT
>Ga0307434_1000974_pt1 | contig 16606 bp, 15 predicted proteins | sample SalMarWE160220MG_FD_202156 | JGI IMG/M metagenome (GOLD analysis project Ga0307434, IMG submission 202156) | Salt marsh sediment microbial communities from the Plum Island Ecosystem LTER, Massachusetts, United States - WE1603-220 | ecosystem: Environmental > Aquatic > Marine > Intertidal zone >... | reverse complement strand
GTGACCACGGCAGTGGCTAACGGAGACCTGACACAGAAGATCACCGTTGCGGCTGCGGGAGAGATACTGGAGCTGAAGGATACCATCAACAAGATGGTTGACAGCCTCAATACCTTTGGAGCTGAGGTTACCAGGGTTGCCAGGGAAGTAGGTGCGGAGGGTAAGCTTGGAGCGCAGGCGGAGGTGCCTGGAGTAGCCGGCACGTGGAAGGAGCTGACAGGAAATGTGAACATGCTGGCAGCGAACCTGACAAACCAGGTGAGGAACGTCGCCCAGGTGACCACGGCAGTGGCTAACGGAGACCTGTCACAGAAGATCACCGTTGAGGCTGCTGGAGAGATACTGGAGCTGAAGGATACCGTCAACAAGATGGTTGATAGCCTCAATACCTTTGCAGGTGAGGTTACCAGGGTTGCCAGAGAAGTGGGGATGGAGGGTAAGCTTGGAGGCCAGGCGGAGGTACCTGGAGTAGCTGGCACGTGGAAGGAGCTGACAGGAAATGTGAACATGCTGGCAGCGAACCTGACAAACCAGGTGAGGAACATCGCCCAGGTGACCACGGCAGTGGCCAATGGAGACCTGTCACAGAAGATCACCATTGAGGCTGCGGGAGAGATACTGGAGCTGAAGGATACCATCAACAAGATGGTTGATAGCCTCAATACCTTTGGAGCTGAGGTTACCAGGGTTGCCAGAGAAGTGGGGATGGAGGGTAAGCTTGGAGCGCAGGCGGAGGTGCCTGGAGTAGCCGGCACGTGGAAGGAGCTGACAGGAAATGTGAACATGCTGGCAGCGAACCTGACAAATCAGGTGAGGAACATCGCCCAGGTGACCACGGCAGTGGCTAACGGAGACCTGTCACAGAAGATCACCATTGAGGCAACGGGAGAGATATTGGAGCTGAAGGATACCATCAACAGGATGGTTGATAGCCTCAATATCTTTGGAGCTGAGGTTACCAGGGTTGCCAGGGAAGTAGGTGCGGAGGGTAAGCTTGGAGCGCAGGCGGAGGTGCCTGGAGTAGCCGGCACGTGGAAGGAACTGACAGGAAATGTGAACATGCTGGCAGCGAACCTGACAAATCAGGTGAGGAACATCGCCCAGGTGACCACGGCAGTGGCCGACGGAGACCTGACACAGAAGATCACCGTTGAGGCAACGGGAGAGATACTGGAGCTGAAGGATACCATCAACAGGATGGTTGATAGCCTCAATACCTTTGGAGCTGAGGTTACCAGGGTTGCCAGAGAAGTGGGGATGGAGGGTAAGCTTGGAGGCCAGGCGGAGGTGCCTGGAGTAGCCGGCACGTGGAAGGAGCTGACAGGAAATGTGAACATGCTGGCAGCGAACCTGACAAATCAGGTGAGGAACATCGCCCAGGTGACCACGGCAGTGGCTAACGGAGACCTGACACAGGAGATCACCATTGAGGCTGCTGGAGAGATACTGGAGCTGAAGGATACCGTCAACAAGATGGTTGATAGCCTCAATACCTTTGCAGGTGAGGTTACCAGGGTTGCCAGAGAAGTGGGGATGGAGGGTAAGCTTGGAGGCCAGGCGGAGGTGCCTGGAGTAGCTGGCACGTGGAAGGAGCTGACAGGAAATGTGAACATGCTGGCAGCGAACCTGACAAATCAGGTGAGGAACATCGCCCAGGTGACCACGGCAGTGGCTAACGGAGACCTGACACAGAAGATCACCGTTGAGGCTGCGGGAGAGATATTGGAACTGAAGGATACCATCAACAAGATGGTTGATAATCTCAATGCGATTATCGGTGACATAAACAGTGTAATGGCTGCGGTAGGCGAGGGAAATCTGACAAGGCTGATTGGTGCTGAGGCAGCTGGCGACTTTGCCTCCATGGTGAATGGCATCAATGCTACGCTAGAGAACCTGCGAGGAATTGTTGCAGAGCTTACAGAAGCAGGCATTAACGTTGGTGCAGTGTCGCAGAATATGCTGAGCGCCGGGCAAGAGATGAACGCCATGGTTACGCAGATGTCAGCATCTGTGGGGCAAATCGCCCAGGGTGCCAAAGCTCAGGCTGAACAGATAGCCGGGGCGTCCAAAGAAAGTGAAGGGGTTGGGGAGACCGCTTCTGCTACTTTGACTAAGGCGGAAGATATGAGCCGGATGTCTGAAATGGCCACCAAAGCTGCCCAGGAAGGCAGCAAGGCCATGGGAGAAACTGTGAAGAACACCGATCTGATGCTCGAAGGCTCAAAAGACTCCGTGGCCAGAATTACTTCACTCAGTAAGAGCAATGAACAGATTCAAGAGATCGTGGACATCATTCGAGATATCGCAACTCAAACGAATATCCTCGCCATTAATGCGGCAATAGAGGCAGTTCGGGCCGGTAGGCAAGGCAAGGGCTTTGCGGTTGTGGCCGAGGAAGTGAAGGCCCTATCCGCTGACAGTAAGACCCAGGCCAAAAACATATCCAACCTGGTCCAGTCTATCCTGAAAGAGACCGAGGATACTGGTAACACGATTAATACCATGGCAGAAAATGTTGAATTAGGAAGGCGTTCCATTGAGGAGACATCCAAGTCGTTCACAGATATTGACCGTGCTGTCGAGAGTACTTCCAGGACAGCCAATGAAATCTCCGTGGCCGCCGCTGACCAAAAAAAGAGCATAGATGCGGTATCGGAAAGTCTGGACAAAATTAGTGGCATTGCGGCTGACACATCGACAAGCGGCACGCAATCGGCGGAAGCCAGCAAACGCCTTCTAGGCAAGATGCAGGAACTCACAACCACAGCCTCAACGCTCGCTGGTATGTCTGAAAAGCTGCAACAAACAGTGGCACGGTTTGAGCTTGCGGAAAAGGAAGCGGCTGAGCTAGCGCCAGCCGCGGCTTCGAAGAAGAAGGCAGCGCGTGCGGCGTCAAACAAACCAGCACGCGAAAAAGCCGTCGCGTAAGGCACAGCAGATGGAGGTGAAATTATGGTAGATGAAGTAATGAAGGAGGATATCGGTGAGGAAGAGGTCGAACAGGAGCAATATCTTGTTTTTACCGTCAACTCGCAGGAGTTCGGCCTTCAGGCGATGAGAATTTCGGAGATTTCTCGAGTGTTAGATACGACAAATGTTCCCAATGCCCCATCCTATATTGAGGGTATTGTGAACCTTCGTGGACGACTTGCCTCACTCATCAGTTTCCGCAAGAAGTTTGGATTTGAACCAAAAGAACCTGATGAGGATACCCGTATCATTATACTGGAACAGGCAACTTTTCCCATCGGGATTATGGTGGATAGTGTGGAGGAAGTTATCAAAATTCCGAATGAGGAAGTAGAGAAACTGCCTGAAGCAACCAGCACTTCAGTGGCGGAAGAGTATGTAACCGGTGTGGGCGTACTGGACAATAGACTAATCATCTTACTGGATGCGGACAAGGTGTTGACAAAAAGTGAACTGATTGAGGTGGGCGCAGTAAGTCAAATTACGGATAAAGCCCGGAAAACATCCAAGAAGGCTGAAACCAATAAATTAGACGATACACAGACTGCAACTGCTACAAAAGAACAGACAGAAAGGAGGGCTGAATAATGGCAAAGATTCTGGTTGTAGACGACGCCTCTTTCATGAGAGGCTCATTGAAGTACATTGTCGAAGATGCCGGGTACGAGGTCACTGGTATGGCAAAGGATGGCGAAGAAGCTCTGAAACTGTACAAAGAACTCAAACCAGATCTAGTGACCCTGGATATCCTCATGAGAGGGCAGGATGGGCTTTGGGCATTGAAGGCTATTAAGAAGGAGCATTCCGGGGCAAAGATCATCATGGTGACCGCTCTTGGTCAGGAAGAAATGCAGGAGGAGGCTCGTAAGCTCGGTGCTATGGGATACATAAGAAAACCGTTTAAGCAGAAAGAGATAGTAGGTGAGATTGAAAGAGTGTTATCGAATTCGAAATGATGAGTGCGGAATGATGAATAAAGAAGCAGACGGGATTCTAGCAATCACCGTCTCATCAATTAAAACTGCTAGAAGAAAGAGGAGCTCGAAATGATACACTCCGTAGCCCACAATCCCCAATCCGCATTGCTAAGGGTGCTGGTTGTCGATGATTCCAGTTTTATGAGGAAATCTCTGACGCACATTCTGGAATCGGACAACTTATTAAAGGTTGTCGGCACTGCGGCTGATGGCGAAGAAGCTCTCTCAAAAGTAAAGCAACTCCATCCCAACGTTGTGCTTCTCGACATCGAAATGCCTGTGATGGATGGGCTTGCGGCGCTGGCGCACATTATGGCTGAATGCCCAACCCCGGTGTTGATGCTCAGCGCAGTTAACAAAAGAGATGCTGCCATCGCAATCAGGTCCCTGGAGCATGGTGCGGTGGACTTTATTCCCAAGCCCTCCGGCGTCATCTCTTATGATATTGATAAGCTAAGCAATGATATCATTGCTAAAGTGAAGGCCGCGGCAGGCGTAAATGTGGGCAAAATCGCTCTTCGCCGCGCCAAGGAATCCTTTCAGCGTCAACGGCCTAAACCAGTAACACGAAAAAGAATTGCTGTCATCGGAGCCTCAACTGGTGGCCCCAGAGCTGTAGCCGAGGTCCTGTCGGGCCTTCCCCGTGACATTTCACTATCAATTATCGTTGCTCAGCACATGAGCCCAGAATTTGTGCCTGCGTTTGTGGAGCGGCTGCAGTGGGGCAGCTCCATTGAGATTTCAACCGCTCGAAAAGGCGAAATCATAAAATCAGGCCAAGTTTTGATTGCTCCCGGTGGATGTCATACCACGATTGTTCAAAATGGGAACGCCGCGAAAATACGCCTTAGCACGAAAGCATCTCCTCAGGGTATTTTCCCTTCCATCGACTATGCTATGGAATCCGCCGCCAAGGCATATGGCGAAGGCGTTCTTGGGGTGCTCTTAACGGGGCTGGGAAATGACGGCGCCAGGGGCATGAAGGCGATTAAAGACGCTGGCGGCAGCACGATTGCGGAGGACGAATCAACTTGTGTCGTATTTGGGATGCCCAAAGCCGCTATCGAAATGGGTTGTGTCGACGAGGTTGTGCCATTGCCCGGAGTAGCCCAGGCCATTTTGAGAATGATATGAGGTAGAGATGTCGGACAAAGATGAAATAGATGTCTCCATATTTCTGCCTGAGTACTTGGACGATGCCAAGGAGGGCTTTCAAGCAATCAACAGCGCCCTTCTGGCTCTGGAGAAAGACCACAGGCAAACAGGATGTGTGGATGAGATATTCAGGGTCGTTCATACCCTCAAGAGTTCCTCAGCGATGCTGGAGTTTTCCCATATTGCCGAGCTGGCTCACATGTCCGAGGATTTTCTCGCCCGTCTGCGCGAGAATGAACTGCCGGTCACTCAAGAAGTCATCGACCTCCTGTTTGAAGTCGGCGACACGCTTGAGACGATGGTAGGGGAACGGGTTGGGGGGAAAGGCAAAGGAAATGTGGATTGGGGATCGAGGATTGAGCAATTGAAGGACAAGGTTATGGCTCAAAAGATGGAGACGGCGAAGAGAAGAGAAGAAGAACCCGCACCGATTCCTGATGCACGGCCTATGCCGAACATCGAAAAAATCCAGACTGTGAGGGTCCATATGGACTTGCTGGATTCACTTTTTAATCTGGCGGGCGAGCTTATCATTACCAAGAATCGCATTGATAATATAGTCTCCAATACGGCAAACAAAGAACTGAAGTCTGCGCTGGCTACAATGGATCGCATGATCAGCGAGTTGCAGGAGAATATCTCTGCAGCGCGCCTGGTGCCCGTTGATGAAATCTTTCAAAAGTTCCCCCGAATGGTGCACGATTTGGCCCGAGATGCACACAAGGAAATAGAGTTCGTTATGGAAGGGCGCGAAATAGAGTTGGATAAAGCCGTGCTGGATGCCATCAGCGAGCCACTGATTCATATGCTCAGAAACGCGGTGGACCACGGCATTGAGTCTGCTAAGGTCCGGCAAAAACAGAACAAGGAGAGGTGCGGCACCATCAAGCTTGCCGCCAAAAGGGCTGAAAACCACATCTTAATCGAAGTGGAGGATGATGGTGGTGGCATTGATATACCGCATATAAGGGAAATAGCAGCTAGAAAAGGATTTGTAACGACGGAGGAAGTTGAATCGCTAACAGATAATGATGTCCTGGATTTGCTCTTTACGCCCGGGTTCAGCAGCGCAGAAGAGGTAACCGGTGTGTCGGGACGAGGTGTGGGACTGGATGTGGTAAACACTTCGGCCAAGAGACTTGGTGGCACAGTCAAGGTGGCAACTCAAAAAGGCCAGGGGAGCCGCTTCACCTTGAGATTGCCGTTGACCACTGCGGTTGTGCAAACATTGATGGTAGGCGTCGGCGAACATGTCTTTGCCGTCCCTTCCGACATTGTCTTAGAAACACTCGAAATCAAGCCTGAAGACATCAAACCGATTCACAATGACCAGGTGTTGGTCCTGCGCAACGAAGTCATCCCTTTTGTCAAGTTGAACGATATGCTGGGCATCTTCCGTCACGAAGACCAACCCAACATGATTGCGGTCATCATATACAGAGGGGAGCAGTTCATGGCCCTTGGTGTGGATACCGTTCTGGATCAAGTAGAGAATATCATCAAGCCCTTTGACCCCATCGCACAGCAATTTAGAGGCTTCTCGGGAGGCACGATTTTGGGGGATGGAAGTGTAGCACTCTTGTTGGATATCCCAACATTATTAGATTTAGGAGCGCTCAGTGAATCGATTGTGGAAAGGGGAACTCGGAATGCGGAACCAAAATCCGAAATCCAAAGTCCGCAATCATCAACCCACAATGAGAAAGGAGGTACGTAGCGTGAATGAAGTGGAATTGCTTTCAGAAGAACAATTGGATTTTTTAAGTGAAATGATGAACATCGGGGCAGGCAACGCAGCCACCGCATTGACACAGATGCTTCGGGACGTGGTGAATATAGAAATACCTGCGGTGCACGTTGTTCCAGTTCCAGAAGTGCCCTCTGTCTTCGACGACCCCTCCTTGCCCGTGGCATGCGTCAGAATGGGCATGATCGGCGATGTGGTGGGAGAGCTGTTTTTCATTGTGCCCGATGAACAGAAAGCGAACCTCATTCACTTAGCCGAACGGGAGGACTGGGGAGGCGCTCACTTGCGGAATGCGGAGCACGAAATACCAAACGGAAAACCTCTAACTCCCCAATCCACGGTGGACCTCTCCGTATTGGCGGAGATGGGCAATATCCTTGCCGGGGTATATTTGACGGCGATTCATGACTTCTGCAAGCTGAATATCTATCATTCCGCTCCCACGATAGCCGTAGATATGATTCAGTCGCTCATCGACGAATCCATCGTCGCCCTCGGCTATGAGGTTCAAAGGGCCGTTTTGATTGAAAACGAATTTATACTGAAGGAGAACCGTATCAGGACCTTTTTGTTGATAGTTCCTGCTGCGCAGTCACTGAAGGCGCTCGTAGATTCGGTCGAACAAGCAAGGACGGCGTATCGTGAAGGATAAAAGGGAGAAACGGCGAAAGGGAGAATGGGAGAAAGAATAAAAAGCTATAAAGAGCTTCGTGTTTATCAGAACGCGATGGAAGCCGCTATGGAAATCTTTCAAATCAGCAAGAGCTTCCCCATAGAGGAGAAATATTCAATGGTGGATCAAATACGGCGGTCATCTCGTTCGGTGTGTGCAAATATTGCCGAGGCATGGCGTAAACGCCGATACGAAGCTGCGTTTATCGCCAAGTTGAGCGATGCCGAAAGCGAAGCATGTGAGACCCAAGTATGGATTGATTTCGCCGACAAATGCAATTACATAGACCGTGTTAAAAGGGACAAGCTTGAAAGTGCTTATGACCAGATCATTGGTCAACTTGTTCGAATGATAGATGAGGCTGACAAATGGGTGATAAGAAAAAAGTAATCTCCGATTCTCCCGCTCCCCCATTCGCCGGCTCTCCGATTGTCCGGGTTGGGATGGGGGAAGGGGTCGTGACCAGAGCGGCGGGCATCATTTCCTCCTTGGGACTCGGCTCTTGTGTGGTCGTAACCCTCTACGATGCCCAGCAGAGGATTGGGGGGCTGGCACACATTATGCTGCCCGATTCATCCCAAATGCCAATGGGGAATGACGATTGCGAAATGCGCAACAACAATCCCGAATCTGAAATCCGAAATCGGCGATATCACTGTGCCGACACGGCGATTGTCGCCCTGCTGGATGAGTTGTGTGGCAAGGGAGCTACCAGGCGAAATATAGTAGCCAAGATGGTCGGCGGAGCACGCATGTTTCCCGATTACAACGATGGGAGCAGGGGCATAGGAGAACAAAACATTATGAGCATCAAGCATGTCCTGAGAAGGGAATGTATATCACTGATAGGCGAGGATGTGGGCGGTCACCACGGACGCACTGTTAAGTTCCGTCTGGATTCAGGCAAGTTGATTGTTAAGGCAATCGGAAAAGAAGACAAGGAGATATGACAGCGAATGAAAAAGAATATCGAACCAAACAAGGAGGAAAGAATGGGAAATGAAAAAAGGAAAAGAAGCATAGTAGATATGCAGTTCTCGACTTTTGAGATACCGCCTGCTGGTGAAGTTCTGATAGTTGCGAAACGCTCCCCTATAGGGCCAGAAGCAGCGAAAAGAATGCTTGATAGTGTGGCTCCAGACCAATTCGAACTTATCCAACCGGATGACGATTTAATAGACGGCATTCTAGTCAAGAAGTATCTATTCTTGAGAGCTGACAAGAAGGCACTGATTGATATGCTACTCGAAGAGGCAAAGCCAATCATGAGTCCCCAGTGCATGATGACCATAAAATGTGACGTAACAGTAATAGTAAGTAGGGGGATTTAAACCGAATTTGCTTGAAAATGATATCAATGAAACAAATAATGAAAAGGGATTTTCCTAGGTTGTCTTCTTTCGATAGTGTTGAGTTAGCGGCTGAAGCAATGGAGAAGATGAATGTTGATTACTTACTGATCGAAGAAGAAGGGCAAATAAGAGGAGTGGTGACTTCGCATGGACTCGTCGGTTATCCTGCCTCACGGCTTATCTCGGATTGCCTAATAGAACCAGTAGGCACTATATCAGGAGAATCTCCGCCGGATGAGGCGTCAAAAATACTGGAAGAAAAAAAGGTAAATTTTCTTGTGGTATTAAACGGAGAAGCAAGGCCTATCGGGCTCGTAAATAGAGAGGTAATTATCTCTGCCCTTTGTCAAGAGCTAAGAAAGTCAAACGAGGAGAAGGAAGAGCAGATCAATGAGCGCAAGCAGGGGGAGGAGAAACTTCAAAAGGCCTATCAGGAGCTTAGTGACACGCATGTGCAGCTTGTCCAGGCAGGCAAGCTGGCAGCCATGGGAGAAATGGCGGCAGGGGTGGTGCACGAGCTAACCCAACCGCTCCTGGGCATACATGGCTTTGCCACAGCACTACTTGAAGATGTGAAGCGTGGTGTACAGGAGAAGGCCTCAGCCGGTGCAGTGTGGAAGCGGTGCGCGGCGGCTGACCTTGAGGTGATTCTAGAACAAACGGAACGCATGACGAAGATCGTGAATACGGTACGCGAATTTGCCCATGCATCTGGGACGGAAATGGTGCTGCTGGATATCAACAAACCCATTGAAGATGCGTTGCTGCTCTTTTCCGAGCAGCTTCGCCTTCACAACATCGTTGTAGAAAAGAATCTGGGCCAGGGTTTACCCCGGGTGATGGGCAATGCCAACCAGTTGCAGCAGGTGTTCGTTAATCTGATTACCAACTCCCGGGATGCAATTGATGCCAAAGGGGCGGGAGGGCAGCTGACGCTCAGCACGGGGGTGTCCCCGACGGACACTTCTGTCCTCATAGAATTTGCCGATAATGGAATTGGAGCCGACGCAGAAACCGTACGCCGGATGTTCGACACATTCTTCTCTACCAAGGATGAAGGTGTGGGTCTTGGTCTTGGCCTGTCCATCGTTGCCCGTATCATTCATGAGTATGGAGGAACAATAGACGTACAGAGCGAGCCAGACCAAGGCTGCAAATTCACTATCGGGCTGCCCTTAGGCGTTGGAAGGAAAGATGGCGAAAATGGATAGCAGTGAGATGAAAGCTAAAATCAGACCAGATGCCGGCCGAATCCTCATTGTTGATGACGAGGAAATTGTCCACCTCACATTGAAAAGGCTGCTTGAACCTGAGGGGTACACCGTCAATTCCACTTATGGGGGGAAGGAGACTTTGGAGAGGCTCGATGCTGGCTATGACCTTCTGATTTTAGATATTCGCATGCCGGATATAGACGGCATCGAAGTATTGCGAGAAATCGGGAAAAGGGAGCTTGACATCGAGGTTCTCATGCTCACCGGTTACGCCACTATGGAATCCGCCACGCAGGCATTGAATTATGGGGCTCGTGGTTACCTCATGAAACCCATAGAAAACGTTCCCGAATTCAGGACTAGGGTTGGCGAGGCGGTACATATAGCACAGCTCGCTCGTGAGAACAGGCAATTCTACGATGCCATTGTTTCAGGTCAGGTTGATTCAATTACGATTGACGGCAAAGTTTATCAAGTGCCCACCCTGCGCCAGGAAAATAAAGAAATTTTCCAGCGATTGATGGAAGTGATACGCCATGCCGTGGTCTTGCTTGATTTTGATGGCAATATCACCTTCGCCAATGTTAATTTCGCCCAGATGGTTGGTGAGTCATACCAAAACCTGATAGGGGCGCGGTTCGAACCCTATATGGTAGAGGAGGATCAGGACAAGCTAATAGATGCCTTTACTCGACTTTCCACTGGTCAAGTTGCTGTTAGCATCCCGGCTCAGCTCAAGACCAGCTTCGGCAGTCTCCTGTCCGTCATTATCAATGCAGCGCCTATCTATTACAAAATGGAATACCGTGGCATAGTCGCGGTGATTTCGGATGTTACCGGGATAAACACCGTTAGGAGGAAAATGGAACTTCTGACAAATCTGGTGGAAAACGCCCAATACGACATGATATTTATCCTGAAACCTGACGGACAGATAATGGAATGCAACTTCTTGGCCAGGAGTTCCTTCGGCTATTCCCAGAGTGAAATGCTGTCACTAGATACAAAAGCCTTATTCAAATTCAGAGTAGACGAGGTGTGGGAGAAGATTGTGGATGCTATCGAACAATTCTCGCGCTGGCGAGGAGAACTCATAGCAATTTCCAAGGAGGGAACTGAGTTCCCTGTGGAGATGACCGTCAGCAGGCCTGCCACCAAGGCCGATAACAGCGCAACCATGATTTGTTTCGCGCGAGATATCACTGAGCGCAAGCAGGCTGAGGAGGCGAAAGTCGAGGCACAGGCCAACTCACAGCGGATAGAGCAATTGGAACAGGAGATCCGGTCACTCGAACAGTTTTCCAGTTCGACCCAAACCGCGGCCACGGCAGAAACGTTTGGGCTTAAGCCCCTGCGTGAGAGCCTGTCGGATACATTTCACGAATTGGTCCAGGGCTATGGTGAGTTGATGGACCTGACTCTGGAACAGCAGGTATATAAGGTGGAGCATAACATTTCAAAAAGACTTAACTCGATGACAGAACAGTTGGGCTTTTTGAAAGCCGGGCCGCGCGACGTGGTGGACATTCACAGTACTGCCCTGAAAGAGAAGAGCCGCGGAGTCACTCCCCAAAAAGCTCAAGCCTATGCCGAGGAAGGACGCTTGATGGTCCTTCAACTCATGGGCTACCTGGTCTCGTACTACCGCAACTATCCCCTGGGTATCAGAGAAGACTCCGCTCCAGAAACATCGACAAGTGATGAAGTGAAGATTGAAAATCAGGAGAACTATAACAAAAGAAGGAGGTTGAAAAATGGAGAATTTGTCAATCGAAAACTGTCAATTGAAAGGAGGGAATCGTGAATAAGATGTTGCTGAAGTTGTTTATCACCGGGCAAACTCCGAAATCTGAGCACGCCATTGCAAACCTGCGTGCGATCTGTGCTGGAGAATTGCGTGGGCAATACGAGCTGGTCATCATAGATATTCTGGAACACCCACAACTGGCGGAGGATGAGAAAATCCTGGCCACGCCGACCCTGACCAAGGAGTTGCCCCTACCCATTCGGCGTATTATTGGAGATCTATCCGATAGAGAGCAGGTCCTGCTGGGGCTGGACCTGCAACCTTACGATGTGGAAGGAAGGAGGTAGACAATGAACATAAAGAAGGAACAACAGGGAGTGGAGAAACTGGAAACTGGAATCCCCGGGTTTGATTTGATATCTACTGGAGGTCTACCAAAGGGCCGCACCACTTTGATTAGCGGAACAGCAGGCAGCGCCAAAACGATTTTCGCTGCCCAATTCTTAGCCGAGGGGATCACACAGGCGGATGAAAACGGCGTCTTTGTCACCTTTGAGGAATCGCCCAATGATATCAGTAGGAATATGTGGGGCTTTAATTGGGACATTCAAGATTGGGAAACCAAGAGAAAATGGGCCTTTGTGGATGCCTCCCCCGAGCCGGGAGACGGGCCCCTTATCACCGGCAGCTACGATTTTGGAGCTCTGCTGGCCCGCATCGAGTATGCCATTAACAAGGTTGGGGCTAAACGTATCTCTATAGATTCCCTCGGAGCCATTTTCAGCCAGTTTAATGATGACGGAACTGTGCGCGCCGAACTGTTTCGGATTGCCGCGGCGCTGAGGGAGATGGGGATCACGGCGGTCGTAACCGCCGAGCGGACCCACGAATACGGCGAGATCGCCCGCTACGGGGTCGAGGAGTTTGTCGCCGACAACGTGATCATCATGCGCAATGTTCTCGACCAGGAGAAGCGCCGCCGGACCTTGGAGATCCTCAAGTACCGGGGAACCTCCCACCAGAAGGGAGAATATCCCTTTTCCGTCATACCAGGTAAAGGGATCGTTGCGATTCCGCTTTCCGGCATTGAATTAGCGCAGAAGTCGTCTAGTATCCGCATCAGCTCGGGCAATGAGGAGCTGGACAGGATGTGCGGCGGGGGATTCTTCCGTGATTCCGTCATTCTGGTGTCCGGCGCCACAGGGGCTGGCAAGACACTCATGACGGCCGAATTCATTCAGGGCGGAGCCACCAATGGTGAGCAATGCCTGCTGCTCGCCTTTGATGCGAGTCGGGATCAACTCTTGCGCAATGCCAGTGGCTGGAGCATTGATTTTAAGGGGATGGAAAAGGACGGAAAGCTCAAGATAGTTTGCCAGTATCCTGAAACCATGAGCCTGGAGGACCATCTCATTAGGACAAAGGAGCTCGTTGATGAATTCAAACCGAAGCGGCTGGCGGTGGATAGTCTTTCCGCTCTCGAGCGGGTCTCGACAATCAAGAGTTTTCGCGAATTCATTCTCGCCCTCACCGCTTACGTCAAGGACAAAGAGATTGCCAGTTTTTTCACCTCGACCACTCCGACTCTGATGGGCGGCACCTCGATCACGGAAGCCCACATCTCCACCATTACCGACTCGATCATTCTGCTGCGGTACGTGGAGATGTATGGGGAAATGCACCGGGGTATAACAGTGCTCAAGATGCGCGGGTCCATGCATGATAAGGATATCCGCGAGTTCAACATTGATGGACAAGGGCTGCACATCGGCAGTGCTTTACGTAATGTCAATGGTATCCTGACCGGCACCCCCACGTTCGCTGTGCCTGCCGAAGTGGAACGTATAGGCGCCCTGTTCGGGGAGGAGGAACTCTTACAGAGGAAGAATGAACAGATTGTTTGACGATTGAGCTCGAAAAGTGAGGGGAAACAACCAATGAACGAGCAATCCGAAAATATAAAGGTTTTGCTGGTTGACGATAACCCCGAGGACGCCCGCCTGATAGAGGCACTGCTGGCTGATGGAAAGAGTGACGTGAGTTTCGATTTGGAGTGTGCCGACCGGCTACCGTCGGGCTTGGAGCGCCTTCATGAAGGAGGGATAGACATAATCCTGCTGGACCTGCCGGTGCCTGACGTCCATGGGCTTGGCACCTTAGCCAGGCTGCATGCTCAAATACCAGAAGTGCCGATAGTTGTGCTGGGTGGTCTAAATGGTGGTCCACCCGCTGCTCAGGTCTTACAGAAGGGGGCGCAGGACTATCTGATCAAGGGGCAGGTGGATAGCAACTTACTGGTGTGGTCCCTACGTCATGCTATTGAGCAGCAGCGGATGCTGGCTGAATTGGAACAGCGCACCCAGGAGTCGCAGGCTTCACTTTACGCACTGGACAAAATCATACGAGAGAACCCCGACGGCATAATCATTGTGGACAAAGCGGGAGTTGTCCGTTTTGTTAACGCTGCTGCTGAATCCCTCCTCGGTCGAAAGTCAGAGGAACTCACAGGCGAAATGTTCGGCTTTCCTATTGTGGCAGGTGAAAAGACGGAGGTTGAAATTATTCGCAAAGGTGGAAAAACAGCCACAGTAGAAATGCATGTGGTGGAAATAGAGTGGGAAGGTGAAACTGCCTACCTGGCATCACTTCGCGATATCACCGAGCGCAAGGAAATGGAGCAGCAACTCGTAGTTGCTGACCGGCTGGCTTCTATTGGCGAACTGGTAGCGGGCATTGCCCACGAGATTAACAATCCGCTGACCAGTGTTGTCGGTTTTTCCGAGCTAGTCTTGAATAGGAACATTCCTACTGATGTTAGGAAGAATTTAGAAATTGTATATAGTGAAGCCCAGCGCGCTGCTGGGATAGTCAAGAACCTGCTTACTTTCGCCAGAAAACATGCCGTAGGAAAGCAGCTGGTGAATATAAGTAGCATAATAGAGAAGGTGCTGGAATTGCGTGCCTACGAGCAGAAGGTAAATAACATTGAGCTCAATACGCGGTTTGCACCTGGTCTGCCGGAAGTCATGGTGGACTATTTTCAATTACAGCAAGTGTTTACCAACATCATTATCAATGCTGAATACTTTATGGCTGAGGCGCACCATAGAGGTACACTGACTATTACTACTGAAAGGTTAGACCACACTGTCAGAGTTTCCTTTACTGATGACGGTCCTGGGATTGGTAAGGAAAACCTGGGACACCTGTTTGACCCTTTCTTTACCACCAAGGAGATAGGCAAGGGCACTGGGCTGGGACTAAGTATCTGTCACGGTATAATTACTGAACATGGCGGCAGAATATATGCCGAAAGCGAATTGGGCAAAGGAGCCACCTTTATCGTGGAACTGCCTATCACTCAATGACTATTGATAACAAATGAGTGGTGAAATGAAAAGCTGGAGAATCGGTGAGGGCTCAAGGCAAAACAACATCGTAGCTACTTTTGAAGACCCCACCGCGCATAACAGGATGGACGAAGAGTTGCAGAAGCAAAGGCATGAGCTCAACAAACGGGTCAAGGAACTTAATTGTCTCTATGCCATCTCCAATCTTGCTCGGGAGCAGGACATTTCACTTGAGAAGAGAACGGATACCGCTGATAGGCGAGGATGTGGGCGGTCACCACGGACGCACTGTTAAGTTCGAACTTAATTCGGGAAGGTTACTTGTCAAGGCAATTGGAAAGACAGACAGGGAGATATGAAAACCGATGAAAGGCATCGCCGAGGAATTGATTCAGGATAGAATAAAATACCTCCGTGATAATACGGATTTTGTAACGGCTCTCTTCGAGAGTCTCATCGGGTATGCCATCATTGCTGCCGATTTCGATGGCAATGTGATTGCCTATAATGAAGCACCAAGAAAACCCCGACTTAATTATCTTAGATATCAGAATGCCGGGGCTGGACGGCTATAGTGTATTTGAAAATTTGCACAAGTCAGTGAATACAGCTTTGATTCCGGTAATGTTTATCTCTGCACTGCCGCCTTTGGAAGTGGAACAGAAGGCGCTTCAGCTTGGGGCTGATGGTTTTATTCGCAAGCCATATGAATCTGAAGAACTTATCGCCAAAGTCACGAAAATACTTGGAGAATAAATTTACTCCTACAGTCTCAGCATCCATCGCCACGCAGAACCTTAATATCATCTGTAATTGGGATTCCTTTATTTTAGTACCATTTTCCTAACGACATTCTAAGTAAATTCACCTCCAAGTCTGGTGGTCATGCCTTGGAGTCGTGTATCCTCACTCTGGAAATCTTGGTCATCTTCGCCTGCTGAAGTTGAGTATCAAGCTTTTCCTGAACTAGCATTGAGTCTGGCACTCTGTCATCGGCTGATAGAGCTTCTTGGTGGTCGGTTCTGGCTGAACAGTAAGGATGGTAAAGGAGCCACTTTCGGATTTTCACTGCCGGTAAGATGAGTCAGTAACGTATGACAAAAAAGGCTGCTGGAATACACGGCTAGTTGTTTATTGCTTTGCTGAAGCTTGTAATTAGCTCAGTTGCCGGCTTGTTCTGGAACAGAATGTCATGGATAATTTCTGCTATCGGGGCTTCCAGGCCGATTTTCTTGGTTAGCTGATGAATCGCTAAAGTTAGTGGGGTTAACTGCTGCTGGCTACAACTGGTTGATGAAAAAAACAGCTGGCTAGGTAACAGCACTAAGACTCAGGCTGTGGTACGGGGTATTAAAATACCAGCCAAAACAGTACCAATGGGTGATTCATAAAACGGAGAGTATCCGTCACTATATGAG